>Ga0315320_10001433_pt1 | contig 19797 bp, 12 predicted proteins | sample M140m21515metaG_FD_203458 | JGI IMG/M metagenome (GOLD analysis project Ga0315320, IMG submission 203458) | Ammonia-oxidizing marine archaeal communities from Monterey Bay, California, United States - M1 40m 21515 | ecosystem: Environmental > Aquatic > Marine > Coastal | place: USA: California... | reverse complement strand
AAATGCTGCAGGGAAAAGAAGTGTAGCGACAGCACCTTTTCGCGTGATTGGTGAAACATTGGTAGCAGCACCAATGATTTCTCCAGTTGACGAGGTACCGGGCCCTGAGCCGAGTCAGCCACCAACTAATCCAGAGCCAGTTCCAGAACTTCCTCAAGAGCCAGTGCCCGTCGAACCACCAGCTCCAAGTCCTGAGCCACCATTCCCACGAGATCCTGCACCACCAGTCAATCTTGATCAGCTGCTCCCAAGAACCCAAGTCACGCCAGCACTTGCCGATGCGATAGCGGATGGTCGTATTCTTGGTTCCCCTGCAGTCGGTGACGCACTTCCTCGTCGTTTTGATGGTACTCCACTACAGCCACTGACGTCGCCAGACTTTGATCAGGCAGTACCGTCTTCCGACTGGTGGTCATCTGTGGTCATGCCAGTATTCGGTGATGATTTTTCTGCGCCACTTCATGCTCATCCACTGACAGTGCAAGCTGCCGCAACGGGGCTTCTTTTTGGCGCACCCACCGAGACAACTGTTGCTGTGACAGGCGCCACAACATCGGAATATAAAACACCGCACCGGTTTGACCTACAACTAGAACTTTTTCAACAAGGTATTGCCGACCGGTTTGCAGTCGAAGCATATGGTGACTGGTCGTTTACTGGCCGGTGGATTGGGGGTGATAGCCAGCCAGCTGCCACGCTTGCACAAGGCTCACCCGTAGTGTGGCTGGACGATGTTGAATTTGACCAACTGGTTATTAAGCCAACAGATATCAACGCGGGCATTGAAACACAGGATAATTATGCGTTTGTTACCGTAGCTGGCCGGACATCACTTATTCTTGGTCCGGAAGGATCACAGGTCGAGGTTCAGCCAGAGGGTATTGTTCTACGTGGCGTTGAACGTGGCACACTTGCTGTCGGACTTCTTCCAGATAGCAATCAGGAGATACGATCACAATTTCTTGAAACGGCGAACAATCGTCCGGAGACGACACAGTTTTCATGGGACACAGTTTCAGATCCATTTGATATTCAATTGCGATACGAATTCGTGTCAGATAATGCTGCAGAGATTCTTTTCGCTGCCTATCCACACGTGACCCGATTGGCATCAGCACCTGATTCATTAGGGCAGTCGGTGGCGTCTTCAGGGTATATCAGTCCTCGCGGTGAACTTAATCTGGTTTCAACAACTGGTTTTGATGTGACAGTTCCAGCTCGAGGTGTTCTGCCAACACTCCCGTCAGTGCTCACAACGGTTCAACGCAATACGCTGCAAGATATGGTGCGTAATGATCCTGCTGCAGTAAATCCTACGGCCACATTGAATCGCTATGGTGATACCTACTGGGCGGGAAAAGCCATGCTCAAACTGTCACAGCTGGCTCAACTTGCTGAGATCACTGGGCAGGCAGACATTCGTGATCGAATTCTTACAGCACTCAAAAATGAATTGAATGACTGGTTCACGGCGACAGGTGAGGCGGGTGACAAACACTTTGCCTACAACGCCCAGTGGGACACACTTCAGGGATATCCAGACAGTTTTGGTTCAGCGGGTGATCTGAATGATCATCATTTTCATTATGGCTACTTTATACATGCCGCTGCTCTTGTAGGAAGTTTTGATAGTGCATGGGCAATGAATCAAAAGCAGATCGTTGACCTGCTTGTAGCTGACGTTGCCGGGACCGATGTTGCAGGCAGTATGTTGCCTCGACTGCGAAATTTTAGCCCAATGGCCGGACACTCATGGGCATCAGGACACGGTGCTTTTGCGAGCGGGAATAATCATGAATCAAGTTCAGAAGCAATGAATTTTGCAACAGCTGTCATGCTCTGGGGTGAGATGACAGGTGACGCGGGCATGACAGGTCTGGGGCAGATGCTCTATAGCGTTGAGGCGGAGGCTATTTCAGAGTACTGGTTCAATCGGTACGGCACAGTCTTTCCAGAGGGTTTTCAGCATGAATCACTCGGAATGGTATGGGGTGACGGAGGAAGTCACGCCACCTGGTTTTCTGCAGAGCCAGAGATGATTAAGGGAATCAATTTCTTACCATTTCATGGTGGCTCCTTTTATCTGTCGGAAATGGCTCGTGATCCAACAGCGTTGCTTGCCGAAATCGAGCAGCTCGGTGGCGGTGTCATTGATGATTGGCCAGGCATTATTTTGCAGTATGAGGCACTCGTTAGTCCAGAGTCCGCAGCGAATCGACTCGCCTCTGGCGGCATAGGAACTGAAGAAGGCCAGTCAATGGCACAGACCTATTTCTGGACAAGTGTTCTTTCGAATATTGGAACACCGACATCGGTATTACGAGGCGATCACCCACTTTCAGCAGTCTTTCAAAAAGAAGGAGTGACAACGTATGTTGCACATAACGCTGGAGAGGAAGAACTGACCGTTCGGTTCAACGATAATACGTCATTCCAGGTGCCAATAGGAACAACAGTCACATGGCAACGGATCACGGAATCTGATCAGCTCATCCAGCCAATACCAATGGAAACATTACCCAATCAAATAGATGTACCGACAGATGGAACGACAGCACAGCCAACCCCTCCATCGGATTCATCGCTGAGTCTCGTTTCAGCAACAACATCTGTTCGATTACTTGTTGACCCAACAACTGGTTTAGCTTTTGTGCAGGAAGCATCCGGCAAACCCATTTTGGTTCGTCGGGCAGACGATTATTTCAACGGTGATATACCGCTTGTCCGTGGGACAGCCACACTTGTTGCAGCTGCTCGTGATGATCTTGGGCAACTTAGGGTTCTTGATGTGAGCGAATGGGGTGAATTTTCATGGATACTCGATGAGAATGGTCTATTCCAAGATGAAGAAGGACCAACAGACTCTACCGTGTTCTCAAAAGAAAATTTGTTTCAGGTGGATCTTGATGGTGATGGAATTCTTGGTTCACCATTCATGACGTGACTGAATTTCTTGGGGAAAAGTGTGAGAGTTTTTCAGGAACACGTAGAAAATTCCTGCTTTTGGCAGTTGATATATTCTCTCAACTAGCGACAAGACGGTGCTTTCTTGCCGGGACCAGCAAGTAGAAATCCGGGGGAGAACCATACTGCTGCCAATTCGGGCCCATTCGGTGTAAATTCTTACTGTCTCTAGTTCAACGTCAAAAGCCGTCGAGAGCATTATGAAGCCCCGTGAAGTGATCGCGATGTGTCGCGAGAAAGAAGTGAAAGCAGTCGATCTCCGATTCGTTGACTTTCTTGGTACTTGGCAGCATTTCACCATTCCTGTCGCAAAGCTTGAAGAAGAAGTCTTTGAAGATGGAATTGGGTTTGATGGTTCGAGTATTCGTGGATGGCAGGCAATCAATGAAAGCGACATGCTGCTTGTCCCAGTTCCTGATACAGCATTTGTCGATCCATTCACCACAGTGCCAACACTTGCTGTCATATGTATGGTGCAAGATCCAATTACTCGTGAAGACTATTCTCGTGATCCTCGCTTCATTGCTCGCAAGGCGGCAATCTACCTAGAGGGAACAGGTATTGCTGATACCTGTTTTATTGGAGCAGAAGCAGAGTTCTTTATTTTTGATGCCGCCCACTTTGATCAGAATGCACATCAGGGATTTTATTCAATCGATTCAGTCGAAGCAGAATGGAATCGCGGAAGTGGTAATCACGGATATCAGGTTCGCCACCGTCAAGGGTATAGCCCGGTCCCACCAACCGATCAGATGATGGATATCCGTACGGAAATGATGCTCACTATGATTCAGTGTGGTATTGATGTTGAAGCGCAACATCATGAGGTTGCTTCAGCTGGTCAGTGTGAAATCGATATGCGATATCAAAGCCTTGTGCGAATGGCTGATCAACTGTGCCTTTATAAGTACATCGTTCGGAATGTTGCCCGGAAACACGACCGGACAGCGACCTTCATGCCGAAGCCAATTTACGGTGATAGCGGCTCTGGAATGCATGTGAATCTATCGTTATGGAAAGATGGAAATCCGCTTTTTGGTGGCTCTGGATACGCCGGCCTTTCGGATGTTGCACTCCATGCTCTTGGTGGAATTCTGAAACATGCACGAGCTCTTCTTGCTCTGACGAATCCAACAACCAACAGCTACAAACGACTGGTGCCCGGGTATGAGGCACCCATCAACCTGGCCTATTCTCAACGAAATCGATCGGCAGCCTGTCGAATTCCAATGTATTCAACGAATCCAAAAACAAAACGGATTGAATTTCGGTGTCCAGACCCAACGTGTAATCCGTACCTTGCGTTTTCGGCAATTCTTATGGCAGCTATCGATGGGATTCAGAACCGTACTGATCCTGGTGAGCCACTTGATCGAGATATTTATGACATGCCACCTGAGGAGTTGGCTAATGTTCTGAAAACACCAGCCGCACTTGGTGAGTCGATTGACGCACTTGAACAAGATCATGAATTTCTCTTGCGAGGAGACGTCTTCACCGAAGACGTCATTCGTACCTGGATTTCTCACAAGCGAGACAATGAGATTACACCGCTTCGATCTCGTCCTCATCCCTGGGAATTTTGCCTCTACTTTGATGCGTAGATGGACACCCATGACGTGAGTCTTTGAGCGGTGGCAAGCCGGGTAAGCTAGGAAACGGCTGCCTTCCTTTCTGAGAATACCGTTCTGGTCGTACTGCCTGTACCGATTCTTTTCTTTGTTGAGAACGATTTGCACTCAGAGTCAGAATGATGACCTGAATCATTGCAGGGGGAAATTGTGATGCTGAAGCCGTGTAAGAAAATTCTGTATGCCGTAGGTGTGACATGTGTTGTCGCAACTGCAAGTCGAGTGCCTGCAAATGAAACATGTGATGGTTGGCGGCCAAAATCACAGTCATTATGTGAAAAAGAGAACATGTGCAAGCCAGACGATGAGACTCTTCTGCTCGTTCCGGGTCATACAAATCAGGTGACTGCTGAAACCACTGCAATTGAGGAACCATTTGACTGGATGGATGACGTCTACGGATCATCTGGCAGGCTAGCGGAGCGTCCATCATTGGTTGCTTCAAATGAAGTTGTCATGGAGGCTGCAGCGGCACAGCCGCCCTCTATTACCCAATCTCAAAGGGCATCACACAACCACAGACATCAGAACTGGTGTAGTTGTGAACAGCGAGCAGTCTGTAAGCAATGCGGCCTTCAGCTTCCAAGCCTTGCCCTCTATCCTGCTGAATTAAAAAATTCAGCAGGAGGGTATTTGAATCTTGTTGAGACAGATCCACAGAAGGTGCTTGATAGCATCCGTGTGGGAATGAGTCAGGTAAACGATCAAATTCAGTCGACGCTTGGTCGGTTCTAAATTGGTCGGTTCTAAATTGGTATGAATTATTACCAGACGGTTTTTCCACCATTCACCGCAATGGTTTGGCCGGTCACAAACGAAGCTTCATTGCTTGCAAAGTAGGTGACAGCCCAGCCAACATCGTCAGGTTTACCCCAGCGGCCCATGGGAACAGTCTGAGCGTATGCTTCCTTATCTTCCTCTGAGTCATCTTTATGCCGCTCTGTGGGTATCCATCCGGGGGCAACCATATTTACTGTGATGCCGTAGGGAGCGAGTTCGTTTGCCATGCTGCGCGACCACCCTGTCTGGCCACCTTTGGCTGCAACGTAGGCTGAAAATGGCGCGACACCCAGTAAAAAAGTTTCACTGGTAATGTTGATGAGCCTACCTCGCTTACGTTCTTTCATTCCTGGTAAAAGTCGGCGGGCGAGTAGATACGGACTCTTTATGAAAAAATCGAGCATCTGCTGATAGAAGTCCCAGTCGTATTCTTCAATAGGTTTGAGTGGTTGAGCAGGTGTGGCATTCATAACAGCAATATCAATTGGGCCAAAAGACTGCTCAATCGCCGTCACCATGGTGTCGATTTCTTCAGCATCTGTAATATTTGCCTGAAAAAGTTCAGCTGTAATTCCCTCGGCGCGGAATTCAGCAAGAGCAGACTCTGCTCGATTCTTATTATTGGCATAGTTCAGAGCAATTTTTGCACCGGCTCGACCTAGGCAGGCAGCAGTTTCTTTTCCGAGCCCTGTCGACGAACCCGTGACAAGGGCAACTCTATTTTTAAGTGTGAATGGTGACATGATTTTTGAATAAAACGCTTGTGGATAAAAAGTATTTGTGGTGGTCAGAGACCTCGTAGAAAATGGACACGTTTCAGAAACACTGTGGCTCTCTTCCTCTTGACGATGCGGTCATGATTATATGTGAAATAGCCTAGCTAAAACGTATCTGTAAAATAGCGTAGTGAGAATGCGCGATATCATATGATCCGGCATACTTAACACGATAACGCTGTATCGTGGGTTTCGTATCCAGAATATGCGTCTCCATCGTTCTAGAGCGACAAAGGCAACACAATAGATAGAGCGATTCTGATGTATTTTTTGTTTCCGGTAAGACGTGCTTACAATAAGAGATAGTCTTTCAGAGGAACTCATTTGTTATGGCACAACGTATCTCCCCCACGGCAGCATTTGGAGCGGCACTGGCTGTTTCTTTCAGTTTCTCTTGTTCGCTTCAGGTGGCAGCAGCTGATTTTTCACGAGATATCCAGCCACTGCTGGCCAAGCGATGTTTTGCGTGCCATGGCCCGGATACACAGGAGGCGGGCTTGCGATTCGATACTGCAGCATCCGCAACTGCTGAACTTGATAGCGGGTATCAGGCTATTGTGCCAGGTGATGTCGATTCGAGTGAGATTCTATCGCGTGTGACATCCTCAGACCCTGATATTCAAATGCCACCAGAAGGTGCGAGACTAACCGCTGATGAAGTTTCAGCACTACGTAGTTGGATCGATGAAGGGGCACAGTGGAAAGAGCACTGGGCATTTCGTTCACTCGTAAGACCTGCTGTTCCTGATCGCTCAACCGGAAGCAGTACTGGTGAAATAAATCCCATCGATGTATTTATTCAGAAAGGCTTGGCAGATCGCTCGTTGCCTGTCCCGCCAACAGCAGACCGTCGAACGTTATTACGGCGGGCGACCTACAACGTAACCGGTCTGCCACCCTCGGAAAAGGAAGTCCAAGACTTTGTAGCTGACACATCACCACATGCGTGGGAGCGAGTTGTAGATCGGTTGTTAGCGTCACCGCATTACGGTGAGCAGTGGGCTCGTCATTGGCTTGATCTTGTTCGCTACGCAGATACCAATAGCTACGAGCGGGATGGAAACAAGCCACATTCATGGCGGTATCGTGATTACGTCATCAGGTCGTTCAATGACGATAAACCATTTGATGACTTTGTCATTGAACAACTTGCAGGTGATGAAATTCCAGAGCCAACCGCAGAGAGTTTGATTGCAACGGGATACTATCGTCTTGGTATTTGGGATGATGAGCCAGCCGACAAGCTTCAGCATCGTTATGATCAACTTGACGATGTTGTGGCAACCACAGCAAAAACATTTCTTGCAATGACTGTTGATTGTGCGCGTTGTCACGATCATAAAATAGATCCAATTCTTCAGAAAGATTACTACTCGCTTCTTGCATTCTTCCAGAACATCACGCCCATGGGTGACCGGCAGATGAATCCGGACTTCATCGAGCAGCCTCTCCCCAAAGGAGAGATGACACCTGCAGAAGCCAAAGATATTGCAGTTGATAGAAATCGCCGGCTGCAGGAAGCCCGTGGAGAAGTGAAAGCTATACAGCGGCGAATCAAAGAGTTTGGCGAGCAGGCACGAGATGAACTAACGAAGAAAGATTTAAAAGCATGGCATGAAAAGATACGGCAGTTGGAGCAAGAAAAAGCCGAACTTGCCAAAATGCCAGCCGCTCTTGTTGTTACGGAATATGGAAATAAATCGCCAGATACGTTCGTCCTCTATCGCGGAAACCCTCACGCTGAGACGTCTCCTGAACTTCTTGTTGAGCCGGCATTCCCATCTGTTTTGAAAGCAGCAGCTCCTGTTATTGAGCCACCAGAAAACGGTCGCTCAACTGGCAGGCGACTCGCCCTTGCAAAGTGGATCGTGTCAGCAGACAACCCGCTGAGCGCACGGGTGCTTGCAAATCGTATATGGCAGTATCACTTCGGTCGCGGGATTGTCCGAAGCCCCAGTAATTTTGGCTTCGCCGGTGACCCTCCCACCCATCCTGAGTTGCTCGACTGGTTGGCGACAGAGTTGGTGCGACAAGACTGGCACATCAAAAACCTGCAGAAAACAATTCTGATGTCAGCGGCGTATCAGGCCGCCTCGACACCAAATGAAGAAGCATACGCACAGGATTCAAGGAACGAATCATTTTGGCGATTTGACATGCGACGCCTTTCGGCAGAAGAATTACGGGATTCTGTGCATGTAGTTAGTGGTGCTTTTAATCCAAAGATGTTTGGTCCCGGAATATACCCGGTGATTCCTAAGGAAGTGCTGGCGACTCAGTCGAAGCCGGGTAAGGGGTGGGGAAATTCGTCGCCGGAGGAACAGGCTCGCCGGAGTGTTTATGTTCATGTAAAGCGTTCATTGATCACGCCGATTCTTGCTGATTTTGATCTGGCTGATACCGATACAACATGTCCTGTCCGGTTTGTCACAACGCAGCCAACCCAGGCTCTTGGCATGATGAATAGTGAATTCATGCAACAACAATCAAAGGTATTTGCTGAGCGAATTGCAGCTGAGGCTGGAGGCCCAGACGTGGCTGACACAAAATCCTGTGTGCGTCGTGCGATTGAAGTAGCGTTGGTCCGTGAGCCAACAGACGACGAAGTGCAGCATGGCCTTGCGTTAATTAATGAATTGGAAACGACAGAGGGTATCAGCCCAGGGCGATCACTCGAGTTGTATTGCCTGTTTCTTTTGAATCTCAACGAGTTTGCTTATCTCGACTGATTTGGACAAGAATAGATTTATTCATACAAGAAAAGTTGGAATGCATAATGAATACAAGTGATCCCAAACCCCGTGGTTCATTCTGTGGCAATACCCGGCGGGAGTTTTTCTGGGAGGCTGGTGGTTCGTTTACCGGCCTCGCACTTTCGGGCCTGCTGGACGGCAACTTCTTTGCAAATCAAACACATGCAGCTGACGGGGTTACTGGATATCAGAATCCACTGGCAGCGAAACTGCCAATGTTTGCACCGAAAGCAAAGAGCGTTATCTTTCTATTTATGTACGGTGGGCCAAGTCATGTGGACACGTTTGACTACAAGCCTGCTCTGTATCCACTTGATGGAAAAATCATCAAGGTGAAGACAAAAGGTCGTGGTGGTGAGCGAAGTGAAAGCCGCGCTGTTGGGCCGAAGTGGAAGTTCAAACAATACGGCGAATGTGGAAAGTGGGTGAGTGATCTCTTTCCTCATATTGGTCAGCATGTTGATGACATTGCATTTATTCATTCAATGACGGCAGACTCTCCAATTCATGGGTCAGCAATGCTTCAGATGAATTCAGGAAAAATTCAGTCGGGTGCACCGTGCCTTGGGTCGTGGGTGAATTATGGCCTTGGAAGTGTGAATGAAAACCTTCCAGGATTTGTTGTCATGTTGGATAAAAAGGGTGGCCCCATCTCAGGAGCAAAAAACTGGGCAAGTGGCTATATGCCAGCGACCTACCAGGCAACGCTTCTTCGCAGTCAGGGAGATCCAATTCTGAATTTGGCTCCACCAGACGATATGCCGTTGGCTGCTCAGCGTGCCTTGCTGAACTCATTGCAACAATCAAATTCAGAACACTTTCTATCTCGGGGAGACAACTCGGAACTGGCAGCTCGAATTGCTTCCTATGAATTAGCGTGGCGCATGCAGGAGCATGCCCCCGAGGCAGTTGATCTTTCTCAAGAAACTGTGGAGACAAAAAAGCTCTACGGTCTTGATCAGGATCGGACATCCCACTTTGGTCGACAATGTCTTTTGGCCCGTCGAATGGTTGAACGTGGGGTTCGCTTTGTGCAGGTGTATTCTGGTGGTGCCCATAATGATGACAACTGGGACGCTCACGGTGACCTTGAAAAAAACCATGCATTTCACGCAGGCAATACGGATCGGCCAATTGCCGGTCTTCTTGCTGACTTGAAGCGGTCGGGCCTTCTTGATGAAACGCTTGTTATTTGGGGTGGTGAATTTGGTCGGCAGCCAACGGCTGAATATGCGAAAGGAACAGGGCGAGATCACAATTCCTTCGGATTCACAATGTGGATGGCCGGTGGCGGTGTGAAGGGTGGGATCAGTGTTGGTGAGACTGATGAACTTGGTGCAGCAGCTATTGCACCTGGACCTGGACATGGCAATGGAGAAAAAGCTGGGTATCACGTGAAGAGTCTCCATGCCACAGTTCTTCACCTGCTGGGTCTCGATCCAAATAGACTAAGTTATTTCTTCGGCGGTCTCGACCAGAAATTGGTTGGTGTCGAACACGTACAACCAATCAAAGAATTGCTGGGATGATGAAAATTCCAAACGTGATAGGAACGTTTTGTCATTCGTTGAGCACACTCACTGTCGTGCTCGTGTTATTTTTTTGCTGTTGGATCTCCGTTGATGCCGCCCAACAGCCAAACATCCTTGTCATTCTGGCTGACGATCTGGGGTATTCAGACTTAGGCTGTTATGGTGGTGAAATTCCAACGCCGAACATTGATGCACTCGCAGCTGGCGGTGCTCGTCTGACACAGTTTTATACATCGGCACGATGCTGTCCGAGTCGAGCATCACTCATGACAGGGCTCTATCCAACGCAGGCTGGCATCGGTGACTTTGTAAGTCATAAGCCGAACAAAAAAAGAGGTCCGGGGTATCTTGGTCGCCTGAGTGATCACTGTGTGACCTTAGCTGAAGTCTTGAAACCTGCAGGATACGGTTGCTACTACGTTGGGAAGTGGCATATGCACACTACAACTGGACCCATTGTCCGTGGTTTTGATGAGTTTTATGGGTACACGAAAGATCATTCGCACGATCAATACGACGCAGAGTATTACATTCGGCTTCCAGAAGGACGACGAAAGGAGATTGATCCCTCGACCGAGGATTTCTACGCAACAGATGTTTTTAATGAATATTGTCTTGAGTTCGTCAAAAAGGGACAGGCCACAAACAAACCATGGTTTGTTTTTCTTGGACATTCGTCACCACATTTTCCGATTCAGGCGCCTGCCGATCGCGTTGATCGCCATGAAGCGGTGTACAGACGTGGCTGGGATGTCTTGCGTGAAGAGCGTTTTGAGCGGATGCAGGCCCTCGGTCTGATAGACGGAAAGCAATGGACGCTCACACCTCGGTCGCTTGTGCCTGTGGATGAGGATGACATTACAAATGGATATTCTGGAAAACCTAACCCCGCATGGAGTTCTCTACCTGATGACCGACAGCGTGATCTGGCACGACGAATGGCTGTCTTTGCAGCAATGGTTGAAGGGGTCGACCATGGAGTTGGGCAAATTGTTCAACACCTCAAAGCCACAAACTCCCTTGAGAACACGCTGATTCTGTTCCTTAGTGATAATGGAGGATGCTACGAGTGGGGGCCATTTGGATTTGATGGGCGTTCTCGAACAGGTCAAAACGATCTTCGGACTGGCGAGGCACTCCGTGAGATTGGTGGACGCGGTACACACCAGGCATACGGGAGTGCCTGGGCAAATCTCAGTAATACACCCTTCCGTCTCTATAAGCATTTCACTCACGAAGGCGGTATCTGCTCACCACTCATTGCGCATTGGCCAAAAGGTATAAAGCCACAGAAAGAATGGGTGCGTGCACCTGCTCATATGATGGATATGATGCCAACGCTGATTGAGGCATCATCAGCACACTATCCGAAAAAAAACTCAGGTGGCGATATTCTGCCTATGGAAGGCACGAGTCTTTTGTCTGCTTTTCGTGGTCATGACATTCCTGAACGAACCATAGGGTTCGATCATCAAGGTGCCCACGCACTGCGACAAGGGGACTGGAAAATCATTTGGTCGAAACGAATGCCAGAAGCCATCTCCTGGGAACTCTATAACCTTGTGGATGATCGGTGTGAAATGACTGACCTTGCTGCAAAGCAGCCCGATCGTGTGCAGCGTATGGCCTCTGATTGGGAAGAGTGGGCGTCACGAGTGGATGTCCATTGGACCGAACCTGCCTCACAGAAGTAACAAACAACGCCACAGTACAAGGAGTTGATATGCGAGTTGATGTGAGGAAACGAATCTATTGCACACTCCTGACGATCGTTGGTGTCCTGTTTCTTTCAGGACACAGAACACATGCGGCAGAAAAATCTCCAAATATTATTATGGTTTTCATCGATGATATGGGGTGGGCCGATTTTTCATGTTTTGGCAACACCGCCGCCTCGACACCTGCTATCGATCAGCTTGCAGAAGAGGGGATTCGATTTACGCAGTTTTATGTGAACTCGCCTATCTGCTCACCATCACGGGTTGCTCTCACAACAGGTCAGTATCCTCAGCGGTGGCGAATTGGTTCATATCTTGCAAGTCGATCTGCGAATCAAAACCGTGGTATTGCAGAATGGCTTGATCCGGCAGCACCGACCCTTGCGAGAATGCTTCATGATGCAGGCTACGCGACGGGGCATTTTGGAAAATGGCATATGGGAGGGCAGCGTGATGTTGATGATGCGCCACCAATTACTGACTATGGCTTCGATCGATCGCTCACAAATTTCGAGGGTATGGGTGCAAAGCTACTACCACTGACCATGACACCAGATGGGAAGGAAGGACGCATCTGGCAGGATGCAGAACGATTAGGAACTCCGGTAACCTGGATGCAGCGGTCAGCGATCACAGGCGGATTCACGTCTGCCGCTCTTGAGTTCATCAAAGAAGCTGCCGCAGCAAAGAAACCCTTCTATCTCAATCTATGGCCGGACGACGTGCACAGCCCATTCTGGCCGCCTGTTGATCAGTGGCAGGAAGGGAAGCAAGAAAAATATTGGGCTGTTCTTGAGGCAATGGATACGCAGCTTGCGGTGCTCTTTGAGTATATTCGAAAAGATAAAGAGCTTAAGCGAAATACTCTGATTCTAATCTGCTCTGATAATGGACCAGAACCGGGTGCTGGTTCTGCAGGACCGCTACGTGGAGCAAAGACTACGCTCTATGAAGGTGGTATTCGATCACCATTGGTTGTCTGGGGCCCCGGAATAGTTGCTCAAGAAGCGAGTGGAAGTACTGATACAGAGTCATGTTTTGCAGCCTTTGATCTTGTGCCGTCACTTCTTGAGATTGCGGGAATCCAGCATAGTGAAGAAATTCCATTTGATGGGATGGATGTCTCACCCGCACTTCGCGGTAAGCAATCAGTGAGCCATGGTCCAATATATTGGCGGCGGCCACCCGATAGAAAGATGTATAAGGCACTCGGTGATACAGTGCTTCCTGATCTAGCGGTTCGAGATGGCAATTGGAAGCTTCTGTGTGATTATGATGGACAAAACATACAGCTCTTCGATTTACAAAAAGATCCGGGTGAAAAAAACAATATTGCAGCAGATTTTGAAAAGGTTCGGGCTCGTCTTTGTAAGCAGCTTGTGAGCTGGCACGAAGACCTTCCATTAGACAATGGTCAATCCCTGGGCGTGCAAGAAATGCAGAAAGCACGAGTGGGCCCTGCAAACGTCACAGGATATTCTCTGATAGCTGCCGATGGATCCAAGAAAACGTTAGCAAAAGTCAACTCTGATGGAAGCGTTGCATGGAAAGTCCCGTGCGGGGCCATTCACGATCTTCACGTTTTACCGAATGGTCACCTTCTCTACCAGGATGGGTGGACTCATATCATTGAGCTTGATCAGAGTCGACAAAAAGTCTGGGAGTACGATGCGACGAGTAATGGGAATGCAAACAAAAAAATTGAAGTCCATGCGTTTCAGCGTCTTGCAAATGGTGACACAATGATTGTTGAATCTGGGCCAGCACGCATCCTTGAAGTAGACAGCGATGGGGCGATAAAAAAAGATATTGCTCTTGTCATCGATACGCCCTCGCATCATTCAGATACTCGCAACGTGAGAAAAACAGCATCGGGAACCTATCTTGTTGCCCATGAAAAAGACGGTGTGGTCCGCGAATACGATTCAGTCGGAAAAGTTATCTGGGAATTCGACGTCCCTCTTTTTGGTAAGCAACCAAAGTCCGGGCATGGCCCGGAGGCCTTTGGAGATCAGGTCTATTCTGCCGTACGACTTGAAAATGGGAATACGCTTATCGGAACCGGCAACGGCCACAGCGTGCTGGAGGTAACGCCGGACAAGGAAATTGTCTGGAAACTTGATCAGCATGATCTCCCGGGTATTACGCTAGCTTGGGTTACTCAGGTCCGGCGATTACGGAATGGAAATACGTTGTTTGTGAACTGTCATGCGGGACCAAAGAATCCTCAAATTATTGAGGTGACGCCAGATAAAGAAGTGATTTGGACCTATCGAGACTTTGATCTTTTTGGCAATGCTCTTCCAGTTGCAGTTGTTGATACAGAGTAATTCACTCCGCCCAATAAACGAAAGAGACAGTTATTCGTCGTTTGCCCGACGACGGAGTTCGAAAGAATAATATTTATTTTCAGGTGTAGGATCAATAAATCCCTCGGGACGTGGTTGCTTGGGCCAGGCGAATGTGACTGTTGCAGACTTATAATCGGCTCGAAAAATCCCTTTCAGTTCGTATGCGGGGAGAGTTTTACCTGTCGAAGATTGATTTTGTGAGGTGTCCCGCTGCCAAAAAAAGTAACGAAAAATTCTCCTTCAACGAAGTCAATGTCTGAGTTTGGCTCGCGACCAAGCACGAGTATCTTCTCACGAGTTACTTGCACCCAGGCGTGAACCGGGACTTTTCGAAGCGCTATCAATCCACGCTCTTCCTTGCCCCACTGATTTGCCATAACGATGTCCCAATCACCAAGAAGGTGTGTTGGTATGTCGGTTACAGTCTTTGCTGATGCAGGCAAGGTGCCAACCAAGGCAAGTGCACACAGAGCTAAAAGAATGTGGCGATAAGTTAGTAATAGAATACACATCGTAGAGGTCCTTCTTTCCGGCTGGATCATACAGGAGGTGATTGTCGAAGGAAAATACCCACATCATCGTTGTTCGTTTGAGCTTTCCTCATTTCAGGACCTGGCCCGCCATCATCTTTGCCATTTGGCCCAACGGAGTAGATGGCTACACCATCATCCTTCCTTGAATAACGTACACACGATGTATCGTGAAAAGTATCTTTTGGAAGGCATGGAAGAAAATCAGGTATGAGCGAGTCTGCTTTCTCTGGAAGGTTGTCGTGTGCCACCCGAAACTCTGTGGCAGCAATAGCGACCAAAGCGGTTGTATGTCGCATTCTCGCCTTTTCAACATTCTCGATGGCTTTGCCGATCGCTGGTATCAGATATGCCGTCATAAATCCTTTCGGCCTGCCAGACGATAAATCATCTTCTACATTTTTGAGAATAGTCTGTCTTGCAGCATATGAATCGGAACTCTCGGCTACTCTTTGGTAGCTGCGCATGGTCTGTTGATAGACAGCAAGATCCTGAGGAAAGAGGAAAATGCGATACGCAGCCAGCGCTGGATTAAGAAAACTATTTTGTTGATAGAACGAGTCAGGCACATGTAAATCATCTATGAGCAATGAAGCAAGCTGCCATTGTTCAAATTTACCTGTTCCGAATATTGAAAATATAGTTAAGCCAAAAGCTTCTTCTCCATAAATATTTTTTGTTAGGGATGGCGGAACGGAAAGAAAGTTATAGATGTCATTGCTCTTCAAGAGAACAAGATCATCAGCATCGATGAACGGAAGAATATCAATGAGGACATCGATGGCAATGGCATCAATGGACAGGCCTACGAGCCCCGAAATGAGAATAGGCTCAGACGAAGCATGCAGGCTCATTTTTATAATTGAGCTCACATCACGGAGAGCCGCCGGCATATTACCAATCGATACTTGATAGTGTGCTGATACGGCAAGGATTCTGGCGGCATTTCGAAAAAATTGGATTTCTGGAAGGAGCATGTCGACTGACGGACGAGGATAGTCGCGTGTAAATCTACAGACCGGTCGTGCTGCTGCTTGACGAAGGAGTTCAAGAGTTTCGACGTGTCTCGTGAGGAAAGCAATCTCTTCTTGAGTGATTGGATCTGCGAAGGACTGCGCGTTGTCTTGTAGAAACTCTTGAAACGCATCATCATCTTCAAAAATTATTGAAGCTCCACGATAAAGCCCTGCTGCATTTTCTTGATCAGGAAGATTTGGAGGAAGATGCGTAGTCATCAAAACAGCAGCTTCGTTCTGAAGTGCCCGAGCTTGTGCTGCAACGGTTTGATTAAGGTAAAGAATTGTTCCTGCTGTGACACTCTTTGTCAGCAAAAAGAGCGTGAACAAGGCAAGTGGCGACCAGTTTGCAGCGGGGACTGTCTTCCATCCACCGCCGTTCGGCTGGGTTCCTCGGAGGAGAATCAGGCCACTTCCTATGAGGGTTGAAATGAAAATAGAAATGGCTAACGGAAACCAGTTGACCTGAAGGTGAGCAACAAATGCGAGAATGGTTGTGAATGCAACAAACGGCAAGAGGGATAAGAGCGGTGCAAGAAAACCGATAGTGAGCAGCAGGCGCCTCAGCAAAGGCTTCTTTAATCGAACAGCAGCAGCGACGCAGGCAGCTGTCCACAGCAGGCAGGTTAGCAGCACAATAAGAAAAAATGAAAAGATAGACATGATGGAGTTGCTCATTCGATTCGAGTGAAAAGATTTCAACTATAGTTTTTCGAGATCAGCTGTTCTTCTTGGTAATGAAAAAGCTTTAGGTAAACCATTTTGACCTTGTTGATGGTGGATTAGATATCGCGGCTGTACGGGTGAGTAGCTTATAGCGTTAAAGAATAAAATCAGGCCAATGAAACTAATGATTAGAAGGTAGTGTGTAAATGAATCGAACCGATCTTTTAGGGAGTGCGTCAAGACTATGTTGACGTTTGTCAAAATACGGTTTCGCAGTGTGTGCGGTGGTGCATATTTTGTTGTGCAAAGTTCTTCCAGAAAACCAAGTTCTTCGTCATTGTCGAATACTTCTAGATTGTGTGATGGGTTTTGATTTTTCATTTCTATTCATTCTCTGGCTCAAGTGTGCTTTTGAGTTTTTGGATTGCGTAGCGATATCGACTCGCTGCAGTATTCATCTTGATTCCAACAACAGAAGAAATCTGCTTCAAGCTCAGTCCGGATACGACTTTTAAAATGAGGACAGTACGTTGTCCCTCTGGTAAGAGATTGAGTGCCTTAGAGAGGTTGTCGTCTGGAAGAGTTGCTGGAAATTCGTGCGTTCGGTTGCGTGCAACTTGATCAGAAGCCCATTGCAGGAACGCTTTGAGGCCAGTTTTTTTTCGTCGCTGGAGGCGGCTGACAGCGTTTCGTAACATTGTGAAAATATAGGCATCGAGATTTTTCACATGCGCAAGTTCGTGTCTGTGGCGAGCAAGTTCTACAAAAAGATCATGAACGACGTCTTCTGCTTCTTGGTGAGTACAGTCCAATTGAACTGCAGTTGCATACAGTTTTTTTCCAAGCCGATCGTACAGTGCTGCAAAGGCCTCATGGTTACCGGCAACTAGTTGTGTAATAAGTGTTGGCTGCACGAAAACCCTCGAAACTTCTAAGTCCTGTAAACAAGGGGTTTTGAAGCCCGTGTTTTTGTCTATTTCAGTGAACTGTTATCGCCACTCCGCACAAAATCGCCTATTATTAGAGCATTCGCCGTTTTGTCGTGCCACCGCAAGGTACGTGTTATCACTGAGAAGGATGGAAAAGAAGCGATGCCAGACGAATCTGCACCTGTGAAGCCGAGTGCCGTTGAGGTCTTTAAAACCGACAGCGATTACCTGAAGGGTGATATTCCAGAAGAACTCAAGGATGGAGAAGCCGGCTTCGGTAAAGGGAGCATTCAACTACTGAAGAATCATGGGACATACCAGCAGGCAGATCGTGATAAGAAAAAGTTAGAGCCTGGTGAAAAGCGGGTAAAAAAAATCTCCTTCATGATTCGTACCAGAATCCCTGGTGGGAAACTTACCGCTTCACAGATGTTGGCACAAATTGACCTCGGAGATGATCTTGCTAATGGCAGCGTGAGGCTAACGACGCGTCAAGGAATTCAACATCACGGTGTTATTAAGGGAGATCTCAAGGCATATATTCAAAAAATCAATGACATTCAGTTAACAACGCTGGCTGCCTGCGGTGATGTTGAACGGAATGTGATGTGCTGCCCCGCTCCTATTCGTAACAATGCAGTTCGTGATGAAATGATGTTAAAGGCTGAGCAAATCGCAGAGGCTCTTGCACCTCGAACGACGGCTTACCATGAGATTTGGCTCACAGATGATGAAACTGGAGAAAAAACACTCGCATCAGGTGGGGTCGATGGGCACGAAGTTGAACCGCTCTATGGACCTACCTATCTACCACGAAAGTTTAAAACAGCATTTGCACTTCCGGAAGACAATTGTGTTGATGTCTACGCGAATGACTTGGGTTTTCTGACGATTCATGAAGATGGAAAAATTGTTGGTTATAACGTGCTTGCTGGCGGTGGTATGGGAGTCACGCCAAGCGCGGCAAAGACTTTTCCTGCACTAGCCAAGCGCCTTTGTTTTGTTCCCCCCGAAGATGTTATTGATATTGCTGTCGCCATTGTAAAAGTACAGCGAGACTATGGGAATCGTTCAGATCGCAAAGTAGCTCGCTTAAAATACACAATTCATAACATGGGCTTTGAAACCTTCAGAGCAAAGGTTGAAGAGTATTTTGGGAAGCCACTTACTGCCTGCCATGACGTCGATGTATACGGGTTCGATGATCATATCGGTTGGTATGAGCAGGGTGACGGCAAGTTCTTCTATGGTTTAAATATTGAAAATGGCCGAATCATTGACCGCGAAGGATTCCAGTTAAAAACCGCATTACGGAAAATTCTTACTGAGATGGAACCAGGAGTGCGGATTACGGCGCATCAGAGCATTTTATTTACAGATCTCGAAGAAAGTGCCCGAGAACGCATTGCAACAATACTTCATGATCATGGAGTGAAAACATCAGAAGAGATTTCAACGCTCAGACGATGGAGCATGGCATGCGTGGCTTTACCAACATGCGGACTTGCTGTTGCAGAAAGTGAACGAGTGTTGCCAGGGTTGATCGACATACTCGAGCCGGAAGTTGCAAAACTTGGTTTAGATAACGATGCGTTCACATTACGAATGACGGGTTGTCCAAACGCGTGTGCACGACCTTACAACTCAGATATTGGCATCGTCGGCCGAACGCTTGGAAAGTACACGATTTTCCTCGGAGGCAGATTGCTCGGTGATCGTTTGAATGAAAAATATAAGGACGTGGTTCCCTTTGATGATCTGTCTCGAGAAATTACAGCGGTGTTAGCATGCTACAAGACTGAACGACAACAGGACGAGACGCTCGGCGACTTCTGCGACCGAAAAGGCCTTGATGATGTACGTACATGGGCTGATCAATGGCTTGTCAACGGGGCCGCTGCCGAGAGTTCGTAGATGCTGTCCTGAGCTGTAACGCTCACTATGATGGCACGTCATCCCACATCGGGCACCATAGCGGCAATCTTGGAAAGAGTTGTTCGGCAAGTTTTTGCGATAATTGTGTTGATGGCTCAAGACGTCCGGCGGTGGTTGCCTCGAGTGGATCGCACTGCCCCAAGACGAGTCGAGTGAATTCGTCGTCAGCTAGTTTTAAATAGCTTCGGCCGACCCGACCCGGTTGTACAGAAGCTT
>Ga0315320_10001432_pt1 | contig 19799 bp, 23 predicted proteins | sample M140m21515metaG_FD_203458 | JGI IMG/M metagenome (GOLD analysis project Ga0315320, IMG submission 203458) | Ammonia-oxidizing marine archaeal communities from Monterey Bay, California, United States - M1 40m 21515 | ecosystem: Environmental > Aquatic > Marine > Coastal | place: USA: California... | reverse complement strand
TCTTTTTCATTGTCTGTTAATTCTATTTCAAATGTGCCCCAATAAAAGTAGTTTGTTATTTCAAACCTAACGCGCTTTCCATTAGATAATGTATTATTCCATTGCTCTGTTTGATACGTGGATTTTTTATAGTTAGCGGTTAGATAATACATTTTACTTGTGTATTCGCTCATATATTACATTATATAAGCAAGTTATGTTTATATAAATTAAGAGGATTGTTGTTTAAAGTCTCGCCAAGACATGGTTTTACCAGAATTGCGAGAAGGTGTTTCTTGATCGCGTTTTGAACTTTCGGATAAAGCGCTATCGATATAGATTTGTTTGAGTAGTGTTCCTACTTTATAAGAACCTTCGTGTTGGTCAATATCGCCGTTTTCAATATCGTGTAATACATTTAAGAATTGTTCAAATATTTTCATATTTAGGTTACCATTTACCATTTTATGATAAATATCGGTGTAATTCGTGTATAAAAACTTGCATTTTTGCATACCAATTTCATCAAATTTGGTTTTATCATCTCGCAATAGTTGGTAGTATTGCATTTTTAAGCGATAAAGGCGTTCAACATCATCTTTAATTTTAATACTGTGTTTTAGTTTTCTAATTTCTTCCGTAGTATCAACTGAATCATTTGCGGCAATAAGTTTTTGTAACTGTAGTTTTTCGTTTTGATTCATATATAGTAGTATAATTAAAGTTTTTTAAATTAATTATCTTACAATATACTATATGGTTCGTCAAACGCGTCGTAGAATTAAATATGGTGGTAAAAAACGTAAGGGTTCCACAAAAAAAAGGGTTTCTCGTAGAAGATCGTCTTCGCGTCGTCGTCGTTCGCGGCGTGGGCAACAACGTGAAAATCAAAATAGTTGGGGTATGAATAAGGGTTCGAGTAAAGGATGTATACGTGTATGTTTAGGGTCAAGTTTAAAATAAAAGTAAAATTATAATATATGGATGATTATATTGTAGTAAAATGTCCTCATTGTGATAGTTTAATATATATTAAAAAAAAAGAAATAAATTGTAAAATATTTAGACATGGTGTTTATAAACAAAGTTTAAAACAAATGGATCCTCATATGAAAAAAATAGAATGTGATAACTTAGTTAAAAAAGAGTTAATTTATGGTTGTGGAAAACCATTCAAAATAGTTATTGAAAACAATAACTATCATGTAAAAAAATGTGGATACATTTAACGACATCTACATGTTGCGGACAATGTCCACTGGATTAGCAGTCCAGCTCCTTAACCACTCGGACAAGATATCAAAAAAAAATATTCCCATTGACCTTGACTTAATAGGGATTTATTGTATATAGATATGTATTATTTATTTATTTATATACTTACTAAGAATCACTACTCTTCTTCTTCACAACCTTCTTCACCTTTTTTACTGGAGCAGGTGTCGGTTCTGGTTCTTCAGCAGGACCATCATCATCAGAATCCGGAACATCTGTTACCGCTTCATCGTCAGCGACTACCTGCCTTGCCAGTTTAGTTTGCTCATCTGCATCTAGTTGAATATGGCATTTTCCCTTGAGCGTAGCACGAGGTTTTACAAGTCCTTGAACAAGACGCCAAGTTACACCAAACTTACCGTTTGCAAACCAAATGCCGCCGCATTGCACAACAATAGCAACGTTAGATGCTTTAGGGATCAATTCGCTCGGATGGTTATCGTTCATTTGAGCGTTAAAGATGCTTTCGCCGCTGTTATCATATAGTTCAAATTCAAATTTCTGATCGTAATACGGAAGTTTGATTTTCATAGTAGGCATTTTGGACTTGTCGGGTTCACCCGTTTCTTTATTCTTGGTGTATCGTAGCATAGGAGTCCAAAGAGCATCAACCACTTCTGGAGACATTTTCGCTTTATTAAACCATTCCTTAGATTTCTCTACAGCAGTTTGTTTAATATGTTCTTCTAGTGTCATCATATTTTCTAGAAATTGACTTGTATTTACATTAGCATATTCTTCCGTTGGAAATTGTAGAGACATATCATATGTTTTGCGACCCGAATTATCATCAGTCCATTCATTTACTCCCCAAGTCAACATAAGAGGAGTTTGTAGCGTAAGACCCTTTTTAGCCGAAGCATTATAGAGAGGAACATTTTTACCGCCCGATGCGTTTACTTTGGGTGCTCCAAACTGAATATTGCCTAGATCAAAATTGCTGTTGCGAACAATACCAGTGGTATCGGCGGAATCGGAGGCGGAAGAAACGGAAGACGCAAGAGAAGACATTGTTATTACTCTAATATAGAACTATTTCTTTAAATCAATTTATGTCCAACTTGTTTTAACTTGACAAATTTTTTTCCAATTATTGTAGGATCAAAATAAAGAAAAAATTATTTTTTTAAAAGTATTTGGAAACAACTTCTCTATAAATAATAAAGGCAACTATGAATCCATATGGTGAATTTTCATTGGTTAATGAAAAGAAAAAAAAACAAAAAATGGATGACGTCGCTTTTAAAATACCGAATTATGATGAATATAATCTTATATTTTTATATAATTATCGTGTAAAACATTTGAAAAAAATTTGTAAGCATTATAAACTAAAACAATCTGGAAATAAACCGGATTTATTAAAAAAAATCTTTAATTTTCTATATTTATCTTCAAAAATTATCCCTTTTCAAGCAAAATACCGAGGTCATTTAGTTAATAGATATTGTACTTTTTCTGGACCCGCATGGTTAAAAAGAAATGTGTGTGTAAATGATACAGATTTCATTTCACTTGATCCTATAGATAAGATTTCATTTTATCAATTATTTAGTTATAAAGATGAGAATAACCATATTCATGGCTTTGATATTAAATCCTTGAACAATTGGATATTAAATAAAAAAAAAATAGCTACCAACCCCTATACACGCAATCCTATTCCAAAAGACATTATAAATAATATGAAATTATTTATACGATTAAGCAAATTACTTGGTTTTCCTTTAGAAATAGATATTGCACCACACGAACCTGTTCAAATAGACGCTTCCTATGAAACTCGTGTTGTTAATGTGTTTCAAATGATAGATGAATTAGGTAATTATACAAATCCGGATTGGTTTTTATCCTTGACTCGTTTTCAAAAAACAAGATTTATTCGCGAATTATATGACATTTGGTTTTATCGTTTAGAACTAACAAATACTATTAGGCGAAATATTTGCCCCCGAGGAAATCCCTTTAGACGTTTTGCTTTAAATCTACAAATAGATATTATAGCTGTATCTGAAGATATTTTAAATAAATTTATTCTATCCGTTATTGAAGAATTTGTATATTATGGTATTGCCGATGAATTTAAAAATTTAGGAGCTTCTTACATTTTAACCGCATTAACTTTAGTAAATCAAGAGGTTGCTAATGCGTTACCATGGTTATATCAATCTGTTGTAGCATAAATATAATTTATTCTATTCGTTTATAACCTTATTTCATTTCATTTTTAGTATAAAAATATATTAATACTAAAATGGACTTAAAAAGGTAAGTCTATAGAAGGTTATAATGCCTCCAAAGAAAACCGCATCCACCACTTCCACCACTTCCACCACTTCCACCAAAACCGCTTCCAAGACCACTGCGTCCAAATCCAAAAAGGTCGCTGCTGCACCTAAGGTTGCAGAACCCGTTGCCGCCGCCGATGCCGCCGCCGCTGCCCCTGTTGAGGCGGAAGCGGTTCAAAACGAACTTGGCACTCAATTTGCCGAATTCTCGGGTCGTCTTACCAGTCTTCGCACTCAAATTTCGTCGCTTCTTACTGACTTTCGTGCGCTTCAAAAGCGTGCTGAACGTGAACTCAAGGCATCGCAAAAGGCAAGTCAAAAGCGCAAGCGCAAGACAGGTAACCGTCAACCAAGTGGATTTGTAAAACCAACTCTTATCAGTGACCAACTTGCTAATTTCCTTGGTAAGGCAAAGGGTTCGGAACTAGCTCGCACAGAGGTAACCCGTGAGATCAATGCTTACATTCGCCTACACAAACTCCAAGATCCTACCAATGGTCGTAAGATTAACCCCGACAACAAGCTTAAGACTCTTCTCAATCTTACTCCTGCGGATGAACTTACTTACTTTAACCTACAAAAATATATGAGTCCTCATTTCGCAAAGGCGGGCGCTGCTCCGCTTGCTTCTTCGAGTTAAATCACGGATTTATAAAATAATGTTTTCTTAATAATAGGTTTAGTTTAGATTCAAATATATCTTTTTTATATAATGATATATTTTCAAAAACTTTTAATTCAATAAAGTTAGATGCGTATAAATCATATTTCAAATAAATTTTAGATAAATATATAATACCATTTATATATCCTGTATCAAATAACCATTGCAAATAACTTTTTTTTATTTTGTTGTTTTTATAGTGTTGATACCGCTGATAATGCAACTGCATGGAACCATACGATTTATTATAATCCGTTCCTGATAAAATACACATTTCTCTAAATGTGGTTTGTGATATACGTAATTTACGAAGTATTTGAGACATACTATACAGTGTTACCGTTTCTTGAAACAAATCTATAGTTGTTAATATTTTTGAACATCCATATGCAAACATATCTGTATCATCACTCAAACACGCATACACCTTTTTATCTAATACCAATTTTGCACATATTTCATCTGCTTCATAGGGAGCATCTATATACATTATACCAAGTGTATTCAATAACTCTTTTACTAGTTTAATATCGTCTAGCGTAATTCGCATTGCTTTATTCTTTATACTTTTATATAGTTGTTTATTAGTATTCTCAACCTTTTTTATTATTTCCATTGCTTGCACCTTATTTTTATGTCGTGTTTCTAAGGTTTTCCGCTTATAAAAACTCTTAGGTCCGTCAAAGACAAATACCGGCAAAATTGATTTCTCTAGTAACAACATACAAAACAAATAAAAGTTATCAAATAGTTCACCATTCATTTTAAATTTATACATATAAATACTAGTATCTATTACTATTTTTTTACCACTTAAGTCCGATAAATGAATTCTTTTACTACTATCCGGACACTTTGTCTTTATAAATTTTAATAGTTGCTTAATACCCATTACTGTTATACATATTGCTATTCTATTTTATAAAATCAATTTATAAGTTTATTACCTATTACGGTTTTCCATAAATTGATATAAAAAATGAAAAAATAATCTATAACCACACTATGGAAGTTACTATCGATTTTGATGCTGCCAGTAAAGCATGGATGCAAAATAAACGAAAAACAATCAACGGTTGCTATGTGTATCGTTGTATGGGTACAACAAAGAAAGATCTACCTTGTAAATGTAAACCATTGCAAGATTCCAAGTATTGTCGCATTCACACATTAAACAAAAATCAAGTATTTTCGTAAAGGATAAGATAATATACACCACACAAAACCACCTATGACTAATCGTATAAACAACAAGTAATTATCCTCTACTATAGATGGCAAATAAGGGGAAAAATCTTTTTTATGATCTACACTATAATTAAAAAGTAATTGATTTGTTAGTAATATTATAAAATCAGTAATTAAATATGTTACTAACATATAAGTATAACTATTTTTCGATTTTATTATAAATATTTTAAATTGTAATACGAAATTTACAATTAATCCAATTAATAATGCTATAAAAGTTGACAACTTATCATTTACTCCTAGACTATCTAAAATACTTGCACCACCATTTACAATCAACACTATAAGTAACCCTGTAATAACAGATAATAAAAAAGTATCCTTACGTTTTTTATACATATATATAGTAGTATAAAAAAGTATATTAACTATCACAAGTATCACTGTATTGGTTTACTGTTATCAAATCATTAAAATTATTTTGAAGCACGTCTATTTGTGTATCATTTATTGAACTAACATTTTGCAAGTCTTTAAAATTTTGATATAACGAATTTACAGTAAGTCGCTGTTGTTCTTGTATATATTTACACATTTTTTGTGTATTTTTATACGATTTTGCTTTTACAGTGATTGGATTTTCCAGTATGGTTGTGGCGTCAGGTATGTCTATAACCCCCGTGTCCTCCACCTTTTTTGATTCTTCTCGACCGAATCGCACGCCACCACGGATCGCCTTTGCGCCTTTATCCACCGCATCCTCACCCTTTCGTAGTAGTCCCCTGCCAACATGCGTGACCACTCCCAAACCCTTTCGTGCTGCACCCTCACCCGCCCGAGTAGCAGCCCGCTTATCTTTATCTACCGTACCCCCACCCGAACCAGTGGTAGTAACAATAGAGTTATTATTAAAATATTCTTTAACATTAAATTGTAATACTATATAAGTTATTAAAGTTAAACATGTTGCTCTTAGTATAGAATTTATATTATTTTGTTTTAAATCATGTTTCAATACAACAAATAGTAAACACCATATAAGTAAAAATCCTAATAACATATTCTATACTATACCCAATTATAAAAAATCGATTAAAGACATACGTAATGTTTTATCATGCATGTGTATATCCCCTAAAACAGTTAAATTATGCTGTAAATTAGACGTTTTACATATTCTTTTTATAAGTTCCACAAATAAATGACTATGTTTTAATTCTATATTAAATAATTGTTTATTATGACTATTACACCAGGACATTACCATTGGAAACTCATTCATTAATACTGCAGTAAGTATATAATAACAAAACACATTTGTTTTTTCCTTATACATTTTACGACGTTTCAAGGATTCTTTACTTTCACTATAAAAATCTTCATAATGAATATTATTATGGTTTAATACTTTTACGAGTTGATAACAAGAAAACATTGTTTCCATATACATAAATCTGTAAAAATGGTTTAATGTGGTGATTTTGCGAGAAAACTCTTTATCAATAAAATAAGCACAATAAAAACAATTCAACACTCTCGCCCAAAATTCTCCATATGCCTCCCCTACATATAGAGAAACCGATAATGGAAAACATTTTTTTAACTGTATTTCATGTTTATCATCAAATTCTTCAAAATTAAAAAAATGAAAAGATTCATGTATCAATACTTTAAACCATTCTTCATGTCGAAATATAATGATTTTGTTATTTGGTTTACAACTCCAAGTATATGCCGTATTTACATGTATCTCTTCCAATATTGTTCCTTGTTCGGGTAGTAGTTTTTTAAAAGGTGTTAAATATAAATAAAGATGCACTGGATAAAGACATTTTTTCTCGCTAAATTGATGTGCTAGACTAAACCAATGAAGTATCCATGGAATATAAGACACATAGGTTTGCATCATACTCTCATACCCGGAAAATAGCGAGAAACTTATATGCACCTGTTGTCCTTTTATGGTGTAAGAAGCAACCATTTCATATAAATAATGTTTTATACACCATTCTTTGATTTCGTTAGGCGCATGTTTTAAATTTTTTTCTATTTTTAGTAAACCTTGGGGTCTATCCTTTTCTATTTTATACGTAATGGAATCTAATTGTAATGACAGATAAGTCGCATGAAATGTTTCAAATAAATTTGCGAGAAAAGGTTTATGAAGAAAAGGTTCATTGGATGGATGAAACAACGGAAGAGTATTCATTTTTTTTATAAAACTATTCATACTAAAAGAATAGATTTTTAAAAAGGTGGTGTTTTTAAATTATCTCTTACTTTTTCAAGATTAGTTAATTGAATTGGTGGTCTGCCCGATAAATAAACATATATTTTAGCATCACCCGTATCTAATAATAATTGTTTTAAAGCAGGATTTTGCGAGAACTTGGCAAATTCGGCACTGTAACGATCGTCATCGTTTAGTAACATATAGGGTACGGGTTTTTTACATAATGTAGAACCACTTGATAAACTCATTTTATTATATTTAGTTGGATCCATTTGTTTTAAGGTTTGTGCAGTTACATAATGATTAACACTAGCCCATTGCTTATCTCCCAAGGTAAAACGCCCATCTGGTTTTAAATAAGTATCACTAAGTTTTTCACGCCATTGCTTATCACGAACTAAATGACTGTCCAATACATGATCAAAATTAACTCGCTCTGAAGGAACGGAACCAGGATGAGTAAAGTTTTTTAAGTCTTCACCGATAAACAATTTATCTCTATCTGGTTCTAAATCTAATGTATCATCCTGCAATAAATGTTGTTGCTCGGTAGTTAATTTAAATTGTTTATATTTTACAAATAATGGAATGTTTGCATAAATTCCTTCGCTTTTTTCCAAACACCTATTTATTACTAAATCTTTGATTTTTAATGGTAAAGATTCAAATGTAAATATGTTAGCACCATTATATTCTACTATACGATAAGCATTATCCGTAAACTCAAACATAACATAATATTTTGGATTAAATAATGAGAAATTATGAGGAAAAGGACTTTGCCTAGAACAAACTAACCATTGTGGAATATGTTTTGATAACAAAATGATTTTTACATTCATTAATCTTTCTACTATTTCAAGCGTCCACGGTTCACAAACATAATCACCCGATTTAATAAAAGCCTTAAAATCATCCAATGTTTCTATATGACGCATATATTCTTTATTGTCTAATAAGTTTTGTAAATATTTTTGTGTAATTAAATGATGTTGTGATTTTAGTTTTAGTGTTTTTATTTCCTCTACAAGCATTTGAAACTCTGTATCTTGCTCTTGCAATTTTTTAAAGTTCTTATTGACTTCCGATAATTGCGATTTAACCAATTTATGCTCCGCTTTATTACTATCTATTTTGTCCTGAATACTAAGAAACATGGTTTTTAGTATTTCAAACATTGATAAAGTAACATGATCCGATAATATACCATAAAGATACTTTTTAGTATCTAATTCTGTTTTATCAAGAGGTTTATGTAAACACTTTGCTAAACAATCGACTAATGTAGCTTTAGGTAACATTTTAATATCTTTAATACCTAAATAATCATCTTGAGATTCCATTTGCGATAACTCAATATCGGGTTTTACCATGTCTAATGAGAAGGGAATTGATTCTAAATAAGGTAATGCTAATGAAGCTTGTTTATAGGGTTCTAGTGTTCCTAAAGTTTTCCCCGCATTTCGGTTGTATTCTGATTCAATAACCTGTTTTTTAGCATCTTTAAATAAATGTAAATGCGGGAGTAAATGACTGGTCATAATTTCATTTTCTTGATCTAAAAAACTATCATATCGTTTTGCAGGAAATTCAAAAACACCGATTTTACGTCCGTTATTATTAGTAATTAAATAACACCAATGATAAATGATACCTTTTTTTTCATAAGAAATGCATTTTGTTCCTATCGCAACGGTTTGATTAGGATAATTAAATAAAGGAATGGAATATTGACTTAATTCGTTTGATTTATCTATATCTTCAACACAAGGATCTTCTTTGTAGATTACATCTTGTAAGGTAAGTGATGATTTTACCATTACTTTTTACATAGATATAATATATTTACTTAAATACTTATTAGCCTTTAATTCTTGCATATAATACCATAGTCGTTTTCGTTCTTGCACCATGTTCATATTTTCTGAATTTTGTTCAAATTCAACTAACAGGGTAACGAGATCGTTTTTTTTTACTCTACTATACGATAAATTATAAAATCCACATATGTGGTGTAACATCGGTAAAGTATAATTTATACTATAATCCATTTCCATGGCAATAGTAGTATCTACAACCGACATTTCATCATCTAATGAGGAATTTGAAAGTATTTCTGTTTCTATTTCTTGGTCAGGTATTTCGTTAATAATAATATTCATATATAGATATATAAAGCGTTGTCTTTAATTTGTAAGATCTAATAGATCCATAAAACGAAAGCGAATTTTAGTATTAAAAGATTTATTAACCGCATTATGTTGAATGTATTCATAAATATTACCCCATTCATCCGATAATACAATTTTATTTAAACCATTTTTTATAATAATAAAAAAGTTTTCAGTAATTTCCTCCATTTTCATAATATCAGTAATAGAATCTAGTAATAATGTTTGTAAATAAAATAACATATTGGTAATAATCTTTACGTCTATTACTTTAAATTTCATACAATTTACTAAAAATGTGGTAATCGAACGTCTATGCTCATTTTGTTTATTAATATTACAAAATTTATCATAATCTTTGTCAGGATTACAACTTTCTATATTTTTAAACAATTCCATATAACTATCTAATGTGTTAGTAAAATACTCTTTTAATGATGGATATTCATCTTTTAAATCTGTATATAATTTTGCATATACTTCTGAATAAAAACGATTCGATAATGCAATTTTAAACAATAAGGATATTACTTGATCAAAGGATGGTGTTTCTTTGATTTTTTCAATACTTGTTTTGATCTGTTGTATAATTGTATTGTAATTATCTCGGGTAAGTTTGTTCATTAATATACGTATTGTGTCTAATTCTTTTTCTATTTCCGTTTTTTCTTTTACTTCCGTTTTTTTAAAATTTCTTAACATATCCCACCCCATATCATACGTTTCCGTGGTTTTTTTATGTTTTTTATCTGTTTTTATAAAATAAGGACTTTTTGAATAATTAGGAGAACCTACTAAATTTGCAAGTAATGTAATTAACTCTCGTGAGGTATCAGGAATTGTATATTCAAAACCGTCTTGCTTAATTTTATTAAAATCTGATAAATCATACGTGTTACTCGTTTGTTCTTTAATCATATGTTATATTGCATAGGTTATTTTTAATATGATTATAGTATTAAATACTTAAAAACGTATTCATAATAATAATTATGACGAATACGTTTGAAAAATGGGATGATGATAATGTAAATATTAAAACAAATTTATTGAGAGGAATATATGGAAATGGATTTGAACAACCAAGTCCTATCCAAAAACAAGCAATTATACCTATGATACAAGGAAAAGATTTGATTGCACAAGCTCAATCAGGAACAGGGAAAACTGGTGCATTTACAATAGGGATGTTACAATGTATTGATGAAAGTATACAAGAAACTCAGGCTATTATATTGTCGCCTACAAGAGAGTTGGCAAGTCAAACCAATCATGTAATAAATACCCTAGGAAAAATGATGCATATTAAAACTAGTTTAACTACAGGGACAAATAGTGTAAATGATAATATAAAAGAAATAGAACAAAAACCGCATATTATAGTAGGTTGTCCAGGTAGATTAAATGATATGCTACGAAGACATAAAGTAAATATAAACAAATTAAAATTAATCATTTTGGATGAAGCCGATGAAATGTTATCAGTAGGTTTTAAAGATCAAGTATATCAAATTTTTCAATATTTACCTGAAACGATTACCGTTTCCTTATTTAGTGCTACTTTACCAAAAGAATTAGAAGAGTTAACAAATAAATTTATGCGAGACCCTATAAAAATATTAGTTAAAAATGAAATGCTAACCCTTGAAGGAATTTCCCAATATTATATTGCATTAGACACTGATAATGATAAATTTAATACAATTAAAGACTTATTTGGATGGATTTCATCTTCTCAAGCAATTATCTATTGTAATAGTCTTAAACGCGTGTCTGACTTGTATTCTGCTATGATAAAAGATGAATTTCCCGTTTGTTGTATTCACAGTGGAATGGATAAAGAGCAACGAAACGAAACATACAATGATTTTAAAAATGGAAAACATCGTGTATGCATTTCGTCCAATGTTACCGCAAGAGGTATTGATATTCAACAAGTAAGTACGGTAATTAATTTTGATATTCCGAAATGTGCACACACTTATTTGCATCGAATAGGTAGATCCGGACGTTGGGGTAGAAAAGGTGTAGCAATTAATTTTGTAACTAAATACGATATACATATTATGCGGGGAATAGAACAATTATATGAAACGGAGATTAAAGAATTGACCCAAGATGTAGTCGTTTAAGTTTGCATATTATTATTCTATAATATATAATATGTATGAAACACAGTCTATATTAAAAGATTTTTCTTTACCTATTATGTTAACTAGTGATGTAAAACAAATAGACCCTCAAACTATAGTAGATTTAGAATGTTTAGAAACGAAGGATGAACTTACAAAACCCATGTACCATTATATTTTTGATCCTAAAACAACATTTAGTAACGTGTTACTAACTCATTGGGCAACCAATTACACTACAAATGCTCAATTTATCAATGATTCCATTTATTTATATACAAATTTTAAACCAAAAACACCTTTACTATTAGATGATACTATAGTAAATACTTGGAAAGTAATAAAAAATGATGATGGATTTGTTCCAAGATATCAATATATTGAATGGGATCATTTAAAAAAGCTTAATGAATCTCCCGTTGTTTTATTTTACTTATCCATGGCTACTATATTTTCACCAGTTCTTTCTTTATTATCTCCAATATTAATGTTTTTTCTACCTTTTCTACTATTAAGATTAAAGAAAGTCCCAATAACCATGGATAAATATATCGAAGTATTGAAAAGTCTTATACAACAAAATCCGGTTGGGGCATTATTTACTAAATTTTCAACCGCAAATATAAAAGAACGGGTATCTATTTTGGGTAGTTTAGGTTTCTTTGTTTTTTCCATGTATCAAAATATACTTATTTGCTACCGTTTTATCATGAACTTTAAAAAAATTCACGGTTATATTAAAGAAATCAAAACCTATCTGGTAAAAGTAAAAATACATATGCTTGAATTAGATAAAACCATGAAACCTCTATTAAGTTATAAACCTTTTAGAACACAAATGGATACACGTATGAAAGATATTAATGAATTTATTAATGTATTGGACACTATTAAACCTATATCCTATTCATTCAATAACTTTATGCAAATAGGTGTAGTGATGAAAGATTTTTACATGTTACATACAAGTAAAAAATATGAAAGCACCATGCAATATGCATTTGGTATGACCGGATATTTACAATGTATTGATGCTTTACATAAAAACACGAAAATTCACTATTGTAAACTATCTAAAAAGCAAACAAAGATAAAGCAAGGGTTTTATCCTTCATTAAAAGATTCTACAGATGTTGTTAAAAATGATATAGGATTAGATAAAAATTATATTATAACGGGACCCAATGCATCTGGTAAAACAACGATTCTAAAAACAATTTTTTTAAATCAACTTTTCTCGCAACAAATCGGTGGGGGGTTTTATAAAAGTGCAAAAATTAAACCCGTTACACATTTCTATTGCTACATGAATATTCCAGATACATCGGGGCGAGACAGTTTATTTCAAGCAGAAGCGCGACAGTGTAAAGATATACTTGAACAAATAACTGCTAGCAAAAAAGATGACTCTCACCTCATTATATTTGATGAACTCTATTCTGGAACTAATCCATTTGAAGCGTCGGCGGCGGCATACGGTTATCTAAAATATATGAATACCATGAAAAACGTTAGATTTTATTTAACCACTCATTTTGTAGATCTTTGCGAGAAATTAGATAAGGAAAAGAAAATAATTAACAAACATATGGTTACAATTGAAAAAGATAAAGGTATCACATTTACTTACAAAATAGCACCCGGTATATCCTCCATTAAAGGCGGTATGCACGTCCTACAACAACTAGCATACCCTAGCAAAATTACAGAAGAAGCATGCAAACAACTTGATGCTTGCGATTAAAGCAAACATCGTGTCGCTAAGGCATCCGCTTTCGCATTGCCTATACTATGCACATCCGTCGCACCCGTATGCGCACGAATATGCTTTAATGAAATAGTAGGTGTATCCTTAAATAACTCATAACCTTGTTGCACAAGTTCTTTATTAGGGATGTCTTTTTTCCATCCTTGCTTTTCACATTTCTCGCCATAGGTTGTAAAACAACGTATGGCGTATTCTGAATCAGTAACAATAACTATAGTCTTACCCGCATCCACATCCTTTTCTATAGTAAAGTAGGCAACAATAATAGCGAGAAGTTCTGCCCTATTATTGGTTTGTTTACCGGTGATTCGTTTAGACACGTTGCGCGAATCATTATCTTGAAAATAAATGCCGATACCAGCTTTGGCTGTTTCTTTTCCATTATTGCTGCACGCGCCGTCAGTGTAAACATAATATTCAATCATTATACTATATATGTAGGAGAGGTTTTATATAGATAATAAATTGTAATTAGACTTGTATATTTTTTGCATTAACTAAAAATGCTTCACGATTCGTATTATTTTTAAAAGGAGCATTTTTATACATATATTCACGAAACGATTTATTGAATTTACCATCAATACGAATAGAAAAACAATCTTTATTAATTGGCGTTATGTTATGTTTTCTCATATCATCAAACCACATTATATTACAATTTACATAATGTTTAAACCCTAAATTATCTTTTATGTAAAACTGTTTATCTTCATTCGTTCTAATCCAAATAAATTCACTAACCCAATCTTTACAGTTATGATCAAAGTGTTCAACACCCTCTTTATTTTTTTTGTTTATTATAATAACAGTATTACCTATATCTTCAAAAATATTCATTTTTTCAACTATATTCATTAAATAATAAAATTTTTCGTATGATTTATTATGTATATGATATTTTGACAACCCTCGATATAGTCTATTAGTACAATGAGATATAATTGCATCATTTACATTATTCGTTAAAGCTATTTTTTCACCGTGATCTTTTTTTTTAGCTCTAAATTTTTGAGTTTTTCCCGTTTTTATTTCTTGTATAAGTCTATCGTTCAATTTTTTCATTTGATTTGTTGTTATTAAAAAATCAAGATTAATAAAAGGTTTATGTAAATTATAGTATAACAAAAATATAGATAAAAATAACATTAATAGAACAATAACTAAAATAATATTATATTTTCTTCCCTTCATTTAAAATATATTATTATTATAAATTAAATAATGTTAGTTTTTTTAATGATACTAGTAGTAATTATTATATGTAATTGTTGTTATACTAGACTACCCAATTGTATATTATTAACTACATGTGTTTATGTAAATACAGATATACACGATATGAAACGTAATAAAAATGAGGCAGAATACCGTATAAAACAATATATAGATGTAATTAATTTATATTTAAAACATAGTACTACCCCGCTGTATGTAGTAGATTCATCCGGGTATTCTTTTCCAGAATATAAGGGTAATAATAAAGTTCATATTTACGCATATGATTTAAATGTCGCATACAACGGTTATACAAACAAATCTCCTATGGAAGCAATAAGTATTTTAAAAGCATACGATTATTTTAAATTAAATAGATTTGATAACATAGTAAAAATAACAGGTAAATATTATATTCCAAATATAGATAGATATTTAAATAACATGGATAAAAATGCTTATTACTATGTTCAAAGTGTATATCATAAAAAAAACAATAGGTATACATATCAATCCACAGAAATATTTGGATTTAAAAGTAATTTAATATGGTTATTCTACAAAATATCATTACTCTATGACGATGATACCACTATACAATATAAGGTAAGAAGTTATAATAAAAATAAAACTATTACTATAGAACCTTATATAGCTATTGTATTAAATTCTACTTGTCCTAAAAAAATATATAGATTTCCAACATTACCGCTAAATAAGAAAATGGAAAGAGGATGTAATACTTGTAACAGAAAAATCATTACTTATCTATAGTTAATGTAAACTATATACACGAAATGCGGTTAAATATACATATATTTTTAGGTTTATCTTGTAAATGAACTCTTCTATTATATACGTATATTTAGGAATAGTGATGATCATTGTATTAGCAACCACCTTTTACGTGAGAACCATTAAATCAAAATTAGATACAAAGGTAGATGCCATGTTTCAATTGGTACAATCTTTAGTTAATGAAGTAAATCAATTAAAAATGTGTCAACATAACGTATCTAAACCTAATGAGGTTATAGAATTAGATATCAATTCTAGCAATAAACAAGAAAGTTATAGTGAAACTTCAGATAATGAAACATCAGATAGCGAAACTTCAGATAGTGATGATGATGATGATAATGATTCACCTCACGAGGTAAATACACAAAATAATATGTCTGTAGAACCGGTAGAGGTAAACGTAGAACCGGTAGAGGTAAACGTAGAACCGGTCATGGTAAACGTAGAACCGGTAGAGGTAAACGTAGAACCGGTCATGGTAAACGTAGAACCGGTCATGGTAAACGTAGAACCGGTCATGGTAAACGTAGAACCGGTAGAGATAGAGGTAGAACCGGTAGCATCGATTAGTGAAGACGTAAAGAAAGTTGTAATAGAATCAGCAGAGCAAAACTATGAATCATTTACAGTTAAAGAATTAAAAGAATTAGTTTCAGTTAAAGGAGGTAAAATAACTGGTAAAAAAAAAGGTGAATTAATTGAGTTTTTATTATCTTAAGGTATTATAATGAATTGGGGAACTTGCAAACAAGGTAGCAATAATATACATTTTGATTTTCCACCTATAATGAGCGATGGAAGAAATTATTCTTCGTGGCAAGCTAATGCTGAAATGAACAATGACCTCATTAAAAACTATAACATTAAGAGTAATGCTGATTATAGAGCATTTTTAACAAAAAATGCCGATAACATTATAAAACAAAATCAATTAATTGCTTGTGCAGGTTGCTGCAATTGTTTAAATACACCACAATCCACCAAAACATCAAATAGTCCTTATCTTTATCGTTCTTGTGCCGATTCTACCCAACCTTATGGTTATGAAACAAGTGATTTAAAAGACATGTATTTATCTAGGCAACAATTAAGTCGTAAGGTTCAATTACCGGGTATAACTCAAGAAGAATATATTAAAATGAATGATCCACATTCTTCTGCAAAAAAATAAATTAAACAAATAGAGTAAACCTATATCAATGAATATTTTATCTATTGATATTGGTATAAAAAATCTAGCACATTGTCTTTTACATTTAGAAAATAACAAACTAACTATAGTAGACTGGGAAGTAGTTAATTTAACAAACGAAGAACCACCTATATGTCAAACATGTGGTAAAAAGGCAACCTATGAATCTAATGCAGGTAGATATTGTAAAATTCATATACGCAAACATCCCTATTGTTTAATGTCAAATGAGTATCCTTTAGAAAAGTTATCTAAGAAAACTTTAAACGAATTAATAGAAATAGTAGAACATTACCAAAAAAATAATCCACAAGTAAACCTAGAATATAATAGTAAAAATAAAACGGTTTTATTAAAAGATATTAAACAAATAAAGGATACAAAAATGTGGATGCCTATAAAAAAATGTATTACAAAAGAATATGATCTTGTAACTTTAGGCAAAACCATTCAAACCAAATACGACGAAAGATTTAAAAACTATACTATAGACACTATACTAATAGAAAATCAATTAGGTAATATAGCACCTAGGATGAAATGTATTCAAGGTATGGTTACGCAATATTTTATTATGAAAAATCAATATAAAATAGAATTTGTATCAGCTACCAATAAATTAAAACGGTTTATAGGGAAAAGTAGCAAATATGCGGAACGTAAAAAAAAAGGTATAGAAGTTACAAAGCAAAGTCTAGATACCCATGAAGAATTAGTTAACTGGAAGTGTCATTTTGTGGATCATAAAAAAAAGGATGATTTGGCGGATGGTTTTCTACAAGGAATATGGTATATTGAAAACAATATATTAAATGCGGAATACTTAAAATTATAAGTTCTAGTTATTTCATAATGAATCAACCTGATATTATAGAAATAAGTTCATCGGGGCAAAACAAAGAAATTGATATTTCTGCTCCATCGGTAAATTTTGGCGGGGGTATTGAATTACTTATGAATGAAAAAAAAAAAGATGGTACAAAAAGTCCTACAAGTGATATCAATATTAGTGATTTAACTAATCTTGAAAACGAATTAAATGATCTTAGTAAAGATATTACTACAACGTCTGAAAGACCTATAGATATTAAACCATTAGATATCAGTAAATCGAGTGTATTTACTAGTGTTTTGGGTGGTGAAGATAAAAAAAATAATATTAATATCGAAACAGTTCCGGCAAGAACTGTTTCCTTTGAAAAGAAAACACCGAGTACGAATAATGTTGATTTGGGTAAATCTGCCGCCGGTGATATAAATGGTTCCGCGAAAACGTGGGATGGGTATAGTAAATTTAATAATATACCAATTGATCCAGATAAGTCAACACCGCCAAAAGAACCTGAAATGTCAAAAGAAGAGTTATTGAAAGCAAAGTTTGAATATTTAAGAAAATTAGAATCCTTAGAAAAAAAGGGCGCTACCTTGACCAAACAATATACCATGGAATCATCTTTAGCAGAAATGCAGGGCGAGTATGAAACCTTGATGAGTGAAAAAGAAAACAAAAATTCGGTTCAGTTTCAAGGGAAAATGTTAATGGCATTTATTACCGGCATTGAGTTTTTAAATAATAAATTTGATCCATTTGATTTTAAATTAGATGGTTGGGCAGAACAAGTCAATGAAAATATTAATGATTACGATGAAATTTTCAGTGAATTACACGATAAATATAAATCCAAAGCAAAGATGGCCCCAGAAGTAAAACTGTTGTTTCAATTAGGTGGCAGTGCTTTGATGTTACACATGACGAATACCATGTTTAAATCCGCCATGCCTGGTATGGATGATATTATGAGACAAAATCCCGTATTAGCGCAACAATTTACTCAAGCAGCCATGAATTCCATGGGTGATCAAAATCCCGGGTTTTCTGATTTTATGAATAACGTTATGAATCAAGAAGATACGCAAGGACCCCCACCACCAATGAAAACAAAAAATATGTCTCAACCCAGAAGACCTAGTAATAACGTATCCATGTCATTAGATCCTGATACCAATTCAGGTGTCAGTGCTAAATCAGGATTTGGTTCAGTATCCAATGGTCCAGAAAAAACCACAAGACGTCCTCGTGCAGAAATGTCGGGACCCAAATTACAAGGAGGATCTTCGCCGGATATTACTAATATATTGGAAGGATTAAAAACAAAAAAGGTAGATGTAAAAAAGGATGATTCCAGCACCATTAGTATTCAAGAATTAAAGGAAATGCATGCAGATATGGGTATAGGAAAATCAGGAAAATCAGGACGTCGTAATAAATCAGATAGTAGTAATACCATTAGTTTAGATATATAGTTTAATTACATATACAATTATACTATATTACTGCTTTAAGGTTCGGTTTTTATAGAAAATCTCATTGAACCTGCATTATCTGACTAAAGTTCTTAATTCTAATAGTGAACCAAATTTAATATTCATTAAAAGATGTTTATCAACTGGTTACGGGGTGAGCTATTATAAATAACTAAAAGTTAAAAACATATACAAAATTTTTAACTTTTAACTTTTAACAGGTTAGATTAGTAGAAACCGAATCTAGAGTAGCATTTAAACCAAGACTAATGATGTCAGTAAAGCTGCTTATAGTTCTTTTTATATCCTGAGTAATAGGAGGAAGAAGAGTTATTACTTTACCTGCAGTATTATGGTTAATAGTTGAGATTTCATTCGCGCGAAGTAATATTTTATCACCGAACGAAACTAAAACTATTCGGGTAGATTCTAGTTTTAGCGCAATTCCGTCGATCGCTCTTAATAGTAAGTCTACTGCTGCTTTACGTAATAAACTGTCTATGTTATTGTTTACATCATTTAAGTAAGCGGAATCAACTATAGGAAGTTGAGGAAGGTTATTAACTAACTGATCATTTGCGAA
>Ga0315320_10001429_pt1 | contig 19813 bp, 18 predicted proteins | sample M140m21515metaG_FD_203458 | JGI IMG/M metagenome (GOLD analysis project Ga0315320, IMG submission 203458) | Ammonia-oxidizing marine archaeal communities from Monterey Bay, California, United States - M1 40m 21515 | ecosystem: Environmental > Aquatic > Marine > Coastal | place: USA: California... | reverse complement strand
AAAATCATACCAAAGTGCTAACACTCCTGTTTTAAAAAACATATTCCTTAGCTTCTTTTATGGCGCTAAAATAGGTATTCTAGGGCTTAACGGATCTGGTAAATCCACCTTATTAAAAATTATAGCAGGCGTTGATAAAAATTATCAAGGCGATGTTGTGTTTTCACAAGATTATTCTGTAGGCTACTTAGAACAAGAGCCAAAATTAGATGAGTCTAAAACTGTTATGGAAATTGTTCGTGAAGGCGCGTCTGAAATCGTTGCTATTTTAGATGAGTATAATAAAATAAACGATATGTTTGGGCTCGAAGAAGTGTATTCCGAACCTGATAGGATGGAGAAACTAATGAACCGACAAGCTGAATTACAGGATCAGATTGACGCAGCTAATGCCTGGGAATTGGATACCAAGCTTGAAATTGCAATGGATGCTCTTAGAACTCCTGAAGGCTCAAAAAAAATATCTGTGCTTTCAGGTGGTGAACGAAGGAGGGTAGCTTTATGTCGTTTATTACTTCAGGAACCGGATGTTTTATTATTAGATGAGCCAACGAATCACTTGGATGCAGAATCTGTTCACTGGTTAGAGCATCACTTAGCTCAGTACAAAGGTACTGTCATTGCCGTAACACATGATCGTTATTTCTTAGATAATGTAGCAGGGTGGATTTTGGAGTTGGATAGAGGTGAAGGTATTCCTTGGAAAGGAAATTATTCTTCTTGGTTAGACCAAAAATCAAAACGTTTAGCACAAGAAAGTAAAACTGCAAGTAAGCGTCAAAAAACACTTGAGCGAGAGCTTGAATGGGTTCGTCAAGGGGCTAAAGGCCGTCAAACAAAGCAAAAAGCACGTTTGAAAAACTATGATAAACTAATGAATCAAGATCAAAAGTTACTTGATCAAAAGCTGGAAATTTATATTCCAAACGGTCCACGTTTAGGAACGAACGTAATAAAAGCAGAAGGTGTAAGTAAAGCCTATGATGATAAGCTTTTGTATGATAATTTAAACTTTAATCTTCCTCAGGCAGGGATAGTTGGTATTATTGGACCCAATGGTGCTGGTAAAACTACTATATTTAAAATGATCATGGGTGAAGAGAGTTCAGATAAAGGAAGTTTTAAAGTTGGTGAAACTGCCAAAATCGCTTATGTAGATCAAAGTCACTCTAACATAGACCCATACAAATCAATTTGGCAAAACTTCAGTGATGAACAAGAACTTGTTATGATGGGTGGAAAGCAAGTTAATTCACGAGCTTACCTAAGTCGTTTTAATTTTTCAGGGAGTGAACAAAATAAAAAAGTAAATATGCTTTCCGGTGGAGAGCGAAACCGCTTGCATTTGGCGATGACACTAAAAGAAGAAGGAAATGTCTTGCTTTTAGACGAACCAACAAATGATTTGGATGTAAATACTTTAAGAGCTTTAGAAGAAGGTTTAGAAAACTTTGCAGGCTGTGCTGTGATAATTAGTCATGATCGTTGGTTTTTAGATCGTATTTGTACACACATACTAGCTTTTGAGGGTAATTCTGAAGTTTATTTTTTTGAAGGAAGTTTCAGTGATTACGAAGAAAATAAAAAACAGCGTATGGGAGGCGACTTAATGCCAAAACGAATCAAATATAAAAAACTAATAAGATAATTTATTTGTGAATAACATTGTAAGCTGTAATCTATACCAACGCCAAGCTATAATTTTTGTTGATAAATATTTTGTTATGTGTTGTGTTTAAATTATTCTAAGAATAACAACTATTTAGCTTTTCTATACATTGGAACTAAATAGCTGATGCTGTATCCAAATCCCATACCAAATTTCCCACTATCATATGTACGTCCAAATCCTGGTATGTAAATATTCTCAAAGTTATTAATATTTGTTTCAAATACTCGTCCTTTGATTTGTAAATTAAAACCAAGGAAAAGATTATTTAATACTTCTGTTTTAACTCCTAATATTATTTCTATCCACCCAGAACTTAGTGCTGAAAAATTGTTGTTTGAAACTACTTGATTCCCCCCCCAAGTTAGGCTATTCGTATCGTAAATAGTGTAACTATTTAAAGTCTGATTAAAATTTGTAATCCCTATTCTCATTCCTGAATAAATTAAGTTATCCATTCCAGCCCAATTGGTATACATGTTGTAATCTACTCCTACCTTTAAATAGGTTCCCTCTGCAGTACTGTTTAGGTAGTTTGTAGTGCTTGTCTTTTTTTCAGATCCTATTTCTCCAGCTATGTATAAGTTTTTAGATAAACGATAATCTCCGTTAATTTCAAAACCCATATAATCTTTCTCTGTCAGAGAACGGGTTATTTTACTTAAATCAACTCCTAGTCGTAAACCATATTTTTGTTTGACTACAATGCTATCTCCAATTTCTGACTCAGCTTCTTGCGCATTAAGACTCATCAAAAGACCTATACATGCTAATATATTAATGAAGTACTTTGACATGGATTTCATTTTCATTTATTACTTGAGTTGATAAAATTTCAGAATTTATCAACCATTGTTCATTATCTGTTTCAACACTAAATGTTTGAACTGAATAATTATTGATGTATCCACATGCTCTGGATACATATACAGTTTCAATTTCATATGTAATGGTAATTATATCTGGATTACCGATAACTACAGAATCAATAACGTCATAGCTTTTATATAATTTAAACTGGGTTTGAATACTATTATTTTGCAACGGTAAAGCAATTGAGGATCGAGTTGAAACGAGTTCATTGTAAATAGAAATTTCATTTAAATCTGGATCTAATCCAATTACAAATAAACCTGGAACAGATTTAATCTGGTCGGGCGCAGTAATATCATAAAATTCTATAACTAATCTAGGAGTAGTTTGGGTTGTTGCTGGGCAAACATCATCCTTTTCACAACCAAAGTAAATAAGGGCGACTGTCAGTAAAAATAAATGATGTTTTTTCATTGGATATTAGTTTAAAACTATTTTATTCAACTTCAATAATTTTTTCAATGGATTTAGCCAACTTGAAATCTAAATCAGTAACCCCACTAACATCATGAGTAGATAGTTTTATTTTTAATAAATTATATGAATTGGACCAGTCTGGATGGTGGTTTAGTTTTTCACATTCAAAGGCTATTCGAAATACAGCACTCATACAATTTTTGAAGTTATCAAATTCAAACTCCGTCGTTAAGGCATTATCGTGATGATCCCAATCAGGGAAATCTTCCAAGCGCTTTTCAATTTCTAAATCCGTTAGTAATTTCATATTTATATGAGTATTAAAATCAAAAGTACAACATTTTTAAAAGCATTAAATTGTATTAGAAGTTGTTTTCTCGAAAAGAACAACCGTTTCTATGTGTGATGTATGAGGAAATTGATCTATTAGACTTATTTTCTTTATTATATATCCGTGATTCTTCAGCTCTACAGTATCTCTTGCTTGCGTTGCAGGGTTACAAGAAACATAAACAATCCGATCTGCATTAATATTGATAATTTTTAACAATGTTTTTGGAGCAATCCCTGAGCGAGCTGGGTCTAAAATAATAGTACGTATCTTATTGTTATATTCAGGATGGTTTTTTAAGAATTTTCCAACATCACTTGTGTAAAATTTTAAGCCATCAATTTTATTTCTTTTAGCATTTTTGATTGCATCTTCAATTGCAGTTTCAGTTATGTCAACTCCAATAATTTTTGTGTTGCTAGCTCTAGATGCTAAAATCTGCCCGATCGTTCCAGTTCCACAAAATAAATCCATGACGATATTATTATTTACATCATCTTTTTTTTCTAATGCGTAATCAATTACTTTGGTATAAAGTTTTTCAGCAGATTTAGGATTAGTTTGAAAAAAACTTTTCATACTAATTTCAAAATTTAGCCCTAGTAATTCTTCTACAATCTTATCATCTCCAGCTACCAGTTGACTCCTTCCGGTTGTAGCGAGTGTTCTATCGCCTGTTTCATCATTGATCGAGTGTAGCAGTCCAGCAAAGCGTTCTTTAAAGAGATCTTGAAGTAGTTCAGAAAATGCTGTTAAATCAAACTTAGCAAGTTCATAAGAAGTTGTTACTAAATTAAATAAGAGTTGATTGGTTTTGTAAGACTTTCTCACAACAAAAAACCGGAAGAATCCTTTTTTTTTTGGTCCATGCCATGGGGCTAAGCCTGTGGATTCACAATACTTCCTTAAGTAACTAATATTGTCCTCAACTTGTTTATCAAACAAGCCAGAGTCTTTTTCTAGATTATCTCCCATCCACCATACTCCACGTCTTTTAAAACCTAAAGTAAAAACATCGATATCAGTTTTATTTTCTCGGTCATATCCAATTGCAGAAAACCCATATTCCATTTTATTTCTGTAATGAAATAGGTTAGGGGACGTAACTAATTCATCAAAAAGAGATTCAATATTTGATACTTTACCGATGCGTTTAAATAACGACAAGGTACTTTCTTTCTTGTATTTATGCTGTATTTCGATAGGTAGCTTAATGAAAGGCGCGCCGGGGATATCTTGAAATGGAACTTCGACTTCGCTGGGTGAACTCTCTATGACATCAATCAAGCTGCATTCCGCATACTTTTTACTTGATTTTTTTACTTTAGCTTTTACTGTTTGCCCAGGAATGGTGTTGGGAATAAATACAACAAATTCGCCCTCTTCAGATCGAATTCTAGCAATTCCTTTTCCGCCAAAAGCATAGTCTTCAATTTTTAACTCTAATATCTGTCCTTTTTTTACAAATTTATTTCGTTCTCTTTTTGGCATTTTATTATATCCTAACAGTTGTCTGCAATATTAATAAAAGAAATGAACGTACACGAAAAATTGTTATAAAATTGAGTTATATGATATGAATTATATTTCATAAATTGCAATTATTAGGGATGATTTCTTTCCCACGCTGAATTTTCGGACTCTTCGAAAGAATAAAGGTAGATAAGGAATGGTTGTTTTAAAAATTTATAAATATTAAAAATGGCTGTTTTAAATAATATTACATCACAAGAAGCGATTAAATTAGAGTACAAACATGGGGCTCATAATTACCATCCGTTACCAGTCGTTCTATCTAAAGGCGAAGGTGTATTTGTATGGGATGTTGAAGGAAATCGATATTATGATTTTTTATCTGCTTATTCATCTGTAAATCAAGGGCACTGTCATCCAAGTATTGTTAACGCTATGATTGAGCAATCACAAACTCTTACGTTAACTTCCCGTGCTTTTCACAATGATAAGTTAGGTTTATACGAAAAATATGTCACTAATTATTTTGGGTTTGACAAAGTACTTCCAATGAATACTGGAGCAGAAGCAGTTGAAACTGCTCTAAAAATTGCCCGAAAATGGGCCTATGAAGTAAAGGGTATTCCTCAAAATGAAGCACAAATAATCGTGTGTGAAAATAATTTTCACGGCCGAACAACTACTATAATTTCCTTTTCAAATGATCCTATTGCTCGTAATAGCTTTGGTCCTTTCACAGGCGGTTTTATCAAAATCCCTTATGATGATTCAGCTGCTTTAGAAGAAACTCTAAACAACAATTCAACTATCGCAGCGTTTTTAGTGGAACCAATTCAAGGTGAAGCGGGTGTTTATGTTCCTTCAGAAGGCTATTTAGCCAAAGCAAAAGCTTTGTGTGAAGCTCATAATGTTTTATTTATAGCAGATGAAGTTCAAACTGGAATCGCACGAACAGGACGCTTATTAGCAACCTGTGGAAATTGTAGTTGTGAAAAGAAAGATTGTTCTGGAACTCCTGAGGTTAAGCCAAATATTCTAATTCTTGGAAAAGCATTAAGCGGAGGTGTCTATCCAGTGTCTGCTGTTTTAGCTAATGATTCCATAATGAATGTAATTACTCCAGGATCACATGGAAGTACTTTTGGAGGAAATCCAATAGCTGCAGCTGTCGCAATGGCCGCATTAAAAGCGGTTAAAGACGAAGATTTAACAGAAAATGCTTATCGTTTAGGGAATTTGTTCAGAGCTAGTTTAAATACGTATATAGAAGCTAGTACCATTGTGAAATCAGTGAGGGGTAAAGGACTTCTAAATGCTATTTTGATTAATGATCACGAAGAGAGTGATACTGCATGGAATATTTGTTTAAAACTAAGAGATAATGGTTTGTTAGCAAAACCAACACATGGAAATATTATACGTTTTGCGCCGCCATTAGTAATGTCTGAAGCACAACTTTTAGATTGTATAGATATTATTATTAAGACATTAAAAGATTTTGAGAGAAGTTAAGTTTTTTAAATTTTCATTGTATATATAACAGACCACTCGAGCAATAGTGGTCTGTTAGTATTATATGAAATTGAGTATTAAAGCAAATATTCTGTACTTATAAAGTTTGATCTTTTTGATTCTAAAAGATCTTTTAAAATAGAGTTATTCGCACTATTCTCTTTGGATGCAACAAAAGTTCTGATAGAAAAAGATCGCAATGCGTCTCTAACACTTAAGGTGCTAAACGCAGAATCTTTTCTACCGGTAAAAGGAAATACATCCGGACCACGTTGGCAGGAACTGTTTAAATTGACTCGACAGACTAGGTTTACAAGTACATCAATCAAAGGAGCTAATGTATTTACTTTTTCGCCAAATACACTTACTTGTTGTCCGTAGTTTGATTCTGCCATATCATCCAACACTTGTTGAACGTCTGAAAATGTAATTATAGGAATTACAGGTCCAAATTGCTCTTCAGCATATAAGTCCATTGTTTTATTTACATTTGACATCACTGCTGGATATATATAGTTATCTGTTAACTTACCTCCTTTAGAATTTAATATTTTTGCTCCTTTGCTTTGAGCGTCTTCAATTAAAGCTTTAATATATGCTGGTTTGCTTGGTTCTGGAAGAGGGGTTAACTTCACACCATCCTCCCACGGGTTTCCAAATTTTAATGCATCTACTTTTTTACAAAAGCGTTCGTTAAACTCTTTTGAAATACTGTCATGAACATATAATATTTTAAGGGCTGTGCATCGTTGCCCATTAAATGATAATGTACCAGCAATACACTCATCTACAGCAAGATCTAAATCTGCATCCGGTAATATAATCCCTGGGTTTTTAGCTTCTAATCCTAAAACTGATCTCAAGCGGTTACTTTTGGGGTGACTATTTTGCAATGCATTTGCTGAGCTACTATGTCCAATTAAAGCAAGGACATCTATCTTTCCTGTTTCCATAATTGGGGTAGCAAGTACGCGTCCACGTCCGTACAACACGTTTACAACACCTTTTGGAAAGCTATTTTGAAATGCTTCCAAAAGTGGAGATAATAGTAATACACCAAGTTTAGCTGGCTTAAACACGGTAGTGTTGCCCATAATCAATGCAGGAATTAGTAGAGCAAATGTTTCATTTAAAGGGTAATTGTAAGGTCCTAAACACAAAACTACTCCAATAGGTCCTCTCCGAATGTGCGCATGAACACCTGAATTTTTTTCAAATTTAGCAGAGTTACGATCTAATTGTTTGTAGTCGTTTATGGTGTCATATATGTAATCAACAGTTCTATCAAATTCTTTTTCTGAGTCAGATAGGTTTTTGCCAATTTCCCACATAAGGTATTTGACAACCTTAGTACGTTTGGTTTTCATTTGATCGGCAAATTTTTCCATGCAAGAAATTCGATCAGCAACTTTCATAGTTGGCCAGATCCCCTGACCATTGTTATAAGCTTTTGAGGCTGCATCTAACGCTTCAAGAGCCTGGACTTTTGTGAGTTCAGGAACACTTCCAAGTAATGTTGGTTGGTAATCTTCAGTTGACGAAATTGTAGAGTATACATCCGTCATTTTTCCAGACCAAGATTTTAACTCCCCATTTACTAGATAGTTTTTTTGTTTAATTAAATCATTAATTTGATAAGCTTCTGGGACTTTTTGGAAAATCATATAATTAGTTGTTAGTTAGACGATTGTAAAATTAATTAATAATTAAGCGAATTAATATTAATGAAACGTTAATCTTATTTTATGTGTGTTAGTTTTATAAAAAAAAAATCCCCATTGAAATATGGGGATAATAAACTTTTTTTTATTTATTTTTTTCAATTTCTTTCATTGCTTCTTGAAATTGTATAAAAACATCATCAAACCCTCCTGAAGAATATACGTAAACATTGTAGGTGAGGTATAATAAATTAATAATTAAAATTATTAATGCTACTATTTTTGCCGTATTCATCGCCTTGAAATTTCCATCAAATTCATCGGGATTTTGTGTAGCATCTTTAATTTTGTTACGCGCTATTAGAAATGCAGGCCCAGAAAGTAAAAATCCTAGACCGCCAAAGCAACAGCACAATAATCCAATAATACTCAATACGTAAGTAAGCGTCGTGTTTAATTGTTTTTTCATTTTAATTTAGATAAATAGTTGTTTTATAGTGTAGCTAATTATAATAGTTGTTATTGAAAGTATGGAAAGTATATTAATCCCTTTTTTGTAGTTTTTAAATTTGTAAAAGTGAGATACTGTTAAGTAAAATAATAAAATTATTAGCGGATAAATTGCAGCATACATATAAAATGCCTCAATAAAAGATCCTCTAAACACTAAAATCAATGCGCGTTGAAGCCCACAGCCCATACATTCATATCCAAAAAGGGTTTTACTCAGACAAGGGATCATATATTCTTCATACATCATAGTATTGACTTTATCATCAATTTTCAAAGAACGAAAAATATTTTTGTAATAAAAAATTGACATTACCATTTTCATTGATTCTAATGCTGTAATTTTGAATCATAAATTATATAAATATGTCTTGTAGGTCTTTTTATTTAATATGTTTTTTAATAGGATTTTTTTTGGTTTTATTCCAAGAATTTGTGTTTTACGTACATGTTTTAATCAAGATATTTGGTTTAAGTCTTGTAATGTTTTCCTTATATAACCTTGCTAAAGGAATAGAAGATCATTCCAAAAATGAATCATTTATTAAATACGACGAAGAAGAATGAAATTTAAAATTAATGACTTAGTAGCAGTTCTAGACGATGATTTGTCGGGAATAATTATAAACATTGATGGTTCTGATATAACAGTAGCTACCTCCACAGGTTTTGATTTGATTTTTAATTCCAGTGAATTAGTGAAAATGAAACAAAATTTAATGAGTTCAGAATTTTTGTTTTCTAACACTTCAATTAATAATGTGTTAAAAGAAAAAGAGTCAAATAAGAAATATACTCCTCCAAAAATTAGCTCCAAAGTTAGAAACAAGAATAGAATAGTTATCGACCTACATGTCAACCAGCTAGTGAAAAATACCAGGGAAATGGAAAATCAAGATATACTTAATTTACAATTAGAAACAGCCAAACGACATTTGGAAGCTGCAATTCAACAGCGTAGGCAACGTATAATTTTCATTCACGGGTTAGGAGCAGGCATTTTAAAAATTGAACTTGAGTATTTATTTAAACGTTATGATAAATTAAAGTACTACGATGCTAATTATCAAGAGTTCGGTCAGGGAGCTACGGAAGTTTATATATTTCAATCAAAAATCAGTTAATAATCAATAGAATATTCGTAAGAACCCAAGAAAAAACTATCCGTAGATAGAATAGATATATCTATGTTTTCAAGAGTGACATTCACTGTAAAATCTCTGCTAAATTCATTAGAATTTGAAATATCGCTTTCAAATGCTGTCATTACAGTATCGTCTAAATATCGAGCTACAGCTGCACCAGTAGCGAGGTCGTCGAATAAATTACCATTATTATTTTCGTCTTCTAACTTTGTCAATGTCCCATCTCCATCATCATCATTATCTAAATAATCAGGGATTAAATCTCCATCTGTGTCCTGCATGTCAGCTAAATCTCCATCTCCATTGGGATCAGGTTTTTCATTTATAGTTGGGACATTATCTCCATCGTCGTCATTGTCTTTGTAGTTAGGTATTCCATCATTATCAGTATCTCCATCGAATTCCAAAGCTGTCGGAATTCCGTCATTATCGTCATCTAAAAAAGTAGTTACAAATACAGCATTTCCACTTAAAGCTTCGTAATTAGTTATTACAGAAACATTAGCATCAGGTATATCTTGACATATATAGTTATTTGGATCAGCGTTGTAAGTTCTATAATTAAATTTAACAGAATTTCCATTTATGGGAATAGTTTGTATATTTCCTGAGTTCTCAGTATTGAATATTGATTGCACTTGTGAGTTGTTGTTGAATAGAAGAGTTAGTGACTCAAATGGAGTGTTTTTTGTGTCATATAAAATATAATTTTGTGATGTTTCGTTACCACACAGAGTTAAATTTTTATCAAAATCTAATTGAACAGAAATAACGTCTCCATCGTTGCACGAAAAATTAAAAACAGTAAGAACAAAAACCAAAATGTATCGCATATTTAAAATATTTTATTACAAAAATAACTGAATTGTTAAATAATTCGAATTATTTCGTCTATAATTTTATTTTACTATTTTTGAAAAAATTTGATTTATATGAACTCGATTTACTTGGACAACGCAGCTACTACTAAAATCAGAGATGAAGTTGTTGATAAGATGTCAAATGTCTTAAAATCAAATTATGGTAATGCTTCATCGACTCATGGTTTTGGTCGTTCGTCAAAATCAATTATTGAAAATTGTAGAAAGAGAATAGCTTCACATATTAATGCAACTCCTTCTGAAATAATATTTACATCTGGAGGTACTGAAGCTGATAATTTAGTTCTTAGATCTTCAGTTAAAGATTTAAAAATCAATCATATAATTACATCAAAAATTGAACATCATGCCGTTCTTCATACTGTTGAGCAATTAGAGATAGATTATTCCATCAAAATCAGTTACGTCAATATACTAGAAAACGGTTCTGTAGATTACAATCATTTAGAAAAACTTTTAAAAATTAGTTCTTCCACTCTGGTTTCATTAATGCATATAAATAATGAAATTGGAAATATTTTAGATTTAAAAAAAGTAGCTGTTTTGTGCAAGGAGAATAATGCGCTTTTTCATAGTGATACCGTTCAATCTTTTGGACATTTTAATATGGATGTAAAAGTAATTCCTATTGATTTTATGGTCGCTAGTGCTCACAAATTCCATGGCCCCAAAGGAATTGGATTTACTTTTATTAGAAAAAACTCGGGTCTTAAATCCTTAATTATTGGAGGTGCCCAGGAACGGGGTATTCGTGCTGGAACCGAAAGTATTCATGATATTGTTGGACTAGACGAAGCATTGAATCTGTCTTATAAAAATTTAGTTCAAGACAATTCTTTTGTAACTGATCTAAAGTCATATTTTATAACTCAATTAACCACTAATATCCCAGGAGTAAAGTTTAATGGTGCATGCAGCGATTTTATGAATAGTACTCATACAATTGTCAATGTATGTTTTCCTGTATCTTCAACAAATGCTCCAATGTTTCTTTTTCAATTGGATTTGAAAGGAATAGCTTGCTCAAAAGGAAGTGCATGCCAGAGTGGAAGCGGTAAAGGATCTCACGTTTTATCTGAAATTCTTAATAAAGATGATTTGAATAAGCCTTCAATTCGCTTTTCGTTTAGTGTTTACAACACAAAAAAAGAGCTTGACTGTGTTGTATCGACTCTTAAAGATTTGGTAAACGAATCAATTTCTTAAAATTGAAATCCTAGTCTTAAATTGAAAACTCTAGGCGTCAAATAATTTGGTATGGAGTACTGCCGCTTTGAATAAACATCTCTTACCCAAGTGTTAGTGATTGAATTTTGTACATCAAACATGTTAAATATTTCGAGACCTATTGACAATTCTTTAATTCTTTTTTGCCATTTTTTTAAACCTTTTTTATTAGAATCAATAATAACATAGGACATTCCAACATCGGCTCTCTTATAGTCTGGTAAACGATTTTGGTAAGTATATGGGCTTACGTAACTTGGTGATCCACCTGGAACTCCTGTATTATAAACTAAGTTTAAGTACATTTTCATATTTGGTAACTGGGGAATGTAGTCCTGAAACAGAATCCCAAATTTCAAACGTTGATCAGATGGTCGAGCAATGTACCCCTGATTGTTTATGTTCTCTTCAGTTTTTAAGTATCCAAAGGAAAACCAGGATTCACTCCCGGGAACAAATTCTCCGTTTAAGCGTAGATCCATCCCATAACTATATGCCTGTGCTTCATTAGCTGCTGCATAGCGTATTCTAACGTTTTCAATTGTGTAGGGATTGACATCACTTAACTTTTTGTAGTAGGCTTCTGAAATAAGCTTAAAAGGACGATCCCACATTTCAAAACTGTACTCATTAGCAATAACTATGTGAATTGATTTTTGTGCCTTTACCTTGCTATTAACATCTCCATTATAATTTCGAAGTTCACGATAAAAAGGAGGTTGGTAATATAAGCCTCCACTTAAACGAAATAGTATATCTTTATTCCAATCAGGTTTAATCGCAAGTTGAATTCTTGGACTAATTACACTATTGTAATTGCTTTTGAAACTTTCACCTTTGACGGACCAGCCATGATAACGAATCCCAAGATTCGCATATATCTCATGGTTATTAACAATAGATCTTCGATTCCATTGTCCGTAAACTTGAAAACGATTTAGTTGTGTAATGTTGGTGTTACGGATATTTTGAAAAGGTACAATAGGACTTTGGTCTGCTGCATAGGGCTGATCATTAAATTGATCTAAATTTGGTGGGTTTATTGAAAAACCTGCTGAGTCAATCATTTCCCATTCTACAATTCGGTCTTTAATATCTTCGTTAGTAAATTTTATGGACCATTCAAAATTATTGTCCTGGGATTTTAAGTATCCTTTATGCTCAATATTAGTTATCAGGGCATCTAAATCATTTCTTGCGTGGTTAAGCTGTGAGCCTATTCCTTCCGTAAACTCTACTTCCCCCAGGTTTTCATCTCCTATATTATTATTAACCTCACCAAGACGATATTGAGCAAGAATATCAAAATATTCTTGTTCAGTTGTATAAAATGACGAAGTAATTAATTTTAAGGTCAAATTTTCATTTACAAAATAATTTCCTTTTAATGCACCAAAATAGGTTTGATATTTATCATTTTCTTGCCCGTTATAATATACCAGTAGTGCAATCGGATTTTCTAAAGTGCCAAAATTAGTTTGGCGTGTAATAGGTTTGTATTGGTAATCGTTAATCGCTAAATTTCCTAAAAAACTTAAATGAAATTTTTCTGAAAATTGATAGGTTAAATAGGCTTGGGCGTCAGCAAAAGTTGGATTAAAATTAGTTTCAGTTTCTTTTGAATTAACAAGAAGGCTGTTATCTCTATATCGTAAACCTGTTATTGATGTAAATTTAGAGTCCTTGGATATAGCTTCAGCAGTAAAACTACCCCCTAATAAACTAAAGTCTGTAGTGAATCCTGACTCAATTGGTGTTCTGTAGGTAATGTCTAAAACCGAAGATAATTTATCTCCATATTTTGCTTGAAATCCTCCAGCTGAAAAGTCTAAATTTTGAATCATATTAGAATTTACAAAACTGAGCCCCTCTTGTTGTCCTGAACGAACTAAAAAAGGACGATAGATTTCTATTTCGTTAACATAAACAAGATTTTCATCAAAATTACCTCCTCTTACAGAGTATTGTGTACTTAATTCGTTTGTGATATTTACTCCTGGAAGTGTTTTTAATAAATTTTCAACTCCGGGTTGAGCTCCTTTGATAGTTCTAATAATTTGTGGAGATATGGTGGTAACTCCTTTTAAGTTTTTTCGGTTGGATCCTTTAACAACAACCGTCTCAATTTGCTCATAACTGTTTTTTAAAACAGGGTTAAATTCTAGTGCTTCTCCGTTTTTCAAATTAAATGAAGCTTCAATTAACTTATAATTTATATGAGATATTTTAATATTAACATTTTTTTTTGCAGGAATTTTAAGACTATAAAATCCATTTAAGTTTGTGACTGTACCGTTGGTATCTGTTGTAACGTTCGCTCCTTGAACTGGTTGATTTTGATCATTAAGTATTATACCCTTAATTGTTGATGTTTGTCCGACAATTAGAGTTGGTCCTAATATTGTAAGTAGTAAAATAGTATGAGTGAATATTTTTTTCAAATTTATGTAACTATTTTTTGTAAAACAATGATTCAAATGTTGAAGTATTTCCTACATTGTCTGTGACTACTATTTTTAAATTATTTTCTATTTCTTTTTTAATATTATCATCAAAATTATAGGTTAGTAATTGTGTTTTAATATCATATTCCATCAATATCCAATTTCCATTTAAAGTAGCTCTGTAGTTATTTATCCCTGAACCTTCATCAAAAATCTTAACTTTTAAATTTCTAAGTTTACTAACCCAGCTTTTATTTTTAAAGTTAACTGCATATATATTAGGTTTTTCGCTATCAATACCTAATGTATAACTTCCTAAACTCTTGGTACGCGTAGAAAGACTGTTTCCACGCTTTTTTGTATTAGAGTAGTAGAGTTTATTTCTGTTCGTGGAAATACGTCCAATGAACAAATTTTTTTTATTTCCATTATAATTACTAATATCAAAATTAATATCAATATACTTTTGCAATGGAATCGATGCGTTATGTAGATATAGGGTATCATTGGCCACCTCAAAGTTTATATATACATTTTCGTAAAATGTATTTTTTGGTATTTCAACACTAACATGATCTTTTTTTAAGTTTATTTTCTCATGAGCATTGATTCGTTGAAGTTCTGTGTTGTTTTGTTTTGGATTTATTAAATTTTTATAAACACCATTTATAGGAACTCGGAGTTCTGATTTATTGCCTTTGAAATCACTTACTATTACTTCATAAGTAGAAATTGAATCATTTTCTACCTTTAAGACTCCATTATTTGAGTATGATTTGAGAATCGATAAGGGGTTATTTCTTTCAATAAATAGCTTTTGAATTCTTTTTTTATTGTTAAAAAAAAAATCGTAATCTATGTAGCGATTAAGGTGCTTTGTTTCATCAAAAGAAAAGCGATTAAAATTAACGTCTAAACTTTTTTTCCCGTTATGTAAAGTTTGAATATTATTTACTCCATTTTTATTAGAAGCCAGGTCTAGTTTGTCTATACTTATAATTCCAAATCCAATTTCACCAAAAGCGTTAATACGTTCAGATTTATAAGTTCCATCTTTTTGTTTTTTAATTTTAATTTTGATTCTTCTGGTCTTCCCATTTATATGGCTATTTTTGGAAATTGGATATCCAAATAATTCGTATACATCAGGTGGAGTAGTGTCTTTAACATCAAATCCGAACATTAGTGGGTTCAGAGGTCGCTCTTGATTGTCTCTAATTTCAAAATGTAGATGTGGTCCTCCAGATCCTCCAGTATTTCCAGTAAATGCTATTAATTGCTTTTCAGAAACTTTTAAAGCTCCTGTTTGAGGAAATAGTTCAATTTCAAATGTTTGTCTCTCGTATTGCTTTTTTTTGACATATGCCTCTATGGTTGGAGAAAACTTTTTAAGGTGAGCATAGACGGTCGTATAGCCGTTTGGGTGTTTTATGTAAAGTGCCTTTCCATAGCCATATCTAGATATTTTTATCCGACTAACATATCCAGAAGCAGAAGCATAAGTTTTAAGCCCCTCTTTTCCTTGTGTTTTTATATCTAACCCTGAATGAAAATGATTATTTCTTAATTCGGCGAACGAACCAGATAAAATTAAATTTATATCAAGTGGCGAATTGAAATAATTTTGCGGATAATTTGATTGTCCATTACATATACATACAAATAGAAGTAGGCTTACAATAGTAGTTTTCATAAAAAATGATATAGTTGCTAATTTATACATTTGAATACAAATACAAAAATTATTGATGCGTATCCCGACTGATGGTTACAAATAAAAATAAATTTAAGCTAAAACAATTGTGTTATTAATTATGGAATGTTAAATTTGTGAAAAGGTATTGAAAAAGTAAATGAGTAAAATCGAGCTTATTGTTTATTCACTTGAAAAAAAAGTACAAAAAGTATTGTACCAACTAACCAAGATAAAAAAAGACAATACATCTTTAAAGCAAAAGCTAAATGAAGTCAAAGCTGAAAATCATAAGCTTTTACATTCACTTAAAGAAAAAAAAAGTGATTATGACACACTCAAATTTGCTAACTCAATCCTTGGCAGTGAACAAAATAAAAGAGAAACAAAACTTAAAATAAATTCTTTAGTCAAGGAGATAGACGATTGCATATCTAAGCTATCTGATTAGGCAATAAATACATGAGTGAACGTTTAAAAATAAAATTATCCATAGCCAATAGAGTATATCCATTGACTATAAATCCTGACCAAGAAGAAGGTCTCCGTTCAGCAGCTCAAAAAATTGATTTAACTATAAAGAAATTTGAGAAGAGTTACTCCGTTCAAGATAAGCAAGATGTTTTGGCAATGTGCGCACTTCAATTTGCAACTCAAAATGAACAAAATTCAATTGACAATACCAGTTTAAATGAAGATTTAGAATCTCGTCTCGTTTCAGTAGACAAATTAATAGATTTACATTTAAATAATAACGTTCTTTAAATAAATAAGGTTACTGCCTATATTGATCACTTTTTTGATAAACTCAACGGAAATTTTTTAAATTGGGTGCGTTTAAGTTGTAAAAGCATGCTGTCTTGTTACAGATCCTTGATCAACTTTTCAACTCTAAATCTTGTATTTATGGAGTTTATACAAAAACAGATTGATATAGGCTTTTTTTTAATTTAATAATTACATATGGAAACTAATACTATAATAATTGTTTGTGTTGCTGCCATGTTGGGACTTATCTCAGGTTTAGTAATATCAAAATTACGTGAAAAAAATAATGCATCCCAGGTTACTAAAAATGCTAAAAGAGATGCAAATTCTATTATTTCAAAGGCAAGGATAGACGCTGAAGCAATAAAAAAAGATAAAATATTTCAAGCAAAAGAACGGTTCTTAGAACTGAAATCAGAACATGAGCAGGTTATTCAGTCTAGAGAAAAGAAAATAAGTGAGGTTGAAAAAAGAACTCGAGATAAAGAATCTCAAATTTCATCTGAGCTTTCGAAGAATAAAAAATTATCTGGTGAACTTGAATTTAAAATGAATGATTACAACAATCGTTCAACTTTGTTAGATAAACGAAAAGAAGAGGTTGAGAAGGCTCACAAAAGTCAAATAAAACAACTAGAGGTAATTTCTAGCTTATCTGCAGATGATGCAAAGCATCAACTTGTTGAGTCCTTAAAGTCTGAGGCAAAAAATGATGCTATGGTATATATTCAGGACACTATGGAAGAAGCAAAATTAACTGCTGAACAAGACGCTAAAAAAATTATAATTAATACAATTCAACGAATTGGAACTGAGGAAGCAGTTGATAACTGTGTTTCAATTTTTAATATCGAATCTGATGAAGTTAAAGGAAGAATTATTGGTCGTGAGGGCCGTAATATTAGAGCCATTGAAGCGGCTACAGGTGTTGAGATTATCGTCGATGATACGCCAGAGGCCATTATACTATCTTGTTTTGATTCTGTCCGAAGAGAGGTGGCTCGTTTGTCTTTACACAAATTGGTAACTGATGGTCGTATCCATCCAGCACGTATTGAGGAAATTGTTAAGAAAACTCAAAAGCAAATTGAGCAGGAAATTATTGAAGTAGGTAAGCGTACTGTGATTGATTTAGGGATTCACGGATTGCATCCCGAGTTAATCAAAACAGTAGGTAGAATGAAATACCGTTCGTCTTATGGTCAAAACTTACTACAGCACTCCAGAGAAGTTGCAAAACTTTGTGGAGTTATGGCTGCTGAATTAGGAATCAATCCCAAACTAGCAAAGCGTGCAGGTCTTCTTCATGATATTGGTAAAGTTCCTGATGCGGAAGCTGATATGGAAACACCACATGCAATTTTAGGTATGCAATGGGCTGAGAAATATGGAGAAAATGAAGAAGTATGTAATGCAATCGGAGCCCACCATGACGAAATTGAAATGAAGTCTCTTATGTCACCCGTAGTTCAAGTATGTGACGCTATTTCAGGTGCAAGACCCGGAGCGAGAAGACAGGTTTTAGACTCTTATATTCAAAGATTAAAAGACTTAGAAGACATTGCACTAGGCTTTGGAGGTGTTCAAAAGGCTTATGCGATTCAAGCAGGTCGTGAATTACGTGTGATTGTTGAAAGTGAAAAAGTAACAGATGATAAAGCAGGAAGTTTATCTTTTGAGATATCTCAGAAAATTCAAACGGACATGACCTACCCTGGACAGGTTAAAGTAACGGTTATTCGTGAAACTCGAGCGGTTAATATTGCTAAATAATTTTACTTTCTTGGATGAAACTCATCTATAATTTTCTTTAAATGACTTTTATCTAAATGCATATAAATTTCTGTTGTAGTAATACTCTCGTGGCCTAGCATCATTTGAATAGCCCTTAAATCTGCCCCATTTTCAATTAAGTGAGTTGCGAATGAGTGTCTAAATGTGTGAGGCGAAATGCTTTTTTCTATTTTAGATTTTTCCCCTAAATTTTTTACAATTGTGAAAATCATTGCTCTAGTGAGTTGTTTTCCGCGACGGTTTAGAAAAAGAGTATCTTTATATTTTTGATCAATTTTTTTAAAAATCCTAACCTGGTTCTTGTAAAGGTTTATGTGTTTTTGAGTCAATTTACCAATTGGCACAAAACGTTGCTTATTTCCCTTTCCAGTAACCTTTATAAATCCTTCACTAAAAAATAAATCAGAAATTTTCATTGATGTTAATTCACTTACTCTTAGACCACAACCGTACAAGGTTTCAATTATTGCACGGTTACGTTCCCCGTTAGAATCACTAAGGTCTATAGTTTCTAATATTAGATTAATTTCACTAACTGAAAGAGTATCTGGTAATTTACGACCTATTTTAGGAGCCTCTATTTGTTCCAGCGGATTAGTTTGTAGATAATTTTCGAAAATTAAATAATCAAAAAAACTACGTAAACCAGAAATTAATCTAGATTGACTTCTAGGATTAATGGATTTAGCTATGTTATAAATAAATTCTTGAATTTGTATACTAGTTATTTCAAGAGGACTAATGTGCATGTCATAGGTTTTCAAGTACGTTATAAGTTTCTGAACATCAAGATTATAGTTTTGTACGGTATTTTTAGACATACCGCGCTCAATTTTTAGATATAAAGAATAATCACTAAGTGCTTCCTGCCATTTCATTTAGTTAGTTTTACTTAAATAGTCAAGTTACAAATATAATCAGCCTTCATTTTAATGCCTATTTATTTTTTTTAAAATAATTAATAAATTTATTTGAAAGATCTAAAAACCTATTATATTTGCACCGCATTGGAGAGTTGGCAGAGTGGTCGAATGCGGCAGTCTTGAAAACTGTTGAGGGTCACACCTCCAGGGGTTCGAATCCCTTACTCTCCGCAATAAGCCTTGTAAGTCACTGATTTACAAGGTTTCTTTTTTTAGTTGCCTAGATCGTTGCGTTTTCTATCAAAAAATAAGTATTTTTTACTTTTAAAACACATTTACCAATGAAGCATTTGAATAAACACAATACAAAAACAACGACAAAGCCAAAAGTAACATTAAAACAAGCTTTTAAAACAATTATTTGGCCAAGGAGAAACTTAGTATTATTGGGCCTTATTCTTATTATTATACGTAGTTTGTCTGGTTTTGTACTACCAATACAAAGTAAGATTCTGTTAGACGAAGTGGTTCCTAATAATGATTACAGCTTAT
>Ga0315320_10001428_pt1 | contig 19814 bp, 21 predicted proteins | sample M140m21515metaG_FD_203458 | JGI IMG/M metagenome (GOLD analysis project Ga0315320, IMG submission 203458) | Ammonia-oxidizing marine archaeal communities from Monterey Bay, California, United States - M1 40m 21515 | ecosystem: Environmental > Aquatic > Marine > Coastal | place: USA: California... | reverse complement strand
AAGACGGGTGTGTTTTGACATTTTTATCATATTGATTAGGAGACAAAATATGCTGAAGTATCTGCTCAGCCTGTATTTCGCCCATTGCACCTCTTGTTGAAACATTAGCCAATACTTTCTTCAAGTTTGCAGTATCATTAGCCAGAGCCTGCATTTCACCTAGTCCCCGTTGAACCGCCTCGAGACGCTCGCTAACGAGTCTAAATGATTCACTGATTCTCTTCTCAAGTGTTGATTGTAGTTTTTCATCAACAACCAATCTCATCTCTTCTAGCTTTTTTTCATTTCCATCTTTGAGATTTTTTATATTTTCAGATACGCCTAACAGGTGAACTTGTTGTGCCTTTCCCAAAGCATCTAAGGTATTCATTAGGGATCTAGTACGATCAGCATCCATTTCTCTGATTTCTTTCCGTAGTTCCAAGCCTCCTTCAGAATCCTTTTTATTGATGGTGTACCAAATTAACAGGGCCAAAGATACAGCCTGTAGCCCTATGATGAACAACTCGGTTTCTCCCATGGTCGATGATTTAAATCGAGAGTATTTTAACTAATTGCTGCAAAACATTTTTTTACATGAATCCTTAAACAGTTGTTCTTAGGTAGTTGAACATCTTGGGAGTGGTATGGTAGGATTTGGGAAAGTAAATTGTGCGATTCTTGGGTCTCGCGGTTTGGTTGCTCAAAGATATATTCAGAGGCTAATAAATCATAATTGGTTTTTACCAGTCATGGTTATCGGCTCAGAGTCTACGGTTGGAAAAAAGATTACTGATTTACCCTGGTTTCTGGATGAAAAAAAACCTCCATTGTTAGATATAACGGTAGAAAGTCTTGATGATGTAGAAATATTGATAAAAAACCTAAGAAATAAAAATGTCCAAATAATATTCTCAGCAATTCCGGATTCAATAGCCGCTAATATCGACTTCAAGTTGGCCATGGCTGGTTTCAATGTCATTAGTCATTCATCCATTCACCGATTAAATGATAATATACCTTTGATAGTACCAGATGTTAATCCAAACTTGTTGAATTCATTAGATCATCAAATTTTTACTTCTGGTTCATTGATTTCCTGCTCCAACTGTATGGTAATGCCACTTTCTTTGGCTCTAAAACCAGTATTTTCTGAGTTTAATTGTAAATCTGTAAAAATTACTACCCAACAATCGCTATCGGGTGGAGGTAGAAAATTATTGTCTTTAGGAAGAAAAGGACATAACATAAATTCTTTTATCTCAGGAGAGAGAGAAAGTATAATAAATGAACTAAATAGAATTTTATGTTTAGATATACACAATGAAAAATCAAAATTAACCATGGAAGTTGATTGTTCAAGAGTATCTCGTGACTACGGCCATTCGGCCAATGTGGAAATTATATTCCAAGAAGATATCAGTGAAAAAAAAATAATTGATTTATGGTCACAATATACAAACAAAACTCAGAAATTAAAACTCCCCTCTGCTCCTACAGAATCATTCGTGTTCATAGATGGTGAAATAGATACTAATTCTCACAGGTGGGTCGGTTCAGATTCCAGAAATCCAAGTAGCGATCTCTGTTCGGCTATGTCAATTGCAATTGGCGAGATAGAAGTTACCGATAATAAGTTAAAATTTAAATTAGCTTCTGAAAATACTATCAAAGGAGCCGCCGGATCAGGAGTATTGATTGCCGAACTACTCCTTGCCGATGGAATAATTCATGATAATAATACTTCGTTAAATAAACTGATTTATTAATAATATATGATGAATTTCAAACGTCAATACCTGTGGGCATCAAATATGAAGATTCGTAAACTAGCTATGAATCTCTCAAATTTGAAGCATCAATCTTCCAAAAAGGTCGATTTAGAGCAATATAGTATAGATGGCGATTTAGCAGCAAAATGGCTTTCGGATTTGATTGCATTCGGTGATTTAAAAAAAGGTTGCCGAATTTCTGATTTAGGGGCAGGAAATGGAATTCTTGGCATCGGTGCCATACTATTGGGAGCAGAAAAGGTAATTTTTATAGAATCTGACTCTGATACTTGTGAAATTTTAAATGAAAATTTATCATCATTAAGCCTCAATAAATATTCTGAAATACAAAATATACATATAACGCAATCTAATATTCCAGTGCTCGATGTCGATCTTATCATTACAAATCCTCCATGGGGGCGCCAAAAAGAAAAGGCAGACAAGCCCTTTTTACATACAATTCTGAAAAATAATACGACCGCTCATATATTACATAATCATAGTGCTACACACATTTCCAACTTCTTCCTAAATGAGGGATGGAAAGTACAGAAGTATGGTGAAGCGGATTTCTCACTACCAGCGACATACAATCATCACAATCGTCAAAGGGATAAGACTAGGGCAGGTTTCTGGCGTGTTTCTCCAGATTAATCCATTTCAAATCCTAGACCGTGCTGTTCATAGATGATTATATCAGCGCAACGTCATGCATGCAAGCACTGGAGACTTTGTTTCCCCCGGGGCACTCGTCATGATGCCAGACGGAGTAGAAGTCGGAATTGGATTATATGAAGGGAAGAACGGAGTCTTTGCCTCATTTTCTGGAATCTTAGAAATCAATGATGGAATTCTGAATTTAGTCTCAGATAGGCCAAAAATAAATATTCCAGACATGGGCGATATATTTATCGGCCAAGTAAACAGATTAAATGCTAAAACTGCAGAAATAAAAATCCTACATATCGAGAATAAGGATTCAGGTCACAGAGATTTACCAGCTTTATCTCAATTTGCAGATATCTATATAACAGAATTAGTAGATCGTTTTATTCCCTCTGCAGGAGATACGATGAGAGTGAGAGATATAATTAGAGCTAAGATTATCGGGGTAGACCCAATATTAAAAGCCTCAACAAAGGGGGACAAAAATTTAGGAGTTTTACACGCACTTTGCCCTGCATGCGGTTTGGAATTACAAATTAATGAGGCAAAAATCGATTTCAATGTGAGGTGTACTAGATGTGACTATGCCGGTTACAGAGTCCTATCCTCTGATTTTGGAAATGGCTTTAATTCAAGAAATGATGATATAATCTCTTCATTAAACAGAGCAGGTGAGAGGTGGTCCCCGGCCGCTGATTCCACGTTGGGACATGATGGTGCAAGGCCATATCTTTCTCCTATGGCTGATTTTCGTCGTGGAGCCTCACACCAAAAACCGGAAATTATCAAATCTAAGAGAGATAACTTTTCAAATAACCGGTCACAAAAAACTATGAATTCTACAAAATGTACTTTATGTGGAGTAAAAACAGAAGTTCCATTCACTCCTACTCCTGGAAAACCAATTCGTTGTAGGGATTGTATGTCAAAAGTAAAAGAAGGCAAGGCATCAAAAGATGAATTATCAAAAGAACGAGAAATACTGATGAAAGCTAGGTCTAGAGCATCTAAAGAGGCTGGAATGAAATTGTTTGTCGCTAGCTTAGATTATGAGGTTACAGAAGACGAATTGAAACAAATATTCTCTAAATTTGGTGAAATAAAAGATTTACATATCGCGTCTGATAGAGAAACAGGAAAATCAAAGGGTTTTGCCTTTGTCACATTTCAGAATAATAAGGATGGTAAAAAAGCAATCTCTGAATTAAATAAAAAGGAATTTAATGGTCGAAAAATTTCAGTGCAGGAATCTAGACAAGATTCTTCGAGGAATCGTAATAATCGTAATCGGAAGTAATTCTTGCGAAGACGTGAAGTCCTTGGTATGATTCCGAAGGCTTTGTTTAATCATGGAGGGTTGGCTAGTAATAGATGGCTATGAAGACGAACCTGCCGCATTTGGGGTCCCAAATTATTTAGGATTTCATATAAGATACATCTGTGGCGTCTTAGAATCTAGAAGAATCCCATATACTTACATGACGATTGATCAATGGCGAATACAGCATAAACATAAATTATCAGATCCAAATAGGAGATTGGAATTGAAAAAATACCTGTCAAATTTAGATGGTACAGTGATTCTTGCAGGAGCGATTGTACCAGGAAAATATATCCGCGGGACTCCTATAAGTAGGCCGGAGTTAGATCAATTTCTGTCTATTCTACCAAGTGAGCAGCCAGTTCTTTGTGGAGGATGGGCAATACGGCATTGGAGATATGATGGATGGACTCCTTTACGCAATAATTTATTTTGTTCGGTACAAGATACAGATGCTTCTCTAAATCATTTCCTTTCTACTAATACTTGGAAAAATAAGAAACGCACATCTGAACAATGGACCAATTGGGCAATTAAAGGGGCCTCTTCCAAATCTGTAACTGATCATCCCGATATATTCACACTAGATGGAAGACATGGGCCTTTGACCTATGAAGTTGAGTTATATCAGGGATGTGTTCGTTACAAGAGGGGATGTAAATTTTGTATAGAGCCAAAGAAAGGAATGCCAATATGGAGAAATGAAAAAGATGTATTGAACGAAGTAAATTCTGCAATAGATTCTGGAGTTAGGAATGTAAGATTAGGCGGTGCTACTGATATTTACACATATAAGGCCGAAGGTGTAAGGGAACTAGAATATCCAATACCAAATCCTTCTCCAATTATGAATATTTTATCCGAATTAAGGAATAATGAAAAACTTGATGTATTACATGTTGACAATGCAAATCCTTCTATTATTGCTGAAAATTTAGAAATATCGTCAGAGATAACCAAAGGATTGGTAGATCATCTTTCCGATGGTGCAGTTTTGTCTTTTGGTTTAGAATCTGCAGACCCAAATGTACATGAAAAAAACTGGCTTAATTGCGACACAAATCAACTAATGACAGCAATAAAACATATCAATGATTTTGGAAGAATAAGAGGTTCACGCGGGCTTCCAAAATTATTGCCAGGTTTAAATTTCATAGCAGGACTCAATGGAGAAACTGAGGCCAGTTATCAAATGAACTTCAACCTCTTGAACAAATTACGTTTGAATGATTTATGGGTGCGCAGAATTAATATTAGACAAGTAGAAGGGCGGGGATTCCAAGAAGTATCTAAAGAATCATTCAATCAATTCAAGCAAAAAGTCCGAAATGAGATTGATAAACCACTTCTAAAGAAAATTTTCCCTTTGGGATCAATTTTGAGAGATGTGTGGTGGGAATCTCATGATAACAGGATACGCGATCCCAAGCAAGTGTGGGACAATAAACATCATGATTTCTCAATACACGGAAAATCAGGATTAACTTTTGGCCGTCAAATCGGCGCTTATCCGATACTTATTGGAATTCCTTATCAAATTCCTCTCGAGACAAAATCTGATATTCTAGTAACCGGTCATGGTATGCGTAGTATTTCTGGCGTAGAAATTAATCTAAATATCAACAAAGCCACTGAAAATCAGATTTCTGCGGTACCAGGTGTCGGAAATAAAGGCGCGTGGAAAATAGTCAGTAAAAGAGCGAAGAAGTTTAGAGATAATGATTTTGAATACAAATCTATTTCTGAAGTATTTTCTTCTGTTGGACTAAACATTCCTCTTCATGCAGAAAAGATATTTACAATTAAAAATGACTAGACTAAATCAAGATTTTTATCAATATTAGATCCAATTTTTACATTTTTTGGTTCTTTATTTGGGATGAATATGCTTGCACCGCCTATCAATAATTGGCCGCGCCCGTCTTTCCACCATATGGCAGACCCTTCACTCAGGCCTATGACCGGTAAATCATTAAATTCATGATATTCAGAAATTCTCTGAGCACGTGTTTCTCCCCTATGCATCTTAAATGACTCTCCATCTTTATACCAAATATTTCCTTTGTGATGGTGTGCATTTATCTGAAAGTCAATCAATCCTAAAGTTTGGAATGATTTTGGCTTAACCACCGGCATATCATTTGTAGTCTTCATACTCGGGCAAGCAATATTTGTTCCTGCACTCACTCCCATATATGGTACTCCATCTACCACAACGTTTCTCAATGGATTAATAAGATTTTTTTCCTGTAGTATCTTTGTTAATAGAAATGTATTACCGCCTCCAACATAAATCCCTTCAGAATCTAATATGGCTTCTACTGGATTTTCAAATTCCTCAATACCGATCAATTCAACATCATCCAATGGCCACCAATTTTCTTTAATTTTTTTCGTATATTCTTTTTGATTCTTTTGCGCATATGAGATAAAAAGAACTCTCTGTACACCCTTAAATAAATTTTTTATATGCTCATGTAATTCGCTAATTTGTTCTTCATTCAAGGAACTATTTCCTCCGCTAGAAAGTAAAAGATTCATAAAATCACTCAAACATAGAAGTCACTAGATACTTCACTTTCTCCAGAGGACAATAAATCTTCTATTGATTTAGAGGTTTCTATTGTTTCCATTATTTTCCTTGCGGTTTCTTCAGTTGTATCCAAGTCCAAATCTAGAGGAATATTTAGTGCTGCCTCTATCCATGCTGCCATTCTGTTTGCTGCCAAAGCATCAGCACTAGCTCCAACTGTATCTGCAATAAGTCCAACCGTAGGAACTTCGTAAATAGGAGACAAGGAGACAATTAGTCCCGCAATTCCAATTATTCCTTCTTTAGGCTGATCTTTACTGACTTCTATATCGTTCTTTTCCAAATTTCTTTTAACCTTTTCATCAGAACAAATTACATGAATTTGCTTATCTTCAATTCCGGCTGTTAATCCAGCAAGTACTAATAATTGAGGGGCATTATTTTCCTTTGCAATTTTTAATATTTGTTCCGATACTTCAAATTGCCCAGTCGCAGTAATGGGTTGTAAATTACCTCCTATTGTGATTACGGTACTATTGTTTGGCAACATGATTGAATTAATTTCAATTCTAGGAGGTAATATTAATCCTTTTTCTCCAAGTACTGCATGTGGAGGTAAATCAGGATGTAGTATCCATGCTAAAGTTCTAGATGGATGTTTCTTAATCAATCCATCTACGACCAATTTTCCAACATTACCAACACCTGGTACTGCTTCTATAATTGCAATATGTTCTGGTAAGCTACTTCCTACTAGCCAGTGAACCAATGTTCTATTCATTTTTATCATCTTCCTTTTTAGTAGTTGGTAGTGATTCCAACCATTCTTTACTGCCGGCATCAAGTCGTTTTCTCCGACGGTTGCCCTGTGGGTCTTCAGGAGAGTATTTTAACGGGGCAACTACCTCCATTAATACGCCACAAACTTCACAATTAGTCCCAAGTCCATATTTATCACAAGTAAGGCAACGCTTCAATTTACTTCTCACCATGGTAATACAAGAAAGCAGTGCCATGTAATGAAGTACATGAATTATCGGATACTTTTCGCTGACTTATAGCCTTTCAATGCTGATGGTACCTTCAACCGAATCCATATATTTTCTTGCAGCTTCTTGCGCGGCTTCCCAAACGGACTCTGCAGAGGGATAATCAGGTGCACGAATATCTACTCTATAGTGAGGGGCTCCATCATAATGACAAGTAAGTGTTACTTCTTCCAAATTATCGGCACAAGATTCTGCTGCTGTTAATGCATCTCTTATCGCATTAACTCCGTCTGAACTCCATACTTCAATATCAAAATTACCTCTAATTTCCACAAAGGGTGGTATGATATTATCTATCGCTATTTCTGTGGCTATTTTTATCCATTCTCCAGAAAAACCTGCATCGGTGAGTGCAGTATCTGAAATTGCGCATTCTTCTAATGCCCCATATAGGGTACCGAATATTTCTATCATTTCACCGGAAATTTTGTCATTTTCTTCTTCTTCCCAATTCATCCTCTCAGAAACTAATCTCATCATTTGCACTGCTCTTTGCTGATTTTTTCTACCTTGTAAGGTATCTCTTCTTCTTTCATCCGAAACCGCTTTGATTGACAAGTTTATACTTTCTTTATTCCTCTTGACTTCTATTACTTTTGCCACAACTCTCTGGCCCTCACGGACATGTGAACGAATATTCTTTACCCATCCAGCCGAGACTTCTCCAATGAATACAAAACCTTCTTTCCCTTCATAAGAATCTAAAGTCAAATATGCTCCATTCTCACGGACGTTTTTTACAGTACAAACTAACAATTCACCTTCTTCAGGCCAATTATTATTCTTTGCCATAGTTTTCCACCCTCTTTCATTCGAGGGCTTCAACTATTGTACATCCACTGAGATCAGCTTTTCCACCCGCAGGACTTACTAGAGTAGATCCACAAACAGAGCAGGATACAAGTGTAGCAGCTCTATCGAATATTATTGCTTCATTACCACAATCTCGGCAATTTACTCTTAAAAATTTCCCACTCATTTATTTCCCTCATTTATCTATAAGTTCAAATTTTCTGGCACGTTGTCCAGCAGGAGAGTGTGCTTTTCCGGTTTCTGTACACCTAAATATTAGATTAACTCTTTTTGTGGGCTTTTCACCTGAAGGTTTTGGCCTCGGAAAACCACGGTAACCTGAGGTAACTCTTCTAAATCTTCTTTGACCCCACTTTAATTCACTGGCCCGACGCTTTTTGACGCGTTCAACAGTATGTTCAGTGTGCTTTCCAGCAGATGGACTATATCGCATTACTTTACGGGGCATTTTAACCATATTAGTCACCTTACTGTCTCTCGACGAAGCGGGCCACCGATGGTTCGTATATGAAGTCTATCAAGAGTATATTCTATTTTCAACTTTCATTTGATACAAAAATAACATGTACAATATGCATAGTCCACAGTACATGGTTTGGCCCGACATACAGTTCTGGTTAGGATTTTTAATATTCTTTTGTGGCTTATCATTGCATAGGATCGGTCCAGCTTTCAAGAGAAGTAATTCTGGAAAACCTCTCATTTTATTGGGTTTTATTCTAACTTTTTTACCCTCTGGACAATTATCTTCCATTGAAAATGACTTTTACATATTCATGTTAAATAATCTACCTTGGATATTCCTCTCTTCATCTGGGATATATTTTATATTGTTTGGCTCACAAATATATTGGGAAAACATAAAATCCATTAAAATCCTAGGATTATTATTAATTTTATCTTCATGGATATATTTTTTTACATTTATCTTTGGAACCTTTGATGCTGATTTATTTTTAATATTTGCAAATATAATTGGAATGTTGTTCGCATTTTTTTATATCATCTGGGCGATTAAATACATTGAATCGAGAACTCCCAATGCTGCAGAGTCATTACCTCTTTCTGAGAGTGAAAAGAAATATGTAACAAGCATATTAATACGCAATTTAGGAGGAAATTTGGATGAAGATTGATGAATTATTAACTTCCATAGTCGATGGTTCTACATTAGTATCACTATTATTTTTAATACATTTATTATGTTCATATCATCCATATCACAGAATACTTCCTCTAATTATGGCAAATCTCTTTTTTATCTTCTTGGCCATTTCCATTAATTTATTTATTCTTAATCCAAATTCAAGTTTATTTATCATATTGAAGTTGTCAATAACCAATTCAATAATTTCGATTTTATATTTTTATCCATTTTTATTCATTTTTATCACATTATTCATTGTAAAACTATCTTTAAGAAAAAGACCCGAAGACCCTCTCCTGAAACTATTAGATTGAAATTAGAAGTTTGTTTTACATTTATTTCAGGGCAACTCTCATAACAAGTTGGTTGGTGGCCGCGTTGTCTTCAAGGAGTGTTATGTATGTCCAAAGGTACGCCGAGTATGGGAAAAAGACAGAAGTCAACTCATATTAGGTGCCGCCGATGCGGTCGCCATTCTTACCACAAACAGAAATCAGTATGCGCTTCATGTGGATATGGTGCTACTGCAAAAATAAGGAAATACCGCTGGAACAAAAGAAATAGATCTATGTATCAACGCTAGTTTAATCATTTTTTTCAGAAATGGCTAAGTCCTAAGTATCAGAGGGAGTAATGGTATCGATGTGCGGGATCATCGGAATTGTCGGACACCCGGATTCCCATTCTGCATCTATGATATACGATGGGATGCTCGTTTTGCAGCACCGCGGACAAGATGCAGCAGGCATAGTAACTAGCGATTCAGAAAATATTACTCACAGAAGAGCTAATGGATTGGTAAGGGATGTTTTTACCGATAAACATATGCAAAAATTATCAGGCTCTATGGGAATTGGGCATGTAAGATATCCAACTGCAGGCTCAAACTCTCCTGATGAAGCCCAACCATTCTATACAAATACTCCTTTTGGCGTATGCATAGCACACAATGGTAATCTCAACAATAACTCTGATATAATCAACAGCTTACTTGAATATGACCACAGGAGAGTAAATACGAGTTCTGATTCAGAAGCTTTACTAAATCTCTTCGCTGCTGAAATCCAACGTTCACTTAATGGTAGGCCAGGGGGTATGAATTCATTATTGGAAGATGATATTTTTAGAGCAATTGAAAGACTCCATTTAAGGGTTGAAGGAAGTTATAGTGTAACGGCATTGATAACAGGCTGGGGCCTTATTGGTTTCCGGGATCCTAATGGTATTAGGCCATTGTTTATGGGTAAAAATGAATTAGAAGATTTTACGGAAATAATAATTGCTTCGGAAAGTGTTGCATGTACTGCCTTAGGTTTCACTCCTGACAGGGACATCGAACCAGGCGAAGCAGTTATTGTTAGGATTGACGGTAAAATTTCATCAAAGATCTGCCATCCAGAAACAGTACATAGGCCTTGTATTTTTGAACATGTATATTTTGCAAGGCCTGATTCTGTAATAGATGGTATTTCTGTTCATAATGCGAGACTTAGGATGGGAGAAATATTGGCAAAAAGAATATCTGAGAAATATCCCGATCATGGAATTGAAGCAGTAATTCCCGTTCCAGATAGTGGCAGAATTGCGGCTCTAGATTTAGCTAAATATCTTGAAGTACCTTATCGAGAAGGTTTTGTTAAAAATAGGTATATTGGTAGAACTTTCCTGATGCCCGGTCAATCAGTGAGACAAGATTCAGTTAGGAAAAAGTTGAATACCATTGAAGGAGAATTTAACAATAAAATAGTTTTAATTGTGGATGATAGTATTGTGAGGGGAAATACTTCACGCAGAATAGTTCAAATGGCTCGAGATGCAGGCGCAAAAAAGGTGTATTTTGCTTCTTGTTCTCCACCGATAATTCATCCGAATGTTTACGGAATTGACATGCCAGCAAAAAATGAATATGTAGCGTACAACAGAACTAATGAGGAAATATGCTCGGCCATCGGTGCTGATTTATTATTTTACCAAAAATTAGATGACCTTGTTGAAGCCTGTTTATCTGGTGGAAGTAATAATCTTGCAAGTTTTGATTGTTCTTGCTTTAATGGAATATATGTCACTGGAGGCATTACCGAAGAATACTTGCAAAATATAGAGAGAACTAGAAATGATAAAGCAAAAACTTCGCTCTCTTTTTGAGATTATAATTTCATTAATTCGGATTGAAGAATAGGCAACGCTTCTTCCCATGTTGCAACGATGCCATAATCTGCTATAGTAAATATAGGTGCATCAGGATCTTTATTTATCGCAACAATATACTTACTGGATCTCATTCCTGCCAAGTGCTGTATTGCACCGGAAATCCCAACTGCAATGTACAATGAAGGAGACACTGTTTTACCAGTTTGTCCAACTTGCATTCTATGGGGCATTCCCCATTCATCTACTACTGCTCTACTTGCACCAACAGCAGCACCAACAGAATCAGCTATAAGTTCAAGATGTGAAAAATTATCTATAGAGCCCATTCCACGACCTCCTGATATGATGATATCCGCTTCGGTGACATCCAAACGTTCGCTTGCTTTGTTAATTGCTTCAATGATTGATAATCTCAAATCTGACGTTTGATCTACTATACTTATCGGGGCTTCGCTTCCTACCTCTGCACTTTCAAATGCATTGGGCCTTAACGTTATGACCGATTCTCCATTTATTTCTAGTGTTTCTGTCGCTTTGCCAGAATAAATCGGTCTTGTAACAACAATTCCTTTTGAAATTTCAATAATGTCTTGTACTATTGGAATATTCCTTTTAGCAGCAATTATTGAGCCAATTTCTCTTCCATTGGGTGATGCTGATATTAATATGGTGCCTTCACAAAATGGATTAATCGCAGATGCCCATGCGCTACCATCAAATAAATCAAAACAATCTCCTTTCACAGAAATTATTTTTTCCACGCCTTTTATTTTGGATGCCTCCAAAGATCCTTTCCCGTTCGGGCAAATCACTGTCGACTCTGCACCGATACTCGATAAGGACCCTATTAGCTGGTAAGTTGTTGGATGAAGAATATCACCGTTAGTTTCTGCTATTATTGTAAATTTCATTTTCTCACCTTAAATTACGTTCGCCTCATTGCGCAGTTTTGCTATAATTGTAGGAATTTCACTCACTCCTTCAAAAATCTGTCCTGGTTCTTTTTCTGTAGGGGGATTCTGTGAGTGTAAAATTATTCGACCCGAATCACTTTCTACTATTCCTAAATCTTCTAATTTTATCGTTTCAATAACTTTTTTCTTCGCCATCATAATACCTCTTACATTTGGCCTTCTTAGTTCTGAAATTCCTTTGTCGAAAGTAAATACACTTATCCCATTTGTTGACACTTTCTCGCTTCCTGCAATACTAGGTCTAACAGATATAAATTTATTTTCTACAAAACTTACTTCCGAGACCATAGTAACACACGCAGCGTTAAGAATCTCAGCAATGCCTGGGCCTGTTGAGCCGGAATTTGTATCTGCTGATTGCTTCCCACAGAGAACTACTTCGATATCATTCATTTTAATCACTGCTGCTAGAATATTTTGTATTTGAACACTGTCAGAAATGCCGTCTAATGGAATATGAATGAGTGTGTCTGCGCCGACCGCAGCAGAATCTGTTAACATCTTCTTGTTCCTATCTGGGCCGCATGCAATAGCAACCACAATGCCGCCAGTTGCTTCTTTCATCTGTAATCCAGATTCTAAAGCATACTCATCATATGGGCTCATAGACCATTTACTTACTTTTTCAACATCTACTTTACCATCTGATACCGTAATCTTAGCAGTGGTATCAGGAACCTGTTTTAGTAATACAGCAATATTCATATCTCTGCCTCTAGACAATTATTTTTTAAATCTTCTAATTTATCAAATATTTTTGCATCAGATTTCCCTTGTAAAGGCTTGAATTCCTGTAATGTGCCTCCCTAGGATTAGATTATGGATATCATGGGTACCTTCATACGTTTTTACCGATTCCAAATTAGCCATATGCCTCATCACTGGATATTCATCTAGAATTCCATTTGCACCATGTATGTCCCTTGCAACACGTGCTATTTCCAAAGCTATATCGACATTATTCATTTTAGCCAAAGAAATATGTTCAGGAATCCAATCTCCAATATCTTTTTTCTGCCCCAAATGATACGCCAGTAACTGAGCCTTTGTTATTTCTCTTAGCATCCATGATAGTTTGTTCTGTACTAGTTGATATGATGCTATTGGGTGATCGAATTGTATTCTGCTCATCGCATAGTCCTTTGCAGAGGAAAAACATGCTTGAGCTGCCCCCACTGCACCCCAAGATATCCCAAATCTCGCATTATTTAAGCATGAAAAAGGACCTCTTAGGCCTTTTACACCAGGTAATAAACGGTTTTTTGGAATTTTACAGTCCTGAAAAACCAACTCACTTGTTACGCTTGCTTTGAGAGAATGTTTACCTTTCATCTCAGGAGCAGAAAATCCTGGATCATTTCTCTCAACAATAAATCCTCTAATAACTCCATTTAATTTCGCCCAAACTACTGCTAAATCTGCTATTGTTCCATTGGTAATCCACATTTTAGCACCATTAAGTACGTAATGGTCTCCATCCTCTTCTGCTTTGGTAATCATATCGCCTGGATTTGAGCCATAATCGGGTTCTGTGAGTCCAAAACAACCAACCCATTCTCCGCTAGCCATTTTGGGTAAATAATGATTTTTTTGTTCTTCACTACCGAAATCCCATATTGGATACATAGCCAAGGATCCTTGTACACTGGCAAATGAACGTAAGCCACTATCTCCTCGCTCTAATTCCCTACAAATTACTCCGTATGCAGTGTAGGAAAGTCCGGGGCATCCATATCCTTTGAGAGGGGCGCCTAAAACACCCATTTCACCAAGTGCTACTCGCCACTCATCAGGAAAAACTCCCTCACGACACGCATTCTCAATATTTGGAATAACTTCTTTGTCAACCCAATCACGCACCATGTCACGCACCATTCTTTCTTCATCACTCAATAATGAATCAACTTCATAGAAATCTAGTGCGTCATAGTTCATGTTTCTCAAAACACCGTGAAGGTATAATACAAATATAATTATCCTTGAGAAAGGCACGATTTTTATTATAAAAATTAGTGACATCATTCCAGAATAATTATATTCTTTACATATTTTTCAATTTTAATTTGCCTTTATGTATTTTTTATCATTATCATCCGGCAGTATTGAATAGCAAATTACCTCCCGGAAGACTATGGAAAGATTCGACGTTAAGCGTGGTTTAGTAAAGAAGATTACAGAAGAAGGCGGTTTAGCTATGATAGCAAAGAAATATTTTGATACCGTAACTGATAATGGCAACAACTCTTTTTCCGGGTCACATGACATTATGACGTCCATAGAAGCCCATTTGGATGATTCCGGAGCTTTAATCGTCGATGTTAGTAATGTACCTCCCAATTTCGAAGATAAGGAAGCAATGAAGACTGCACAGGACAGTAGAAAGAAATGGACTCAATTCTTAGATGAAGTTACTGGTTATAACTCAAAACAGAGAGGAGATAAAGCAAAAGAATGGGCTAAGAAATCAAGTAAAGCAAAATCTGCGATTTCACAGGCCTTGCATTTTATGAAAGTTTCATCAAATGTTTCTCCGGAAGTAGAAGATCAAGCCAATTCTTTGATAAATGAAATAAATTCCTGTTTAGAAAATAATGATTTTACCAGGGCAGCCAGCCGCGGTGAAAAACTGAATAAATTGTTCCAATAATGGGGTCTAAAGATGAACGAGAACCTAGGCGAATCTTTAGGTTCCGAATTAAATGAGAAAATCAACAGAATGTTTTCTAGTTGTGAAGAAGTAATCGGTGTTGAGCATATTATCAAAATATTGTCTGAACCATCAACTAATTCAAATAAAGTAATCAAAGCATACATAGGATTAGAACCAAGTGGCAAAGCACATCTGGGCTGGCTAGTATTGGCAGAAACTATGCAAAATATGCTTAAAGAAGGAATAAATGTTACAATTTTACTTGCCGATTGGCATGCATGGGTTAACGATAAATTCGACAGAGATATGGCTAAAATTTCTCTTGCCGCAGATTATATGTCAGAAGTATTTAGGGTCTTGCTGAATCATCCAGAAGAAGGAAAAGACGCCGGCCAGATACAGTTCATTCGTGCATCAGAACTAATGGACGATGGAAAATATTGGGAACGAGTTTTAAGATGTTCCAAGAATATGAGTCTATCAAGAGTAAGAAGAACATTTGGGATAATGGGAAGAGACGAGGATTCCTCAGATCATGATTTATCTGCATTTTATTATCCTGCATTGCAGGCGGCAGACGTCTTTGAATTAGAAATCGACATCGCATTAGGAGGTATGGATCAAAGAAAAGCACATATGTACATGCGTGAAGTTGCTGACAGGAATAATTGGACAAAGGCAACCTGTATCCACACACCAATGCTTTCAGGTTTGAAAGGACCAGGAGGAAGGATGGACTCATTTGATCATAAAATGTCTAAATCAAATCCCAATAATGCTATCTTAATTCATGATGATGAAAAGAAGATAATGAAGAAGATGCGTAAAGCATTCCTGGAGGTAGGTAATCCATCCTCAGCAATTTTTGAAATCGCTCGATTCATAATATTGCCTAAGTTGAGGGAAATAGTCGTATCTCCTAAGCCTGAATTTGGACAACCTTCTACATGGCATGACGTAGATGCCTTTGTGGCCGCAGTATCTGATGGAAAAATTCACCCATTTGATGCAAAAATGGCCGTTGCATCGGAACTTCATAAAATTCTATCACCGATTCAAGATTATTTCGTTTCAAACCCTTCTACTATTGATGCCATAAATGAGATAACTGGCGCAAGATAGTACTGTAAAAAGTAAGTATCTAATGTTGATTATTAACAGAGATGTCATAACCTATTAGGTATCGGAATAATCGAAGGTGAGCATTATGACTGATGTTGGAATTGATGATATAGCTATTTATTTCCCTAAAACATATTTTGATATGAAGGATTTTGCTGAATTTAGGGGTGCCGATTTTGGTAAATTAAACAAAGGCTTGGGGTTAGCAGCTATGGCAATACCAGATGCGCATGAAGATACAGCAACAATGGGAGCAAATGCCTGTGCCCGACTCATCGATAGAAATGAAATCGATCCACGAAAGATTGGAAGAATATATCTGGGAACAGAATCAGCTCTCGACGGTGCAAAACCTACTGCTACTTATATAATGGATATGTTAGAACAACGTTACTGTAATGATTATGGCAAAAATTGCTTCCGTAATTGCGACGTTGTTGATATGACTTTTGCTTGCATTGGGGCAGTTGATGCAATGCATAATACCTTAGACTGGGTAGCCAGAGGTAAAGAGGAAGAAGATCGAATAGGAGTAGTTGTATTTGCTGATAACGCAAAATATGATTTAGGTTCACCAGGTGAATACACTCAAGGTGCCGGAGGAGGGGCAATCCTTATTCGTCATGAGCCTAGGTTACTAAAAATTCCAGATATTTGGGGAGTTTCAACTATGCCGGTTCATGATTTTTTCAAACCACGTCGTGAAGTTGAAATGAAGACAGTAGTAACGAATGTATTAGATTTAGCAGAAGAAGCAGGGGAGCCGAGGAAAGAAGGTTTAGTGGAAAAGATATTGGCTATATTGCCTCGATCGTCGAAGAAAGATGATATTATGTTTGAATCTCATACATTAAAAATTCATAAAGATACACCAGTTTTTGATGGGCAATTTTCTAATCGTTGTTATTCAGAATCAGTAAAAAATGCATTCATTGATTTTCGTTCAAAAGCAATAAAATGTGGCCGTTATAGCCCAGAAAGTGAGGATATATTGACAGAACAATGGAGTAGAATAATTGTGCACTTGCCCTACGCATTCCAAGGCAAAAGAATGTTTCCAGATGTATTTCGGCACGACAGAAGACATCTTCCTATGTGGGAAAAAATAGTTGATGAAATAGGTCCAGAGCCTTTCCCCGATGATTTCGAAGATTCTCCTCAGGGTATGGAAGAGTTCGAAAAAGCAAATGACTCTTACAGGAGATTAATATCGAAAACTGAAGAATTTAGATTATTTTCCGAAAGTAGAATTGAAAAAACTCAGCGAGCCTCAAGCCTTGTCGGCAATCAATATACGGGTTCTATTTTCCTGGCCCTTATGTCTACCATGGAATCAGATTTCAGCGAAGGCATCGAAATGGATGGTAAACATGTTGGCCTATGCGGCTATGGAAGCGGGGCTAAAGCTAAAATTTTCGAAGGAATAGTCCAACCCGGGTGGAAAGAAGTCGCTAAAGAATTCAATTTGTTTGAGAGACTAAATAATCGGACTCCGTTGGACAAAGATACATATGAAAAATTACATCGTGGTTCACAGAAAAAATCTGTAGTAAAACCAAGTTCTGAGTTCGCATTAGTTGCGATAGGCGGAAAAGGAGCCTTAGAAGGTCAGAGAAAATATTCTTGGTTTGAGTGATATTCTATTATGGTTTTATAGCTCTGTTTATCACTATACGCTGCACTTCCTGCGTACCTTCGTAAATTTGAGTAATTTTTGCGTCTCTGAAGAATCTTTCAACAGGAAAATCAGTAGTATATCCGTATCCTCCAAGAACTTGAACGGCCCTTTCAGAGACCCACATTGCCGTATCGCCTGCAAATAATTTAGCCATACTAGCTTCTTTCGTATGCCGTTCTTTTCCTTCTTCATAGTGCCTTTGTTTTGCCCACGCCGCCTTGTAAACCATCATCCTAGCAGCTTCTATTTGTGTGGCCATATCTGCCAAATAATTTCCTATGCTTTGATGATGTGCTATCGGCTTGCCGAATGATTGTCTTTCATGAGAATAACCAAGTGCAGATTCATAGGCGCCCTGGGCTATTCCTAAGGCCTGAGCCGCTATCCCAATACGTGAATTATCAAGAGCATTCATTGCTATGGGAAAACCTTCTCCAACACCTTTGAGTATATTTTTTTTCGGAACTTTACAATTTTCTAGGAGTAAAACACATGTATCGGATGAACGTATTCCTAATTTTTCTTCCTTTTTTCCTACGCTAAAACCTTCCATGTCCGAGTCTACAATGAATGCCGTAGTCCCGCCATGTTTCTTTACTCCATAATCGGGATGATCTACATCTTTCGCAAATAGTACATAAACATCAGCACTTTTACCATTAGTTACCCACATTTTTTCACCATTCAGAATATAATGGTCACCATCTTCACTAATTTTCGCCCGGCAACTCATTGCAGCCGCATCTGTTCCTGCACCAGCCTCTGATAGTGAATAAGCGCCTATTTCTCCTTTTGCTAGTCTTGTCAAATATTCTTTCTTTTGGTATTCATCACCATGGAGAGATATCGTTTTCGCGCACAAACCTACGTGAACACAAAACATAACCGAAAATGATGGATCAACACGTGCTAATTCTTCGACAATTATTGACTCACTGATGTCATCTACTGGGTTTCCTCCAAATTCTTCAGGTATTGTTATACCTTGTAGTCCAGATTCGCAGAAAGCTTTCCATTCTCCAAGAGGAGGGGTGGCAGTCCTATCTCTTTCTAGACAGGTAGGTGCTAATATCTCTTCTGCAAAACTTCTAACCATTTCTCGAATCATACTCTGTTCTTCTGTCTCATTGAAATCCATATCTATCTCGTTATCACGGAAGTAGTACACATTGTTAACTTCTCGCTAACGCCCATCAGGCTATTTTTCAACGAATCATTAAAATCTGAGTTGGTGGCGCCCGGCAACGAAAGTAACATGGTTGACAGTGACTTTTTTGAATTTAGTATAGCTCATGATAGAAGATATAGTCTTGAACATCTGTGGATTCAGGTCTTAGATGAGAAGAAAGAAGAAGATATGACTATTAAAATAGGTCTCAGTGAATTTATCAGAGCAGATTATGGCGATATTATTAGAGTTGTTTTAGCAAAACCTGAGGATGATAGCGAATTTAAGGCCGACTCTGATGAAGACCAGGCAGTACCTGATGATGACGCTGAATCTACTCCAATTACTAGTGGCGATGAACTAGGTACAGATGATTTAATGATAACAGTTAGAACTGCTAATGAAAGATTATTGATTAATGCACCTTTCCCCTGTAAAATTATTGAATTAAATGGCGATGTTGAAGACAGTCCTGATTTAGTAAATGATGACGCTTATGGAGACGGATGGTGTTTAATTGTAAAGCCACATGAATTTGATAACGACATGTATTTGGATCTAAACGAATACATTGAATATCTTAATGAATTATAATTCACGGCCAGGATAACGAAAGCCATTCTTCCGGATTTGAGTTTTCCCAATCTAATCCTCTAAGCAAGTCCAAAACATCTTCTATATTTTCAATGTCCATTTCAATCTGTTTTCTGTGTAACCATCCTTTTAGTCTTCCCAATCTCATCTCAGGATTTAATCCAGTCCTCTGAATTAAGATTTCACCATTCACT
>Ga0315320_10001423_pt1 | contig 19838 bp, 11 predicted proteins | sample M140m21515metaG_FD_203458 | JGI IMG/M metagenome (GOLD analysis project Ga0315320, IMG submission 203458) | Ammonia-oxidizing marine archaeal communities from Monterey Bay, California, United States - M1 40m 21515 | ecosystem: Environmental > Aquatic > Marine > Coastal | place: USA: California... | reverse complement strand
CCATGGAGGTCAGTGCGATGTTGCGGTTGAGTTGCTTCCCTTCGATTCCCCACATGATGAAGGCCAAATAATTTCCTGCGGATGGATACCATTGTGCTTCATCTCCCCAAAACGAGGTGACGCGGTACCGTTTGCCGCTCGTCAAATCGAACATTTGTAGTTCGGGTGGGCGTGTGGAGGTCTCGACCCAGTCGGGTTGTCGTTCCAGCCATTTCTCTTGGCGAGCCAACTCACGCTCTCTGGCTTTCGATGAAACTTCATTCCAGCTTCGTTGATCGAAGTGGCTAATCTCAGCACCTTCGGTTTCCAATGCAACCCATCGGCCTTCATCGTGCGGAACGGCGCGCGTGACGCCCGGGAACAGGTGTAGGCTTTCACCTGTACTCATCTTTGAGAGTTCGGTGTCGGTGGTCGTGCTCCAGGCCACAAGGTCTGCAGGTTCCGAGATGGATAGTCGAACCACAGGCTGGTCGAGCCAAGGCAGTGCGCGTGCGACCTCGCCGGTATTGGTATCGAGCTGGAACGGCCGCCGTACGTCCTGGTCATCCAAAGCGGTGAACAGTACCCAACGGCCCTTTTTGTATGCCATCAAGTCTTGAGGGTTTCGCACAGGAAGAATTTTGTAGTCGACGGTGTGTGCCGCCCAGTTGTAGATGGCCATCCGCTCGTCCGAGGCCCCTTCTGCTGCGGGAAGTGGGATGGCCAAAATATCCGCTTGCAGCCAAGCGGCCCGTGCAGTGGGTCCCTCGAGAGGAATGGTGGTGATGGTCTTTTCCTGACCATTCAGCACATGTGCGCCATGGGTCAACTGAAAGTACAAATGGACCCCGTCAGGAGACCATTGGTAGTGAGAGAAGCGATTGGACCCGCATCGTCCGAAGGCTGTTTGGATGTTGTGTGACATCGCAAGACGATGAATCTCGGCTTCGCTACAGTCTGCGAATGAGTCGTGCACGTTTTGAGAGAAGTCGCCCCCGCCGTACAACGACTCGCGATTGCAGGCCGTGGCCAAGACCAATGTTGTCAAAAAGACCGATAAATATCGCACTGCCCACTCCGCATTCGTATCAATCCCAGGAGGCTAACCAGCCAAAGGAATGCTGGGTATCCCGGAGCTGTATTGCAGCCTGCCGTTAGCTTCGCATTCTCTCCGACAACTGACGCAGGAACGGACCTGTCGGCATCCATTTCTGGGGTGTTGTCATCGTCAGTGTCCTCACCATCATCGCTTTCCGCGGGGGCATCATCGTCTTCGCCCAGTGGCCCACCAGTATCGCCTGAATCGTCACCCGGTAGACTGGAATCATCATCGGCCAAATCGCTGTCCTCCTGGGCGTCTTGGATGAACAACTGTCGACCACTGTGCCAGATGACAAGATCATAGGGCTCACTCGGTACCGATGAGATGTCGAGACGAACCGTGTCATCACTGGATTCAACAACCCGTAAAGGAAGCATGGAGCGATGCGACCCGAGCAGTGCCCACGCATGAAGTCCTTGGTTGAGTTCATCGAACGATATGTACAGCGATTCCGCCTCTGTCCAATGAGCCGCAATGCGAACCCGTTCATCTTCTTCAGGTACGATGAGTGATCGAGGCGAGGGGGCCCCGTCAATCGTCACATCCCATGGGCCTGGCTGGAGGAGAGCGGAGTCTACCTGCCAGCGGGATTCACTGCGTGTGGCCTCAACAGAGTCGTGGCCTGGTCGTCCTAAAACGACCGAAGTGGCATCGCCGCTCAGCGTAAACATTCCTGAAGAATCCAGAACGCGAGGGCTTGGCCGCACAGATGACAAGATCTGGGGTGCCATCTGAATTTCAACCGGCGCACCGTCGGGGTCAATCTCGACTTCTACCGATGCGAAGCCTGGAGAGTCGATGGAGACTTGAACCACATCCTCTCCAATGGGTCTTGAAAATGTTCCATCAGGTCCAGTGAGTACAGGTTGGTCGATTCCTTCAATGGTCAGCACGGCTGGAATACCGCGTGCAGTGTCTTGGTTCGTGACTTGTCCAGCAATCCACCAGGGCCATTGGATCACCCGCTGTATGGCGTCTGAGTGCTCGTCACGTACCTGCTCCATTCGAACGGTACTTGGATGTTTGTGGTCGCTGACTTCTAATGTGAAGTCCAGGGTGCCGTACCGCCCATACGACCAGTCGGTGGTGTCACCATTGGTGATGTACCAGTCGGCCCCGTTTGTGATCCAGAAGTCATCTGTGGTGCAGTCTTCGGCGTACGCGGTTGCAATGTGCTCCAGGAGTTCTTCATCATCCGTGCGGGCCTCGGTGTAGTTCCATACCCATCCGAGATTTGTGGCTCCGGCGTGTACAGAGAGGCCCAAGCCTGCCGAAGTCCAGGCGCCCATGGCACGGATATTTCGGGTTTCAGGCTCCGAAAAAGCACTATCTCCAGGTCGAAATTCTGTTTCGCTCCACATGAATCCGTAGTTGCGGTTTAAGTCCACTTCGTTCGCGTTGTAGCGACTCAGTTCAGCGATTCCATCCGGATTCACATGCGGCACGACCCATACCTCGTGTTCGTCTAGCCACGACCCGTAGGAGTCGGTGGGGTCCAACAATAAATCGCGGGCAGTTTGTAGGGCCACTTCCGCACTGGCGGTTTCATCTCCATGGTGTGCTCCCAAGATACGTACGCGGCGTGCGGGGGCGTCGGTATGACTGATACGTAGACCCAGAACGGGACGGTCTTCTACGGACCAACCAAGGTGTACGAGCTCGGCGGATGCCGGATGGTCTTCAGCAAGGTCAGTCAGTGCATCGACCATTTCCTCTGGACTTAAATGTCCCCCCTCATGGACCATCTCCCGACGCGCCAAGCGGTAGGTGAGGCCCGAGGAGTTGAGTGCGTCCAATGCCTTTGCGTCTGCATGCATCCGCAGCCATTGTCCCTGTTGGCCCTCTGCGAAGCCAAGCCCCAGGGACCGCAAGGTCAACCGGTCCTCATTTGATTCTGTGTACACCCAGACATCAGTGATGTCGGAGGCCATGGCAAGTGATGCTACGAGGAAGAATGCGTACATGCTTGGCAGTGTAGCGTCTCTATTGGACTTCCGTCATGGCTACAGGAGGTGTGACTCCATCCATGAAGTCAATCCACATCGTTCTGTTGCTCTCAAAGGTGGCAAGTTCACTGCTGGATAGCTTCTGTGTACGCGGTAAATCGACGGTCATGGGGTTGACGAATCGGTCGTTCTTCCAGAACTGGTAGTGCAGGTGCGGCCCAGTGGACATGCCAGTCGAGCCAACAGTACCGATGATTTGGCCTTGCTTGACCTTTTGGCCCCGCTTGACTTGAATGCGGTGCATGTGGGAATAGCTGGATGCATATGGGCCAGCATGATCGATCTTCACGAAGTTTCCGTGGCCGCCATTGCGTCCAGCAGAAACAACTTTTCCTGAACCCGTCGCTCGAATTGGAGTGCCACGCGGTGCACCAAAGTCGGTTCCATTGTGTGGCCGCCTTTTCTTGAGGACAGGGTGGTATCGCCGAGGATTAAAGCCACTCGTGACGCGTGAAAAGGGCAGTGGAGAGCGTAAGAAGGCTTTCTTTCGGGCGACGCCATTGAGGTCGTAGTAGCCGACTTCTCCATCGGAATTGACGTGGTGGATGGCCACAAACTCTTCGCCATTGTTTTCCAATCGGACCGCCAAGGGTGTACCGAGTTTGGCGAACCGGCCTTCTGTATACAGTTCCTGGATGACCATTTTCACCTGGGCACCGCCACGAAGCTCGGTATTGAAGTCTACGTCGAACTCAAACACTGAGGCCAGTTTGACGATGTCGGACGCCCGAAGGCCGGCCTTGGCTGCAGCTCCCCAGAATGTGGATTCAACATTGAACTCGCGGATGGCTTCGGTAGACTCATACTCGATGGTGTCTACGGAGGCCGCCCAGACTTCTGCAGTTCGCTCGATCCGTACAGTGTTGTCTTCATCGAGTGGGTACAGCATCATGTGAGGGGTTTGCTCGCCCTCTCGGATCTTAAAGGTGATGGTCCTGCCCGCTCGAATGTTGGCCAAGTCATATAGAGGCTTGGCCGCCGTTTGGATGGCATGAGAAGAGAGGCCGACATTCTCAAGAATGACGCCCAGCGTTTCGCCCCGATCAATGGTGTGCAGCACCTCAAATACTTTGGGCGCAGGCGGAGGCTGTGGAGCGCGGGTGATGGTGGGGGCGGGTTCGGGAGCCGGTTCGCGGGTCTGGTGAATGACTACAGCAATGCTCCCTGCCATGACAACAGCAGGTATCCATCGGGACATGTTTTTTTGGGGGGGTAGAGGGGGAGGATTAGGGGGAGGGAATTGGGGGGAATCCCCAAAAGAGCACGATGGCGAGTAGTGCGACGGCAAGACTGCCGACGGCGCCACCAATAAGAACTCCGCGTACTACGGCCCGGGGGATGGGCCGATGCGGTGATTCTACTCTTTCTGTAACCGCTTTATGCGGATGTGCGGCGGGTATCGAAGGGCGGGTAGGAGGAACCGGGCGCGCTGTCTCTGAAGTATGAGGTTCAAGCTTGGCTTGCATGCTTGAGCGGTCACCGATTGCTGTTGGGGCATCCTCATTATCTGAAGGGTCGGTTGGGTCGCCAGCCTGTTGGACCGGCGGGCTATATGCAGGATCGGTGTCGGGAATCGTGCTCGCACCCAGCTGAATGGTTTGGCCCAAGAGGCGTTCTTGGTCCGGTGCGGGTGGTCGCTCGGCCAGTAAGGCGGATACGGTTCCAGAGGCCCACCGGCGAAGCCCCTGTCCGCGCATATCGTCAGCCAGATCCAACAACGCCTGGGCGCAAGAGCCACAACTCGGACGAGATTCGGGGTCCCAATGCAGCATCTGACCAAGAAGAACGGCCAGTTCCGGTTGCTCCTTCTGAAGAGTAAGGAGCCGTTCATTTAGCCGCTCTTGATGTTGGTCCTCTCTGAGTTTTGGCTGGCCAAAGACCTCACCGACCACGAGTTCATAGAGCGTCAGTGCGAGTCCGTATACGTCGATAGCCGGCGTGACTTCACCGGTAATGATGTAATCGGGCGCCATATAATTCAGCGTGCCCAACACCATTTGGCCAGTCTGGCTCTCTCGTGCTGCGAAGCGTGCCTGCGCTATTCCAAAGTCCAAGAGTTTGAGCGACCCACTGGAAGTCAGCATGACATTGGCAGGTTTTACGTCTCTATGGACGACGCCGAGATCTTCGCCACTCACTGGATGACGGGCATTGTGTGCTCGTTCGAGAGTTCCCGCCATGATGGCACCGATCTCCAAGGCGGCGCGCACGGATGGTAGGCGCTTTTTTTCGATGGCTGCAGAAAGATCGATGCCTTCGATGTATTCCATCACGATGGCATCACGACCCCCAATGCTCAGAAGATCGATCACCTTCAATACGTGGTCGTCCGCCAGAAGTCCGAGTAAGCGTGCTTCATCTCTCATTCGAGAGAGAAACATCTCTTTGTCGGCGTGGTCCTGCAGGATCACCTTTACGGCGACCTGCCGACGAAAGCCCTGGTCGTTGGAAAGCTCAGCTTTGTAGACGGTGCCGAAGGCGCCAGCGCCTATAGTTTCGGTAAAAGAAAGGGCGCGCACAGGACTACTCGTTGATGGGTTGCATCCATACCAACTCGGGAGTCACGCCAAGCTGGGCCAGTGCTTTGTCATAGCGCTCTTCGATGGGGGTTTCGAATATGATCTTTTTATCGGCATCGACCGGCACCCAGGAGCCCGTGGAGATCTCTTCGGCCAACTGGCCTGGACCCCATCCTGCATAACCGAGGCATAGTTCGAAATCAGTTCCAGTCCGAATCAACTCGGCCAATCGCTCCAGGGAAGGGGAGATGGCAACACCGTCGATATTCCATCCTTCACCCGTCTCAACAGTACCCGAGAAGAGAACAAAGCCGGCACCATCGCCTACTGGACCGCCCCACCACGTTTTCCGTGACCCGTCCTGGAGTTCTCCAAAAGCACCGTGGTCCTCCGTGAGTTTGTCGATGACCTCTTGGAGGTCGACTTCACTCTGACGGTTGATGACCAACCCGAGTGCGCCCTCGTCATCATGCTGACACAACAGGATGAGGGCACGCTCGAACCAGGGGTCGTGCATTTGAGGTGACGAAACCAGGAAGCCCGGGTTCAGCCTGGAACCCCGTAGTCGCGGACGGGCTCAATCACAGGATCGTCCCCATCATCAACCACACCATCTGTGATCACCACTTCTCGGATGTTGTCTTCGCTTGGGATGTCGAACATGACATCGAGCATGACCTTCTCAAGAATGGTTCTAAGGCCACGCGCGCCGGCTTTTCGGGTCGAGGCCTTTCGTGCCACCGCGTCCAAAGCATCGTCGGTGAAGGTCAATTTGACCTTTTCGAACTTGAACAGCTTCTCGTATTGCTTGACCAGGGAGTTCTTCGGCTCTTTTAAGACCCGAATCAGGTCCTCCACGCCCAAGTCGTCCATCACCGCTACAACGGGGAGTCGACCGATGAACTCGGGGATCAGCCCAAAACGATCCAGATCACCCGGGGTCACCCGCTGAAGGATCTCAAGTTCTTTTTTGGTGTCGTCTTTTTCTTCGGATGTACTGAAGCCGACGGCGCGTTTGCCCATTCGCTCTTCAATCAACTGCTGAAGGCCTTCGAAAGAACCACCACAGATGAAGAGGATGTTGCTGGTGTCGACTTGCAGGTATTCTTGATTCGGAAGACGCTTTGAACCACGGACCTGAATATTGGCCATGGTGCCTTCGATGATCTTCAGCAGTGCTTGTTGAACGCCTTCGCCGGAGACATCGCGACTCACGGAACTGGTGAAGTTCTTCTTGGCAAGCTTGTCGATCTCATCGATGTAGACAATGCCCTTGATGGTCCGATCGATGTTGTTTCCGGACGCTTGATACAGGTTCAGAACGATGTTCTCAACGTCTTCGCCGACATAGCCAGCCTCGGTGAGCGTGGTGGCATCTGCGATGACAAAAGGAACGTCCAAAAAGCGCGCGAGTGTCTGTGCAATCAGTGTCTTACCTGTACCGGTTGGTCCGATCAGCAGCACGTTCGACTTCTGGATTTCGACTTCGCCTTCGTCGGCTTGGCCTTCCACTTTCTGGTTGGCTTCAAGCCGTTTGTAGTGGTTGTACACCGCCACAGCGAGCTTGCGTTTGGCCATGTCTTGACCCACAACGTACTGGTCCAAGAAAGACTTGATTTTGGCTGGGGGAGGGACCTTCTGGTGCCCCCATGAAATGGGCTTTGATTGGGCGTTTTCACGAATTATATCAAGGCACAGCTTGATGCATTCAGAGCAAATGTAGACGTTGGGTCCTGCAATGATCTTGTCCACCTCACGTTGAGGCTTGTGACAGAACGAACAGGCTAGGCCAGATGGATTCGAGTACTTGGGCATGTCAATCGGCGGTTTGCAACGGGGACAGAATAGCGAGACTGGTGTGGACTCGTCAAGAGAAGGAAATGATTGGGTGGGAAAATTTATTTATTAAGGCACGGTAATTTGGGGGTGGTTCCGGACGGGAAGTGTCCCTAAATAGAGAATCGGACGGGACCGCTGCATGCTGTAGAGGTATCATCGGATTCACACTTCACCAACCCGTACACACAGGGTTTCATCCATGGCGACGATCGGCGAGTACTATCGAGTCTTGAGCGTGGAAAAAGAAGCCACCTCTGAGGACGTGAAGAAAGCCTTCCGGAAGTTGGCCCGGACCTGTCATCCTGACGTGGCGGGGGACGATCCTACTTCGGCGGAAAAGTTTGCCCAAATTAGAGAGGCGTACGAGACTTTGATCGATCCTCAGCGGCGGGCTCGCTACGATAAACGGCACGATACCAAGTCGAAATCACACATCCGAAATGCATGGCGTCCACCCGGTGGTTGGGATGGATTTTCACAAAACAGTCAGGCCAAAGCGGCACGACGAGGCCGTCATCAAAAAGTTGATATTGGCCTGGACGATCTCTTTACGCAGCCGAGGAGTGCTCAGGCAGATTTTGGCTTTGGCGCGAAAAAGGCTGGTCCCCAAGAGACACGAAATGCAGAGAATGCAGATATTGTTGTCGAAACAGAAGTCCCGGGCCGAACAGCCCGTCTCGGTGGGACTGTCACCGTTCGTTATCAGCGGACCCGTCGAAGCAGTGATGGCGTCAATGTATACAGCTACCCAGAGATCTATGATCTCCGGGTGCCCCCACGTTCCTGCACAAATGATGTGTTGCGCTGTGAGCGCATGGGAAACTTTTCGACATCCGTGAATCGATACGGCGATCTTGTATGCCGCCTCAATGTCTTGGAAGAAACCGGAAAACACCATCCACGACGGGAGGAGGGTGGAGGCAGCCCGCCCGTTGGTGATGCGGAAAGTCCTTCCAATGTACAGAGCCCGCCCCCCAGTGACACCGTTCGGGTTTCTTTGGTGGAAGCGCTGCTCGGCGGTCGCGTGCGGGTTCATACGCCCAAAGGTGCGGTGAACGTGACGATTCCACCGGGGACATCTTCAGGGAAAACCTTGCGCCTGCGTGGAAAAGCGAGCGATGGAACTGACTGGAACGTTCAAGTGCAGATCGACGTTCCAAAGCAAATTGATGAGGAAAGCCGGTCATTGATTGAACGTTTTGGAGAGCTCAATCCGATGGAACCACGGGACTAAACAGATGGTTCCAGTGCGCGCTCAAGTACTTCTTCAACCCGGTCTACGAAGTGCACATCGATGTCTGCACGCAAGGCTGCTGGGATGTCGACCAAGTCTTTCTCGTTGTGCCGAGGCAGGATGACTTCACGAACACCGGCCCGTCGGGCAGCAAGGACCTTTTCGCGTACTCCGCCCACGGGAAGAACCTTTCCGCGAAGCGTGATTTCACCGCTCATGGCCAAATAAGGCTTTACGGGGCGGCCCGACAGAAGGCTGGCAATCGCAGTGACCATGGTGATTCCCGCACTGGGACCATCCTTGGGTATGGAACCTTGGGGTACATGGAGGTGAATCGATCGTTTTGCCACCTTGGACTTGTCGACGCCGAGGCGGTCGTGATTGGTTTGGATGAGGCTCATCGCGGCCTCCGCCGACTCTTTCATCACATCACCGAGCGATCCGGTGAGCTTCAGGCCATCCGCTCCGGGGAGGTTGGTGGCTTCGATAAAGAGGATATCTCCGCCGACAGAAGTCCATGCCAGACCCAGAGCTACTCCGGCCACATCCACCCGTTCGGCGATTTCTGGGATGTGCTTGGGGGGGCCGAGCAGTTCCATGACATCGTTGTTTGTGTCGATGGTAATGCCGTCTGTTCGGCCCTCAACGAACTGCCGAGCCGCCTTTCGGTGTAGCGCCGAAAGCTCTCGGACCAGGTTCCGCAGTCCGGCTTCGGCTGTGTAAGACTCGATAATGTGCTGGATGGCGTGCTCGGTGATCGTAAAGTCATAGTCTCCGAGGCCGTGTTCAACCCGGAGCCGCGTCAGTAGGTGGCGCTGTGCTATTTGAACTTTTTCTTCTTGGATGTAGCCAGGGATCTCAATGATCTCGAGTCGGTCATTGAGGGCCGATGGGATCATGTCCGCCATGTTTGCAGTGCACACAAAGAGTACGTGTGAGAGGTCCCAGGGAACATCCAAGTAGTGATCGACAAACGTATTGTTCTGTTCCGGATCGAGGACCTCGAGGAGGGCGGATGTCGGATCGCCACGAAGGTCTGAGCCGAGCTTATCGATTTCATCCAATACGATGACGGGGTTCTTACTGCCGGCCCGCTTGATGGCATTCACCAAGCGTCCAGGGAGCGCCCCCACATAGGTGCGGCGGTGTCCGCGAATCTCTGCCTCATCTTTCACGCCACCCAGACTGACCCGCTGGTAATTGCGGCCCAGGGCTTTCGCGATGCTTTGGCCGAGGGTGGTTTTCCCCACGCCGGGCGGCCCGACAAAGCACAAGATGGGGGCTTTTCCGTCCGGATTTAGCTGTGTCACCGCCAGGTGTTCTAAAATACGGTCTTTCACTTTTTCCAGACCGTCATGGTCTCCATCGAGGACTGTTCTGGCTTCGCGCAAATCTGTGGAGTCTTCTGTCGTGGTTTGCCACGGCATGTTGGTGAGCCAATCAAGCCAAGTGCGAGCCACATTGTATTCGGCGGCATCCGGGGGCATTCGACGCATCCGAGTGACTTCCTTGAGTGCCTCTTCGAGTGTTTCCTCGGGCATGCCGAGTTCCTTGAGCTTGGCTTCAATCCGGTCGGCTTCGTCGAGTCCGGTAGAATTTCCTTCGAGTTCCCCTCGTAGGGCCCGGATCTGTTCTCGGAGGTAGAAGTCGCGCTGTTGCTTATCCATTCGGTCGTGGGTCGTTTTTTGGATACGCGTCCGAATGCTGCGGAATTCCTGCTCCTTGGTGAGGTACTCCATCGCCAACTGCATCCGTTGGTCCAGCGATGGTTCGGCCAAAAATGTCAGCCAGTCGTTGTAGGAAACGGTGAGGTTGGCCACGACACGGTCGGCCAGTCGACTGGGGTCGGAGTCAATATCGACCAGTCGAGCGAGTCCCGAGGGCAGGTTTGGGTCTCCCTCGATCATTGCCTTGAGACCTTGGCGGAGTTCGAGGTTCATGCGTGCGACAAGGCCCGGGTCATCTATGGTGTCCCCCAGGGGAACTGCGATGCCGGCCATGCCTGCTGCAGCATCTGGCTGAATATCTCGAATGACAACGCGTTCCATACCTTCCAACAGCACACGTACAGAGCCATCTCCGAGACGCACACATCGGGACACTTGGGCCAAACATCCCACTTTGCTCAAGTCCGTTGGGCCTGGATTGGGACGGAGAGAGTCAATTGGGGCGGCCACAACGAGTGGACGTTGCGTTTCAATGTGTGTGTCGATCGCGGCGACTTCGGTATGCAGGGTGAAGTGCACGCGCGCGATCATGCCCGGAAATAGAACTGGTTGGGCAAGCGGAACGATGGGTAACAACTGAGACATTGGCGCCGAATAGCCGTTTGACGCCTATATCGCCACGCGTGGTGACGGTTCTGGAGTATCATCGGGCGGCACGGGTGTGTTTTCTCAAGAATGCTGGGGGATTGAATGCAGCTTCCAGCGCGATTTGGGAAGTATGAACTGGTTCAACGGCTGGCCAAGGGTGGTATGGCCGAGATCTTTCTCGCGCGCAGTTTTGGCGTGGAGGGCTTTGAGCGCCATCTAGTGATCAAGCGCATCCTCCCTGATCTGGCGAGTTCGCCGAAATTTGTGGCGTTGTTCATCAAGGAAGCAAAGATAAGCGCCACGTTGGCGCACCCCAACATCGTCCAAATTTACGAGCTTGGGCGAGTGTCTACCGATCACTACATCGCGATGGAATACCTCCATGGGCGCGATCTGACGCGCATCAACAAGTCCCTTCGTGCGGATGAAGAGCGATTGCCGATCCCTCTTGCGGTCTTTGTTGTGGCCAGTATTTTACGCGGTCTCCACCATGCGCATACCCGGACGGATTCGGGTGGCCGTACTTTGGATCTCATTCACCGGGATGTTTCTCCGCACAATGTCATGGTTGGGTTTCAAGGAGAGGTCAAACTCTTTGACTTTGGGATCGCACGGCTGGTCGGTGATTCAGATGGAACGGTCGGGATGCCAGGGGGGGGCAAGTACGCCTATATGTCTCCTGAACAGGCGTCTGGCGGACACATGGACCGTCGTTCCGACATCTACAGCGCAGGCGTAGTGTTGTACGAGCTGTTGGTTGGTCACCGCTTGTTTCAGAATCCCGATCCGGCAGAAAAGCTCCGTCGAGTACGCGAGGCTGACGTTCCGGATCCGCGCATAGAAAATCCAGATATTCCAGACGAGCTGTGGGAGATTCTTCAGCGGATGTTGGCCCGTGATGTGGGAGACCGCCCGGACCATGCGGGTGTGGCTGAGGAGGAGTTGTGGGCTTTTCTCTTTCGGCATGGCATGCGCGCCGATGCCCATGAATTGGCTGTGTTCATGGGAAGGCGGTTTCCGGAAGAGGCCAAAGGCGACCCCGGCATTGCTGATCTTCAAGGACTTGCCTCGGATCTCAGACGGCTCGAGGGCGGTGCCACAGGTGTCACGGACATATCGAACATTGATCCCCACACCATCACGTCGAGTGTTGAGAACATCAAGATTCCGCGGCTGTTCAAGGGCAATGCGGGTGAACGAAAATCTGTCGTTGTTTTGATGGCAGAGGTGACCGGGTTCACCGATATGTCTGCGAGTCAAGATGCTGCGGATGTCGTGCGTTGGCACTACAAACTGTTGCGTAGACTCCGTCGGGTGGTCGACCGCCATGGGGGGTTGTTGGAGCACTATCAGGATGATCGCTTCATGGTTCTCTTCGGTGTGCCCAGAGCGGGAGAGCATGATCTTGAGCGTGCTGTGGCCTGTTCGGAGTCCATTCAGATGTTGACCCAGCAAGGCTCATTACGTCGTCGCCGCATCGCCATCAGCATTGGTATTCATCGGGGTGAAATCACCATGGGTGGAAAGTCGGGACGCAATATTCGCTATTTGGCCCGCGGCGACACCATTAAGTTGGCGCATCGACTGTGCTCCAAGGCAGACTTGGGCGAAGTGTTGGTGAGCGACAAAGTTGCGGCGATGGCCGGCAATCGGTTTCGCTTTACTGCAGGTCCCGTTTTACGTCGAAAGGGGAGCCGGGCCGAATACAAAAGCTTTGTTCTTCATGGTGCTCGAGACCGAATGGATCCGGTCACGGGGCGATGGGTCTCTCGAGCCGATGAACTGGAACGCCTGGGTGGTGTCATCGAGCGTCTTGCGGGTCAGGAAGGCGCTGTTGTGTCCATTTCAGGCGGGGCAGGCGTGGGTAAGTCACGGTTTTTACGTGAGGTGCAGCGCCTTGCGCGCGCACGCGGCGTCCCATTTATTCTGTCTCGTGCCAGGCCGTACCGCGGGTATCGCCCCTTTGATGTGTTGAGGGATGTGGCGGCCCACGCCATTGGCGTCGGGAGAGAGGATGGTGTCGAGGTTGTTCGTTCACAGATGCATCGACTCAAGCGCTTGGGGATGGCGGAAGATGACATTGAGGTCATTGGCGCCATGTATGGCGTTCGTTCGCACAGAGATGGGCGGGTAGATGTCGACCGGATGATCGGTGCCGCCGCACGTCTGGTGGATGCCATTGCTTCTCAGGGACCCACCATTATTACCATCGATGATGTGCAGTACATTGGCACGCTGGAGAGGAAGATTATCGGTGCAGCGATTCGCGGCCAACGTGAGCACCCACCGTTGTTTCTATTTTCGGGACGTGACCAAATGCCGGCTGAGTTTCGGCCAGCGGATGTACAGATCATCTTGGGCCGACTCAAAGACGACCGTTTGGATGACTTGGTTCGGGAGTTCTTGGGCGCACATCAGGTGGGCGAGCCACTATTAGAGGTGTTGCGATCCACCGCCGAAGGAAACCCGCTGTATGTAGATGAGGTGATTCGAACCCTGCGTCAGACAGGCAGGGTTGTGATGGAGAATGGGCATGCTCAGTTGTCTGGAACCAGTGACGAGGTGCGACTCCCAGTCAATCTTGAGGGGATGATTGCATCACGAATTGATGCGTTGGGGCCCGCCTCCAAGGGCGTGTTGCAGATTGCCGCCACTGTGGGACTGACATTCCCCGTGGTGTTGGTACGTGAAGCCTCTGGAATGGATGACATTACGGGACTTCTTCAAGATCTGACAGCTCGTGGGATCATCGAAATGGATGAGGCGGAACATGAGGGGCGTGCAAGCTTCTCTAGTGTGTTGTTGTGGGAAGCTGTTCACCGGTCGATATTGGGTGTTCGTTTGTCTGAATACCACCGCATGGTGGCTGACGGCATGGAGCGCTTGTACGGCGAAAATCTCGAAGATCGCAGAATGGAATTGGCCTCACATTGTGCGGCCGGTAGCCAATACCTTCGTGCGGCGGGTCATGCCGAGCGTGCGGGAGATCGGATGCGGGATCAACAAATGATTCATCCAGCGTTGGCATGCTGGGAAGAAGGGGTTGGATGGCTCGACCATGTGGGTCGACCGGGTCATGCGACACGAATCAAAGAGGCGTCCCTGCGGCTCAAGGCCGGAGAAGGGTGGCGTCTTGCCGGCGATCCTCGGAAAGCGGAAATCCACCTTCAAGTGGCCCAGGATTTGGGCGCAGATACCGGGAATACTGAACTCGAGGCACGGGCAACGTTTTCGCTAGGGCAGTTGTATCAGTACATGGGTAGGCTGATCCTCAGTCGGGCTTGCTTTGATGCTTCTCGCGACCTCGCGCTTGCCATGGTGGACCGTGACAATCTTAGTGATGTGGCTCCGTGGCGCAGAGAGGTGGCCGTAGGTGCGCTCGATGGTCTTGGGACCTTGGCCATTGATGGGGGCGATAGTGAGCGGGGTGAAGTGCTTCTTCAAGAGGCCCGCGAGTTGGCAGGAACGGATGATGTCCTCGCTGCACGAGCGCTGACGGCACTGTCGCAGCGAAGTATTCGACAGGGGGATGCCTCTGATGCGCTTGTCTTGCTTGAGGAGGCGAAGGGCCGGGCTAAACGGGCCGGAGATCCGCTCCTCCATGGCCGGATTCTAAACAACCTTGGCATCCTACAGACGGAAGCGGGCCGATACGATGAAGCGCTCGACCTATTTCGGGAAGCACTGCGGATAAGAGAGGGCCTCGACTATCGGATGGGGGCTGTGATCAACCTGCATAATATTGGGGATGTGCACATGCGGTTGGGCGATGATGCACGGGCTTGGGCGGCATTCAAGAAGAGCCATGAACTCGCCATTGCATCGGGCTTTGAGCATGGTGAAGTGATGAATGAGGCGTACTTGGCTTTCTTGGAGGGTCGCCAAGGACAAGGCGACCCCGAGGAAAGGCTGGTGGATGTACTGAAGCGAGCGGATCGCATCGGACAGCATGAAACGCGGGTCAATGCCCGTTGGTTTTTGGGCAAGCACCGCTTTGGGCAAGGCGACTTGGAAGGCGCTCGCCATGTGTGGGAGGAGGGACTTGCGGTGGCCACAGATTTGGATTCCCCGCAATTGGCCAGAGAGCTTGAGGTTGCACTTCAAAGCCTTGCTTGATTGGTGAACTTCGGGCGAATCGTTTACGACTTTTCATCGCGCATCCCAGGAGGACGCCCATGTTTCGTGCAGTCTGTTTGTTGACCACTTTGTTCGTATCTACAGTTTCATATGCTCAGGATACGGAACCCCCTCCAGTTGAGGCCGCAGTGGAAGTCGCCGCGGATGAAAACATCGGCATTCCAGCATCTGACGCGGTTCCAGCGGTGGAGGCAAAAGTTGTGACCACCACACCGATTCAGGCTGAAGCCAAGGCGGCTTCGGCGCCGGCGCCTGTAGAGCCCGTTGTCGAAGAGGCTGGGTTCGAGGCCACGGTAGACCGGCTGTTTGGCACCTACTTGGTGGGACCAATTGCCACTGTATTTTTCTGGACCATCCCGATTATCAATATGCCATTGGTGGTGTTCTGGTTGTTGTTGGGGGCGACCTTTTTCACCTTGCGGATGGGCTTTGTGAATGTACGGATGTTTCGGCATGCCATTGATTTGGTGGCTGGAAAGTACGATGACGAAACCAGTGAGGGAGAGGTGACCCATTTTCAGGCGCTTTCCGCGGCACTCTCCGCCACAGTAGGCCTTGGAAACATTGCCGGTGTCGCCATTGCGGTCGCCATGGGTGGGCCTGGAGCCACATTTTGGATGATTTTGGTTGGTCTCATTGGGATGAGCGCGAAGTTTACCGAGTGCACACTGGGTCAGGCATATCGTCAGAAGCGTCCCGATGGGCGAATCATGGGTGGTGCGATGTACTACCTGTCGGAAGGCCTAAAAGAGCAGGGCAGGGGAACCCTCGGCAAGGTCCTCGCGGTACTGTTTTGTATTCTCTGTATCGGTGGTTCATTTGGTGGTGGAAATGCCTTCCAGGTGAGTCAGTCCATGAGTCAGATTCAGACCGTGGTTCCGTTCTTTGTGGATAACGCTTGGATGTACGGCGTCATTATGGCGGCCGTCGTCGGCGTCGTTATCATCGGTGGGATTCAGCGAATCGCGACGGTGGCTGAGAAGGTGGTGCCGGTGATGTGTGGCATTTACGTTCTCGCGTGCTTGTTCATCCTGGGTGTACATGCCGAAGAGATTCCCGGTGCTGTCGTTGCGATTATTGATGGAGCCTTCAATCCGGATGCCATCGAGGGCGGTTTTATTGGTGTCCTCGTTATCGGCGTGAAACGGGCGGTATTCTCCAACGAAGCCGGTGTTGGTTCGGCGGCGATTGCGCACGCAGCGGCCAAGGTGAAGCACCCGGTCGAAGAGGGTATTGTGGCGTTGCTCGAACCCTTTATCGACACCGTTGTGGTGTGTTCAATGACCGCTCTCGTGATTGTGATCACCGGTGCTTGGAGTGACCCGGGTGATGCTTATGTGGCGGCCCGCGAGGCCGGCCAAGGCGGAGCGCTCACATCACTTGCCATGTCGAGCGTGATCCCGTGGTTCAAGTACATTCTCTCATTGGCTGTGGTGATGTTTGCCTTCTCAACGATGATTTCATGGTCGTACTACGGTGAACGCTGCTGGGCATGGCTGTTTGGCGATGGCAGCTCAATGATCTATCGTGGGCTGTTCTTGTTGTTCGCGTTCTTGGGATCCATCGTGACGGCCGGTAATGTTCTCGATTTCTCCGATCTGATGATTCTCGGCATGGCGTTCCCGAACATCCTTGGCGTACTGCTCATGAGCGGCAAAGTGCGTGGAATGTTGGATGAATACACCGGGATGCTGAAGAGCGGTGAAATCAAGAAGACGAGCTAACCTGCGGGTGCTTGCCCAGGATGCGTACAATGGCTGCGCATCCTGCACATCCAAGCAGGAGCAAGATCCATGGGCTCACCCCAAATCCTGCCGGGAGTGTTCCCAGCAAGATGCTGACTGCTCCCGCGCTTAGTGCGTATGGCAGTTGGGTAGACACGTGCGCAGCGTGGTCACAGCCCGTTCCTGTGCTCGACAAGATCGTCGTATCAGAGATGGGAGAGCAATGGTCGCCCCAGGTAGCACCACTGAGGACCGCGGCACTGGTCGCTAAGGCCAATGTGGTGGTGGGCTCAATGGCAATGGCGAGTGGGATGGCCAGTGGGATGATGACGGCCATGGTGCCAAAGGATGTGCCCGTTGCAAACGCGATGGCTGCACTCAACACAAAGACCATCGTCGGAAGTAGCCAGCCGGGTACTGCAGGCCCCAGGGCACTCACCAAATAGCCGGCAGCATCCAAGTTTCCAATGGCCGTGCCGAGCGCCCAGGCGAGAAACAACACGGTCATGGCTTCGACGAGGTTTCTGACTCCAGTCAGCAGGGCTTCGGGTACTTGAGCCACTGTCAGGGCGCGCAAGGCCACAGCCAAGATGGAGGCCAGTGCAAGAGCAGCAATTGAGCCATGCAACATCGCGTCGTATCCATCCGCTCCACCGATGATCTCGAACAGCCGGGCATCTGTCCCTTTGGCTTCGGTGCCTTGGATCCACAAGGACGCGCCAGTGACACCGACCAGTGCCGATATGGGGATGGCGGCCAGCCAGGCCAGTCGTCCGGGCAGTATTTCGCCATCGGGTTCAGGTGGGCGGGCAATGGATTTGGCTTCGGCGTCTACCATGGGACCAAAGTCTCGGCCCGACCATGCAATTGCCAGTCCAAAAAACAGCGCCATGAACGGATAGAATCGGTAGGGCAGTCCCTCTAAAAAGAATGCATAGGCATTGGTTTCGACGCCCGCCATCTTGAGGGCATCTCCCATGAGGCTCACTTCGTATCCAATCCATGTACTCACGAGTGCCAACGTGGCCATGGGGGCTGCAGTTGAGTCCACCAAGTATGCGAGTTTCTCCCGCGATATTCGCAGCCTGTCGCAGACGGCACGCATGCTGTTGCCCACGATAAGACAGTTTGCATAGTCATCAAAAAACACCAACATGCCTGCACCCCAGGTGGCCATCATGCCGCTCCGTCGAGTACGGGCCCGGCGGGTGAAGCGCTGAACCAGTGCATGAGTGCCCTGTCCTTGGCTGACAATTTCCAATGTTCCCGCGACAAACAATGTGAAGAGCGTGACTTTGACGTGGTCACGGTCTGCGATGGCATCGAGAATAAGGGGATCCACGGTGTAGACCAGTGCTGCCCAGGGGTTCCAGCCTTGTAAAATCAGGGCAGCGAGGAGTACTCCTGCACCCAGCGAAAGGACAATTTGTTTGGTCTTGAGCGCAAGTCCGATTGCGACAACAACCGGTGCCAACGAGAGGAGTCCATATTCGTGCATGCCCCATCGTACTCGGGCGGACCGCTTCAGTGCGGGATAACGCCATTGCATGAACGCATTTTGTGTCCGCACAGCCACGCGCATCGCGCCGTTTAATGATCCTGTGGGTGAGAGCCGTGTTGGGGGTCAATCGCTGGCGGCATCTCAAACGGAGGCATTGGAAGCTGCAGGCTTTACTGTGGTCGATACTGCACCTGAATCTGGTCCAGTTTTACTGTTCTCGGATCGAACCTGGTTTACCGCAGCGATGCTTCAAGCCCTACAGGGTGTGGAGCATGGTCGGGCCCAGATCGATGATCTCGGGTGGCTGTCGTGGCACGACCCGTTGGTGGATTCTCCGCAGAGTGGTGTGTACGAGTTGGCGGTCAGTTCTGACGGTGTGATTCCGTTCGACGATATTCCTGCAGTGGTGCTGCCGGTATCGTTTCAGGATCTGGAACTTGATGTGCCCCATCCCTCTATGGCTCACGCATACGCTCGGCCGTTTCGGGTGGGTGCGGCCATGATTCAGCAGATCGACCACTGGAGCCACATTGTACGGGCGAATCATCTTTCGCTTGCGGCCAGAATGGAACAGGCGAGGGCCGACTGGGATGGTGCTGGCATCCTTGGAAAAATCTGGCGAATTGTCTGTATTCTCTGGCGTGCCCGCTCTGTAAATGGTTGGAAGATAGCCTCGTCTCTCACTGAGCGCGGTAACAATGTACGGGTGCACCCGACCGCTGTTGTGGAGTTCTCTGTGTTGCACGACGGCTGTGATATTGGTCCCCATGCCGTGGTTCGAGGAAGCGTCATCGGGGTGGATGCCAAGGTGGATGCCCATGCCAATGTGAACGCATCGGTGGTGGATGATGGTGCCAAGGTTGGGCGCTTCGCTTTTCTCAACCTGTGCACTGTGTACCCTGGAGCTTTTGTGTCTTCAGGAGATGGTTTTCAAGCGAGTATATTTGGGCAAGAGAGCTTTATGTCATGGGGCTCAACGGTCATGGATTTGAGCTTTGGTGCTCCCGTAAAAGTGGAGCGAGATGGTGTGGGTTCGGAGCGTATCGAGAGTGGACATCACTTCTTGGGGGCTGCCATTGGGCACCGGGCCGTGGTCGGTCACGGAGTCAAGGTTCGGTATGGAGCGAGTGTGCCAAACGATGCCATGCTCGTCGATGACACCAATCAGCTTCGAGAGTGGGGGGAGTCTGAAATTGATGGGCCCGCTATTATTAAGGATGGTCGAGCCGTGTCCCGCAGGACTCAAGACTGACGAGCCACCGTGGCGATACCGGCTGAGTTGGCTTCGATGATGCCTTTTTCTGTGATGATACCCGCCACAAGGGCTGCGGGCGTCACATCGAATGCCGGATTCCTGGCGGTAGAGTTGGCCGGAGTGGTGCGTACACGGGTGAAGATACCGTCGTCGGACCAGCCCCAAGTATAGCAGACTTCGTCCCCACTTCGTTCTTCGATCGGGATGTCCATGCCCGATGGACAATC
>Ga0315320_10001419_pt1 | contig 19865 bp, 15 predicted proteins | sample M140m21515metaG_FD_203458 | JGI IMG/M metagenome (GOLD analysis project Ga0315320, IMG submission 203458) | Ammonia-oxidizing marine archaeal communities from Monterey Bay, California, United States - M1 40m 21515 | ecosystem: Environmental > Aquatic > Marine > Coastal | place: USA: California... | reverse complement strand
GCGCACGGCCTCCCGCCGCAGGATCGCTTCTTCACCGCGAACGTCGACGATCTCCGTCGATCCGACGGCGATTGGAGCCTTCGCATCGACATCCTCGGTGGCTCGGTCTCCTACCGGACCCGTCCCGAGGTGGTGCTGCCGGCCTCGGTCGATTCCCGATACCACTTCGCCGGCGACGTCCGGACCACCGGACTCGCCAACGCGTCGGCTCGCCTCGAAGTCCGCCTCGTCGATGGCGATCTCCTCGATCGATCCCACGCGGCCGGCATGTCGGACGCCGTCGAATCGGCGACGATCGAACGCTTCGTCTCCGAGCCGGTGCGAACCGCCGACGCGTGGACGAATCTGGTGGTCGACGTCGACACTTCGAGTACCGAATGCCGCGCCGTGGGCGAGGATCTTCGATTCGTGGTGGCGATGCAGGTCGTGCAGCCCGGTTTCGACGAAGCGTCCGCGGGGCGTCGTCCCGCCGGACGCGAGCCGCGGATCGAGGATGTCAGCGGCACGGTCTGGTTCGACGGCCTCGCCATCTGGCAGCTTCCCTGGATCGACTTCGGAACCGTCGCCGACGCCGGCATCGTGCGTCTGCCCGCGCCGGTCGACCTGCGGATCGCCATCGACGATCCGATCGATCCGGTTCCTTCGGTGACGCTGGAGATCCACGATCTCGACGACAACCTCGTCGAGCGTCGTTCGATCCGGGCGCTCTCGAGCGGTCGTCCGGTGATCGCCTCGGTCCGGCCCGGTCGCCCGGGGTGGTATCGGGCGCGACTCGTGGTCGAGGGCGGCGGGGGTGCGGCGAACGCTCGAACCCTCAGATTCCTCGTCCTCCCCGAGGACCGTGAACGTCGACGAAACGGATCGCCGCGGCTTGGATACGCGATGTCCGACTGGCGGGTGGCCGACCTGCCTCGCATCGCGGACGTCCTCGACGAACTCGATCCGGGCATCGTCGAATTCTCGATCTGGCCGGAAGCCAACGACGAGATCGGCAGCACCGACGCGATCGCATCGCTCAAGTCGACGCTCGCACGACAGCGGTCGAACTATCGCGAGCCGGTGCTCGCCCTCGACCGGATCCACGGCGGACTCGCCGACGCGGCGCGGATCGCGCCGACCGAGGTCCGAGCCGCGGTGCTCGGCGAGACCTCCCTCGTCCGGACTTCACTCGAATCGTGGTTCGACCGATTCGGGACGATCGTCGATCGTTGGCGGATCCCCGGGACCGTCCGGTCGGGTCGCGAACCCGTGGCGCTTCGGGCGCTCATGCAGGTCCTGATCGCCGACCCGGTGCTCTCGGTCGACCGGACACCCGGTGGATGGTCGCCGCAGTGGGCCGACGAGACCTGTCTGCTCGCGACCGACGACCTGTCCGCCTCGGCCATGACGGGACTCTTCGACCAGGCGGGCACCATGCACGGCTCGATTCGAATCGCACCGCCACCCCTCGAATGGCGCCCTCGAGACCGCGTCGATGCGATGTCGCGTCGACTCCTGGCCGCATGGCGGGGGGGCGCCGGGCAGCTGGTCCTGCCATGGAATGCGACTCACGGGCCCGATCCCGCGATGCTCGCGTGGACCGGTCTCGCACCGGCCCTCTCCGGTCGTCGATTCGGTGGCGTCGTTCCGACGCCCCCCACCGCCCACTGCTGGATCGCGACCGACGGTCGCACCGCGGAGTTCGTCGTGTGGTCCGATCGACTCGATGAGATCGAGGTGGTGCGACTGCCGGTCGGTGTCGATCGCGTCGAACTGATCGATCTCGACGGCGTCGTCCGCCCGGTGACGACCTCCGACGGCATGCTCGACCTCGAGGTGGGATCCACGCCGATCCGGGTGCGAGGCATCTCTCGAATCACCGCGGACCTCGTCGCGGGACTGCACTTCGATTCGTCCGGCGTCGACCTCGCCGCCGGTCCCGGGACCGTCGAACTGATCGTCGAGAATCCCGGAGGCGTCGCCATGGAAGGGCGTCTCGACATCGAGGCGCCGCGTGGCTGGTCGATCGAACCTCGAAACCCGAGGTTCCGCGCCGCCGCGGGTGAGTCCGCGCGGGTACCCCTGGAGATCCGTTGGGCGACGCCGCCGGTTCCCGGCGAGGTCCGTCTGCCGATCCGGATCACGGCGGAGTCCGAGGAACGCATCGGGGTCGATCTCGACGTACCGCTTCGGATCCGGAACGACGTCCTGGAGATCCGGACGGACTGGGCGTTGACGACCTCCGCGATGGACGGACGCCAGGGGGTCGTGGTCAGCGCCGAGGTGATCAACCACGGAGACCGACCGCTCGACCTCCAGCTCGAAGCGGTGGCCTGGCACGCCGGCCGGGAACGTCGACCGATCTCCTCGCTCGGCCCCGGTGAACGCGCGGTTCGTCGATTCCACTTCAAGAGAACGCTCGAACGACTCGCGGGAACGGACATCCGCGTCGTGATCACGGAGATCGGCGGGCCGCTCGGCGTGACCACGCTGATTCCGATCAGCGGTGGAAGCCGGGTGCTCGACACCGCATTGGTGGGTGAATGATCTTGTCCTCGACGGCTCGAGACGGATCCGGGAACGCGGCACGCGACGACGCGGCCTCAGCCTCCCGCCCGCAGGACGTCGCGGCCACCGGGAACCCGGCCCGCGATCGACGCCGCGGTGATCGACCGGATCATCCAGGTGTCGCCGCGTCGTTCCCACTCGAAGATCCAGCGGGACGGCACGTATCCGAGACTGGATCGCGTCCGGGTGAGACAGGCGAGTTCGACGATCGCCGCATCCCCGCCGACACCCACCGCGTCGAGCAGCGTGATGGAGTTGCGTTCGATCCGGTGCACGCCCCCGAGCGCGTCGAGCATCGATCGAAGATCCTCGATGGGGAAGCCGGGATTCTCGAGCCTGCCCGGATGCAGGGTCGCCTCCGGACCGAGGCGGGCGACGAGGAGATCGACGCGACCCGCCTCCGCATCCGCGACGAATCGTCGCGTCGCCGACGCGGCGGCTTCCGCGGGGGTCTCGACCACGAGACCGATGGCGAGCGCGAGCACGGCGATTCCCGCGAGGATGCCCGCCGCGAGCAGCGTTCGTCGGTCGTCGCGCTGGATCGCGATCCAGCCGATCGTCGCCGCGATCAGCAGGCCGACGATCGAGAATGGCCATGGATTCTCGAGAATCCACTGCGAGAAGAAGCTGTCGCGGACGTCGTCGGGCACGATGGAATTCCCGTGTTTCAAGGCGAGCTCGACCGGAACGCCCGTCCGCAAGCGTATCCGCTCGACCGGAGACCGCGACGATCATGAACGCTCCCGTCGAATCGAATCCTCCTTCGCTCGGGCCGAAGTCCGCCGACACCCTCGAGGCGAACCTGGCCGCGCTGGGGTCCGTGAATCACGTGGCGCTGGCTGCGATCCGGGCGGCCGAGGACCGGGAGATCGAGATCGAGACCGCCGAGGACGGTCGGCTCACCGGAACGTGGAACGGCCGCCGGCTCGCCAGCGCCCGTCGGCCCGCCGCGGAGACGACGCGTCTGGTCGAGGAGGTCGATCTCTCCGAACACGCCTGCATCGCGATCATCGGTTTCGGTCTCGGTGATCACGTCGAGGCGTTCGTTCGGCGGCTGTGCGGCACCGGGGTGGTGGTGGTCCTGGAGACCGATGCGGCCCTGCTCCGCGCCGTGTTCTCGCGGCTCGACCTCTCGGGCTGGCTGGCGGACGAGCGTCTGGTCCTCCGGGTCGACCCCGACGATTCGGTCGGGCTCGCCGCGAGTCTCGCGGGCGCCCATTCCCTGATGATGATCGGAACGCGGATCGTCGAACACCCGCCGAGCCGCGGGCGGATCGGGGCCTCCACCGGTCGATTCTCCCGCAGCCTGGTCGACCTCGCGGCCACCGCCCGGACGTCGATGACCACGATGCTGGCGCAGAGCGGGACGACGATCGAGAACCAGTTGTCGAATCTCGACCACTACGCGACGGGCGCAGGCATCGAGGATCTCGCCGGGATCGCCGGGGGCCGACTCGGCGTGGTGGTGAGCGCCGGCCCGAGCCTTCGTCGCAATCTCGAGGTGCTCGCCCGACCGGGGGTCCGGGATCGATGCGCGATCGTGGCGACCCAGACCACGCTCCGGCCCCTGCTCGACGCGGGGATCGCGCCGCACTTCGTGACGGCCCTGGACTATCACGTCATCTCCAGCCGGTTCTACGAGGGACTCGATCCCGCTGCGCTCGAGGACACGGAACTCGTCATCGACTCCCGCGTGAACCGCGCGGTGACCGAAGCCTGGCCCGGCCGGATCCGCTGCATTCCGTCGGCCCAGCTCGACGAGTTTCTCGGGCCGCTCGCCCGAGGGGGCTCCCGTCTCCAGGCGTCGACGACCGTCGCGCATCTCGCCTACACCTTCGCCCGACATCTCGGCTGCGATCCCGTCGCGCTGATCGGACAGGATCTCGGATTCACCGACGGACTCTACTACGCCCCCGGCACCGCGATCCACGAGGTCTGGCTCCCCGAATTGAACTCGTTCAACACCGTCGAGACGATGGAGTGGGAGCGGATCGTCCGGCACCGGAACCACCTTTCGGAACGGCACGACGTCAACGGCCGCCGCATCTTCACCGACGCGCAGATGCTGAACTACCTGCAGTCCTTCGAGATCCGCTTCGCGGAGGACGCCCGGAAGGGACTTCGAATCGTCGACGCGACCGAAGGCGGCGTTCGGAAACGGAACACCGAGGTCCGCACGCTCGTCGAGACGATCGAGGCCCATGCGGGGTCGGCGACCTCCGCGATCGACTTTCCGAGGGCGACCGTCCCCGAGGCGGCCGATCGTCGCGCGGTGCTCGATCGCCTCGCCCTGGTCCGGTCGGAACTGGACGAGATCGCCGAGGCGAGCGAGCGCACCCTCGAGATCCTCGAGCGAATGCTCGAGTGCCAGTCCGATCGCCCGGAGATGGACCGCCTCTTCCAACGACTCGAAGCGCCCCGAGCCACGGTGAGACGGAATTCGGACAGTCGACGACTCACGGACTGGTTCAATCAGATCGCGACCTTCCAGCGACTGCGGGCCGATCGGCGGATCCGACTCGCCGACGATCTGGAACCGATCGATCGCCAGCGGGCCGAACTGGAACGCGACATCGTGAACGTCCGCTGGGCGCGGGACGCCAGCCGGATGCTGGGCGACCTGCTGCAGTCGGCGGGCCGACTCGTCACCGACGGCGTGTTCGAATCGCGATTGGGCGATTCGGCGCGGCTGACGGACGCGATGGGCGTGGACGTCCTACCGACCGTCGAACCGAAGGTCGTCGCCGTGGTTCCGATCGATCCGCACCGGGGAGGCCTCGGCGTGGATCGTGGACTCGCCGCGAATCTGGCGGGCCGTTCGGTCCTGCAGCGAACGCTCGAACGGATCGACGCCGCGAGCGGCATCGCCGCCATCGCGCTCCTGGTGCCCGAAGGATTCGACGTCGAGTCCGCGGTCGACCGGACTCGACTCGAACATCCGATCCACGTGCACGCGTGCGGGTCGCGGGTGTTCGGTCCCGAACATGAAGCCATCCGGATCGCCCGCGCCGTCGCGCCCACCTCGTGGCGTGGCGGAATCCACGGCATGACCTCGTTCGACGAGGTCTTCGCGCCCGGCCCGACCGCGGAGGTGCTCGCCACGCTCGACGCCGACGCCGCCCTGCTGGTCGGTGCCGACTGGGCCTTCGTCGCGGTCGATGAAGCCGGCGGGCTCGACGAGATCCTCGATCGGCATCGAAAGCGTCCCGATGCCACGTGGGTCTTCGGGCAGGGGCCTCCGGGACGGACCGCGATGGTGCTGAATCGCACCGCGGTCGAGATCATGCGACGCAATCGATGTCGGGTCGGCACGATCGGCTACCAGCTCGCCTACCGCCCGGAGATGCCCGAAGGCGATCCGATCGTCGGCGAATCCTGCGTCCATGCCGAGCCGGCGGTGAGAAGCGCGATCGCCCGGTTCGCGGTCGACACGCCGAGGGAGATCAGGCGCATCGAGCGGGCGATCGGTCCGATGCTCATCGGCGACGCCCGCCCGGATTCCCGGGAGATCGCGATCCGGCTCGAGCACCGGGCCCTGAGCGGCCCACTGGCGACACCGCGTTTCCTGCGGGTCGAATTGAACACCGGTCGGACCGGTCGGCGGATCGGGACGCCCGATGTGATGGAGGTGGAGCGGGCGCCGATGGAGGAGTCGATGTTCCGACGGATCGTCGAGCCGCTCGCGGACGCGGGTGACACCGTGCTCTTCCTGGACGGCGCCGGCGATCCGGTGCTGCATCCCCGATTCGACGACTTCATCGAGATCGCGATGGACGCCGGGGTGCGGGTCGTCTCGATTCGAACCGATCTCGCGGGCGAACCCGACGTGGTGGATCGCCTTCTCGCCACGCGGGTCGGCGTGGTGGAGGTCGATCTCGACGCGGAGACCGCGGAGACCTACCGGCTGATGCACGGTTCGAGTCGATTCGAAGAGGTCATCGGAAACCTGGAGCGGCTGATCGCCGGTCGACGCCGATTGGACGGTGGCACGCCCGCCGAACTTCCCATGGAACTCGCGTTCGCCCTTCCGTGGGTCGTTCCCCGTTTCGAGCGACGCACGGAGAACATCGATGAACTCCCCGAGTTCTTCGAGCGCTGGCGGCGACGACTCGGAGTCGCGGTGATCGACGGACCGGTCCGGTGGCCGGCGACCACCGGCACCACGGTCGATCCCCTGAGTCCGACCTGGCCGCCGCCTCGTCACGATGAAATGGTGAATTCGGTGAGAATGACGGTGCTGGCCGACGGATCCGTTCCCACCGCGGAGATGGATCTCGCCGGGCACACCAGTGTCGGCCGCGTGGGCGAGCGCACGCTCCAGGAACTCTGGCAGGAACTCGTGCAGCATCGCCGCGACCGGTTCGAAGGCCGGCGCGAAGAACCCGGGGATCTCTCGCCTCTCCGTCCCTGAATCCGGACGAATCACGACCATGAACCAGAACACGTCATCGAACGATTCGCCCCTCGCCACCGCGGTGGTGATCGGCCGCGCAGGAAGCAAGGGTCTTCCGAGGAAGCACGTCCGGCTCGTCGACGGGGTGCCGATGATCGCGCGAAGCGTCGGTCATGCGCTCGCGGCCCGCCGGGTCGGGCGGGTCCTCTGCTCCACCGACGGCGAGGCGATCGCGGCCGCGGCATCCGCGGTGGGCGCGGAGATCCTCCTGCGACCCGCGGCACTCGCGAGCGATCATGCGACGGTCGATGCGGGGGTCCGACACGCGATCGAGGCCTCGGGCGACCACGCGGACGTGGTCGTCATCCTCTACGGAAGCATTCCCATCCGTCCCGAGGATCTGATCGATCGCGCCATCGCGCGACTGGTCGACACCGGTGCGGACAGCGTCCAGAGCTATTCGCCGGTCGGAAAGCACCATCCGTTCTGGACCTGCAGACTCGACGGCGACGGGCGGATCGCCGCCTGGCAGGACAACGACGTCTTCCGTCGTCAGGATCTGCCGCCCGCCTTCATCCCGGACGGCGGCGTCATCGCGGTTCGTCGCGAGTCGCTCTTTCGAATCGACCCGGAGCGTCCACACGCCTTCCTCGGCACGGACCGCCGGGGCGTTCTGAACGAGCTCGGCACGGTGATCGACGTCGACGACGAGATCGACCTGCTGGTCGCCGAGGCGATCCTCGAACGTCGCAGGCGCGCCCACGCCACCTCGGTCCACGCCGGAGCCGGTTCGTGAGCGACGAGGAGATCCGCATCGGGGGGCGACCGCTCGCCGTGGACGCACCGACCTACGTGATCGCCGAGATCGGCGTGAATCACGACGGGCGGGTCGATCGGGCGCTCGAACTGGTCGAGGCCGCCGCCGATGCCGGCGCGGATGCGGTGAAGTTCCAGTGGTTCGAGGCGGAACTGCTGGTGGGGGATCCGGATGCCGTCGCGGACTACCAGCGTCGGGGGAGGATCGCGAATCAACACGAACTGCTTCGAGGGCTCGAACTCGACCGGGAGGCGATGGCCCGACTCGTCGACGCCTCGCACCGCCGTGGACTGCATGCCGTGGTCACCGTCTTCAACGAAACGCTGGTCCCGCTCGCGGCGGAGCTCGCGTGGGATGCCTGGAAGACGGCGTCCCCGGATCTCGTGCATCGTCCGCTGCTCGACCGACTCGCCGCGGACGGGCGGCCGATGCTCGTTTCCACCGGGGCCGCGGAACTCGCGGAGGTCACGCGAACGAACGACTGGCTCGAAAACGCGACGGTGGTGTTCCTGCACTGCGTCAGCGCCTATCCGACGCCCGAATCGTCGGCGGGACTCGGGGCGATCGCGAGCATCGCGTCGGCGACCGGACGCCCGACGGGATACAGCGACCACACCAGTGAAGTCACCACCGGCGGACTGGCGGTCGCGGCGGGAGCGGTGGTGCTCGAGAAGCATCTGACCTGGAATCGAGACGCCGAAGGCCCCGATCACGCCGCGAGTCTCGATCCAGCCGGTTTCGCGGACTACGTCGCCTTCGTTCGACGAACCCGCGCCGCGATCGGTGACCGCGTCAAGCGATCGAACCCGATCGAGGCGGACGTCCGCAGGGTGGCTCGTCAGTCCCTGCGGGCGGCGCGTTCCCTTCCTTCCGGAATCCGGCTCGCGGCCACCGACATCGCGGTGAAGCGTCCCGGCGACGGCATCGAGCCGTGGCGAATGGAGGAGATCGTGGGACGTGAACTCCGGGTGTCGCTCGAACCCGATGCGCCGATTCGCGACGGAGATCTCGAATGAGTCGTCGGATCGCGGTGGTCACCGGTTCCCGCGCGGACTTCGGTCTGTTGCGCTCGACGATGGAGGCGATCGCGGCCGCCCCGGGACTCGAACTCCAGGTCGTCGCGGCCGGGGCGCACCTGCTCCCGCCGGACGAGACCGTCGAGGAGGTCCGCGAGCACTTCCACGTCGATGCGGTGGTGGAGATGCAGCACGCCGGTCGAGTGGGGCGGAGGGCCGATGCGACCGCCACGGGACGAGGCGTCGTGGGATTCACCGCGGCGTTCGAGCGACTGGATCCGGAGGTCGTCATCGTCCTCGGGGACCGGATCGAGGCCTTCGCGGCCGCCGCGAGTGCGGGCATCGGCGGAAGGATGGTGGCCCACGTCCATGGTGGCGATCGTGCCGAGGGAGTGGCGGACGAATCGATGCGACATGCGATCACCAAGCTGTCGCACCTGCACTTTCCGGCGACGTCGGTGAGTGGTGAACGGATCCTTCGACTCGGCGAACCGGCGGATTCGGTCCACGTCGTGGGAAGTCCCGCCGTGGACGGCGTCGAGGCCATGCCTCCGCTCGACGAGGAGATGTTCGATCGGTTCGGCCGGCCGCGGTTGGTGGTGCTCCAACACGGTTCCGGTCTCGACGAACCGTCCGAACGTGCGTGGATCGACGCCGCGCTCGAGGCGAGTCGCCGGCACGGACCGGTCCTGGTCCTCCGTCCCAACCACGATCCCGGAAGCGAGATCGTGCTGCAGGCGGGCGTGGCGGCCGCGGGGCGACGCGAGGTCGTCCGGGCGGGCCACCTTCCCCGGCCGGCGTTCATCGGTCTGCTCCGCCGCGTGAAGGTGCTCGTGGGGAATTCGAGCGCGGGCCTCATCGAGGCGCCCGTGGTCGGGTGTCCGACCGTGAATCTCGGTCCCCGCCAGTCCGGGCGAGAGCGTCCCGAGTCGGTGATCGACGTCGATCGAGCGGAGGTCGAGGCGATCGCGCAGGCCATCGACGCCGCGGTCCATCGTGACGGTTCGATCGAGCATCCGTACGGCGACGGTGGCACGGGTCGACGGATCGCCGCGACGCTCGTCGGCCTGGCCGATTCGGGAATTCCGCGGAAGCGGAACACCTTCTGACTCGAAACGTCGGGGAAAGCCTGTCGATGAGTCCGCGGCGGGCGATCCGCGGCGATCATCCGATCCGGAGCGACCCTTTCATGACTCATCACAAGACCACCGGATCCCGTGGCGTCGACGTCCGACTTCCATTGCGCATCGACACGCCGGACGACTGGGCGACGCGGGCGCTCGAGGAGACCTGCCTGCTTCTGAACGATCATGCGCATCTCGAGAAGAAGGCGGCGCAGAATGCGCTGGAACTGCTGCACCGCTGGCCCGAACCGACGCCACCGGACAACTGGGTGGTCGCGATGACCGCGGTGGCGCGTGACGAGGTGGAACATCTGGCGCTGGTGGTGCGATTGCTCTCGCGGCGGGGAGGACGCCTGACCAAATCACATTCCAACCGCTACGCGGCCGCCCTTCGCGGGCTGATTCGAGGTGACGGCCTCGAGCAGACGATCGATCGGCTGATGATCTCGGCGCTCATCGAGGCTCGATCCTGCGAGCGATTCGAGATCCTCGCCCGCGTCGCGGAGGACGAACCGCTCGCGAAGATCTACCGTGGACTCTGGGCGAGCGAGCGAGGGCACTATCTGTCCTTCATCGACCTCGCCCGTCAGGTCGCGGCCCTCGAAGGTCCGGCCATGGTCGAGCGGGTCGAATCGCGGTGGGACGAGATGCTCGACGCGGAGGCGACGATCATCCAATCCCAGTCTCCCGGTCCTCGGATGCACGCCTGGGTCGAATGAACGTGTTCTCGGTCCTGCGGCCCGGGTTCCATCGGTCCCAGACCGAACAGCCGGATCGGACCGCCGCCCGTCGTCTCGCTCCGGCCCCATCGGGCGAATGACGACCGCCGCCGCATCCGATGTCCCCGGGACGGGAGTGGGCCTGGCCCATCCATTTCGAGGGGATCCGGGCGCGACGTCGTCCACGGAGAGCGTGATCATGGACCATGGACAGGTCGGACAAGAGGGTGGCATCGCGCTGGACGCGGTTCGCAACATCAGCCACATCGCCACGCTTCCCGAAGTCACGGTGAAGATCATCGAACTGGTCGAGGATCCGGGTTCGAGCGCCCGCGATCTCCACGCGATGATCTCGACCGACCCCGCGCTCACCGCGCGGATGCTCAAGGTCGTGAACTCCGCGTTCTACGGACTGCCCCGGCAGATCGCCTCGATCAATCGCGCCGTCTCGCTCCTCGGTCTCAACGCCGTCAAGAACATCGCGGTGGCGGCGAGTCTCGCCAAGCTCTTCCGCGGCGGGGACATCGGACCCGATTTCAACGCTCACGAACTCTGGCTGCATTCCTGCGTGACCGCGAGCACGGCGAGGATCATCGCCCAGGGCAATCGCCGGAACGCGGTCGACGAAGCCTTCCTCGCCGGTCTCGTCCACGACGTCGGCATTCTCGTTGAACTCCAGCACGACCGTGCCCGGTTCGCGGAGGCGATCGCCCTCGCGGCGGCCGGCCGCGACCTGCGGGAATGCGAGCGGGAGGTCCTCGGCGAGGATCATGAAGCGTTCGGTTCGGCACTCTGCGAACACTGGAAGTTCCCCTCGAGCCTGGTCTGGGTCGCGGGTCATCACCACGATCCCGCCTCGGTGCCCCAGGCCAATCGCGACCTTCCGATGATCGTGCACGTGGCGGACCGGATCGCGGCGGAGATCGCCGGCGGGTTCTCACTGGATCTCCAGGACGGCGGCATCTCGCCCGAGGCCCTCGATCATCTGGGAATCGACCAGGTCACCCTGGAGGGGATCCGGGCCGAGGCGAGCATCGCGGCTCGCGACGGCGGAGAGCTGCTCGCCGCGGCCTGAGTCGGCGATCGGTTCGCGTTCCGCCCCCGACGGGGGATACCATTCCTTCATGTCCGCGTATCGAGTCGACTTCGGCAAGCCGATCGCACTGTTCCCCCTCCCGGGGGTCAGCCTGCTTCCGCACGGCGCGCAGCCGCTTCACATCTTCGAACCCCGTTATCGCGAGATGATCGAGCGATGCCTCGACTCGGGCAACGGTGATCTCGACCGGGCGGATCCCATCGCGATGGCGGTGGTCGACGGACGACGCGGCGTGGAGGTCGAGGAGGTCTCGCTCCGCGAGGCGGTGTGCGTGGGGCGGATCGCCCGGGTCGAGCAGCTTTCGAGCGGTCGATTCAACATCCTGCTTCATGGATTGTGCCGGGCGAGGATCGAAGATCTCGATCCGCCGGCCGATGGCCGACTTCACCTTCGAGGCTGGCTGCGTCCCATCGAGCCGGAGGCGAATGAAGCGCCGCCGATGCCCGAAGCGCGAAGACTGATCCGAAGCCTCCTCGGCAACGACCGACTGCGTCGACTCGCCGCGGCCGGCATGGCGGTCGAGTGGCTCGACCGGGACGATCTTCCGACCAGCATGGTGCTCGATCTCATCGGATTCGCGGTGGTGAAGGACGAGGCCATCCGGTACCGGCTCCTCGAGCAGGGCGACTCGCGACGACGCGCGGAGACGGTGGCCGGCGAGCTGCAGATGCTCGACCGTCTGGTCTCGCAGGTCGACCGACAGAACTTCGCGGACTGGCCCAAGGGGCTGAGCTGGAACTGACGCCGTCGGTTCAGCCGCGCGGATCGCGGGCGGCGTCCAGCCGTTCGTTCCACTTCCCGATGAGCTCGGCGTGCACGGCACGCAGCGGCGTCGCGTCACCCTCGATGGTGATCGAACGCACGGTCTCGTCGGGTTCGATCGCCAGCACCACGTCCATGCCCTCGACCACCTCGCCGAAGACCGGGTACTTGAAGGTGAAGCGCTCGGACTGGGGCTTGGTCGTCACGAAGAACTCGTTGGGACGGACCATCGCCGTGGGTTCGTCGCTGAGACGGGACATCGCGACGAGGCCACCGCGATCGAATCGAAGGTCGGCGGCGAATTCCGGCTTGATGGTGTACCCCGGCGCGAAGCGGATCGCATCGTCGTTGTGGGGGTTGCCGACCTGTCGAATCACCCGGGAGTGCCGGTAGAAGTCGAGGCCGTCGAAGAAACCGCGGTCGACGAGGTTGACGAAATTCGCACAGCTCACCGGAGCCCGGTCGGTTCGAAGCACGAAACGGAAGGTGCCGCGGTCGGTCTCGACCCGCGCGAAGATCGGCCCCTGGTCGTCGAGCGTCGGCGACGCGACCGATGCGGTGGATGCCGGGGTCTTCGAGTCATCGCCGCCCGACCCGCAGGCCGCGAGCAGGCAGGCGACGAACAACGAGACCAGGGCGGGCATCGCGGGCGAGCGACGGCGGATGGACGGCGTGGGGCGGTGGGGCATGGGGAAGGCGCTTCCAGTGGAGTCACGACCGGCGATTCGGTGGTGCCACAGGATAGGATCTGGGACGGAGGTCACACGAATGCAACATCCGCCGGTCCGACTCCGTCGCCGTCCCCGCGTCCGCTCGCGACGGGGGTTCGCGATTTCATCGCTGCTCCTGCTGCTCGCGTCCGCGTCGTCGATCTGCTCGGGAATCGCGACGAACACCGTTCCGGACGGTCCGCTTCGTCCGGACGAGGCGGCGCTGCTCGGGATCTTCAAGGGGACCGTCGAGGTCACCGCCTCGGATGCGAAGATCGACCGGGCGAAGCTCCTCGAACGGGTGTTCGAGCACGGGACGGTCGAGTACGTCCAGTACTCGGATGATGATCGAAGGAACACCCGAATCACCACCTCGCCCGCCGCCCGGACGCCGCGCGGCTGGCCTCGCGGCGACGCGAAGCCGGCGATGGTCGGTGTTCCGGGGGAATCGACGAGCTGGCTCGTCCGCGACGGGGATTCGGTGGTCATGCCCGTCCAGCTCGATCTGGGACAGTCCGTCTCGGTGCGATACGACCCGCCGGAGGTTCGATTCTTCAGCGGACCGGATCCGAAGCCGGTGGACATGGGCGTCCGGGTCTACGACCTGCACGGAACCGGAGCGCCGGAGCACACTGGAAGTCTCCGGGTCACGATGGTCGACCGGGGTGTCCGCCGGATCAGGACGCCCGGGGGAACCTTCGACGTGGTGATGTATCGGAGCGACTACGAGGGCGACATCGGACCGGCATCGGTGAAGGACGTCGGGATCATCTTCGTCTCGCCGACCCACGGCGTGGTCGCGTCGGTGAATCACAAGAAGGTCTCGGCGATGATCTTCTACAACAAGGACACCCGCCTCGCGTTCGCCCTCGCGTCACCTTCCGGTGGCGGATCGGGCGACTGACCCGTCGAGTCATTCCTCGATCCTGACGCCCGGCGACGCCCGGACCACGCGGGTCGTGGGACGCCGGCCGAACCGCGCCGCGAAGTCGGCGACGAGGGCGTTTCGATTCTCGTCAAGCGTCTCGGTGGTCACGAGGACCAGTGCGTTGCCGCCGAATCCACCCCCCGTGATCCGGGCGCCCAGGCAACCCGCGTCGATTCGTCCTTCGGCGGTCTCCACGATGTGGTCGATCTCCGGAATCGAGACTTCGAAGAGACTCCGAAGCGAGCGGTGCCCGTCGAAGAGGATCCGACCGGCGGTTCCGAGGTCGCCGGTCTCCAGGGCCGCGACCATCGCGTCGACGCGTCGGTTCTCGTCGACGACGTGCGAGGCGCGGCGTCGATCCGTCGCGTCGATCCCCGCGACGGCGAGGTCTTCGCGGGTCGCGTCCCGGAGCGAACCACCGATCGCGGTCTCGACCCGTTCGCACGCGGCACGTCGTTCCGCGTAGCCGCCGTCCCGGAGTCGGTGGGTCACACCGCTGTCCACGAGCAGGACCACCGCTCGGTCCTCGGGCGGCATCGGCACCGGACGCCAGGTCACGGTCCGGCAGTCGATCCTCAGGGCGTCGCCGACCCGGCCCGCCGCGGACACCAGCATGTCCATGATCCCGCACGGGGTTCCCACGAATTCGTGTTCGGCCCGCATGGCGAGACGCGCGAGCGTCGCCGGGTCCGAGACGCCGTCGGTGAACGCCGCCCACGCCGCGGCGAAGGCGACTTCGATCGCGGCGCTCGAAGAGAGGCCGCCGCCCGAGGGGACGTCGCTGGTGACGAGGGCCCGGATCGGTGCTTCGGTTCCGCCCGCGGCGTGCAGCACGCCGAGCAGGTGATTCGCGAATCGGCGATCGGAGTCGGTCTCCGGTCGTCCCGGCGGCGGACCGGGGTGGATCGTCTCGGCGTCGAGGTCCGGGGCACGGAGAACGGTCCGACCGTCATCGGAGGGGCCGAGCGCGACGGCGGCCCGCGCGTCGATCGCGAACGGGAGCACCAGCCCACCGGTGTAGTCGACGTGTTCGCCGATCAGGTTCACGCGACCCGGGGCGGACGCGACGAAGGCGGGCGGAACGCCGAAGCGTCGGGTGAACGCGGTGCGGGCTCGCTCGGCCGCGGATGCCTCGATCATTCCTCGAATCCGATCTCGGCATCGGGAAACACGCCGCGATTCCGTTCGTCCAGCCGGATGCGGAGTTCGACGAGCGCTTCGAGCAATCGGTCGCGGCTCCAGCGATCGCGGCGGTCGAAGGAGGCGTTCACCGCTCGATGTCCCTCGACCCGTCGTTCCACGTCCGCGTCGAGTCCCGCGAACGGACGGACCAGGCGATCGAATTCGCGACGCCGTTCCAGCACCGCGTCGAGCAGCTCGATCTCGTCCCCGATCGCGTCGATGTCGTCTTCGAGCGTGGGCGTCTCACCGAGGTCCACGAGGGGGATCGCGTCCGAGACGTGTCGGTACCGGGACGCGAGCGAGCGGTCGGCCTGTCGCGCGGCGGCCACGCCGAGGCGGTTCAGTCGTTCCGCGGTCGCGGCGATCAGGTTCTCGACGTCCTTTCGTGCCCGCTCGTCGAGTTCGTCGGCGGCGAGGATCTCCTTGACCAGCCTTTCCAGTCGGAGATCCTCCACGAACAACGCGGGATGCGCCAGTTCATGGTGCCTGCGGACGATCTCGAGATGGGTGAGCGGTGGTATTCGGAGTCCGAGGGCCCCGATCATCTCGGCGTTGATGTTCCGACGCGGAATCTCGGTCGCGACGAGGGCCTCTTCGTACGCGGCCAGCTCGCGCTCGGCCCGGTCCCGTTCCATGCCGGTGAGCAAACGTCGCCACTCCGGGCCGAGCTCGATCCTCGACGCGGCCCGGATCCGCTCGATCGCCTCGCTTCGGGACCATCGCGCGACGAGGGCGGCGTCGAGATCGGCCTCCCATTCATCGAGCACCGGAAGAACCCCTTCGAGAATCTCGGGATCGACCGCCACGGTGGTGATGAGTTCCAGCGGCTCGATGGAGGTCCCGGGGAGTCGATCGGGGAGGCCGAGCAGTTCGCGTCGTCGCCGTCGTCGTTCCCGACGGGTGGAGCTGATCGGATCGATCTTCGACGCCTCGCTTCGATCGGCGGCGAGGAGCCGGCCGAACAACGCCTCGTCCGCGACGTCGGCCGCGCGAAACGCCTCCGCCCGTGCCTGAAGGAGCAGGAGCAGTTCGGGGGTGTGCCGCGTCCGCACGTCGCCCTTCTGGCGATCGATCGAGAAACAGACCGGCCAGCGTTCGCGGACGATCTGGACCGGCCCCTCCCGGATCGGGTGCCAGGCGAGTTCGTAGGCCGCGAGGGCGTCGAGGATCGCCGCGTCATCCTCGATCTCCAGATCACGGGCGATCGCCCGGATGGAGGCCGGATCGATCGGAGATGGTTCGTACAGCCTGCGAAGCGACTTCTCTCGCAACGCCCCTTCGGCCGCGGAGATCTGGGCATCGGCGGGTCGGACCGCGATCACGAGGATCGAGAGGAGGAGGCCGAGGAAGACCGTCGCGTCACGGATTCTCATCGAAGACTCCGGGAGGCGGGATCGGATCGCCTCGAAGGTGCCGGATCGTGGATTCAGTCCTGGAGATCGTACCGATCGATCCAGTCGCGATCGGATTCGTATCCGACCGCGACGAGCGCGTCGCCCGCGAGGTCGTCGAATCGTCGTGCGGCCGTGGGGCCGAAGTGGTTCACCCAGTCGCCGGCGACCCCCTTCCTGATGAAGGATTCGCGGTCCTCGTCGCCTGCCTTGCGGCCCCCGGTCTGTCTCGCCATGGAGTACTTCTCCACGGTCTGGCGGACCACCCATTCGTCGGGCCGGTTGCCGGTGACGGATTCGATCGATCCGCTGAGCGTCCCCTCGGTGTCCGCGACCAGCTCCTCGTAGCTGAGGTACGTGATCCCGGGGCGACCGCGGCCGCCGTCGTGCCATTGCATGACGTGGTCACGCCAGTTGCTGCGGGCATCGCGGGGATTGGCGAATTCGTGCTCGATGAACGGTCCCAGGTTCCGCCGAGTGTCGTCGGGATCGTAGCCGGCGCCGAAGATCCGGTCGTAGGTGGGACCGAAGCGTCTGAGGACCGTGGGGTTCCCCGCCTTGATCTCGCGCATCCGGTGGAAGTAGAACGAGACCATCACGTCGCGTCCGTCGCGACGGAGGTACCACGCCTTCTCGAGGCCCGGTCTCCACTGCCAGTGATTGTGGAGCACGCACGCGCAGCCGATCGGGAAGACGTTGTGTTCGGGATACGGGATCTGAAGCACTTCGGAGGCCATCTTGCCGAACCACGTGCCGCCGGCCTTCGGGTACTCGCAGTCGAGATGGAGGTTGAGCGTTCGTCCGTATCGAGCCGCGATCACCCGGTTGATTCGATTCGAGGCGGATCGCATGGCGACCACCAGTCGGTTCTGCACGGGGGCGAACCCCATCCTTGCGTTGCGTCGTGGCGTGTCCGTGGGCATGCGGGACATCATAGGTGCGTCGCTGCCCTGCGTCCCGGGGCTGGGAATCGAAGCCGATGCGTCGATGCTGATAGGCTTTCGAGTTCCCTTCGAACCATCGCCCGGAGCATGTGATGCGTGGAATCGCGGTCTTCGATCTCGACGGAACGCTCGCACGAACCAGCGAGGTCGACGACGCCTGCTGGCTGGAGGCGGCTTCGGACGTGCTCGGTCTCGGATCCATGGAGACGGACTGGAGTCACTATCCCCACTCCACGGACGAGGCCATCGCGTTGGAGCTCATCCGGACCCGGAGCGATCTCGCACCGACCGAAGAAAACATTCACCGGGTCCGCGACGCCTTCGCGGAACGCATCGACGCGGCGAGCCGACGGCGACCGGAGTGGTTCCGCCCCGTGCCGGGGGCTCCGGTGATCTTCGAGGCGATGCGTTCGTCGGGGTGGGCGGTCGCGATCGCGACCGGTGGATGGCGTCGCACCGCGCGACTGAAGCTGGAGGCGGCGGGGATACCGCACGTCGACGTTCCGGCGGCGCACGCCGACGACGCCCATCCGCGCGAGAAGATCATCGAGATCGCGATGACGCGGGCCCGCGAGTCGTCGGGGGGGACCTTCGACCGGGGCGTGTACGTGGGCGACGGCCGTTGGGACGTCCTCGCCACCGATCGAATGGGGCTCGGGTTCGTCGGCATCGCGGAGGGCGACCGGGCCGACCTGCTTCGATCCGTCGGCGCCACGACGGTTCTTCCCGACTATCGGGATTTTTCCGCGTTCCTCGAGGCGGTGGAGCGTCTCGCCACGCCCCTGGCGACCTGAGACGTCCGATTCGGCGTCTGGTCGGACATGCCGATTCGAACCGGAGGAAGTATCTTCATGCTTCCACGGGGCCGCGTTCATTCGCGGTTCGTCCGCCGAAGTCCGCATTCCGGAGCCGACCATGCTTGGAGCCGCCATTCTCATCCCGATCCTCGCGATCCTCGGGGTCATCGTCCTCGTCGCGATCTTTCTGATCGGTTTCTACAACGCGCTGCAGCGGAAGAAGCTCGCCGCCGAGAACTCCTGGAGCGACATCGACGTCCAGCTCAAGCGACGTCACGATCTGATTCCGAATCTCGTCGGCGCGGTCAAGGGCTATGCGTCCCACGAATCGAACACCTTCGAAGCGGTGACCCAGGCCCGCGCCGCGGCCACCAGCGCCTCCTCCGTCTCCGAGCAGTCCGGGGCGGAGAACATGCTCACCCAGGCCCTCGGTCGACTGATGGTGGTCGCGGAGGCCTATCCGGAACTCAAGGCGAACACGAACTTCCTGCAGTTGCAGGAGGAGCTCACGAGCACCGAGAACAAGATCGGGTTCGCCCGCCAGCACTACAACCGGACCGTCAGCACCTTCAACGAGGCGACCAAGACCTTCCCGTCCAACGTCGTCGCCGGGATGTTCGGGTTCTCCGAGCTCGACTTCTTCGAACTCGACGCGGACGAGGCGGCGGCGGTGAAGAAGGCGCCGAAGGTGGAGTTCTGATCATCCCGGTCCGACGCGCCTCGGCACCGCTCGCGCCGTCTTCGAGTGATCGTCATTCGACGGGGAGGCCCGCATGGAGGTGATCCTCGTCGTGGTCGTCGCCGCACTGGCGGCCATCGGCTTCATCTTCGCCCACCAGCAGGCCAAGAAGCGTCGGGAGGCGCTCGCGGCGCTGGCGAGTTCGCGGGGGCTGGACTTCGACGCGTCGTTCGACGGATCGCACGACGTCCGATTCGCCGGGTTCGCGATGTTCCGGAAGGGGCGGTCGCGGGTCGCGTACAACACGATCAGCGGCGCTCTCGAACTCGGTGGACGCTCGATCGCGATTCGTACCGGCGACTTTCGTTACAAGGAACGCCGTGGTTCGGGAAAGAACCGGCGGACCGTCACGATTCGACTCAGCTATCTGATCGCCTGGAATCCGTTCGGCTCCGTTCCGGAGACCATCGTCCGCCGCGAAGGGGTGTTCGATCGCCTGAAGGGCATGCTGGGCTTCGACGACATCGACTTCGAAAGCGTGGAATTCAGCCGTCGTTTCCACGTCTCGAGCGAGGACAAGCGGTTCGCCTACGATCTGATCGATCCCCGGATGATGGAGCTGCTGCTTCGAACGGCGCCGCCCGCGTTCGAACTGGAAGGGGACCTGATCTGCGTCTCGGATGGTCGCGGGTGCTGGGATCCCGAATCGTTCGAACGTCATCTCGACTGGTGCGGCGTCTTCTTCGACGCCTGGCCGGAT
>Ga0315320_10001416_pt1 | contig 19879 bp, 15 predicted proteins | sample M140m21515metaG_FD_203458 | JGI IMG/M metagenome (GOLD analysis project Ga0315320, IMG submission 203458) | Ammonia-oxidizing marine archaeal communities from Monterey Bay, California, United States - M1 40m 21515 | ecosystem: Environmental > Aquatic > Marine > Coastal | place: USA: California... | reverse complement strand
AGAAAACATCATCATGGGGTCAAACGAATATTTAAAATATTTACCCGTAGATAAAAATACCACGTCTATGATTTCTCCCATCTTGGATTTCACCTCCAAACGCAGTTTTTCACGGGGAGGTGCAACGCCACAAGAAATAGGAGAAGAAAATGGGTTTCAGTATCCTGTATTACAAGTACCCACTGCACAACAACGCTCTGCTGAAAATGTGTTGCTGCAATCCGGAAAGCGAGGAACAAAACGTTCTGTTAGTGAAACGAAAAAGAAATTTGTGGCATCACGACAGAGTTGGAAATGTGGTGGATGTCAGAAAATGTTAAATGCCTGGTTTGAAGTGGATCATAAAATCCGTTTAGCAGATGGAGGAAGTAACCATGTTGATAATTTGGTGGCTTATTGTCGAGAATGTCATGGAGAAAAAACGGCTATTGAAAATCTATAAAACCATTAGGTTTAGATGAACATGAAAATATACGTCTAATTTATATACGTATATTTATGGAACAAAGTGAAGTTGTAGAATCCAAGAAAATAGTCAAAATAAGACAGAAACCGAAAACACAAAAACAAATCTTGGAAAATAACAAACAGAAAACGCGTAAGATAAGAGAAGATGCATCTATAAATGCGGTTGCTCCTTTACCAACACGAACACTCAATGAACCTGTTTTCCAAGAAAAGGAACAACGAAGTAGGCAATCCTCACCACAACCAACTTTAGAGAAGGAAGAAGAAAACCCAGTAACATTACCTCCTTCGCAAAAAAACAAACCCGAAGTTATTTTGGACGACGTATTGGCAGCTGTTCCTGTAAATAGCAACGATTTTAAGAGGAAAAAAGAGAAAATAGAGAGTGAAATTCTGGATCAAAATGATGACTATGATTTTTTGTATCCTCACATGGACGACCCTGAGTTCTCCATGAAAATCGCCAAACATAAGGAATTTTACGATACTCAATACGACGGTACAATACAGAACATCAAGCAATATGCAGAAAAAATGTGCAAGGCCAGTTTTGAGTTAATGCCTCATCAATTATTTGTCAAGAATTTTTTGTCCCTCCAAACACCTTATAATAGTTTGTTACTTTATCATGGTTTGGGGTCGGGAAAAACATGCAGTGCCATTGGTATTGCCGAAGAAATGAGAAATTATATGAAACAAGTGGGTATTAAAAAACGCATCTTAGTGGTTGCCTCACCCAATGTCCAAGAAAATTTCAAAATGCAATTATTTGACGAACGCAAATTGAAATTGAACGATGGCATTTGGAATGTGCGTTCTTGTCTTGGAAATACGCTTTTAAGAGAAGTCAATCCAACTTCTTTGAAAAACGTGCCGCGCGAGAAAATAGTGAGTCAAATTAAAAGCATTATTAACCAATATTATTTGTTTATGGGATATATCGAACTGGCCAATTTCATTAAAAAACGCGCATTGGTGGATGAAAATGCGGGTTACAATGAAGAAGAACGCAAAAAAATCGAAATATCGAACTTAAAGCGCGAGTTTAGTAACCGATTGATCATTATTGACGAAGTTCATAACATTCGTCTTACACAAGATAACAAAGATACCAAAACCGCAAAATTATTGATGAAAGTCGCAAAATACTCCGAAAATTTGCGTTTTGTATTGCTATCAGCCACTCCTATGTACAATAGTTACGAAGAAATCATTTGGTTAACCAATTTGATGAATTTGAACGATAATCGCGGTACAATTACTCAAAACGAAGTATTTCAGTCCAATGGTGAGTTTAAAGGAGAAAAAAAGAACGAAAATAACATTGTTGTTGAAGAAGGAGGGCGGGCTTTGTTACAACGCAAATTAGTCGGCTATATTTCCTATGTGCGCGGTGAAAATCCTTATACGTTTCCTTATCGTGTTTATCCCGATGTATTTGAACCATCCAAAACATTTGCCGAACCGACGAATTTATTGGAAAATCTTGGAAATGCTGCACAAACATTGATTGGTAATAGTAATGGACGCTATAAACTTCCAACCAAACAATTAAATGGAAAAGAAATTAATAGTCCTTTGGAACACACACCTTTGTATGTTACGAAAATAAGTAGTTATCAAGAAAGTGCTTACCAATTGATTATCGACAAAGTAAAAGATAAAATGGACGATTCCAAGAAAGATTTTGAAGACATGGACAAATTCGGGTTCCGTATGTTACAAGCACCCTTGGAAGCCTTAAATATTGTATATCCAAGTGAAAGCTTGGAAAAGCAAATCCAGACAGGGTCTTTAGAATTGGATGAAAACAAAAATTCCGATGAACCACATGACACCATTCATTCCAGTTCTTTTATGGTTGGAAAACGCGGATTGTATCAAACCATGAACTTTATCGATGATTCGCGCAAAAAGATTCCCTTAAAACATAGTTTCCAATATAAGCCTCATATCTTGGAAAAATATGGACCGATTTTCCGTGAAGACCTTTTGTTAAAGTACAGTTCCAAGATTTCAAGTATAACACAAATCATCAAAAAATCCAAGGGTATTATTATGGTATATAGTCAATATATTGATGGAGGCGTTGTTCCACTTGCATTGGCTTTAGAGGAATTGGGATTTACTCGATTTGGTACAGCGGCTCATACAAAACCCTTGTTTTCGAACTCCAATGTTGAACCATTGGATTCTTTCACTATGAAACCACGCAAAGACCTGGAAGATAAAACGAAATTCAAACAAGCCAAATATGTCTTGATTACGGGTGACAAATCACTTTCTCCTCAAAATGCGGATGATTTAAAAGAAGTTACAAAGCTCGACAATAAAAATGGCGAAGACATTAAAGTGATTATTATTTCCAAGGCGGGTTCAGAAGGCTTGGATTTCAAAAATATCCGGCAAATACATTTACTTGATCCTTGGTATAATACCAATCGTGCAGAACAAATTATTGGTCGAGGAGTGCGTAACTTAAGTCATTGTGCATTACCGTTTGAAGAAAGAAACGTGGAAATTTACATGCACGCAACCTATTTAGAGAAAAATAATTCGTCGGAAGCTGCGGATGTATATGTATATCGATTGGCGAAAAACAAGGCACTGAAAATAGGAAATGTATCGCGATTGATGAAAGAGAATTCCGTGGATTGTATTGTCAATATTGGCCAAACCAATTTCAGTGTTTCCAAGTTATCTTCGTTGGCAGAGAATCAAAACATTGAAATCATGTTGTCTCATGATAACAAAAAAGTGAAATTCCAAATAGGCGACAAACCTTTTAGTAATATATGCGATTACATGGAAAAATGCGAATACAAATGTGCTCCTCGAAACATGGATTCTGTTGCACAACGTGATGTTACGGAAGTCACTTATAATAGTCACTTTGCCAATGCCAATGACGAGCGTATTAGCCAATTGATTCGCAACATGTTCCGCGATTTGCGCGATGGACAACACTTTTACACATTGGAGGAAATCATGAATTATGTAAATAGTTCGAAACAATATCCCATTACACAAATTTATGCTTGTTTGACTCGCATGGTGAAGAATCAAAACGATTATATTGTGGATAAATATGGACGTCGCGGCAATTTGATCAATCGCGCCAATGTGTATGCTTTCCAGCCAGTTGAAATTAACGACGAAGGTATTACGATATTCGAGCGCAAAGTTCCGGTAGATTACAAGCGTCCTAAATTAGCATTGGAAATACCCAAACAATTTAGCGATAAACAGCCAGTACAAGAAAGTTTGGTCGGTGAAGTCCAAGAATTGAATTACGATAGTTTATTGCAACAAATTACCACCAATTTGACGAATGCCACACGTGTAAATAAAATCACCACTTCTGACCAAGATTGGTATCGTCATGCAAGTCGCGTATTTAATCATCTTCAAGTGGTACATAATATGGGTTTAGAGGAGATTCGATTACATATTATATGCCATAATGTCGATTTTTTAATGCCAAATGAAAAGTTAATATTGCTTTCTCATTTTTATAGCAAGATTATTGACGAAGAGAAACTGACTCCTGTGGAGAAAGTCATCAAGAAATATTTGGACACGAAGATGGTGCAATCTTCTCGCAAAACAGGATTTGTTATTGCTGGCAAAACGAATTACGAAATATATGTGGCATCTGAAGAAGATGCTTCTAAATATGTATTGGCTCAACCAGAAGACATCCGATCTTTTGAGAAAGACGATCAATTGAAAACAAAATTTCAAGTGAATCCAAATAGTTACAACAAGATCATGGGTTTTATTGATATGTTCCGTAATGGAAAAGAAATGGTATATCGATTGAAAAACATGACGCAAATGCAAAACAACGTGGGAACACGAATTAGCGCACAAACACCCGGGAAAGGCGTATTGATCAATTATTTGAACGAAATCATCGGTCAAAATATGTATAGTTTAGAGCAATCCAAAGAAATTATGCAGTTGGGTATTTGTGTAATTATTGAAATATTGATGCGCCATTATGAACAGGAACGCAAAGACCAGAAAAATTGGTTCTTAAATCCGGAAAAAGCAGCCTATAGTAAAATCGCGAAATATAGAGCTCCTAAATAACAAAATTGAAGAAACGATTTAAAAATCTAAATACAGTATAAAAGCAATGTCTAATAAAGTTGTAATTCGCCGTCCCAAAAAGAAGGAGGAAGAGGGGCAACAGTCACGTAAGGTGTATGGTGTATATATGAACTCCATGTTGGACCGCAAAGTCTATTTACATATTACGCAAATAGGAAAAACAGTGAAACAGAATTTGGAGAAGAAAATTAGCAATGAAATTGGAGGTAAGTGCATTGACGAGGGATATATTAAACCACGTTCCATCAAAATACATTCTTATTCCAGTGGAAATATAAGTGGAGAGCATGTTGAATATCAAGTATGTTTTGAGTGTATGGTTTGCTTACCGGTGGATGGGATGTTGGCAGAATGTACTTGTAAGAGCGTGACCAAAGCGGGTGTTCATGCAGAAGTCATTGATGATCAAGGAAATACTCCTTTGACATTGTTTATAGCGCGTGATCATCATCATTTGAATGAAAGTTTGAGTACCATTAAGGAAAACGATAACTTATTGGCACGTGTTATTGGAATTCGTTATGAATTGAATGATAAATATATTTCGGCGATTGCTAAGTTGAAGGATTAGTTTGTAATAATTCGCGAATAGCATCGTATTGTTGCCCTTGTTTTTGGGCTATTTCGTCTAAAGGAGTATTGTTCCAACGATCTTGCTTAAGGATTGCACCTTTTTCATGCAATAATTTAACAACATCAAAATGACCTTCTGATGCTGCTAAATGTAATGGACTGCGTTTGTCATAATCACACATATTGACATCGATATTGTCTATAATTTCCTTAATTTTGTCGATTTGTCCGTCACAACATAATTGTAAAAACTGAATGCCTAAAGAATCGGTAAAATCGATTTTATTGGAAATAATATTTTGAAAAATATGTAAATTGAGTTTTTCATTTAATTTTTTGCATACTTGGATTCCCTTAAAACTGTTTCCCTGTTTGTCTAAAGGAGGGCTCCAAATACAAATACCCATGGAATTGGGAATAACCAATAAAATACAACCACTGACACCGGATTTTGCAGGAAGTCCCACTTCAAAGGCAAATTGGCCACTGTAATCGTACATTCCACAACCATACATGAGTGTCAAACAATCTTTGACCGAATCAGTACTAACCACTTGTTCTTTTGTGGTTGGACAAATGCCTCCATTGGCTAACGTTGCGCTCATCGTTGCTCCCATTTCACTGTTTATAGTGGCAGAGCATTGTTGAAAGTAAAGAGTTAGATTTTCACTAATATCATTGGGTGTTAATTCTTCTTGGAATGCACCGTTTTCGCGCATGTAATATGCTAACGATATATTGCGATCAGCATGATGATATTCAGATAAATAAACGGAATTGTCGAATCCCACACTTTCATTTCCCGCCATCTTGGAATACGTGTTTTTGATAATGTTGAAGCGTTTTGCGGGTTCCAATTTTTTACCGATTTGCGAGGCAACCATGATCGCACCTGCATTAATCATTGGATTATGAGGCAATCCTTTTCTATTTAAAATAAACGCATTGAATGCTTGTCCACTTGGTTCATAACCCACACGTTGGTGTAATTCTTCTTTACCAAGGTCATCATACGCAATACAATAAGACAACGGTTTGCTGCAAGATTGTAAGCAAAATTTATCTTGACTGTCACCAATATGAAATGTTTCTCCATTGACATGACATACACTAATGGCGAATTTAGAGGGTTCCACTTCAGCTAATTCGGGAATATAATCGGCCACTTTTCCTCCAGATACATCTTTTAGATCGTGATAAATCGATTTTACAATCGGAATGATTTTTTCCATTATAATAAACAATTTCATAAATAAATTTCCAAGAATTTTCAGTATAATTAAGGAAAAAATGATTTAAATATTTTCTTGGAATAATGCATAATGAATTCTTCCGACTCCAACAAATTGGAAAAAATGAAGAGTCAAATCGAGAAAATGTCTGTACAACAACAACTCGAAATATTAAAAATTTTGCATGAAGAAAATGATGTAAAATTAAACGAAAACAAAAGTGGAGTATATATCAATCTCTCTTTTTTACCCGAACCTGTGATGAAAAAAGTGGAAGATTATTTGAAATATGTAAATGACCAAGAAAAATCGTTGGGTGACATTGAAAGTCGTAAGGAAGATGTTAAACATACTTACTTTGAAGGAGCACTCTAATGAGTTTTGCAAATGAATTTAAAGATAGCGTGTTGTGTTACTATAGTCATGGTAAATAATTATTCATATTTAAATCAAATTTTTTATATAAATAACAAATTTGATGAAAACTGGGAGAAAGTGCAACCTTATATGTTGAACGAACAATTTTTTGAAAATTATAAGGATCACTGTAAGAAATTAGATAATTCTATTACAGAAGTTATTGTTCCGAAACAAGAAGAATTTTTTAGTCCAAAACAACAAGATTCATTATTTTGGACTATTTATGTACTTCATCATGGAATGAATCATTATATGCAATTGAGAAACAAACATAAAAATCACGAAATGGAAGAAAAACAACATATTTTGAATTATATGCAAAAACAAGGTCCTGTTATCAAAGACAATGCAAAACACCATGGAATTAAATTAAGTCAAGTACGTTTTAAGGAAATCATGTCTGAGTTGTTGATGGACAAAAAGACCAGCTATCACGTATTTTATGCTTTATGTAATTATTACAAAATCAATGCTATGATCACCATGGATAAATGTTACATGAATTTTCAAACAGGTGCTGAAAACACTTATAAGTTCATAAAACAAAAAGGACATTTTGAAGTGAATTTTGAGCCCATGAAAAAAGAAGACATTTTACATATTCAAGAACAATATGTAATTCTTCCTTTTGAGCAAGAAAAACCACTGAAAGGAATGACGTCCTATAAAGTGAGTGATTTGGAACAAATTTCCTCAAAACTGGATTTACATGTGGAGGATAAAATGAAAAAGCAAGATTTATATTCAATGATTTTGCAGAAATTGGTGGAAATACAAAATTGATATAAAAAGTAAAATATTATATGAATATACGTTATACTTATATTCATAACATGAGCCAAGAAAGGGAAGAAGAATATCCAAAATCGCCCGATTATCCACCTTACGTGGTGAAAGATGATTCGAAAAGCGTAGAATACGGTGTGTATATTCCCAAATCTCCGTCTTATTCTCCTCCAAAAGCAGAACCAATAAAGTCTAAGAGTGCAGAAAAAGAGGAGCGCCCGGTGAATTCCAAAAAAGATTTTGAAACGATGGTGGAGTTTTATTTAGGCAACAACCCTTTTATAAAAACACGGGATCGCGAAAGTGAATTGGAAATTCGTTTTGGTACAAATACCAAGGTAGCGAAACCATTGAGTAAAATAGAATACGATAATGTGGTAAAACAATTTATCAATGCGGGATTCACAACTGACAATTCCGAAGGTATTCATATGTTGCGTATTCAAAATGAATTTACTGATCGTAAAAAGGGGGAAGTTCGCATTTCGAATATTCGCGCAGAATTGGTGGGCATGGATTTGATTCAAACGTATTGTCGCACAAACAGTTTACAGAAAATTCTCGATATGCCATCCACGAGTTCCGCATTTGGTGATAAAATCAAATTCACACAAAAACAATGGCCTATGATTGGAGGAATGGCAGAAGGGAAACCATTGAAACCCGTCGATTTTCCTGATTTCAATTTCCGTGTATCTTATCAATATGAAAAAGACTTTTCCGTTCGCTCCGATATTGCAAAACGCATTTTATCCACATGGAATGATTCCAAGAAATTATTCCGTTATATTAATCGTGTGCGATTTGCTCATCCTGATTATCCATTCTTCTTGGATGTGAGTATTGTCAAAGGTTCGGCAAAAACGGAAAGACGCGTACCCATTCCACAATACAGTATTCAAGACGCAAAAGTATTTACCACTCCTGAACAATATGAAGTTGAATTGGAGCTTGATAATTCACGTGTCGGTCCGGGAAGACAATATGATAGTGTGGGTAAATTGATGCACGCAATCCGCAAAGGAATACGTATCGTTTTGAGTGGTGTTCAGGAAACAAGCTATCCAATTGCATTTAGCGAACGTGACCGAATTTTACAGCATTACATGTTGCTTCTTCATGGAGAAGAATATGTGAAAGATTTGTTGAACGAACAAGGAAAATTTAAAAAACGCATTGTTCCTTATAATTTTATTGGTCCTTCTTCTATGACATTGCAATTAGAGAATTTGCAAGAATTGCCCGAAAACGGAGAACGAAACAGTAATGTACCGAATATTCGTGAAGGTTATACGGTAACCGACAAAGCAGATGGCGAACGCCGATTATTGTATGTTGCTCCAAACGGTCGTATATACATGGTTACCACTAATATGCAAGTGATATTCACCGGCACATTTTGCCGAGATAAAGACTTGTACAATAGTTTATTGGATGGTGAATACATCAAATACGGCAAAAATGGAGAATTACTTCATTTATATGCTGCTTTTGACATATACTTTATAAATAATAAAAGTGTGCGCAGTCATAGTTTTCTCCCTATTTCCACCGAAAAACAGGAATCCAAATTTCGTTATCCATTATTGTCCGAATTTATTCGCAAATTGAAGCAGGAAAACATTATGAATGATCATGGTGGAAATAGCGAAACCCAGAAAAAAGGCGACGAAATTCATCACGCATGTGATTTCACGATAAAAGCGAAAGACTTTTACAGCAGTGAAAGTGGATCGATTTTCCAAGGATGTTCCACCATTTTGCAAAAGGAAAAGGATGATTTATATGATTATGTGATTGACGGACTTATTTTCACACCTTCTTATACTGGTGTGGGTGCAGACCGAATAAATGCAGAAGGACCAACACACAAAATCACATGGGAATCATCTTTTAAGTGGAAACCTCCGAAATACAATACGATTGATTTTCTGGTCTCAGTCAAAAAAGACAAGGCAGGAAAAGATGAAATTCACAATGTCTTTCAAGAAGGTACCAACTTGACAAATAGTCAGGCGATTTTGCAATATAAGACAGTAATTTTGAATTGCGGTTTTGATGAAAAGAAACACGGATATATTAATCCCATGTTGGATTTGATCAATGATACTTTGCCCACATACAAAGACAAGGACAATGAAAGTACATATCGACCGGTTCCATTTCAACCCACCAATCCGTATGTTGCGGATGCATTTAATTGCAATGTGGAATTGAAAAACAACGGAGATGGTTCATTGGTCATGATGACCCAAGAAGGAGAGTATTTTCAGGAAGACATGATTGTGGAGTTTTATTATGACAAGTCCAAGCAAGGATTTTGGAAATGGGTTCCATTGCGTGTGCGTTATGATAAAACGAGCGAACTTCGTGCAGGTATTAAAAACTATGGAAATGCATACAATGTAGCCAATTCGAATTGGCATTCCATTAACAATCCGATAACAGACAATATGATTAGTACTGGATTGAATGTACCTGAAGTGGCTTTTGACGAAGATGTATATTATAATCGCAGCGGTTCTAAGACTAATACACGAGCTCTTCGCAATTTCCATAATTTATATGTAAAACGCAAATTGATATTAGGTGTGGCCAATCGCGACGATTTGCTCATTGATTATGCAGTGGGTAAAGCAGGAGATTTGTCAAAATGGATTTCCGCTCATTTGAAATTCGTATTTGGTATCGACGTCTCCAAAGACAATATTGAGAATCATATTGACGGAGCTTGTGCGCGGTATTTAAATGACCGTCGTAAGTTTAAACACATGCCCGGAGCATTGTTTGTTACTGGAAATAGTGGATTGTCTATTCGATCGGGACAAGCCTTTGCGAGTGAAAAGGACAAACAAATTGCTATGGCGGTTTTTGGTAAAGGTCCAAAAGACAAGCAAGAATTGGGTGAAGGCGTATATAAGCGCTATGGAATTGGCGAAGAAGGATTTCAAATCAGTTCTTGTCAATTTGCCATGCATTACTTCTTTGAAACCGAAAAAACAATGCATACCTTCTTACAAAATGTGGCAGAATGTACAAAATTAAATGGTTATTTTATAGGAACATGTTACGATGGACAAGCAGTTTTCGATTTATTGAAATCGAAAAAGGAAGGTGAAAGCCATTCTATTTATAGAGATTCGTATAAAATCTTTGAATTGACCAAACAATACAAACATAGTGGATTTCCAGAAGACGAACTTTCCCTGGGATATGCCATTGATGTATATCAAGAAAGTATTAACAAAGTATTTCGCGAATATTTAGTCAATTTCGCCTATTTAACACGCGTTATGGAAAATTACGGATTTGTGCTGGTGACTTCGGAAGAATCAAAATCCATGGGATTACCGAGCGGTTCAGATTTATTTAGCACATTGTTTGCTGAATTAAAATCGGAAGTGGAACGAAATCCCCGAAAAGCACATGACTATGGAGATGCAATTGATTTGACCAAAGAAGAAAAGCAAATCTCATTCTTAAACAGGTATTTTGTTTTCCGCAAAACACATAATGTAAATACCGAAAAGGTTGGAAAACTCATGAGCCAACGTTTGGAGGAGGAAGACGAAGAAGAAGCAGAGCCAATTGTCAAGGAAGCTGAAAAAGAAGTAAAGGAAAGTGAAAAAGAATCAAAACCGAAAAAGCATGTAATTCGACGAGTGAAAAAAACAAGTAAAATATCTTTAAAATCTTGAAGATTATAGACGGAAAAATTAAGTAAAAATGTAAAATAAATCACATTGTGAAATGTGGTTTTGCGATAATGTTTATCTATTTATGCTTCATTATATATTTTATTCTATATATTGAATCGTTATATTATGTGTGTATATTCTATATCATGTATTCAATTTTTATGATCCCTGAATTATCCTCCGTTTTTTTATATATTGCTTTTTTTGGGTTTTCTGATATTCTTATTCAGGTTTTTCATATTCAATCTGTTTTTTCCCGAACAATTTACTATATGTTTTTTTTAGTAATCGCGTTTAGCCTTTATCATATGCAATTATACGGGGGTTTTCCTAGTATCCAAAAAAAATAATACAAGAAAAATCAAGAAGAATTATTTATAAGAGATTTCATTTCATAACTTGTGAAAATGAGCGTTTTAAACCTTTGAATATGCCAGTAATGAATTAAATGGCACACCCGAAGGGCGTATAATTTCAAATTGTCAGTGGTATCTGACCGTTGCAAAATTAAAATATCTTATTTTAATTCTTCAACGGTTTAAATACCTGAATCTAATTATATAGAGATGACACCTCAAGAAAAGCAGGAAATATGGCGACAAAAACAAATCCATATTTTTTATGGCTCGGGGCGACCTATTTTTACGATGAATAAGCAAAACCGATATATGCGGAAGTTTTATGATTGCGACTTTTATTATAGTCTTCAAAAGTTTTCGAATCCGTATCAATCCGATTACCAAATATTCAAACAATACATGAACGTGGGAAAGGAAAAGTAAAACGTGTTATAATTAATAATACGTTTTATGGAATTTCAGTATCTTCAATATGTTTCTTATATTTTTGTTTATATACACTTTGTAACTTATCGTATTTCATGTTGAATTTCCCATCTTGTTTATCAAAATAAATACCTTCGACCACACTTCGATCTTGTTCCACCGTATTTTCCATCATTTTTTTAGTAACAAAATCGCCAATGTAATTAAAAATCAACGAAAAAAGAGATTTCGGTTTTTCATACCAGAAATTGCGATATGTTTTTACGTATAATGTGGTATGACTAATATTATGAGGTGTAGCAAATGTAATGATGGTACTGATTTTATTGTCAAACAATACACGTGCGATTGTGGTATGTGGCAGCACAAATTCATTTTCTATTTGCAGCGTCTGTGTGGAATACATTTTTTTAGCAATCGATTTGTCTCCCGCCAAATAGTCATATTTGGTTTTGTAATGATTCGGATAATCGCCCACATTATAAGGCGGCACTTCGCCAACAGGGCTAGGATGGTTCTTGTTTCCAAAGGTATGCACATAAGCAATATGCATAACGTCCAACGAATTTTCACTCACCACACGCCCATAAGCCTGAAACATTTTGTGAAACAACACACTGGAGAATTTTTCATTATGACTCTCAGGTTCTTCATATATGAATTGGGTTTTGAGGGGAAAGCGCAAAAGGTCTAAAGGACTTATTTCCGTATTTAAATATACCCAACCATTTTTCTCCAAAATGGCGTATGTTTGTTGATTTTTGCATGGGGTGTTTGTGAAATTTAATCCGGGTATATGGACCAATGTACCCGTTTTATCGAATTCATATGCATGATATGGGCATATTACTTGATTGTCACAGAGTTTTCCATCGGACAAAGAGGCACCGCGATGAGAACAATCGTCGTCCATTGCATAATAGTTGCCATTGTTTTTCCAAAATACATAATCATGATCCCAGATTTTCGCCTTGTATAACTTTTTCGAAAATATTTCTTGCGTTTCTCCAACAACGTACCAAGACGAAGCAAGAGAATCCAATTCTTTAGTCATGTGATTAACCATGTTTAAAGAAGAAGGTTGGCTATATATAAAATTACGAGGTATAAAGCAATATACATATGTTGAATATAGAAGAGTTAACAAAACATAGATCATTTTTATACATTGAATAGTAATATTTATTTAATTTTGTTCATAAATATATTAAACATTGTGTAACATGAACTATAAGTATGTTATATTTTCAATTACCATCATTACATGTATATTTATATAAACAAATTTCAATAAAATTCCAAGAAGATGAAGATGCATCTAATGTGTCTGTGTCTTCCTCGTTGTCTTATTTTTTATGTGACATCAAAAAACGCATTGATCATCAAGAACACGAATGGGATGTATGTAAACGTTACACGAACCCGTTTGAATATATTCACAGTAATATTCCAGAAAAGAAGAGGAGCGTTTCAAAATGCAAACCTTTATCAAGGTCTTATTTTAAAATGATTGAAATTACGCAATATTATCGTTTATTAGATAAATTTAATAATAATGATTTTCAAAGTTTTCATTTGGCTGAAGGACCAGGTGGATTTATAGAAGCATTATCTCATATGCGAAATAATGATAATGATAAATATATTGGTATGACCATTTTGAATGACATCAATGACCCAAACATTCCAGGATGGAAGAAAAGTCAACAATTCTTAAAAGATCATAAGAATGTTTATATTGAAAACGGTGCAGACAATACAGGTAATATTCTTAACATCAAAAATTTTGATTATTGCTATCATAAATATAAAAATTCGATGCAAATAATTACAGGCGACGGTGGATTCGATTTTTCCGTGGATTTCAATAAACAAGAACAAAATATAAGTGGATTGTTGTTTGGACAAATATGTTATGCTCTGATTATGCAAAAATATCGCGGATGCTTTATTTTAAAGATATTTGATTGTTTTATGCAACATACATTGGATTTATTGGCCATATTATCGTCGTGTTATGAAAAGGTATATATTACGAAACCACAAACGAGTCGATATGCCAATTCTGAAAAATACGTTGTGTGTAAATATTTTCAATATAAGAACAGTGATGATATATACAGACATTTGCGAGTATCATTGAATCATTTATTGAATCATCCAAACAAATCGTTATGTCGTTATTTAGCGTTTCCTTTAAACAATATGTTTTTAGGGAAAATTGAGGAATGTAATGCTATTTTTGGACAACAACAAATTGAAAACATTCAATATACATTGACGTTGATATTGGAAAACCAGGAAAAGAAAGATTATTTAATCAAATCGAATATACAGAAATGCGTTTCTTGGTGTTCCAAATACAATGTGCCTCATCATCCATTTTTTTCGTAATCATGTTTCCTTAAAAGGATATATGATTATCCAAGGGCAGTATAAGCATTATTTGTTAAATGAAAAGGAGTTGGACCAGCGCATTTTTGAAAGCCATCTTTGTGTTTGGAGAATTTAGGAATACACGGCATGACGACTCCAATTTTATCTTTTACGGTGTAAGCGTCAGAACTTTGTCCATATGCCAATGCATTACCTACTTGACTTCCATAAGTTTTACTGTAAATGCCACCACTGTTAGTGATGGAGTTATAATTTAATCGCAATGTACGTGCGCTTGAAGACACACCGCCTTGGTTGGCAAATTTATAGTTACTGGGTTTGTATTGAACATCAATGTAATTGGTATCTGGATTTGGACAATAATTAATACCTTGTTGATTGACAGCATATTTGTTGTTTTGTGACGTTGGTGCGCCAGGTTTTACATTGGGGTTACCAGTCTTTAAATAATTGAATTGATTTTGTTTGAATGTACGACCGCGAACTTGAAGACGTTGTTGAGAAGTGGTGCAATATGGAACGGGAATTTTGTCATCCACCACTTTTTCACGGAACATGCCCGCGCTTCGAACACGACGTTTAGCGTTTGTTGCAGGGTCTAAACACACATCATTTGTTGTTAAAGCCGAACAAGTTCCAGGTTTTTCCGTACTATTGTTAGTCAAATTTATATCTAAAGTGTTTTGAATACCTTCGCAAGTACAAGGATCTTTATTGGGTATCACTAAATAGCCATTGGGACGATTAAAAACATCAATACTCGATGAAATACGAGGATTCGTCACTCCTTTATTTGGGTTCCCTAATTCCCGTCGATAATGTTTTAAGGGGGCTGCTTTAAACAACAATCTACCTTCCATATTTTGCGTATTTTGGTTTTTATGAATCGCCGATGTGATTTGATGAAATGTTTTTCCCTTCCATGGAATATAAGGAACAGTACTATAATTTTTGGCTTGTGGCTGAAACATTATATATAATATTTAGAACATTATTTTCTGTTTATTTTATAATTAAATGATCAATCATATTTTATTGTTGTTTATTGGATTCGGATTACTGTATTTTATTTGGAATGCTTTTCATAGTTATTATGAAGGATTAAGTCCCTCACCGAGTCCTAGTCCTTCTCCGAGTCCAAATGGTTCCAATAAAGGGGGGGCTACCACCGTGGTTCCTATATCAACATTACCAACTTCAATTACAATATCTTCTTTGAGTTATAAACAAGAAGGTTCTAGTTATAGTTTAATGGGAAAAGTATCTGCGCCATGTACTTTACAGATAAAAGACCAAACAGGAACCGTTTTAACCAATTATGAGATTCGTGAAGACGATTTATCTTTTACTATTCCTAATATTGAAGAAGAAGCAACTGGAACATCTGTTGGAGGATTTACAGTATTTGTAACACCTATTGTTAGTGGATCTATTCAATTCGGAAATCAAAAAGCTATTTTTATTAATACTTCAACATCTATATCATCGAATACAAGTTCTTCTAGTCCCACTCCTAGTCCAGATACAAGTTCTCCCAGTCCAAATGGTTCAACCACGAGCGATTCAACCAATAAAGCAACTAATACTTCTTTTCAAGGAACCACAAAAGGTAAAGATGAAACAATTATAATAAAAACAAATTTGGAAAATCAACAAGAAATTGCATTGTTAAAAGAAAAATTAAAGAGCTATGAAAACTTAGTTTGTATCCCTAAACCACAGCCTATTATGAATTATGTAACCAAATCAGAAAATGTATTTGGGCCTCTTCAAACTTATGATAACAATATTTACTATTGAAGAAATATAAATATATGATTAGCATTTAATATAATGAATGTTATATTAAATCTACATGATCTTCAAAAAGAAGATATGCCATTGCGAAATGTTATACATTTTTTGGATACAAAACCAAATAATATAATGGTGGGGGATTTTACTAAACTTATTTATAGTAATGAAAATTTTACATTAAATGGACTATACATGCATATTAAATTAGAGGCAGTGGGTGAGAAAAAAATAGAACATAAAAATAAACAAATATTGCGATTCCATAGTAATCACTTGCAAAATATTTCTGTAATTCACAGTTTGATTCAAGTTGAACATAAATTATTAGAAATTTATTACCAATACAAGAAGAATTTGAAAAAACAAGCCAAGTTCGTTTTGCATCAACAACTCATGAATGGGTTTGTGCATTATTATCAGGAATGTGAAAACAAAACAGGAAATTTTGTCCTCAAAATTTCTGGTATATGGGAAACAAACAATGCATATGGAATAACGTATAAATTTATTGAAATGTGATTTTATATTAGACCATTCTTTTTCATACCAGTGAAGATTTAAAATAGGTGGCCATTAATTTACTATCTCTTTCAACTTGCTTTAATACACGATCAATCGCATAATCATAACGTTGTTTGAAGTGTAATTTATTTTGTTCTTTTTTATATTCCTTAATGTCTTTTTTATGGAGTGCAATCATTTCTGCATGATATTTTGGATCAATATGTGTTAGATCTAAGTCCATAATCCCTTTGTAACCACGTATAATATATTTCATAATTTATATATTATATATAGGTTGCGTTATTTTACCTTCCCATATTTAAAGTCATAGTGGCGTTTCTTTGACTGCGGATAGCATGAAAGGGTGTTGTACCGTTTTTCAAATCGTGTATTTTTCTTGTTCCTAAATTTTCTTCAATACCTGTGTCAAAATTATAAATATGAACTAAATGACTATCTTCTTCAAACTCATATTGTAATTGTTTAATTGATGTCCAACCTTCTCGTGTATTATGTACATAACGATCAAATTCACCTTTATTTACTTCTCGTTTTGAACCATCACTTAAATGAATAATATGAGAATCGTGCATTGGATAAAACTGAGAACGGTCAATGATTAATTTCGCGTTTTTGGCGCGGCTATGAATCAAATTATCTTCGTATCCCCATGCCCAGAAATTAGGAAATCCATTGATCTTTTCAAAATCGACTCCTTTAATGGAAAAGATACCGCCTAAAGTAAAAGGGACGCCGTAAAAATGCTTCACCGCATTTCGCTTTGTATTGTAATCCAAATAATTTTTCACATAAGGCATTGTATCCAAGTCATTAAAAACGAATGTTATATCTTTATAGTCCTTGGGATACAAATCGCGCACAATTAAAAAGCCAATGTTTTTTAATGCTCCACGATTAAAAGACCGGTGATCTTTTTGATGCACAATCAAAATTTTGTAATCTTCTTTTGGTATATCTTCCAGTACATAAGACATGTGACGATTGAAAAAATTCAATTGCAATTCCCTATCACGATAAGGGACGATAAACACTAATTTCGGGATTTGTTTTTCTTGTTTCACTTCTTCATGGAGATCTTGTTGGACCTCTTGTTGGACGTTAGTCTTTAAAGATTGTTTTTCTTCGATTTCCATTAAGATGTTTTCTTCAAATTCAGACATTTCATTATTTTCGGATTAAAAATAATGAAAACATACGCAAAAATAACGTTTCGAGTGAAATTATTCAAAACATTATTGTGTGTATTTTTCTAAAATACATGATGGGACAAGTTTTTCTCTTAACATGTCGATTTTCTTAAAACATTTGTTAATCGTTACTTCGCTTACATTCGCCACATTACGCACATCACCTTTACTGAAATTCAGATGACATGTTTGGGCCACAAAGTATATAATACCTGCGGCAACAGATTGGGGTGTGTTATCGTTAATATAATCTTCTTTTTCGATTTTCATCGCAATAAAGTTGGCCAACTTGATTAGTTCAGATGGCATGTGGAGTTGCGAACAATATCGCTCAATAAACGCACTGGGATTGCTCGTACAAAGTTTATCACTTTGTGAAAGACCACTGTCATTATTTCGATCAATATTACACAATATATTCACTGCAACGGAGCAGCCATTGGTTGCACTTGTTTTGTCTAATTTGAAAATTTCCGCAATTTCATGCGAGGTTCGCGGACAATTATTTAACCTACAAGACAAATAAATAGATGCTGCTTTAATACCATCACGATTAATACCGCGAAACATTTGTTGTTCGGAAATGTCCTTATGAATAGCCATTGCATCGTCGATGAAGATTTTATTAATACCCGCATTTCGAGCCATATTGGTAATAAATTGGAATTCTTCATATAACGACTTTTCTCGATGCGGCATGGCCTGCCATTCAGTCCATTTACGCAGACGTCTCATTTCAAAAGAAGCATTGGGTGCGCACAATATCTTACATCCATATGAGGATTCCTTTAGCAAAGGATTGATCGGATTTCCACACCGAGTCGGATCATTCGAGTTTTTGTCTTCGGCACCGTAAAACCTCCATTCGGGAGAATAATCCAATGTATCTGTGTACATGATCCCACAACGTTTGCTTGTGCAAGTAGGAAATCCATCTTCCATTATCATAAGCGGACTTTGACATTGATTACACAACGTAAAGGAAGAGGTTTCTTCATTGACTTTTTCACTCATATTTTCACCTGCATCATAAATACAATGGGAGTTTAGAGAAGAATTTTTTGGTTCATCCTTTGTTTCAGGTTCCGTGCTTATATTTTCGTCAAATACAGACCAGAGTTGTTCTTTTTCTTTTCTAGACAAGAAAGTTTTTTTCTTTTTGGTCTTTGCCTTGGATTGATTATAACCATATGATGCCATTGTTTAAAGTAGTTACATTTAACATATGATTTCAATTTTATATTGTTTTGTTTTATAATTTGTGGCATTTTGAGGGTTTCATTTTCTAATAATAATATAACTTTATAATTATGTCAGAAGTAGCAGCAGAAGAAGTAGGAGAACTAGCAGCGCCTATAATCGAAAAAGAAGCAGCAAAACAAACAGAAAAGGAAGCAGCAAAACAAACAGAAAAAGAAGCAGCATCAGAAACAGAACATAATGCGGAAAAGGAAAAAGGGGAAAAAGGGGAAAAAGGAGAAGAGGAACAAGCAGAAAAAAAAGAAAGTAGTAGTTCAGATAATACTAATAGTTCAAATAATAGCGGTAGTACTCCAGATAATTCTTCTGGAAGTGGTGACAGTAATTTTGGTTTATCCGTCAATGCAGGAAATGGCGGAAAACCATTAACACCGAGTGAAAAGCAAGCCATTGTTGATAAAACAGCGCGAGATCTTGTAAATACAATTTGTAATACTATGGTCAATTCACAACCTTTAATAGAAACGTTACAAAATGTAACCTCCAAACAAATAGCTGAAACATTTAATAATCCACAATTAGAGGCAAAAAATAAATTGACAGATACTATTTTAGGAAGTATTCAACAATCTTTACGAAATGTAGATGGAAATACTCTTTTGCTATATTCAATATTAGGAGATGCAAATGGTCAC
>Ga0315320_10001415_pt1 | contig 19880 bp, 18 predicted proteins | sample M140m21515metaG_FD_203458 | JGI IMG/M metagenome (GOLD analysis project Ga0315320, IMG submission 203458) | Ammonia-oxidizing marine archaeal communities from Monterey Bay, California, United States - M1 40m 21515 | ecosystem: Environmental > Aquatic > Marine > Coastal | place: USA: California... | reverse complement strand
GAGATTTATCTGAGAGCGATGCAACATTGCCGGGCTAATACAACGCAGATCGATGAGTTCATCTCGGCTCTCAGGAAGGGCACGGGGCCACTGGTTGCCTTGGAAAATGCTCGAATTCCGGATTGTACACGTCAATTTGTTTACCGAACGCTGTCGTCCACCACCCACTCGCAAAGCTGCGAGCTCGCAGCTTCATTTGCTTATGGCCGAGAGCATTTGCTTCCAGAAGTGTTCGAATGTGTGATCGACGAAGTGGGCGAGATGGGAAATCAGCGTCTTGGTTACTTTGTGAATTATTTAAGACGACACATCGAAGTTGATGGGGATTCTCATGGTCCGATGGCTGAAGAAATGATTCGCAACTTGTGCGGCGATAGTCCTCTGCGTTGGCGACTTGCCGAACAGGCTGCAGTGAGAGCCCTGGAGGCTCGAATCAGACTGTGGGATGGAGTCGTTGCACAGATTGAAGCACGTCGCTCTTCAATCACTATCTGCCACACGTCTGTTGTGCCCAATGAGCGTTTCCTCGAGGCGGCAATCCAGTTGGGTTGGATCGATGGATTGAGCACCGATGAGATCGGCAAACAACTGCAGATGCCGACGGAGCAAATTGAGGCCATTGTGGGTGGTAGCGAGTAAGTGATTAGGTGAGGCAAATACCGTGGTCGGCAGAAAGACGCGATGGACCTCTAGTCTTTATTACCGAGAACAAGTTCATCAGTGGACGTCAATGAATAGGGTGGGCGGCTTGCAGTCTCCAACAGAGGGGGAGCTAGCAGCCGTTGAGTGGTGCGACAGCCTCTCGCGTGCCATCGCTGTGTATGACTCGCCTGGCTTGTGCTTGCCGGCGACCAAGCTTGGGATTGGTCCATTCTCAGAACGTCGTGTCGGCCTCGGTTAGCTCAAGCTCCTGTATCCAGATGTTTCGATAGCGAACATCGTGCCCTTCGTTTTGCAGTTTCAGGCCTCCTGGCACATCGGTGATCCCGCGACCTCCATTATTTCCACCATCGATTCCGGAATTTGGCCCTCCCCAAACTTGGTTGATTTGTACATTGGAGTGAACCTTCTTGCCGTTGAAGTACATCGTCACCATGGCTTTGTCTGTTCGCTTGCCGTCTTTGAAGCGTGCTGCACGGAACACGATATCGTAGGCGTTCCATTTTCCCGTGCCATTGTAGGATTCATACGGTGACTTCGTTTCATTGATCACGGCAGCCATGCCATGTGGAGTTTTATCTCCGTCGAGAACTTGGATCTCATATCGGTTTTGTAAGTAAACGCCGCTGTTGCCACGTTTCTTAGCGACAAGGAACTCGATGTGCAGCCGAAAGTCACGGTATTTTTTCTTCGTGACAACATCTGAGGTTCCATACTTGCCTCCGGCTGCTACAGGATCATCCGTCATCATTACGGTGCCATCCTCCACCGGGTCGTTGACAATCTTCCACTTGATGGGGAGTGATGAGCTGAATCGAGGTCCCTTCCAATATGTCCATTTTGCATCAAGCATTTCGCGTGAACCATCAAAGATGATTTCCGCACCGGCGATGGGTTTGGCACCAACACCCATGTTTTCGTCTGCTTCCAGATTAGGGCCGAAAAACAGAGCAGCGGCGATCGGTAGAAAAGCAGGTATGCGGCACTTTTGATTGGTCACGGTTATCCTCATCTCGATGTTGAGCTTCGTTAGTGGAGAGTGTCTGCTGATGGATGATTGTGCATCGCTTGTTGAACGCACGCTCAGGATAACCAACCCGTTGATGGTTTTGGGAAACGAAGCCAGCTCATTTTCAGAATGCCAGGAAATGTGAATTGACTTGCAGGTTTCCGGCAAGGTCACTGATCGATTTGTGAATGCTGACGTGAGTGAACGTAGTGCTGGTCATGCCGGTGCTTTTGGGTTTCGCATCGCTTTGGGTTGAAAAGAAAGTGGGCGAAATGACAGGTGAAGAGGAGCTTACTTCTCGAAATCGGGAACTGGCTGCTCAGGGATTGGCGAATTCTTTTGTGTCCTTGTTTGGCGGTATTCCCGGCGCCCAAGCTACCATTCGTTCTGTCTTGATTTTGAATGAGGGAGCAACAACGAGGCTTGCTGGTGTGATGGTTGGGGCATTTGTGATTGTCGAATTGTTGTTGTTTCAGGACTGGATTGCTCTGATTCCCAAAGCGGTGTTTACCGGTGTTCTGATCAAGGTGGGATATGATGTTTTTGATTGGCGGCCGCTGAAAATCTACTGGCGAGAGGTTCGTGGGGGGCGAGTGCCTGAGAGTACAGAACCACAGAAACGACCAGGGGTCACTCATCTCAATGTATTGCTGCTTCTTGGAACGACGCTGGTCACGGTTTTGATCAATCTCAATGTGGCAGTGGTCGGTTTTTGCGTCATCTACTACCTGTTGAGGTGGTTTTGCCCCATTCACGATCTTGAGGCTGAGACTGAGACCGAGGGGTTTGCTGACGAAGGTTAATGCCCGGTCCAGACACAGAGCCAGACACAGAGCCAGACACAGGCAATCAAATGGAACGCGTGCTTTCCGCGGTAGGTTAGGAATGCCTTGGGTTCCCTGGGTTCCCTGGGTTCAGTTTTGAGAGCAGGCCGCCAATTTCTTGTGGTCTGGAATGATTGCTGTTGGGCGGGTATCAAATTAGGGTAAGCAATGGCAGTTGGGGTTGGTATGCCCGGCCTCGGTCAAATCAATGTGGGATTTCAAGCACTGGAGTGAAAGAAGATGACAGAAATAGCGTATCACTCGTCAAGCGAGTTACAGGAGCGAATCACCCCAGCAGGGGTGCTGGAGTTGCTTCGAGAAGGAAATCAGCGTTTTCAGAATGGTGATCGACTGCCGCGAGATTACGCTGCACTGATCAAGGCAACGTCAGGTGGGCAGACGCCTTTGGCAGCAGTTCTCGGATGCATTGATTCACGCGTGCCTGTTGAATTGGTGTTCGACCTCGGAATTGGTGATGTGTTCAGTGTTCGCGTGGCTGGAAACATTTCTGGCAGTAAATCACTCGGTAGCATTGAATATGCAGTGGCAGTGGCTGGTGTCAAACTGTTGCTGGTTCTCGGTCACACTCGTTGCGGTGCGGTTACATCTTCGGTCAAATTGTTAGGCGAGAAAAAAGACGTCACTGAGGCGACTGGCTGTAAGCATCTGCATAAAATTGTGGATGAAGTTGCACCTTGTCTCGATGAGAGTGATTTTGTGGCATACAAGGCGATGGACGCTGACGCACAGACTGCGTTTGTGGATGAGATTGCTCAGCGCAATGTGATGCGTGCTGTCGATCAAATGCTTCAGCAGAGTGATGTCGTCAAGCAGGCGGTCGACGACGGTAAGTTAATGGTTGCCGGCGCGATGTACGATGTCGAAACAGGCGCTGTCAATTTCCTGACAGTTTGATTGACTTCATTTTCAAGCATTGAACGCTTGCCCGATCAGTTGCACTGTGCAACTGATCGGGCAGGTTGCTAATCCGCTTAGGATTCGTTGAACTCGAGCCGCGTTATGAAATGCAGTCCACGGCCAAAACACCAGTTCGCCCAGACCGGATAGAGTCCAAGCTGGGTACGGTATTCTTTGCGTTCCAGGCGTAATTCTTCAAAAGCAGCATCCCATTGTTTGGGACGCCAGTAGTTGTGCGGAAGCTTCACGCCAAAGCGACGATTGCCTACTTCATCCATGAATCTGAGGGTGGGGCGAGCCAATAGGCCACGCACCGAGTGGTCCTTGATCATCACACCTCGGCAAGCGACTCGGGTAGCTTCACGCAACAGGATCATCGGGTCTTCGGTGTGATGTAGCACATCCGAGAATAAGACATAGTCAGTTGTGTTGTTTTCTGAGGGGATTGTTTGGCCATCAAACACCTCCACTGGGATCCCTGTGTCTTTTCTGACAAGGGTATCAATTCCTTTGAAACTCAAGGTTGGTTTTCGAGCCATGATCGCAGCTGCCAGGCCGCCATCGCCCGAACCGACATCCAGCACAGTGGATTGATCAGGAAAGAGTTCAGCAAAATGATCCGCTAGCACGGTCAGTCGCCGTGATTTGACGTAGCTCTCGTGTATCGACTCGATGCCCATGGCGTGCTCGCGATCAGGTGACGTGCTGCTGGCTGGTTGGCTGGCGATTCAATTATTGTTGAACTTCCAGCGTGTCAGGAATTCTCGATCTTTGATCAAAAATCCGTCGCTGAGAACAACGGGCGGTGCCCACGTAGGGCTCTCTGCGACACGATAGCTTGCTACCTGTCTCGTGTCCGCACCGGCGGCAGAAAAAATCTTGAGCTCACCGTCATTGATCAGAGCGAGGGTGTGACCGGGAATCGCCAGGAACATCACGTTTTGACCGGAACGTCCACGGCTCTGCCATAAGATCTCACCATTGTCCGGGTTGAGGCAAAATAGCTGGCCACTGTTGTAATGTGAAAAGCCATAAAGCAGGTCGCCATTCATCACTGCGGTGCTCATGTCGAGAGCCACTTTTGGCTGGTGCCAATTTTCAGTCACTCGCCAACCTTTGCCTGTGAGTTGTGGCTCAAAACTGTGGATTCCCCGGTTCTCAGCACCCAGCAAAATTCGACCACGGTTGATGGTCGGAGTCGGCATGTTTTGATTATGGCCTTCATGGGGAAACGGTTGCGTCCAAAGAAGCGCTCCCGATGCAACATCGATCCCACACAAGGCATTGTGATTCCAGTCAATGATCTGAGACACACCGGAAAAGTTGGCGAGCAATGGTGATGAGTAAGATGTTCCGTCTGTTCCTTGCGTCCAGACTTCTTTTCCGCTGGTTGTGTCCAAAGCAACCAGTGTTCCCTGATCGTCGTTTCCAAAGTGAACTACAATCAGTTTGTCCACAACGATGGGTGATGCTGATACACCCCAGTAGGGATGGCTCTTGGGAAAACGTGAGTTGTAGTCACGCTTCCAAATCAATCTGCCTGTGTCGGTTGCCCTCGCGGTCAAGGTTCCCGTGATGCTCATCGTAAACAGGCGACCGTCAGCCATGACAGGACATGACTTGGGGCCTTTGCCATGTCGCTCTCCTCCTCCACCCATTTTGAATGGTGTGGGTTCACTTTGCTGCCAAAGTGCTTTGCCGTCATTTAAATCAAGGCACCATGCAACTTCCTGTTCTCCTTGTCGAGCGTGTTGGTAGACGCGCCCGTTGGTGATCAGGGGCGACCCATAACCCTCGCCGACCCGGACTCGCCAGCGTTGCTGTAGGTTGTCAGGCCATGTTTGTGGCGGATGGAAATCATTGACCCAGCCATTGCGTTCGGGGCCGAGCCATCCGGTCCACTCGGGTTCGGACGTCCATGCAAACGGGCTGAACATGGTCAAAAGGCTGGCTGCAGCGATGTAGTGAAAGTGCCACTGTTTGTTCTGCGGTTTGAGAGCCATGGCATGTCATTGGGTTCGGGGAACGCTGGCGGTTTCAAAAGGCATTTTTCTTTTTTTGAAAATGTTGCCATTTTGTTGTCCGATTATTTGGGCGAATCGTACTCTCCCCATTAGTGGAGAAGTGAATTGTAACGAATCGCGATTCCGATGCCGCGTGGTGACTTTCGGGGCACAGGGCGGTCGCCACCGACGGCATCGGATATTGGTGAGCACGGTGTGGGACACACGCATGCATGGGGCTGTGAGTGCGTGTTGTCCTCACCGTGCTTACCTGATCGAGATGAGCGGAAAACGCACAAAGAGCTCATTTCATCAAGGATCCGTTTCCAAGAAAACCGTTCAGAGATCGCACTCGCAGGAAATAGCAAGACGCGTGAGAACGGTTGCTCTGCGGGACGTCTGGACGTGAGGGCGAGGATGCGAGCCAGGTTGCTGCTCACGCATGACTGCAGGTCGCACCTGATCGCGGATGGTGATCCATGCCAGATCATTGATTACCCGGATCATTGATTACCCGACAGTTCCGTCGCATGCTAGTTCCGTCGCATGCTAGTTCAGAGCACACTTTACAGAAGTCACTTGATGATCTGTTTTGATCGCAACAATTCAATTACAGCATCGGCACAAGCGTCAATGCTTTGCTCGGCGGCATTGAGCACAAGATCAGGGTTTGGCGGCGCTTCATATTTCGCTGTGACACCGGGGAAGTTTGGAAGCTCACCTTCGTCAGCCAATTTGTATTGACCTTTGGTGTCTCTCTCGCGACAGACTTCCAGGGACGTTGCCACATGGACCACGAGGAAACGATCTTTGCCAATCAGTGTTTCAACTTTCTGGCGAATATCTTCCGAAGGAGCGACGAATGACGCCAGGCAAATCAGGCCAGCATCATTGAGAATGTGAGCGAGGTGTCCGCTTCGTCTTAGATTCTCGCTTCGATCATCAGCGGTATAGCCCAAGTCACGGGTGAGGCCGCCACGTACTTTTTCGCCATCGATCATCGCTACGGCCCGCCCTTGCGCAAACAGTTTTCTTTCCACTGCTTGCCCGATCGATGTTTTGCCGCTTCCGGTGAGTCCAGTTAGCAGCACGGTAGCTGGTTTTTGTCCGAATCGAGCAGTGCGTTCTTCTGCCGAGACTGCAGAGAATTCCGTTGCGCTATCATCACTTTTGGCTTCATCATCCCAGACTGATTTGGGAGACCCGTCACCTGATTTATCCAGAATCATGCCAGCAGCAACGGTGGCATTGGTGATGCGATCGACCACGATAAACGCACCAGTGCTGCGGTTGCGACGATATGCGTCAAAGTGGATGGGGGCGTTCAGTGAGATGCTGACACGACCGATTTCATTGAGTCCCAGTTCGGGTGCCGGATTGCGGTGTAGCGTGTTGACATCGACTTGATACTTAAGCGATTCGATCGTTCCTGGTTGTGTCTGCGACGTGTGTTTGAATAGGTATGTTTTGCCGGGGACCATGGATTCTGCATCCATCCATACCAGCATGGCTTCGATCTGGTCACGTGACCTTGGTAAGTTTCCTGGGCGGACGATCATGTCACCGCGACTTGCGTCAATCTCATCTTCCAAGGTGAGCGTGATGGACAATGGTGCGAAGGCTTCTTCGACCGCACCATCAAAGGTCACAATCTCTTTGACTTTTGAGGTTTGCCTGCTTGGCAAAACCATGATTTCTTCGCCTGGGCGAACGATGCCTGAGGCGATGGTTCCGCAGAAGCCCCGGAAGTCGAGATTAGGTCGATTGACATACTGCACAGGCATGCGGAAGTCTTGCAGATTTCGGTCACTGCCGATGTAAACCGTTTCCAGAAAATTCATCAGTGTGCTGCCGCTATACCACGGCGATTTCTCACTTCGGTCGACAACATTGTCCCCATCGAGTGCGCTGATGGGAATGAAGTGCAGGTCTGGCAGGTCCAATCGCATCGCAAAGGATCGGTACTCATCGCAGATTTCGTTGTATCGTTCCTCATCGAAATCAAGCAGGTCCATTTTGTTGACGGCCACAATGACATGCCGGATGCCCAGAAGCGATACGATGAAACTGTGTCTGCGGGTTTGGGTCAGTACCCCGTGTCGAGCATCAATCAGGATGATGGCAAGGTCCGCAGTGCTGGCACCTGTTGCCATGTTGCGTGTGTACTGCTCGTGTCCCGGGGTGTCAGCGATGATGAATTTTCGCTTCGGCGTACTGAAGTATCGGTAGGCAACGTCGATCGTGATGCCTTGCTCACGTTCTGCCTTCAATCCATCAGTCAGCAAAGCGGGGTCGAATTTTCCCCCGGTGGTACCAACCAATTTCGACTCAGCTTCCAGTTGTGAAAGCTGGTCTTCGTAAATCATCTTGCTGTCGTAAAGCAGTCTGCCGATCAGCGTGCTTTTTCCATCGTCGACACTACCACAGGTGATGAATCGCAGCAGTTGCTTTGACTCGTGTTGCTTGAGGTAGGCATTGATGTCAGTGGCAATCAGGTCTGATTGATGGCTCATGAGATCGATTCAGAATTTGTATGATCGTGGGGATTGGGTCGGAGAGCGAGGACTTGAATTTGTGTTGTTCGAAAGTCTTCGCATCAGGGTTTTGTGCTTGCCCTTGAAAGGGCTGAGTCGGCTGGGTGGTGCCGATATCTGCGATCCTCGTTGGTGGAATCGCTGGTGTCCTTGGATGTAGCTTTAGAAGTAACCACGTCGTTTCTTTTCTTCCATTCCGGCACCGCCCTCGTCTTGGTCGATGATCCGGCCCTGACGCTCACTCGTTTTAGCGAGCAGCATTTCCTGAATGATCTCAGGCAGGGTCGTTGCTTCACTTTCAACTGCACCTGAAAGTGGATAGCAACCCAGCGTTCGGAAACGCACCATTCTAGTTTCTTCTTTTTCTCCCGGAAGCAAAGGCATCCGGTCGTCATCTCGCATTAATAGAATGCCATCGCGGAGAACAACTTTTCTCATTGCTGATTTGTACAACGGCACGATGGGAATGTTTTCTAGATGAATGTATTGCCATACATCCAACTCGGTCCAATTGCTCATGGGAAAGACGCGGATCGATTCACCTTTGTTGACTCGTCCGTTGTACAGATTCCAAAGTTCAGGTCGCTGATTCTTTGGATCCCATCGATGTGATTTATCACGGAAACTGAATACTCGTTCTTTCGCACGACTTTTTTCCTCATCACGGCGTGCCCCACCAAACGCTGCGTCGAACTGATATTTATCAAGGGCTGCCTTGAGAGCATCCGTTTTCATCAATTCCGTATGACGCTCACTGTCTTCCCACGGTTTGATGTCGTGCTTCAGGCCTTCTTCGTTCGTATGAACGATCAGGTCGAGTCCCAGTTCTTTCCGAGCAAAACTTTCTCGGAACTCGATCATCTCACGGAATTTCCAAGTCGTATCGACATGCATCAGGGGGAATGGCGGTTTGCCTGGATAAAAGGCTTTGCGGGCCAGATGGACCAGCACCGCCGAGTCCTTTCCGATGCTGTACAGCATGACGGGTTTCTGGAATTCCGAGACCACCTCGCGGATGATGTGGATGCTCTCGGCTTCGAGTTGCTTGAGGTGAGTAAGGCTGTAGTCCGACATTTCGAGAAACTGTGTGGGCGGATGTGAGCGAGTGGGCGTGTCCTGCAGCAGGCAATTGCTGTCATGAGGACCGTCTGGCCAAATTTGGCTGCTGCTGGTGTGTTTTTCAATGCCACTCCAACGGAGCCTCATTGGCTGCCATTGGCTGCCGTCGGACAGCACGTCGTGTGGCATGGCAGGAGTCGCACGTGGTATGCAACGTCAGAAGTATAGACGCCTGACAGAACCCCGCTAGATGAATCGGCAGACCGAGTCGCTTCCACGCGGAAAACTCATGTTTCACGCCGAATTCGGCCTGCATTGTCCCGCTTTTTGCCAGCGAATCACTCAATCGCTGGTTCGGTTGCCCCGTGAGATTTGCAAGATGACGCCCTCTGATTCAGCATCGTCGCCCAGAGGGTACGCAGCGATCCGTCTTAATTCCAGATTGGCTAACGCTCCCACGTGGCGAGCTTCGTTACGTTCTTCAACCCATTTGGGACCTTTGATCAAGAGCAGACGATCAACATTCGTCCAATGAGGTTCCATCCAGCGACAGAATTTGGCCACGCTGCCCACTGCCCGTGAGACGATCGTTGAGAACCGAAAGTCGTCCAGCAAATCTTCCCCGCGAGCCCCGTAAATTGGAACCGGAAGTTGGAGTTCTTCAATGATCTCGCCCAATGCCTTCGCTCGCTTAGATACCGATTCTGCAAGCGAAATCTCAATGTCCGATCTCAGAATGGCTAGCGGAATCCCCGGGATACCATTGCCGCTGCCAAGGTCCAGAACTTCCTCACCTGCCTCCAGCAGCGGGGCCAACTGCAGGCAGTCGCGTAAGTCTCGTCCCACAAAGAGATCCCACGTGGTGTGACGGGTTAGATTTAGCTGCTCGTTCCATTTCCATAGAATGCGAGCATAACTCTCCAGTCGCTCGGCGATTGCTTCGTCAATCTCCATGGAGTGGGCTTCGAGGGCCGTGGCAAAATCAGGATCGATTGGCATGGGTCTGTTCGGTGGATTGATGCATCAGGGTGTAGAAAGATAATGATGGACGACAAGCTCATTGGGAAGGACGCGCCCGACAGTAGAAGCCCGGTTTCCTAAATGAAATTGCCGTTTTAGGGCCTGTTGTCGACTGATTGGTGCGAAAGCGGGCTTGTTGAACGTTGGCCAAACCCGCCAATATTTCCGACTGAGCTCCCTATTTTGATTCAGTCGGAAGCGTTTTTCAGGTCGGCAGTGCTTCCTCAGCTTGGCAGTGTTTCCTCAGCTTGTATTGAACTCATGAATTACCCGTGCTTAAAGGTTGTGGCGTGAATCTTGGCAATCCAGAAACTGACGTCGACATGATTTCATCTGTTTTTGTCTACGGAACGCTCAAGCGGGGGCAGTGCCGCGGTGCGATGTGGCCGGTTCAGCCGCTGAGTGTGTCTGTTGTTTATACGCACGGCACGTTGTTTGATCGCCAAGATTACCCGGCAATGACCAGCGGAACCGATTGTGTCGCAGGAGAAAGATGGGATTTTCATCCAGAGCAGATACAGCGAGTGCTGGAAGTGCTGGATTCGATTGAAGGTGCGAACCAGCCGGGCATTCCGGACTTGTATCGTCGCGTCGTGGTCATGACCTGGGAGCTTTCCGATAACGTTGAGTCTTGCTCCGATACCGACGCTTCCAGAATCGCCTACACCTACCACTATTCCAGAGAGCCAAGCCATGATGGCTTCACTCGCCTTTTGCCAGATCACGCTGGGAAAGATGGTGTCAGGCAATGCGTCTGTTGGCCAGCATGATCTCGCCACTGATTGACGAATCAATCAGCAGTTGGCCCTGTTCGTGATGCATCTTCTCGCGGTTGTCGCAAGCATCGTGTTTCGTCTTTTAAAGCTCAACGTCCTCGAGCAAGTCTCCGTCACCACTCCACCTCGGTGTCGGGTGTACGGTGTCACCCGGTCTTACCTTTTGTTTGTCTTTCAGAAGACGCAGATTCTTTGCGGTGTAGAGTCGAGGAACATGGGTGTCGCCCCGTCGCAATCGATACAGAATGCACCCCTTGCTTTGAACAAAGTACATGCCCCAAACCTGCGCGACGAAGAGTTCCCGCTCCAGCGAAGCACCGACTGTTTCAACTTGGTCCCCGATATCAATACCATCAGGAATTACTTTCAGCCACATGCTGGGTCTCAGGCGAAACCTAAGAGTTCCATAGCTGTAGTGGTAGTAGACTCCATCGAATCTGTCACGCCGAAACACGCGCTCGCTCGGAAAGCAGCGTGTCGCAACCGGGACATCATCTGGGTGAATGAAACCTTGGCCATCCTGTGGCCAACGAGGGATACAACCGTAGTCAGGAAGGGGTGGCCAATCCATTTGTTTTCAATGAGGGTTCCTTGGAATGGAAAAGGGTGCGACAGCAAACTGGCAGTCAGGCGTGCCTGCTTGTGGGCATTGTGATCCCTGCGGAAACTTCGCAAGAGAAATGCTCCTGGTAGTATGCATGTCCGGAAAGCATGCCTCATTCAGTATAGATTTGGATTCCCCGTGCCTTCATTGAGATTACAGGAATTCACTGACAGGCATGACGAGGATTTTACCATCCCCGATTCGACCACTGCGAGCGACTGCCACAATCTTTTCGAGTACTTCTTCACAACGGGAATCATCTACCCAAAGCGTGATTTCGACCTTGGGCACAAAGGCTTGTGAGTATTCCGTTTCCTGATATTCGTCGAGATAGCTTTTTTGGCGACCGTAGCCTTTGACTTCTGTCACGCTCAACGCTTCGATCGGAGCCCGACGCAAACTCGTCAGGACTTCTTCGGCGAGGTGCGGGCGGATGACGGTTACGATTTGCTTCATGATTTTCCTGTGCCCTCCAGTCTAACGCCCCTTTCCGCTCAGAAAAGGCGGGAAAATGTCCTTGAATTCAATCGTGCCGTAGATTCTGTCCTGCATGAGGTCTTTGGTTCGTGAATCAAACTTTCCATTTCACTAGAATCATGGCTTACCAGTGAGGTTTTCAGGCTATTGGGGATCGCCCTCGTTGGTAGTCCCCGTAGATTCTCTCAGCATTTGGTTTTTTCGTTTTTGGGATAGTTGCATGCCAGTTCGTTATCTTCTGAATTTCATTTGTGCCAAACTCATCCCTGTGCTGTTTGTGCTGTTGCCCTGTGCGTGCAGCTTTGCAGATGAGCCACATGCTCCACAAAATCAAACATCGCTGACGCAAGGAACATTGAAATTGGTAGGTGATGCCTACTCGTTTACTGAAGGCCCCACGTCTGATGCGTCCGGGAATGTCTATTTCACCGACCAACCAAATGATCGCATTGTTCGCTATGACTTTGCCACGGGGAAATTGATCGACTGGCTGAAACCGTGTGGGCGCGCAAACGGTTTGTTCTTTGTTGATCCTGGCAAAATGATTGCCTGTGCTGATGAGAACAACGAGCTTTGGCAGATCGACATCAGTGATAAAACGCATCGCGTGCTCGCGGCAGGAACGAAGGGACGCACCTTTTCGGGGCCAAATGACTGTTGGGTGGATCGCGATGGTGCGATTTATTTTACTGACCCTTTGTACCAACGCCCGTATTGGACTCAGGTGATTCCGGCAGACAATCCTCGGGGTGTTTACAGGGTTTCTCCCGAAGGCAAGGTGTCCAAGGTTGTTGCTGACTTGAAACAACCCAATGGGATTATCGGTGACGCTGAGAACCGGCAACTCTATGTGGCTGATATCGGTGATCGAAAAACATATCGCTATCGAATTGATGAGCATGGGCAACTCACCGATCGAACTTTGTTCTGTTCCATGGGAAGTGATGGGATGACCATTGATGAACAGAGAAATGTTTACCTGACTGGCCGTGGGGTAACGATTTTTAATCGTAACGGGAAGAAACTGTCAAATATTGCCGTTCCCAAAGGCTGGACAGCGAACGTCACGTTTGCTGGACCCAAGCGAAAGCATTTGTTCGTTACGGCAAAGGACTCGGTGTTCGTTCTGGAAATGAACGTTGCCGGTCTGAAATAGATAATCAGCTTGCAAGATTCCGAACTGTTGATGCCGTTTCTGTGCCACTGTGTATCTTGATGTAACTCCGGGTGGTTGGTGGATTTGAATCTGTCACGATATTCGTTCGTCCTGACTCTTCCTGCCCCCGTTTCGTGTCTCCGCCTCGTCGCTATCGAAATTCAATGGTTTGCTTGCTGCTCAATCACGTTCCATCCCGACGTTGGCTGCTAAGTATTGCCTCATTGGTCGCTGTTGCTTTGCTCTTTATGACTGTTGCAGGAACCAGGTATCTGAACGCTGACACAGATGAAAATGTTGTTGCTCCCTCGCGAGATCCAGATGCCTTTACTTTTGTTCGGGTCCGGTATGACAGCATCGGGGGCTACAATGAATCTTGGTATCGATATGAGGGTCGTGATTGGCAGCGGTGGGAGACAGACTATCCACGCGCAGAAAAAAATCTCATCTATCGATTGAATGAATTGACCTCGATGAAGATCTGTCCTGATCCCATCGTGTTGCGGTTGACGGATGATCGACTTCTCGACCATCCGTTCATTTTCATGAGTGATATCGGTTGGCAGCAGTTGTCACCCTTGGAACGCAATGGTTTGGAACGGTACCTGCAGCGGGGCGGTTTTTTATGGGTCGATGATTTTTGGGGACAAGCAGAATGGACCAGCTTCATGCAAAACATTGGGACTTTGCGTGCAGACTGGACTGTGCGGCCGATTCCTGCGGATCACCCCATGCTGACAATCGTCTATCCACTGAAGCAATGTCCGCAGATACCAGCCCGGATTTTTTATCAACAAACTGGCATGCCTTGGGATCCGCCGTTTGCGCATCGCGCTCCCACCGGCGGTGTCTCCGGGGTCAACCGCGTTCGCTTCATGGGGTTGTTTGACAAGCAGGATCGCTTGATGGTTGTTGCAACCCACAACACCGACATCGCAGATGGTTGGGAGCGAGAAGGTGAGTCAAAAGAGTTCTTTGAGCGTTTTTCGATCAATTCCTACGCGATCACCATCAATATTTTGGTGTACGCGCTGACTCACTGATCCATTGTTTGATGTGCTGCCGCTGGTAGCACGGGGCGTTTCGTTCCACGTCGCCGGTTTGCCATCGAGACGTTTCGGGCAGCGTGTGAACTTATACCGTTTCGGCGATCACTTGCTGTATTGGTCGAAACTTGCCTGTAGCTGGTCTCGATCTTGTGTTTTGCCCTTGGTCACGCGAAAACGATAGCGGAACGTGATTGATTTTCCGTCCGCGATGTTGACCACAGTGAAAGGTCCAAAGCGACCGTAGTCGCGATAGGCTGACCAGCGAGCACCGTCAGGGTTCGAAGGGTGGTTCATGTGCTGGACAGACCACCAGTCGTCTCCCACTTGAAAGCTTTCAGCCACCCATGGCAGGTCACGATCTTTTTTAGGATCGATACCTTCTTTGTGAAACGTATATGCCGCTGATTGGTTTTCGGCGACTTGTTGTGAAGGGCGGAATTGTACGCCAGCGTGCTCTGGATCACCGTTGAGTTCAACATCACCTTGGCTGGCAGTGAGTGTTGACGTGAAATCGATCACGGTATGTGCATCATCCTGCGATGTGACTTTGTAAGTGCGTTTTTCTTCGAGTACTGGCTTGCCATCGACACCGATCCAGTCGATCAACGCCGTGATCCTGGCGCCCTTGTCTGCTGCTTCGGTTTCTTCAAATTCACGGTGCTTTTGAACTGTGTTCCTGACATGCCAAAGATCATGGCTCTTGCCGCCCTGTTTAAGTTTGTTCCAGCCGATGAAAATTCCGCGATGGTGCGGGAATTTTCCACCAGCTCCCTTGGTAAGCGTGGTTTCACCATCGTCAGCCAGAACGTGGGCGAACACTTTTGCCGTGTCAAAGGTTTTGGCGTCGTCTGAGGTGTCTCGTGCGTACATGTAACGCAAAATTGGTTTGCCATCGGGGCTGATAATGTCTGCGTGTTTTCCGGTGCTGTCCTTGACCTGAAAAGAATCGGCGGCCTGTGCAGAGTTAAATGCGAATCCGATTAGGAAGAGGCTGCAAAAGGTGAGGGTGCGGTACATGGAGGGTTCCGACATGGGGGTGGAAGATAGCAGTAAGGTAATGCACGGTCTCGCATTCTAGAGGCCATCGTTCCGTACTTCAAATGTATTTGGCATTCTGTGCCTGCTTTCAACGGATCGGTTGAATACGACGTGTGGGTTGCTATCGACACGAGATGAGGGAATCGCAGCGAATTTCGGAAACCAACAGACACTTGAAATCCATGGATTCAATCAGTGTTCCAGTCGTGAGCTTCTTGCATGATGCTCTGGTTGATTTTCAAGAGTTTGGATTTCAGCTGTTTAAGCAACTCAGGATTTTTCGCAGCAATGTCGGTCGTTTGTTGTGGATCATCTGCCAAATTGAACATTTGATAGTTTCGATATCCGCCAGAGCGAATTTTCGGAATCCATGATTCCTGAAACATGTTGTTTTTCGAAAGTTCGTAATCAGGTTCAGCGACCAGCGAATAGTCGCCATCTCGCATCGCAACAATCGGACGTGATCTTTGGAGATGCCAGAACAGTGGTTGCTTGCGCTCCCAGCCCTGTGACTTTCCTGTCAGGATCGGGGTCAGATCGGTTCCATCTAAATGCCGGCCCGGCTTCTTCAGTCCAAGTAACCCGCAAACAGTGGGCAGAACATCGACCAAACCTGCTGGAGTTGATGAAACGACATCGCTCTTGATCACGCTTGGCCACACAAACATTCCTGGGACGCGAATTCCTCCCTCCCAGTTCATTCCCTTGCGGCCCCGCAGTCCACCCGTTCGAGCGTCGCGATAGCTTCCGTTGTCAGACGCATAGATGATAAGCGTGTTTTCAGTGACACCGAGTTCCTGCAGTTTGTTCAGCAGACGCTGAATGGCTTTATCGGTATTGTCGATGGTGCCTGAGTAGATGGCAGCTCGGCTTTCTGCGGAGCCGTAGTTGCTGACGATCGAATCAGGAGCTGCTATGGGGGCATGAGGTTCATGGAACCATACGTTCAGGAAGAATGGTTCTGGAGCTTCTTTTTGTTGCTCAAGCCATGCAATCGCCTCATCAGCCACGAGTTGGCAGGAATATCCCTCGAGTTTTCCAACCGGTTTTCCATTGCGGATGAAATTGCCTGGATTCCTGTGGCTCGGTTCTGCGTTGTTCCACGTTGCAAACCAATGATCAAATCCGTGTTGATCTGGGGTTGGTTTTGGGTTGTCGGGTGTCGGCAATCCCAAATGCCATTTTCCTACATGAGCTGTCGCGTATCCAGAGTCTTTGAGTATTTCAGCCAATGTTATTTCACGAAGCAACAGGTGTGACTTTTGGCTCGGGTCGTGAATCCAACTGTAGACACCGGTCCGAATGTGATGTCGTCCTGTCATCAGGGTGGCTCGTGATGGAGAACAGACCGCACATCCGGAATAGAACTGGCTGAAACGAGTGCCCTTGGAAGCCAATGCGTCTAGTGTTGGAGTCTTCACTGGACCGCCGTAGCAGCCAATGTCTTTGTAACCAAGATCGTCGGCCAGCAAGATGACAACATTTGGTTTTTTGGGAGGCTGTGCCGTCAACACTTTCTGTGAATAGAAACTGACAAGAAGTGCCAGCCAGAGAAAGTTGAACCGACACACGGCATGTGAAGTTGGAATGGTCATTCTGAGGTGTTGAAAAGGGACGCGTTCTGTAAGCCGGGGCGGGAAAGTGGCTCGCGGTTGGGCTGTGAGCGGTGTGTCTGAATTCTGCAGTTTGAGTTGATTTTAGACAACGCAATTCACTGTGAAGTGTTGTGTTCCCGCATCATGGTAATCGCAGCTAGAGGATGTTCTTTGGGGCGGGGATACAGCCTGCATGATACCGTAACGAATCTTGGGGTAGGGGGCAGACGGAACAATCGTTTTAATCGGTCGTCAAAGCATCTTGGAAGTCTGTTTTGTTCGCCATGGTTGGTTTGTCTCACTCCAACTCGCGATCTGTACCCCATTTTTCTGATGTGGAAGTCAGTTCATGACGGCTTGCTGCGCGGGGGAATTTTTGGATGCCGGGGGGCATCAATTTTGATTACACATTCCCCGCTATCTGAGATGAGATCAGCTTTGTTAACTGATGCTAAAAGTCGTCGTCCCCTTCAAAAACTAACACAGGAACTGAGTGACTTTGCCAAACGGCAATTTCTGAACTCAACTGTCTACAAGGGAGGCGAACGCCGACAGGACAAACGGCACACGATGGCGATCCCCGTGGTCATTGTCAGGCTGAATGATGAAAATCAGCCTGTGGGCGATCCGATTGAGGTGATCACCCGAGACGTTTCACCGACCTCCATTGGGTTCTTTCATAATGAACCTCTCGATTCTGAGCGACTGGCAGTGAATCTTAAGCTGGCTGATACCGAAGTGAATCTGGTGGTTCTAATGGAATGGCGAGCTGATGCTGGGCCATTCTATGGAATGGGCGGTGCTTATATTGAAAAACTAGATGCATTTCCTGTCGAGATCGATGACTCTTGACCCGTTTCGGTGTGTCTTGCCAGTAGCCGGCTGCCAGTGTCATTGACGCTCCGCAGTACCACGCATCAATGTGATGCTTGGTGCTCGTAATGGTTGTTTCACTGAAATGATATTTCTGTCACTGCTCATTCACCGGTGAGCACTCTAGGTCAGTAAAGACTGCGTGCGTGTTAACGACTCGCATTCCAATGGTTCCGCGATCATAGGTCGCGTCTTGAAGTGAGATCATCAATTTTCCATTCAGACTCACTGTGAACCTGTCGCCCTTGCATGTGATTGCGAGGCGTTGTTTTTGCTGAACGTTAAAGGCGTGTTCTTGACGAGCCAACTCGGTCCATGTCTCGCCATCCGTTTTTCCAAAAATGATCAGGCCAGTGCTCGGGATGAGTCCGGCAAAGTATCCGCGTTGCGCGTCGTAACCGATTGAGGATCCTGTGGTGCGAAACAACAGGCCTGCATCCCTCGCATTGCTTCTGTCCAGTAAGTCGATCGTTACAGAGATTTTAAGATCTGCAGGCAGGTAGTTATCAAAGATTAGTTTCTCACCACTTCGGAAATCATTGACAGGTTCAGCGGGAATGACGCCGAGTTCAAATCCGTTGGAGGTTGGCTTGGCGAATTGATGGTGCCCAAAGTAGCTGAAGTTATCGGGAGCAACTGGTTGTCGGAGTGATTCTTTGACAGTCTGATTTGCCGGGAATGGCTGTTGCCCCTTGGGGCGTAGGGTTGCAGAGCCTTTTGCTAAAGCCTGCCCAAACAACGGGAAACCGCGTTTTCCTGTTTTCATCGGTTGCACGAATAGAGTTCTTCGCCACCCCGGGTTCGGGTCTCGTTTGGCATGATAGATATGCCATCGTTCACTCTCGTCGAGTGAGGTGACAAAACAGGAGTGCCCAACACCAATCGTGGAATCGTTGCCCGTAAAGACTGGTGTCGCACGCTTCTTCCATGATTTTGGATTGAGGGGATCGTCTGCGATGAGTTCTAGAATGCCCAGTTTGTAGGTGGGTAGCCACGATGCGCCGCAAGAAAAGGTGACAAAGGTCCGCCCTTGTGCTTGGAATATCTGCGGGGCCTCGTTCAATCCTCTGCCTTTGTCGTTCGTCGTCAAGTCAGGTGTGTAATGCGTGAACTCCCACGGGTAGTCGTCGTTGCTGCACAAGCGTATTCGCGGGCCAGCCAATTCGGTTGGCGATTTCATGGGCGCAATGTAGAGATACTGTTGATCGGTTCCCGCTGCATCCCAGCCCGACCAAATCGCATACCGTTTTGAATCATGCTTCAGCACTGTTACATCAATTGCCCAAAGATTTGGACTTCGTCCGTCTTCTCCCTCACCCGTCGCCAAGGGTCCGTGGAGTGAGTACGGACCCAGTGGGTCATCGTTTTCGCTTTCGAGTACATACGAAAGATGGTTGGCGTTATCGCCATCGGATGCAGCGAAGTAGATGTACCATCGGCCGTCAATAAAGTGCAGTTCAGGAGCCCAGACCTCTTTCGAATAGGGGCCTGTTGTGGGAGCTTCCCAAATGATGTGCTTTTGCCCCATGGATTCCAGACGATCTGAAGTGTGGACTGCGATTGCGAGATTCCCTTCTGAGAGGCACCACAAGTATCGAGGCGAATTTGGATCTCGAATCACCCATGGGTCGGCTCCTTCGCCAACGGGGTTGATGAATGAATTCTCAGCCAGCGGTGCGTTGGTTGCTCCACCGGGCTTGAAACTCGGCACCCCCGCGTCTGCTGGTATGTTCTGGTTCCATTGGAATGCAGACGAATTAAGTTTTTCCGCAATTCCTGGATGCGACTTGAGCAGATTTTTCCGTTCTCCCTTGCCATCGATGATCACGTTAGGGCGTTCAGGTGCGGGGGATTGTGGGACTGCCAGAACACTCGATTGGCTGAGCAGGCAAATGGTAAGAAGCAGAAGAAATAACCAGCATCTGCAAAGTGTCCCTGCACTATTTTTGAAATTCATTGTTGAGCTCGGAGTGTGATTCTCTTCCGGTATTGCGTCCCAGATCAACACCGCCCTGGTTGAGGGGATGATTGGATTTTAACGTTAAATCGTAACCTTGTGAGGTTTTGATCAGCAACGAACAATCCAACGACGCGATGAAAGGACTGGCCTGTGCGCCGAACGGTAGCGTGCATCGACAGTAGATTGTCCTCCTTGGCAAAACCGGGGCAGGTGAGTGGATCCAAGGATGGTTCCCGCAACGTCTCGGCGCTCCACACGACGGCTTGTCGACTAAGTTTTGCAGTCGTGTTTTGCAGTGATCAACTGAGATTGATCACCAGATGGC
>Ga0315320_10001411_pt1 | contig 19903 bp, 34 predicted proteins | sample M140m21515metaG_FD_203458 | JGI IMG/M metagenome (GOLD analysis project Ga0315320, IMG submission 203458) | Ammonia-oxidizing marine archaeal communities from Monterey Bay, California, United States - M1 40m 21515 | ecosystem: Environmental > Aquatic > Marine > Coastal | place: USA: California... | reverse complement strand
CTGCAACTCTAAAAGAGGCTGCTCCATGAACAAATGGTCTTACATATGTTGCAAAAGACCACTCTGCTGGTGGTAGCGAGTCATTAAAGGTTTTTGAACCCCTGTTAGGCGCTGCACCTGCTTCGGAAATAGTAACATCTGTAGAGTCACTTCCCTGTGAGAAACTATAACCATCTAATACACCTAATCTAAATGTATTACAGTCTACTTCATTTCCTTTGAATTTACCAGTACCAGTTCTTCCGCCATCTGTTGTTGTTGTTCCTGCGATTGAATCTACAGTTACAATTAAACCAGATGCACGAGTTAAATCAGTACTTGCGTCTCCAAGAACTTTTACCCCAGCTTCAGTAAGAGTTTCTGAGGCTGCGTAGCCTTGTCCTCTGAAGTTATTAGGGATTCCTATTGTAGCTACTGGGCCTGTACTTCCGCCTCCAGTGATTGATAGAACATGACACTTAAAGCCCGAACCCGAACCTCCAGTAAATGTTACGATGTCACCTACAGCGTAGCCAGTACCAGCAGTACTTACGTGTGCAGTTTTTACACCGCCCGTAGCACCAACTCCGTTAACTGAGCTAACGAATACTTTGGTATTTCTTGATAGATTTAAAGCCATTGCTTTCTCCTATTTATTATCTTTGAAAGTACACCTACTAGATATTTATCAGTTGTGTAATTTCTATTAGTACCTACACATTATAGTCATTTCACCTATTCCGAGAGGAGTTAAAACTCCTTCATCTGTTGACATTGACTCTAATGTTAAGGAAGTCGTTGTTTGATGTGGACTTACAGTATCATCGTAAATCAATACATCATTGTCGTCTAGTACTCTTTCAATGTCTTCCATTAAAAGAGCTAAGACCTCTTGCGGGTCTTCTTGGTCCTCGACATAAACTCTTATGTCTAAACTCAAAAATCTCCACTTGAATTCATTTGGTTGATATTCTCTAGCTTCATCTCCTGGAACTACGCAAACTTTTGGAAATTCTTGTATTTGGTCTAAAAATATCATTCCTCCATGTACATTGTTAAATACATTTGAGTTATAGGGAAAATTTCCATCTATTAACTGTAGTTTTTTTACTAAAGCTTCAGTTATTTTCTTTCTTGCAGTTCTATACTGTGATGCCACTATTTTCTCCTAAGCTGTGTGAACTTTTGCTCTGTTAATCCTACAGCTAAATTTCTTATGCTTTTAGCTATTAATGGTTTTGGGTTATAACCATTAGGCCAAGTTCTTCTTCCTGTATTTTCAAAAGTTTCATAAGGAGAAAGCATGTAGGTATAATCTGCAGTTATTCCTGCTTTAGTTTCTCTTATGTTTTGCATTTTTACACTATTTGAAAATCTACCAGTCTGATTTTGTAATGCTGGTCTTCCCATATTTCTTCTAACTTCTGCAGGAAGTTTCTTATTAATCATTGTTTGAATACTAAATAAATTTTGAGTATCCTTTCTTTTTTCTTTTTGTGGTCTTGGTCTTTTGCCAATACTTTTTTGTTTTTTTACACTTATAACTGAAGATATTACTTCCGAAGAGCCTTTGGAAGGAGATATTAATTCAGCTTGTCTTGTCTCATTAAATTCTTTTACTGCAGCTTTGTTTTTCTTAAACCGCATATCTAATTTGCCTGATTTTGTAACTCTTGCAGTTTGATACATTTTTACAATTTGGTCTACTGTATCATTTACTATATCTTCTTTGAGCTGATTTTTAATAGGCTTACTAGCTTTTGCAGCTGCTCCTAGTAGTCCTGAGTTTAAAACTTCTGACTGTATATAAGGAGTAACTAACTTCATTATAGGAGTTACATCTGTTTTTATTGCTTTGTTTCTACCTAATTTAAGTTTTAAAACATTACTTACATTATAATTAGCATATTTCTTTTTTAATTTTACTTGATTCCAATCAACCTGTAAATTGTGCATTATATAATTGTGTATCTGTACACCTTTAGTAGGAACTGAGCTATTCCAACCAAGCTCAGAGCCTCTAAACATTTGTTCTGTCTCTAAAGCAAATTTGGCTTTGGAGCTATCAACTCCATGTTCCTTTTTTAATCCTCTTCTAAAGTTATTTATTGTTTTTGAAGGGGCTCCTGTTCTATAAGTAGAGGCTTCTTCTCCTCGTTGCCTTTCTTCATTAAATAAAGTTCTTTCATAACCCTTTTTAAATATATAATCATTAAAATCATTCCATAGGTCATCTACTAACTGTCTTACTGCGGCTTCTATAAGTTTATCAGCACTTTTAGGGTTTTTGTCCCATATAATTATTGGAAAACCCTTTTTTATACTACCAATTGCTTGTCCGAAATACATCCCTTTTCCAGGTAAAGGAGCTCTACTTGCTCTATATGTATTTAAAGTATTTCCGCTAAAATTTCTATCAGTTTTTATGGCTTTGAATTTTGCAGTTACTATCTTCCCCCATACTTGTCTAGTATTAAAAGTTTTAAATACATCTTGAGTATTTTTTCCTTTTATTTGTTCTATAACTAATTTAGTCCCCTTCATAGAACCTACTACCATTGAAATGTAGTTTAATTCAAATTCTACTAAAGTATTGCTTCCTAAAGATGTAGCATACTTATTAAATTTACTTGTAGCTTTACTTAAATCTCTTTTAAAGTGAGCTCTTAAGTCTCTTATAGCCATTAGCTATACAACTTGTATAAATCAAGTATACGCTTGATATGGTCTGGAAATCCTATATTGTTTCTAAGACTGGTAGAGCTTTGGTTTTCTATTGTTGAACCTGCAATACTCATTCTTTCTTTTCTTTCATCTTTTAAATAGTACTTAACTAAATCAAATACTGCTAATTTTAAATCTTCTGGAGTACTTGTGTACCCTGCTTTGTAAGTAACTTTTACTGCTTTCATTCCCTGAGGAAATGCTTTAGTAGTAGTTGAATTTGTTCTTACAATACTATCAGACTCTGTGTCAACTATATATTCATATTTACCACTACTGTCAGAATTTTCTGTGATTAGTGTAACATATGCGTCTGATTGACTTTGTCTTTCTTCTACTGATACTACTTGTATTAAAGGAGACTCAGCTAGTATCACTCTGTCGTCGCCTCTTTGTATATTGAAATATTCGATTTTATTAGTACTAGCAAAATCAATTATAGTAGTACCACAATAGGTTTTTACTAATTGAGAAACATTACTAATTATTACATTAATCTTGGCGTCTTGCTGCACTCCCTGCAATCCCACGAAGTCTTTATATTGCTGTAATGTTACTAAATTTGCCATATATTTCCTTTAAAAAGTGTGGTGGGGCGAACCCCACCACGATATTTATAAGCTATTAACTAGCTTTGTATTGAAGCGCGTGCGCTGCTGTTGAAGCATCGATAAGGTCGGTAAAACCTAATCTCTGAGAAGCAACTAATACTCTTCTTTGGTTTGCTACTTCGTAGTCAGACTCGATAGTAACACCTCTTAATCTAGGCATTACAAAGTTTTTCGGGTTGACTGCAACTGCAAAGAATTTGCTTGTTGCTGGAGCTTTAAACTCATCACATACGATTACTTTAGAACCGAAGACTTCTCCGATTTCACCACTTAGCTTAGTAGCCATGTTGCCAACTAGGTTGACATCTTGGAACTCAGCGTCGCTTAGCAAGTTATAGTACTCAGTTGAGTTAACGATGTAAATAACATCAGATGGGTTCATACCCCATTTGCCCATTTGCTTTCTAGCATTCAATAGCATTGAAGCTGTTAAAGATTCTGATGCAAAAGCAGTAGCTGATTGAGTTTTGTTAGAACCAGCCATAGTGACTAGACCTTCAAAAGCTGCTCCAGATGTACCATAAACGCCGTCTGCATGGTTACCCAATAGTAGTGCGTTTTCAATACCTCTTGCATGAGCTCTAACGATTGACTCTCTAATTAAAGGAAGAATCGGTAGGATTGCATCTTCTTCAGTTTCATTACCTAAGTATGATTGTGAAATAAGCTTTTTGGTTGATAGAGTTCTTTCAGTCATATCAATACCAGAATATGTACCATCATAAGTATCTCCTCTTTCCTCTAAGTTTCCATGAGGGGAAGATCCAGAAGCTACTTGGTTAGCTGTAAATTCAGCATAACCTGCGTCTGGCATGATTGGTAGAATCTGAGTAGCTGAAGTCATTTGGATTTCTCTAAATAACGGTGCTAATACGAGCTCTAATTGAATATCTCTTTCGATATTTGTTGATACGGTTTGTTCAAAATCAGCTGATGAAACTGCAACGCCTGAATGAGCATTAACTTTTTCCATAGTGTTTTGGCCGAGTTTAGTTTTCCAGCCTTTACCAGTAGCAAGACCCATTACCCAAGCGTCATCAATGTCGCTTTCGAATGCTTTTGCCCAGTCGCTGTTACCTCTATCTGAAAATTGTCTTTTTGACTCACGCATAGCGTTAATCTCATCTTTCTTTTCAGCTAGATCTTTTTGTAGTTCATTAACTACTGACTCTAAGTCGCCATGTCTTTCTGCAACGCGTTTTTCAACGTCACTAATGAGCTGTTCAGCTCCTGACATGCCAGCTTTGACAATAGTTTTGACTTTTTCTTGCTCAGCTTCTTTTTCTTGCACTTCTGCTACTGCAGCAGCTGCTTTCTCTTCGGCTTCGCTTAACTCTTTTGCTTTTTGTTCTGCTTGTTGCATTGCGATTTTAGCAGCAGTTGATTTTGCCACCTCTTCCGCGAATGCTTTTAAGTCTAACTCAGCATCTGGAGTAGTTTTTTCTGTAGACATATGTCTCTCCTGTTGAGTGGTATTACCCACGGCTTGTGGCGCATCAACTTCTGCAACCTTCGCTGCGTCCGTTACATGAGCCTGTTTTACGTCATTAGTAAATTCAGCTTTCCATTCATCATATTCTGATTGAGAATCGAATGATTTCGCAATCGAAAACATTGCGGTCTGGTTGCAAGGTACACTCACAACAGACACTTCGAATAGTTCAGCATCCTTTATTTTATACCCGTCGGTTTCCTTTAGATAATCAGCGTCCTTGACTCGGAAACCCACGGAAAATGCTCCAAGTACGCCATCTTTAATAAGATCTTTTACTTCACCTGCGGACTTAGAAATTCTAGCTCCAAGTTCGAGGCCTTTGTCGTTTACTTCTAATGAAGTAGCACGACCTATTGGTCTGTTATAGTCATGGTTAAATAGAATGATTGGATTACCCTTAAAGTTTTCTAATCCTCCATTTTTTGTCCATGCTTCATGGTCAATACTATCACCAGCTCTGTCTGATGCGTTCGTGCTAGCATATCCTTTGATATTTACACTTCCGTCATCATCTTCACCAAGTGTTTTGAAAGTAGATGACCAATGAAAAATTTTATCTGACATATTACTTCCCTTTTTCAGCTGGTTTAGCAGCTGGCTTTGCCTTTGCTTTTGGGGCAGGCTCAACTTTAGGAGCTTCCATAACAGTATTATCTACTCTCATTTTTGCTTCTACCATTTGAGTCATTCTAGCCCAAGAGCCAAACGCTCTTTTTGCAGCCATAAAACGCATTGGAACGTCTTTTGCTGCTTTATACTCATCAATAGTAAGGATTTTACCTTTCTTTTGAAAGTATTCCATAAGTTGTTTAAGTACTTGTGGTCTATTCATTATTTTCTTCCTCTGTTTCTTCAGGCGGTCTTCCACCTTCCTGGGGGTTAGCTGCGCTACCCGCTATATTTGCAGGGACTCTAAGGTCGTCATGTCCGTCTAGTGCGTCCATGTTCATAGCTTCCCTTACTTCGTTAGGTGTCATAATACCTGTATTAACTAGTGTTGAGTAATATGCCGCCTGGTCTCTTAGCTCTGGTTGTAGAGCTGGAACTCCATGCACATCTTCGGTAATTTTAAATCCAAAGTATCTTTCTAAAGCATAGTTCATTTTTCTAACTATAGGTAGTATAGTTTCTAAATAATACAATCTATGATTAGGTCTTATATTTGCATTGTTACCACCATCCATAAGAATTGGTGGTACACCCATAGCTTCTAATATTACTTTCTCGTTAGCCGCTATTGACGGTTGGAAGTCTAGTTCTTTAAAGTTTACTTTAGTTAAACTATCTACTTCTAGTCCGCCATCTAATATTAATGGTCTCTTTCCTCCATTTTTTGGATTATATCTAGTAGACCATGCTTGTAACATTCTTTCTTTAATCCTATCAGAAAGAGTATTAGGGCTCTTTAGTACTAACCCTGGAACTGCTCCGTTTAAGAAAAAGTTATCTTGAAACTTTCTCATATTGTCTAACAGGTACATAGTTCTGTAAGCTGCTTTTAGTCTAGGTACACCCCTATAGATTGAATGAAATGAGTTTTCTTTAATATGTATAATTTCTTTCGGGGTGTAGTCTATATGACCATCATATACATACTTGTTAACATAGGTCTGAGTATCAGATTCTATAGTAACATTTTGCGCAGGTAGATGATATAAATGGGCACCATCAAAATAAATAAAGATGTTCCCATCAATCAGTAAATCAATAATTAAATTCCTTTTAAAACTATTGATATCCTGAAAGGGGTTTGGCTCTTTGTTCAAGAGCAAATCTACTTTAGTTCTACGAATATTTTGAACTATTGGAGTAATACCCTGTATTTTTTCTCCAACATCAAAAGGTATATCAGAACTATCGTCAACAATCATGTTGACGGCTCTATTAACTACTTCTAGTTCTTCGTAAGCAGAGCGATAATTATCTTTCTTTTCACGAGTATCTATTGATATCCCTTCTTCTAGGCCAATAAAGGTCTGAGCAGGATTTAACTTCTCATCTCTATCTATACCTAAAAATCTATCATACCATGCCATATTTGTCTCTCTGTATCTCCACCCATCTTTTCTGTTTTAGTGCTGTTGATAATTTTGGTCTCTTTCCATATATGCTGTGCAATCTCATGTGATGGGTTTTACATAATGTTGCTGCTTCGTCATATACTTCAGTAAGATGTTCCTCTATAAACTGTTCTCGAAGATTCATAATTTCATCGGCTGAGGTAATCGTAATTTTGTTATCCTTCATCCAAGTGTGTAATAACTCAGTCATTCCGTAGAAGTGGTGAAACTCCAGGTTTTCTGTGTCTCCACAGATAAAGCACTGGGTGTCTTTTTTATAGCCTGATTTGGCTTTGTCCCGTACGTACTTGACTAAATCTCTTTTTAAATCCATAAATTCCTATTACTGAAAATTATACCAAAATTTCACCTTTTTGTCAACATTTATTTTTTGGTAGGTTGTTAAATTAAAACGTATTGGCAGATGTCTCAAAAGTATACAGCGCATATCTAAGCGCATCAGCCATGTGACTTGCCATATTATGTTTTGGCTTTTCCTTCATTAAGTTCGGGTTAGGGTCCCATTGATATTGGTCCACGCATGAGAGTGCTTCAGAACATCTTTGGTCAATATGCAATAAATCATTATCAATTATACCTGCTACTTGACCTATACCATCTAGTACAGATTTCTTTGCGTTTATAGTACTAATATCATAATTTTGTGCAAAATCGTACCTAGTTTGCTGAGCTGCTGAGTCTATATAAATGTAATCAATGTTGTACTTTCGTATCATTTTATTAATTTCAGTAGCATGCTGTTCAGTAGTTCTCTCAGCGTCCATATACTCATCTATTAGATAGTATTTTTTAGTGTCCCAATCATATGCTATTACGCATAGAGCTGTAGGGTCTTTGTAACCTACGTCAAGACCTGCAAAAACATCCATATTTCTTGTATCTAATTGTTCAAAGTCTCCTACCTGAGTTTCAAAGTTGAAACTCCATACTTGTCCTTCATAAGTATTAAAATCAGCAAGATATTCCTGTGCAAATTCAGCACTTGACATTGCTTTCTTTGCTTCATTTATATCATTATCGCTAATTCTGGGATTTTCATGGTAGGTGGCTCGGATAGAGGCCCAATCTTTAAATTCGTTACTAAACCCTCTATGATAGAAATCAGCAAACCAGTTATTCCTTCCCCTTGGAGTTGAAATAAAAACTGCTTTGCTGTTTTCTTTATCTAGTGTAGGTCTAAGGGCTACATTAAAAGCATCTCTTCCATCAGCCAGAGCGGCTTCGTCAAAGATTATTAAATCATAAGACCTACCCACCGTAGAGTCTACCTGATTTACTGAACCCATTCTTATAGTAGAACCATTAGACAGTTCTATAACTTTATCTTTAGCATTATCTTTTGTAACTTCCAAATCAAAGTGTTTAATTAAACCTCTTTGTAAGTCAAAAGAAATTTGTGAAAGTGAGTAATTTGGTGACATAATTAATATGTTGGAGCCCGGCACGAGTGACACAAGCTGTCCAATGACATTTGTAATATACGTTTTTCCCTGCCTTCTCGAAAGAGCGGCACACACAAATCTATATTTTGGGTTGTTGACAGCATTGATTAACGCCATCTGTGAAGTATTAGGAGTAATTCCTAATAAGTTCATGTATTCTGTAATGGGTAATTTGATAAACCTTTCAGCTGCATCAAATTTCATAATATCAGTACTAATGATATCTGTTCTACTTATATCTAACATTTAGTGAATCGTCGTATGTTTTTTAATTAAATCTGTAAGCGTCTCTAAGTCGCGTCTTTCTAGTAGCTCGTAAGTATCACATAAGTTTAATAGATACAAGTACCCCATGCACAAACTTTGTACTTTTTCATCGGCATAAGTAACTGTACCTCTTTCTTGAGATTTCTTATCTAAATTATCAATAGTTACTGCTGCTGTTTCGGCAACATCTTTTAGCCAACCGTTTATCATTAGCTGTACTTAACTGGTGTGCCTAATACTGTCGCTGCTGCGGCGAATATTTGGTCAGTTGGGTCTTTCATGAGGAATGTTACTTCTCCGTCTGCTAATGTCATTGTACCTAATGTTACATCGGCTGCATTTGCTACAGTTACTAACTGGTTAGCATTACTATTATTAAATAGTCTTACTTCAGTTGAATCTGAAAACGTAGAGGCTGCTCCAACACTAGTACCACAGGCAGTTTCCACTGCGTATAATCTGTAGTTCATTTACTTCTCCTGTTTTTTCTTTGCTTTTTGTTCAGCTGCAATCATAGCATCGTGGATATCGACTTTACCATCTAGGTTTTTATCTTTACCATTAACTATATTCCAAACTTTTAAAGCGGTTTCTTTAATTTTGTTTACCATTTTACTTTATTTGCCCAATATGCTGCTGACATTTTGCCTTTAGCTATATTTTTGGCGTGACGAGCTTTGAATGAAGCTCTACGTTTTCTTTGTGCCGTTGATTTTGGAGATTTTCCTGCTCCCGACACCCCTTGTTGTCCAAACCTTATAGTTTTAACTTTTTTACCTACTTTTGCCACAACTACATGTGACTTTGTGCGGTGATTGGGCGTACGCTTTGGTTTATTATACCCTGATACGCCCACTCTTTTCAATCTTGAGTCTTTCTTTCGTCTGACAGTTCTTTTCTTTCTAACGGCCACGTCTTTTACCTCTTTTTGCAGCAGTTCTAACCATGGTAGGCTTTCCACCAACTCCCTGCTTCTTAGACCTTTTACGACTAACAGCCGATCTGATCTGACTTTTACTCATTCTGGCAGCTTTTGCAGCAGGTACACATTTAGGGTAACCTTTACCCGTTAGCTTAGCTTTAGGTCTTCCACATCTAGGATATCTGCCATTCTTTTTCTTTGCTCCTATGTTTACCCATTTTTGTCCAAACCATTTTTTAAGTCCACTAGCCACGTCTATACCTCCCTCCTGCTTTTTTGTACTCTCGTACTAGATAAGCATTAGCATATGCACTAGGATAAACAGCAAACTTTCTTTTAGTTTTTGCTTTTACCCGTGCATATAGCTTTTTGTTAGTAGGTATATTTCGTTTTTTAGGTTTTGCTGCTTTACGTCTGCGCTTAGCAGGCATGATGCTTCATACCCTTTTTCTTTTTCCCACGTTTTTTCTTTTTTGGTCTTCCAACTCTAGAACCGTAAGTACCTTTACCTTTTGGCATAATTACTCTCCTGCTTTATTTTTTGCCTTGCCTATATTTAGAGCCAATAAATCAATAAACTTATATAGTTTTCCAATCCATACATCATCTTTAGGTGTTGGAGTTGAAGCTGCAACTATACTCGCTACCGTAACAATCATTGTTATATATCCAATTAATTCCATCATGCTATCTCTCCCATAGCTTAAGAGGGCAACTTGCCTTCTTAACTCTTGCTTTTAATGGCATAAAGCATTTACATACTTTACATACCTTTAAGCGTGTGTAGTAGGGACACCTACTGCACATTTCAAGCCTAGTCTTTGCTAGGTTCATCTTTAGGCGGCATAGTAACTTCTCTATAGTATACTACTACGTCCTTAAGTTCTGTTATATATCTTTTTAGTTCTTGCATGTTGTATGCCATGACTTCATAGTCTGGTATAGTCATTGCAAGAAATACTAATTCTCCTTCTTGTTCTTCGATTCTTGCTAACTGGTCTTCCCAGTTATCAGGGTTAACCACAATCCATGTAGGGTCTTTTAAGTCGATTTCTCGCGGCATCACTGGTTGAACGATTGTTCTCTCTAGTGGTTTTGCTACGACTTCTATTTGTTTAGTTGGAATTAGGCTGCAACTGCAAACCATCATCAAGATTATCGACAGTGTCGCTAAGTTTCTCGATTTCTTCCATAATATGTTTTGTTCCATTATTTATTTTCCTTTCCATTTCTACTGGATCTGCTATTATTTTTGCGGATAACTCATAATTTTGTATAAATTGTGTGTACCTATTTAATTCTCTTTGAGCTGCTTGGCTTTTTACAGTCATAATTTGCATTTGTTCTGTTTGTAAAGCGAAGTCATTTTGTAAGGAAGCGATTGCTTCTTTCTGAGTGGCTACTGCACCCTCTAACGCTAAGTTATTGGCTGATAGTGTTTGATTTTCTTGGTATAAGTAGTAACTTCCTAAACCTAGTATTAGTATTATACCTATAAGTAATTGATTCATAGTTCCTGTATCCTATAATTAAGACCTTCTGCGCCTCTTATTTCAACTATTTCCCCCTCTTGGGTTCTAAATTTTATATAGTTGGGTTGTTTTTTGAAAAATTTAGATACAATGAACTCTTGGTCGTCTGAGTCTCCCCATGTTGCATTATAACTTACTTTTAATAAATGGTAAGTTACAAACCAGCCTTTTAGCCAGTACCAAAACTTAATTAGTTTTTCAGGCAAGGTCTTTAATTTGCCGAAAAATTTCTTAAGAGTTTCCACTTACTTTAGCCAACCCTTCTTCTGCTAATTCTTTTGTTGCGTATCCGCACTCTCCACCTTTCCATTTGAAAAAGTACATTCCATCTCTTTCAAATATCTCTCCATCATTACTAGGAGCTTTCATTCCACTGGGCTTTGGTGCTTTCATATCTTTTGTTTTATAACCGTCTATCATTTAGGGCCTCCATTATGTTGCCTTTTTGCTTTCTTTGCTTCCCAATCCACAATAGCTTTTGATATTGCTCCTTCAGCTAGTACTGAACAGTGGAGTTTGATTGGAGGAAGTTCAAGGGCATCTGCAATGTCCTTGTCTTTTATTAATTTTGCTTCTGGTATTGTTTTTCCTTTTAACATTTCTACAAACATTGTAGAAGAAGCGATTGCGGAACCACAACCATAAGTCTTAAACTTAACATCTAGTATTCTATCGTTATCGTCTAGCTTTAGGTCTAGTTTCATTACGTCACCACAGGCAGGTGCTCCCACCATACCTGTAGCAACCATTGGGTCTTTAGGGTCAAACCTACCGACCGAGTGTTTTGCGGGATTATTCAGTACATCTTCAAATCTGTCAACTACTTTCTGAGAGTAAGCCATTAGAAAATGTAATAAACTCCTATATTTGCATTGTCAGTAAACTGACCTTGTCTTGCATCTTCATAGATTTCTGCATTAACATACCACCTGTCTCCAAGCATTTTGCCCATGGTTACTTTCCAAAAGTCACTATCTTCATCGAATCTACCATAAGTTACACCTGCATCTACCCATTTAATAAATGGTAAAGTATAACCTACTTCCATGTAAGTATTGTCTGAGTTGCTTAAGTCCATGTAGTATCCTACAGATAAACCTTTCAAGCCTACTTTTACAAAACCTTCTTCGATATCTTCATATCCGCCTTTGTCCCAGTTATACTGGATTACGCCAACGTCTATAGACCATTTGTCGGATAGCCATAATTCATATCCTCCATAGAAGTCCATTTCATAAGAAGCTTCATCTCCGAAGTCAACTTGTGAAGCCCATACACCACCGTATAGACCATTCTTTTCAAGCATTAAATCTAATTGCATAGCGCCACTTCCTGCACTTTGAGAGACTCCTCTCCATACATAGTCAGTAGTATATCCTACATTTCCACTAAAGTCTGCGAAAGCAGGTAGTGTGCATAAAGATAATGCTAGTGCTAAAATTTTGTTTTTCATATGTCTTATTTCCTTTTTTAACCGTGCATCATTAGGATGCTGATAATAACTCCCATGGCTCCTACGATTATAGTTCCACAAGCACCTATTGCTATGGTTTCTAATCTACCAATATTGTTGTCAATAGAGTCGAGCCTGGAAAAGCAAGTCTTCCAGCGTTCATCACACTGTACTTCGTGTGTTGACATTCTCTTGTCTAGTTCTACAATATCTTCGTGGTCTTTATTAAGAGGCGTATTCATGTAAGGTATCCTGGTTCTTTGAATTAAAAATTCTATAGTGTAAATTATATCAAAATTGAAACTCGATGTCAAGATATATTTTTCACTTGGTGATAGTATATATCTTAACTGGTTCCGATTTTCCTTTGACTGTTACATTATCTAGATAGGTATAGTCAAACCCATCTACTAAGCTGTGTTCCGAAATTATTAAATCTGCATCATAATTTTTACAACTTGATTCTAACCTAGCTGCAAGATTAACAGCATCACCCAGAACGGAGTAGTCAAACCTAGTAGAACTACCAAAGTTTCCAACAACGCAAGGCCCCGTATTGATTCCGGCTCCGGTGTGAATCTGATCCAATCCCTCTTCCTTAAGTTTTTCATTCAATTTTCCTAGTGCTACTCTCATTTCGAGTGCGCATTCTGTGGCTTTTCTTTCTTGTTCCTCTACATCGAGAGGGGCGTTCCAGAAAGCCATAATGCAATCGCCCATATATTTATCTATTGTTCCTTCGTGTTTAAGAATTATCTCAGTCTGATTGTCAAGAAAACGATTTATCAGCGCTGTAAGACCTTGTGGGTCTGATTGGTATTTTTCAGAAATTGGTGTGAATCCTCGAATGTCAGAAAAAAGAAAAGTTAGTCGTTTTGTCTCCCCACCCAATCTCAGTAGTGATGGGTCTTTTTGTAATTTTTTTACCAAGGCAGGGCTTACGTATGTCCCGAATTGTTTTTTAACTTCCATTCTCATGAAATACTGCTGTAAAAAATTCCTGAAAGTTACGATAGAAAAGAAAAGAAATCCGACAACCATAGTGCCAGAAACGTCAAGTAAGTAGGAAGATTGATATGCATACCAGCTACCATACATAAGTCCGCCCATGCTTGTTAAAAATATTGGTGCTGAAAAATAAACATTAGAAGCCGCTATTAGTAGTATAACTATTAATAGCAGTGCGGCCCCTAACTCCGCTGCAGGAGCCCACACAGGTTGAACAGGACTTGTTCCTTGTATTAAGTGATGTAGAACATTTGCTTGTACCTCGTGTGGGTAAATAGCCCCGCCCGCAGTAGGAACAGGATTAACTACTCCTTCTGCTGTAACTCCAAAGATTACAAAAGCGGCGCCTTCCATAGGCTGCTGAATAAATTCAGCTGCAGACTGCCTGTGAAAATTTATGTTAGATGTTATCCAGATTCTAGAATTAGAGTCTGTGTTGATAACTGGATAGTTAGGTATTCTTAGCCATTCAATACCAGTTTCTTTTGTACTAATTTGATAGCTTGGGTCTCCAACTCCTACCCTCAGCATTTCTAGTGCAAAAGAGGGAAATAGTTTACCTCCGCTTCCTACGACTAGCGGCAAACGTCTTACGACGCCGTCTAGCTCCGGACTTGAGTTTATTAGTCCTACGCCTACGGCGGAGTGTTGTTGTCGTAAAATTCCTGGGTATTGATATAGCCATTCTTGGGGGTCACCTCCTAATTGTGCAGTACCTACATGAGGTCCTACTTGCGTTGCTTGGTTAGAAGCAGTATATGCCAAAACAGCAGGATTAGTTAATAAGGCTTCCGCCAATATTGCATCTTCTCCTGCACCTCTCAAATCAGGGTCTGGCATAAGTACTGTGACTCCCGCCGTTCCCTGCGTTCTATTAATTAGTGTTGCGTATAAACTTCTTGGTAGAGGATAACCACCGTAGGCCTCTACTATTTCTTCGTCCAAATCTACAAGTAATATCATATTATCTTGCACAGGCTTTTGCTGGCTCATTAACCAGTCGAAGGTTTTTAGTTCTAGAATTTGTAAGGGTGAAGGATTCCAAGCTAGAATAGCTAGGAGTGCGCCCCCTATGAGTATATTAGTAAAGTGCTTCATTTATACTCCAAAAAGATAATAGCATAAATCCAAATACACATATTTGTATTATAGATGCCCAGGCTATTTGTTTCATTGGGTGTACTTCCGTTAATTTTTCTACCCAGCTCTCACTAGGTGATAGATTTACTACTTGTAGTAATTTTTCTTGTTTCATATTAGTATATTAAGTATTGTCCCCTTCTTCGTTAGAGGGAATCCGTATTTTAGATAGAGAAATCTTCTCCTGTTGTTCTTTTTCATGAATATAATCTTTTAAGTCAATTAGGTAAGACTTCAACCTATAATGGAGACCCATATGTAATGCATAATTCTCTTTGTCTTTGACAGCTTGGTCAAGATGAAAGTCACAGGCATGTAAAACCACAGCAATAGAATCCTGGTATGGAGCGCGGGTAAATGTGCTAAATGTTCTTTTAATCTTGGAGTCCATTTTTTCATAATTATTGTTGGGTAATAGTAATCGTTTTGTTGCAACTAGCACTACAATTAAATGTAGCTGTATAGCTTTGATTACTTGACCCAAGTTGGTCTACATCTACATTATAGTTATCTGTAGTGAATACCATGTTGGCTGTGTGAGCTCCCGCTCCGCTTTGTGTTAAATTAACGTTTGTATTATCCGCATCCGCATTTAAAAGGATGTCGGCGTCTTTGTTTCCCGTCCCGCTCTGCGTGACCACCACTGTGTTATTATCCGCATAGTTATTGTTCCAGATATAAGTATTGTGTAGCCCAGAACCAGACTGATGAATAGTAAAATCAGAATTGTCGCCGAAAGCCATAATTTTAGCGTATTTACTATTCCCAATTTGAGTGATGCTGTATTCATTATCATCTCCTGTTCCTAACTGTTCAGCATGATTGCTGTTTCCTGTTTGCGTGATAGAAGAAGTATTGTCGTCCTCATCTTGGTCAATGTATGCAAAATTATCATTTCCACTAATAGTAATAGTATTAGTACTACCTACATTATTTGACCATACAGTATACATTCTAGTAGTATTACTATTGCCGTCAATTGTTGTATTCCAGTTTGCACCGCTACAGGTATGAGCAACATAGTTGCTGCCTGGTACAGAGCCATTTGAACCTGCACCACAGAGAATAGTAGTATCATTACTATTTCCGATTTGTTTCGTAGTTATAGAGTTATTACTACCTTTAGTAAGAATAGTAATAGTATTATCCCCAGCAAAGCTAGGGAGACTGATTAATGATAATAACATTATCGCCCGCACCATTGATACTTACCTCCATAATCACTCCCGCATTGTTAATGTATAAATAGGTACCTGCGTTGATATCAATACCTATATCATAATTATTCACTCCTTCGTGAACAAAATAAATTAATCCTTCTTCTACGAAGGTGTATGTTTGGTATACAGGGTCAAAGCCTGCTATTATACCTTCAAGTTCTACTCCGTTTAATTGTGTAGTTTGACTATTTCTTTTGCTTGAAGTTTCCATCAAAGCTAGTAAGTCAACTAGGAATTCAATTCCGAGTAGATCGATGTCTAGTCTTGTAACTTCTTTATCTTCTTCGTCACATTCCTCTACTAAAGCATCGCAATCTAAATCTGGGGCATCTTCAAAGAAGTCTTTATCTAGTTCTGCAGTCGGTGAGACTCCAGTTTCTTGTTCTTCTATTGCCTGTTGTACTTCTTTAGGTTTTTGTATAATTAACATGTTGTCAATTAGTCCTAAAGTCATGTTGGAAAGAGTTACCGCTTTGGTAGGCTCTTGTTCCCATGTTGATACCATAGTTGCCTGGAAAGGCTCATTTAGTATCTCTATGCCCATGGAGGTTGTTACTGTAATCTCTCCCGAAGAGGTTCCATCGGCATTTGGAAGTAGTATTATTAAACTTCTTCCTAACTCATCTACAGTAGTCGTGAAGTCTGTTCCACGAATACCGATAGTAGCACTTGGTGTTTTAATAGAGATATTCTCTTTATTAATCAATCCAAGTCCGCCCGAAATAAATCGAGCTGTTCCAGATGCCATGTTTAAAGCTAACTTGCTTTTACTTGGGTCTGGGTCATAAATAAATTCATCAATTACTAGTTTAGAGTGTTCTGTAAGTTTAACTACTGAATCATCTAAAAATTCTATTGCTAGTCTTCCGTTTCCTGTTCTTACGTCATCGAACGAGAAAATATCTGAACTCCTTTCAGCAGGTATGAATTCGTCAGAGTTTAGTCTACTGATTTCTCCCTTACCTTGTAGCTCAGATATCTCCCCAATTTCTGATGCTTCAACTGTTATGCTAAAAAGTATTAACAGCCAGAAGCGCATTGGTCAACGTCAATCGTTCCACTTGAAGTGGTTGATATTAAGTTTACAACGTTTGTACTTGTAGTATCGACTTGGTCAATAGTTACGGTATTTGAACTTCCTGTTAGTGTAGCTGTTATTTGGTGGTCTGCTTTTCCGGTCTGAAGAGTAGTAATATCATTACTATTTCCACTTATAGTCCAGTTGTTAATACAACCTACAACTTCACAAGTACCAGTAAAATCATTAGAAGTACCAGTGATTGTAAAATCTTGGTTACCTCCAGTAGCTGTTGCTGCTGCACCCTGAGTCCAAACAAAAACGTTACTATCGCCTATTGTTGTATAATCAAAATCTGAGTTAGCTGCATCACCTGTGCCGCCTACTGTAAAAGTTCCTGTATTGCTATCACCTGTAACACTCCAGTCCCAACTGGAAGAGTTACCTTGTAGTATAGAAGCTAGAAAAGAGTTTGAATCTCCAATCTGGTCTATGTCTACTGTCATAGAAGTACCTGACAAAGTTGCTCTTGAACTAGATGTACCAACTGTGTTAGTAGCACCTATTTGATCAATAGTCAAAGTAAGTCCTGTACCTGTCTGTGTGATATAAATATCGTTATTACCTGCAAACGCTGAAAAGCTTAGACATATCGCGAATAGTCCTAGTATCTTTTTCATTATTTATCCTCTAATGTCTGGGTAATTAAAATCCCAGACTTTCTTTTCGAGACCTTGAACAACTAAACCGTATACAGCCGCTTCAATAGCAGCTCTTGTGGCGTGTCCAACAGCTTCGTTTTCTGTATAACCACTTTCGATTTCGACGAGTTCTGTTCCCATTTCTATAAATTTAAAAACATCGCCTCCACCTCCAGTAGATAATACAGTTTTTGTAGCCGTAACATTTAAGAGTACTTCGCCAGTTTGCACTAACACAGCTCTAAGGACAACGGTTACTTTGTCCTCGCGGTATTGGTTCTTAAATCCTATTCCTAGGTATCGTGCTCCGTTCCCGCCTGTTCTTAAGTTCGTATCGTATGAGACAACTCCACCTTCTAGTATCATTCCTGCATATAGCATAGGTTTGAGAGGTGTTTTTCCATTACCATCTTTTGTGTACGTTTCATACGTATTTTTTACAAGTTGTCTTTCTTTTGTAAGATGGTCAAGCCCCGTTCTTTCTACAACTACAAACCAGTTTCCCCTACCAGCATCTCTCAATGCTTCGATAAGTATGTGTTGTGGGCCTTGTGTTACTGCAGTACTAAAGCTCGCGATATTGTCGCCACCTTTTCTTTGTCCCGTGAGGTCGGGAAAGGCGTAGACTGCTACTACAGTTTTTTGGTTTGGGTAGGGTAAGTTTAAAAGTTGATTTGAAGAGGTTCTCTCTACTACAGGACCTTGTACGCACTTAAGTCCTTTTAGGCAGTCATTATGGTCTTGAGGCATGCCCAAAGATGCGCACCCCTGTAAGAAAAGCATTATGATTACTATATATTTAGCCACAGTCTGTCCAACAGCCTCCGAAGCTTCCTACTGGTATAGTAATAACAGTTGATGAAATTAATACTCCATCAAACCATTCTTCTACTGTTAGTGTAATAGTAGTACCATCATTAACCCATAGCAGTCTATTTCCTTCAAGCCAGATTTCTCCGCTTACAGGATTTTCTGCAGTTCCAGGGTTGTTATAATCAAAAAGGGATTCTGATATATCTTTTGCGAGTGTAGAGTATATTCTTGACTCTAGGTTTCTGAGGAATTTTGCGAGAGTTGTATTTTCTGCTTCTCTCTGAGCTTCTTCTAATGCGTCTTGAGCTTTCTGTGCAAGGGCATCTTTACGTGTTCTTTCTTGTTCATCAATAGTTAAATAGTGTGCGGATTGATTAATCCCACTAAAACTAGGTGAGCCGAATTTATGTACTAGTTCAGTTGCATTTGCTGTCGTCACCAGTAACATCATTGGAATTAATATTCTCATTCTTTTTCTCATTCTCTTGCATAGCAAGAGCCGTGTTTACTTTCTCTTGTAAACGAATTAAATCTTGGTCGAGCATTCTCATTTGGTCTATTAACCTTATTATAGTTGTTCTCATTTCCGCAATAGCGGGGTTTATTTTTGTTAAAATTGTTTGGTATACAAAGTATATAAAATACCCCATACCTACAGCCATGACTACGGGGAATCCGAAGTCTTGTATTAAAGCTGTTACATCCATTAGTCTTCTGGGTTTAATTTGGACTTAAGCCACCTTACGCAAAAGTAAAATACTGCTGTTAAAAAGCTAATAACCATGTCTAGTCCTTAAATTTGGATTCTATCCAACATTTACCGTAATATAAAATACCAAGCCAGACAGTAAAAAGTATACCATCTAAATAAGTTAAATTATCCCATGCACTTACTACGTCCATTAATCTCTCCTTGCATCTATTGTGCCATCTTCTACGAAGTTTTCTGCTCTTGCGAGTCTTTGTAAATCTGGTGCTAGTCCGAGTGCTGCGGACACACTAGTATCGATTCTTATAATGTCATTGTTCATTGTTTTTCCACGAGTAATTAACATATCTGACATTCCTTTAACTGTATTAATATCTTTTACAAGATTTTCCATAGTCTGTCTAATAATGATAAAGATGAATACACCCATGACGAGTGCTCCTGCAATAGGAGCCCCTACGTCTTTTATTAAGTTAAATACTTCCATACTTTTTCTCAAATTCTGTGTAGCCACCAATCTTGTTGCCATCTACTATAATTTGAGGAAACGTTCTTGCAATGGGGAACTGTTCAGCCATTTCTAGGGCATCGAAGTCTGTTCCTAGTTTTTTGTAAGTTGTGTCATATCCTTTTCGCTCTGATAGCTTCTTTGCCATATCGCAATAAGGACAGTTATCTTTACCATATATTATTACTTTCATTTTTTTCCTAAAAATTTTTTCCCAGTTAGCGTTATACGCTTCTTTATTTCCTGGTCTTTGTTTGCTTCCTTTTCCGCCTTGCCACTG
>Ga0315320_10001409_pt1 | contig 19913 bp, 17 predicted proteins | sample M140m21515metaG_FD_203458 | JGI IMG/M metagenome (GOLD analysis project Ga0315320, IMG submission 203458) | Ammonia-oxidizing marine archaeal communities from Monterey Bay, California, United States - M1 40m 21515 | ecosystem: Environmental > Aquatic > Marine > Coastal | place: USA: California... | reverse complement strand
ATAGAAAATATCGAGATAGCAAAAGATTCGCTGCGTAGTATCTTCAAAGTCTCTCAAGAACAAACGATTGAATATGGCGATGGCGTGTTCAGTATACCATTAGGCTACCAAGAGGAGAGAGTTGTAACATATGTCGTAAAACCAGAACAGGTCGAAGAGATGAGGCCGTCCGCCGTATCTTTATTGCCGCCATTGCTCGCTATTTTCTTAGCGTTTGTAACTCGCCGTACCTTACTGTCTCTGGGTGCTGGCATACTCCTCGGCGGGTTCATCATCACCTATTCAGGTGGCCTCGACTTCATCGCCACCGCAAAATTGTTGTTTGTCGATATCTTATACAACCGCATTTTGGTCGATGATTTCCACTTAGAAATTTTGGCCTTCGTGATTTTCTTGTCGTCGACAGTCGCCTTGATAACACGCAACGGTGGCATTGATGGCATGGTCAACTCGCTGACTCGCTTCGCCAAAAACTCTAGAAGCGTACAAGCTGTAGCTTACTTCTTAGGCATGGGCATCTTCTTCGATGATTATGCCAACACGATTGTTGTCGGTAACTCTTGCGGGCCACTATTTGACAAGCAAAATGTTTCACGCGCCAAGCTCGCGTACATCGTAGATAGCACTGCTGCTCCAGTTGCTGGAGTTGCTGTATTATCAACCTGGGTGGCTTATCAAATCAGCACCTTTGCTCCACAGTTGCCGACTATCGGCATGAGCGAATCACAGGGATATTCTTTATTTCTCGAAACCATTCCATATCGCTTCTATTGTTTATTGGCACTATTCATGGTTGGCGTTGTCGTGTGGCTACAACGCGACTTCGGACCGATGCTTAAAGTTGAGGCAAAGGCGCGCAACTCTGGCAGCACGCGCGACGATTCTGCAACGGACGGCGACCGCATTGAAGCAAAAGCCGGTGTCGTCCCACAAGGGCGCAATGGCTTACTGCCCCTTGTAGTCATGATTTTCGGCACAGCGTTTTTGATTTACTATCTAGGGGCCACTTCCATTGCAGCGGATGCCGCCGCCGGCGGAGCGGAAGCCATCGCTGCTCTCAAGACGAGTGGCTTCGATTACATGCGGCATGTTCTTGGCGCCTCGGATAGCACCTACGCAATTTACTTAGGGTCACTGTCAGCTTTTATCTTAGCGATAATCATGTCTTTGCGCCCTAAGCACCTTAGTGCTAAAGAAATCGCGCAAGTGACCACCCAAGGCGTCAGAGTGTTATTCAAGGACGCCATCATGGTGTTATTGATGGCCTGGGGCATCGGAAAAATATGTGAAGATCTCGGCACGGCTCATTTCTTAGTTGCTTGCTTCTACGACATCATGTCACCTCTATGGCTACCAGTGATTTTGTTTGCCTCAGCGTGCTTGATTGCTTTCGCTACGGGTAGCTCATGGACGACGATGGCGATTCTACAACCCAATGTGGTTTTACTCGCTTACCAACTAGGCGAACAAGTGGACATCGGCGGACATACGCTGCTAGTGCTGTCGATTGGTGCGGTACTCGAGGGCGCTATTTTCGGTGATCATTGTTCACCGATTTCAGATACCACAGTACTCAGTTCTACAGCTTCGCACTGTCGACACATCGAGCACGTACGCACTCAGGCGCCATACGCGATAGTGACTGCTATAGTGGCGATAACGTGCGCTTATTTGCCTGTTGCACTATGGGGGGCTAGCCCTTTCGTATGCCTTGCTGCGGGCATGCTCGCCTTGCTACTAATCGTGCGCTTTGTAGGCAAGCGCGCTAAGGATGTCGCAGCTCAACTAAACGCGAGTGCGCTTTAACGACACTAAACTTAATAACGCACACAACGCAGCAGCAATGGCCAACCATGGTGCCAATAAAACGGTGTGTCGGTCTGTAGATTTTTCACTTTGGTTTAGCAAAGCGGCATACTCACGCCGTGGATGGGATTCATTGACGGCGATACGCAAGTCATGGATCAATGCGGCAGCTTTCTCAGGAGTAACGGCAGAATCAATGTCGAATGCTTGGGTAAAAGCGAGTGATTCCTTGTTTAATATCACTGCGAAATCAGCCGACTCAATAATATCTACCAAAGGCCAAGTCGCTTCAAACACATTTCTCCACTGCTCGCCCGTAGACGGCAGATATATCTGCAGATTTGAAAAGGGATAGCGGTCCTCCTTGAATTGAATCGACAAATCTTTATCAATCGGCAGATCGTGCAAGCTTAATGCGCCACTAGCATCCACGATTTGTGCGCGGGCAGTTTCGCTGGTTATTGGCACGGCACTGACAATGAAAGGTGTTGGGGGCTGCGGTGCAGTATTGCTTTCGTTGACCAAGCGCGGCTGCGACATGGCAATGATTGCTAAGCAGCAACTAGCGAGTAGCAGCAGCCACCAGCGTGGCCACATCGCCTGGACTTCTGCTTGCGCGCCCTGCCCTTGTTCGCCGAAGAAGCCACCGATAACGAATCGACGAGGTTTGCGTTTACGCCACGGCCAAATAATTGCCAGCACCGGCGCCAACGAGAGCAGCATAAGCGCGTTAATGAAGTAAAAACTCATGACTTGACTCGATTAGTTTTACGGCATCAGCAGTCGGTGGGCACGCGAAACTTGCGCTATCAAAACCATATTGCCGTAGCTGCTTTAGTTGTGTTTCGACATAGTTGTCAAAGCGTGATTGCGGAGGACTAGTATGCCAATCAACATTTAGTTGCTCTTCGGCAGACGCATGCTGCAACATAAGCTTTTGATGCGGCAAGTTGCATTCGCGCTCTGATATCAACAACAGTGAGCGCAAACGAGTGGCGAAAAAAGAAGCTTGAGCAATGCCTTCATGCGACGACCATGGAGAACCAAGTAAGACCAATGTGTCGGTACTAAATGATTTCGGTACTAACTCTAAGTTCACATCGGCGCCAGGTTGAGTAGAAAGTTCACTCAGAGAATCTTGCAAAGCATTACTTTGAGCGACAGACTTAAAAGTACAAAACTGTGCGCCAGCCACAACAGTCAACTCAGCTTTACTTTGCAAGCAACGCAAGCCGAGTGCAAGCGCCAAGCGACGCTGGGCGAAATCACGATCTTCTGATTCAAGTAAAAACGATGCCGAGCGATCAAGGCATAGCACTAAACCACGCGTAGGTGCATCTTGTTGAGGGCGCACCATCAACTTCTGAGACCGTGCCGAAGCGCGCCAATCGACTGATTGCCGAGGGTCTCCGGGTTGATACTCGCGACGATTTACTGAGCGCTGTTGGGCAGCCCTCGCTGCCGCTGAATTTGAATAGTCGGCATATCTATTATTAAGCGGCACCTGTTGTAGCGCCGCAAAATAATCTTTAGGAAACAATGCGTTTGTCATCAAAGAGTGGTTGACCGTGAGCCTCGCCGACTATTTCGCCGTTCGAGAATGCCAATGCACCGTGCAAATAAACTTGTTGCGGGAAAGCGCGCAGGCACTGCTTATCATACGGGCTCCAGCGAGAACGCGACGGCAATTTCGTGGCATCGACCTCCGCTGTCAATTGCGGGTCAGCTATTACTAAGTCGGCATCTGCCCCAACGGCAAGTCTTCCCTTGTTATCAAGCCCGAATTCATTAGCTGGGCCAAGAGTTACCGCATGCAGCATATCTTCGATGGCGACATCATGTTTGTCCGCAGCAGCGACCGTTAACGGTAATAGCAAATCAACTGAGGGAAATCCGGCTGGCGCCTTTGCGTAAGGGCGATCTTTCTCATCTAGCGGGTGTGGCGCGTGATCGGTGCCAATCCCTGCAAGTTTACGTTCGGCGATTAATGACGCTAAGCCAATATTATCTTCAGCGTATTTTATTGAAGGGTTGACCTTGAAACGATTTTTAGAAATGGAATGGGCTTGCTCAGCATCGGCGACTAGGTAATGCGGAGCTGTTGTGCCAGTAATTGGATGACCAGCTTCAGCAGCCTCTATAACTAATTGCGCGCCCGCAAAAGTACTGATGTGAAAAACATGCAACTCGCATCCGACTTCAATGGCAACGCCAATGGCTTCGCGCACAGACTCTACTTCTGCGGCAACGGAACGTCGCAAATCGTGGCGTGAGCTTAACAGTGGGTCATCACCGAGCGCGACCGTCGCCGCATCCATAATGGAGTTATCTTCACAGTGAGCGACGACTTTAATCTTAGCAGCAGCTGCTGCTGCGAACCAACGCCTAAGGGTTGCAGTATCTGCGACTCCGCCAGACCCCGTCGAGCATCCCAAAAAACATTTAACCGCTGGACAAAGTTTCGCCAACTCTGGCAAATGCTCGAGTGACTCCTCAATTAACGAACCATAAGGTACGTAATCCACAAAGGATTTGCCGCGCAAGTCATCTAACTTTTGCTGCAACAACTGCGGAGTACTCATTAGTGGTGGATTGTTTTGAATTTCACAAACCGTAGTCACCCCACCATGCAATGCACCACGCGAACCGAAGGCATACCCCTCCTTGCGCACTAATCCGGGTTCGCGAAAGTGAACGTGGCAATCAACCAAACCTGGCAGCAACCATTTTTGATCGACATCAATAACTTGCTCGCCGTCGCCCGCAGTCAGTTGGGCACCTATTTCCGTAACCACTCCATCGGCTACCCGAAGGCTGTCGGCATCAACGAATTTGTCGCCGTCGAAAATTATTGCGTTAGCAAAAAGAAGAGCATTCATTTTTTTATCCACCTCGGGTGTGCATCTCTAGATGTGGGTCGGCAAGTAATTCATCAAGGTCAAATGACGCTTGACGCGATTCAAGTTCGCTACGCTTCACGGCGGTTTGTGCATCTCGAGTTAACCACAATTGGCGCCAAAGCTGGAGTAATTTATCCTGATCGCCGGCGCGAATAGCGTCGAGAAGGTTATCGCCACTAGTTGCGTAAAGGCATGAATACCAATTACCATCGGCTGTCACGCGGCTGCGATCACAGTCGGCGCAAAAAGCCTTACTCATTGAAGCGATGATGCCAAATTCGTAGCCATTAGCGAGACGATAAACTTTCGCTGGCGCTGACGCAGAGGCAGCCTCAACAGTTTCTATGTCACCAAAGTGTTGCGACAAAGTTTCCAGTATCTCTGATGCCGTCACCAACTTGTCCTCGTGCCAATTAAGAGCACCGCCTACGTCCATGTATTCTATATAACGAAGTTGCACGTTTTGTGATTGCGCAAATTCTAGCATAGCAATAAGTTCGTCACAATTTTGGCCGCGAATAACGACCATATCGAGCTTGGTCTTTTCAAAACCTGCGGCAGCGGCTGCGCTAATTCCCCTTAAAGTATTTTGCAAGCCATCTACTTTGCAGAGACGAATAAAGCGTTCGGCGATTAGGGTATCAATACTGATATTCAATCGTTGCAGACCAGCATCTTTAAGTGACTGCGCGTGCTCTTCGAGCAAATAACCGTTGGTGGTGAGCGCCAATTCTTGCAGGCCATCAATAGCAGCTAATTCTTCTACCAAAAGAGAGAGATCTTTACGCAGCAAGGGCTCCCCCCCAGTGAGCCTAATTTTACGCCCGCCCGCTTTGACAAAAACGCGCGCTAATCGCCCCATCTCTTCGAAACTGAGGATGTCGTCTTTTGGCAACCACTGATAAGTATCTTGTGGCATACAGTAATCGCATCGAAAATTACAACGATCAATGACAGATAGACGCAAGCTATGTTGCGGTCGATTTAAAGTGTCAAGCGCTGCGTCCATCACTAAATCCGAGTTCGAGGCGCATGCGATCTGCTCGTGCAGTGTCGCGCTGATCGGCATTCATGCTGATTGCCGCTGCCATTTGCAAATGGCCAGGCTGCACAGCGAATGAAAGCTGTAACAGTCGATGTGGGTTCATGCTAAAACCAATTTCTTGACAAACGCCTGTATTAATACCTAAATTGATCAAGCTGAGAAATGTCAGGGACTGGCGCGTGGTCATCTGTTGCACTTCTTTTATTTGTTTGAGTGCTTGCTTCAAGTCGACGGTCAACGCTACCCGCGCACGCGTGTCGTCACAATATTGCTGACGAATCGATCGTTCGTAACTCGCTACTTCGTGCCCGTAATTAGAAACAGCCAACAACTGCTCGCTACTTGAAGAGCCAAGGGTACGCTGATTAGAAATCTGATAAAGGTGGCCTATCGCACGCGACCCTTCGCCATGTACACCGCGCACTGCGAGACCAGCCGCTCGTGCGGCTTGCAGAGAACGCTGCAATGGAGCTTTCGCACGCGCCAATGCTGGCAGATGCAGCATGATGCTTGCGCGCATACCACTACCGGTGTTAGTCGGACAGGAAGTCAAGTAACCGTAGTCTTTGCTAGTAGCGAACTCGTGCGCCTCCGCTAGAACACGTTCGACGCGTTGCGCACGACGCAAGGCTGATTCGAGATCGAGCCCCTTCGAGATGCCTTGTATGCGAAAATGGTCCTCTTCGTTAATCATAACGGAATGCGCACCACGCATACCATAGAACAACATCGTTGGGCGCTCGACATTCAGCAATTCACGCGATGCCAAATTACGTTCGAGCACAAATTCTTTAGCCGAGTCGCTTAGCGAACGTACTTCCAAAATATTGCCGTCTATATCGCACTGACGCAAAACACTAGCAGTAGCAGCAAGGATGTCTTCTGCGTCTTCGTCAGCGAGCTGTTCAGGGAATGCGCGATCAGCGACATTGCGGGCAAGTCTAACGCGAGCACTCACAACTACATCTTCTATGGGACCGCCTGTTTTAAGCCAAGCAGGTGTAGTTTGTAATAATGCCTGTAAGCGCGTTTCAGTTGACATTACAAGATTGATTTACCGAATGCACTAGCAACGAGATCAATCATATTTTTTGCGCCTTGATTACAATTATCAAGCAACGGATTTAGCTCGGCGATTTCCATGGACAGCATGCGTTGCGTTGCCGCAAATTGCTCGAGCATATAATGGGCCTCTCTAAAGTTCACTCCACCAGGAACGGGAGTGCCCACTCCGGCGACGACATCGGGGTCGAGACCATCGACATCGAAGCTTAAGTGAAAGCCGTCGGTGTCGACGTTTACCACCTGCAGCACCTCTTCGACGACTTGTGGCATGCCTTTGGCGTCGATATCAGCCATGGTCCAAACGTTGATACCCGATTCGCGAATCAATTGCGCTTCTCCGCGATCGATATCGCGGATACCGACTAGGGCCACATTTTCGTGAGAAATAGTCGGAGAGTGATTGGACAAGGAGGCCAAAGCATTTGACGAGCCACTAATGCCCAATAAGTGCGCTAGAGGCATGCCGTGAATGTTACCACTCGGAGAGGATTGTGGCGTATTCATGTCGCCATGCGCATCAAACCAGACCACGCCAAATTTCTTATTCTTCGCTGCACAGTGATTGGCAATACCAGAAATAGTGCCCATCGCAATCGAATGGTCGCCCCCTAAGACCAAAGGGGTATGGCCGTCGTTCATAGTTTGCTCGACCTCGTCACGCAAGCTTAAACAAACTTGCACGATTTCTTGCTCAAACCGATAAGACTTATCGCCAAAGCTTTCACGTGATTCACATGATGGCACCGGGATGTCAGACTGCAAGCCGACATCAAAGCCTAATCGGCGCAAGGCGCTGTCTATGCCAGCCGCGCGTAACGCACTTGGGCCTAAATCAGTACCGCGACGCGACGCACCTAAATCTAAGGGCACGCCAATTATTTTTACTATACGATCGTTGAGATTAGTCATGTTATTCTGGGCTGACGCCGAGTATTGAAATCACCTTGGCTGTCATTTCTTCTTGCTTAGCCTTATCGACGGATTCTAGATTCATGCGCAACAGTGGTTCTGTGTTAGAAGCACGCACGTTCACCCACCACCAGCCTGGAGTTTCGACATCACCGTAAGAGATGGTAACTCCGTCGAGGTCGTCGATGGAATCCGCATCGCTAAATTCTTCGCGCAAGCGGTCCATGGCACCTTGCTTGTCGTCAATGTGAAAATTAACTTCGCCGGTGGAGTGGTAGCACATTAATTCGTCAAGCAGCTCAGAGAACTTTTTTGTGCTACGTGAAAGAAGGTTAAGCACGCTAAGCAGAATTATTTCTGAATTGTCGGCATACCAATTATCTCTGAAGTAATAGTGACCGGACAGCTCTCCACCGAATGGAGCATCGTGTTCGCGCATCGTTGCTTTGAGGAAAGAGTGACCGACACGTTCTTTACGTGGTACTCCACCGAGATCTAAAATCGTCTTCGGTAAAATCCAGGATGAGCGCAAATCGTAAACTATCGAGGCGCCCGGCTCTCCTTTAAGAACTTCACGCGCGACAAGAGCTGTAACCACATCGTTACCAATAGCGCGTCCGCGGTCGTCAACGAAACAACAACGGTCAGAATCTCCATCGAAAGCTGCGCCAAGTTCGGCACCACTCTCAACCACAAATTTTTGTAGGTCGACCAAAGTGCTTAGCTTAAGTGGGTTTGCTTCGTGGTTCGGGAAGGTGCCATCGAGTTCATAGTACAGACCTTGGTGCTTAATTTGCGGGACCGCCTTCAACACAGCCGGAAAGCTATGTGCGGCCATACCATTCGCCGCATCTGAAACAATGTTCACCTCGCGCGTCAAATCGGCCCACTGTGCAACGTGTTTCGCATAGTCATCGAGAGTATCGACATGAGTACGATTACCACGCTCGGCAACGGGCTGCGGCATATCACCGGTAGTGGACATTTGCTCTATTTCCTTAATGCCGTTATCGCCAGAAATGGGTTTCGCTTCTGAAGCGCACAACTTAAAGCCAATATATTGCTTAGCATTATGACTAGCAGTAACATTCATACCACCAAAAGATTTAAGATGGCCAATCGCGAAGTAGCACTGCGGAGTTGACGACAAACCGATATCGATAACATCGATGCCGCCATCGAGAATACCTTCGATGACTTCATTATGGATTTCTGGCGCCATGGTGCGCATATCGCGCCCCACGACCAATGGTCCTTGGCCCATAAAATCGGCGAATGCTCGGCCAATGCGGCGAGCAAGATTAGAGTCGATTTGATCAGGGTAGGTTCCCCTGATATCGTAAGCTTTAAAAACTGACATAATTAAGTATTAAGCGTTTAGGATTGAGTTAAGGGACGAGCCAGCACGTTCGACGTCGCTAGAGCTCAGGTGCCGATGCGTTACGAAACGCAGCAAACGGTCGCCGAGTGCTAAGGCTAGCACGCCACAGTCCGCAAGCGCTGCCTCGACCATCGGTGCGTCAAGATCAGGTTGAGTTATTTCTAAAAAAAGAATGTTGGTATCTATGGTTTCTTGGGCCATGCGCGCACCTTGCAAACCAAGCACCATACCACCTAATTGGCGGCACAAAGCATTATCTAAAGCAAGCCGCTGTGGCATTTCGTCTAGCGCAACAAGGCCGCAAGCCGCAAGAACACCAGCTTGATGCAAGCTGCCTCCCATCCATTTTCGTACACGCCGCGCGCGCTCGATGAAGGCGCCGTCGCCAAGCAAGATGGCACCGATCGGGCAACTGAGGCCTTTCGACAATGAAATCATCAAGGAGTCGCACACATCGCCATAATCGGAAAACGGCAGTTCTGTTTCAACTTGCACGTTGAACAATCTCGCGCCATCAAGATGAATAGGCACTCCACGATTAAGTCCGAAAGCGTGCAGCTCCTGCAAATAGTCAATCGGTAGAATCGTGCCACCACTAAGCAAATGTGACTGTTCAGAACAAATTAATCCCGTGCGCGGCATGTGCACACTTACGCCACGCATCGCCTGCGCCAGATGGCCAAAATCTAGCTGGCCCCTGCTAGAAGCAAGCGTTCGCGTTTGGACCCCAGCAATGCGGGACAAACCGCCGCCTTCTAATTGAAAAATGTGCGAACTATCATCGACAATTATTTCTTCGCCAGGGACAGTATGCGCCGCAACCGCAGCTTGGTTGGCCATCGTGCCACTAGGAAAAAACAGCGCGGCCTCTTTGCCGAATAAGTTTTGAAAGTGTCGTTCTAATTCTTGAGTGGTTGGATCATCGCCATGAGCATCGTCGCCAAGCCGTGCTTTTTGCATGGCGTCGTACATTCGCGCCGTTGGCTTGCTGACGGTATCAGAACGAAAATCAGAGTATTTCGACATTAAATGTTTTCGAGGAAGCGACGCACACGGCCGACGCCCTCTTCGATGTTTGCGATAGAGTTCGCATATGAAAAGCGAATGTAGCCTTCGCCTTCAGCGCCAAAGGAGGTACCGGCAAGACAAGCAACACCCGCCTCGCTTAAGATGCGGTCTTGCATCTCAATGGACGACAAACCGAATTGCTTAATGTTAGGGAAAACATAAAAAGCACCCACCGGCAAGTGACAGTCAACACCAGGGATATCGTTAAGCAAGTTAACCATGTGCTTGCGGCGCACATCAAATTCGCTCAGCATGGCATCGACTCCTGATTGGTCGCCAGCGAGAGCTTCCATGCCAGCGCGTTGGCTAAACGATGCCGTACAAGAATTTGAATTAACCATCAACTTAGTGAAGGACTTGGCCAAATCAGGACGCATCACGCCAAAGCCCATGCGCCAACCCGTCATCGCATAAGTTTTAGACCAACCATCAAGCAGAATAACGCGATCGCGGATTTCAGGATCTTGCATTGGGCTAACATGCTCGATACCATCGTAAAGCATGCGAGCGTAAATCTCGTCGGACAAAATCCAGATGTCTGGATAATCTTTTAGCACCTTTAGCACTGCTTCGAGCTCGGCGCGTTCGGTCACTCCGCCAGTCGGATTAGCAGGCGAGTTAAGGATGACCATTTTTGTCTTAGGAGTGATTCTAGAAATCAAATCCTGTGGATCAAGGGCGAAGCCATTTACTTCGCGCAGTGGGCACGCCACAGCCTTGCCCTTCACGAAGTTGATCATCGACTCGTAGATCGGAAAACCAGGATTCGGGTAGATGACTTCGTCGCCAACGTCAATCAAAGCTAACATCGCATAAAACATCGTTGGCTTGCCGCCAGGCACAATCGTGACTTCGTCAGCACCACATTCGACGCCGCGCGTTCGTGCTACATAATCTGCGACCACTTCGCGAGCGTCCGGCATGCCGTTAGCCGGGCCATAGTGGGTGTAGCCATCACGTAGCGCCTGTATACCGGCATCTACAATGTTTTTGGGCGTATCGAAGTCGGGCTCACCAATTTCAAGGTGAATAATGTTTTTGCCCTGAGCCTCGAGAGCTTTCGCCCGTGCTAGCACTTCGAAGGCCGTTTCAGTGCCGAGGCGGCTCATGCGCTCGGCCAATTTGATGGGTGGTAAGGAAGATGTCATGTAGTTGATTTTGCGCGCCTATTCTACTTGCGCCGTACACTATTTCAGCGTTCCGAATATGGAACATCAGACCTCTCGCAGGTAGCTTTATACTTGGCATGCTAGTTGCACTACCCTACCGATGAGTAAAATTTTCAGCATTATCTGCATCCTACTGCTTGGCGCCTGCTCCAAGCCAGCGGAATTGGTTATTTACTGCTCGCTCGATCAAGATTTAAGTGAACAAATCATTCGTGACTTCGAAAAAAAGCACGACATTGAGATTAATGTGCAATTTGACGTCGAGCGCAACAAAACTGTCGGACTTGTATCGCGCATCATCGCCGAGGCCAAAAACCCACGAGCTGACGTGTTCTGGAACAACGAAATCGCTCACACTATTCGCTTGAAGGATTTGGGCCTAACGACAGCTTATGCACCTGCTACTGCCGAAGGTATACCCGCTATTTTTATTGACGCGGATAACCACTACACCGGCTTTGCTGCCCGCGCACGAGTGATTATGTATCGCACTGATATTCAGGTGAATTACCCGAAGCACCTTAATGATTTTCTCAACTCCGAGTACGCCGAAAACGGCGTCATGGCGCAACCCCTAACCGGAACAACTCTATCTAACTTTGCTTATCTGATTCAGCAAAGCTCAACGGCTGAGGTTGTGCAGTGGTTCGACGACGTCAAGTCTGCCGGCCTTGGTTTTGCAGCTGGTAACGCCGATGCCATGCGTCGAGTCTGCGCAGGAGATTACGCATGGTGTTTCACCGATACCGATGACGCGGCTAAAGCAGTGGTCAACGGTTATCCGGTAGCCATTCATTACCTCGATCAAGGTATGGGCGAAAACGGAGCGATGTTAATCCCCAATAGTATTTGCCTACTCGAGGGCGCTCAACAAAACGAGATGGCAAAAAAGTTTATCGACTATGTTGTCTCAGCCGAATGCGAGTTACGATTAGCACATTCAACCTCGGCGCAAATCCCGTTGCACAGCGGCATTACCGTACCGGATGGCATCCTATTGCCGAATCGCGATTACCCCGTGCTCGATATACCATGGGCAGCAGTTGCCGCCGAGCTTGATGACGCGGCATCCACCTTTCAAGAATTGTTTGTGCGATGATGACCTTTAAATCGCCTTGGGCCTGGTTGCTGGCAATCGTCAGTCTGCTTTGTGCATGGCTACCGCTGATGCCCAGCGTAGTGGCCTTTTTCGATTTCCCACAATGGTTAGGCACACTCGACAGTCGTTTACTGCTTCTACTCTGGCGCAGCATCTGGATGTCCTCCGCAGCCGCAATCGGCTCATTGATTCTTGGATGGCCACTCGGTTTATTCCTCGGACGCTATCGCTTCCCATTGCGGTCCACTTATTTATTGTTCTTGCCACTCTCTTTGATGCTACCGCCGTTGATGGTCGCGCAAGCTTGGTACGGTCTAACTGGCATGAGTGGCGTTTGGGCTTCGGTGTTTAGTTTTGCTTGCTGCTATGCTCCACTACCAGCGTTGTTAGTGATTCGCAGTTTAAAGAAGCAAAGCTCTGCCAGCTACGACGCGGCACGCATGGTAAGCGGTGGCCTTGGCCTACGTTTGCTAATCAGTCATACACGTGGTGCAGCTTTTGTCGGCGCAGCCCTTTGTTTCATCTTTAGTATTGGCGATTTCGCGGTGCCTGATTATTTCGCCACTGTAGGTGATTTATTCCATGTTTACTCTTCAGAAGTTTTCAGCAACTCAAGAAATTCAGACTTTACAGCTGGCGCTGTTTCGAGTTTACCGTTAATCGTTATTAGCCTCGCAATGCTGCTAGGTCTTTTACCATGGCTCAAAAACCAACAACAACACACTAGCCAGCAATGCGCCGAGCCACACACGGTAAAGCATTCCATGAGTCTCAGCGTGTTTTGCTTGGGGCTAACAACGATCCTCGTTTTTGCTGTCATCGGGCGCATGTATTTCGAAACCGGAATGCGCGGTCCACTCGCCACCAGTAGCTGGCTGCAAACTTCGAGCAAAGCCTTCAGCGACGCCTTTAGCCTCGGCCGCGCCGACATGATTCGCACTTTTCAATTCGCTTCAATCGGCGCGCTGATCTGCATGGTTGTGGCCCCGCTATGGGCATTCGTCTTTCATTACAGCAGCGGCCTTAAGCGAAATCTGTTGTTTGTCCTACTGGTGCTGCCAATGTTGATTCCGTCGCTCTCGCTCGGTTTCGGCAGCATCGTGGTGTTCAATCAGCCCTACTTAGATGGGTTTTACAATTCGATATGGCTACCTGCGATGCTCATTGCCGGACGCTTCATGCCTATCGCTGTATTGATTTGTATTAATGCTTTAGGCTCACAAGCAGCCGCTGTCGACAATAGTGCCAAGCTACACGGCTTGTCCATCGGCCAGCGTGTTTATGCGTTGTTTGTCCGAAACAACTGGCGCGCGTGCTTGCTTGGTGGCGCACTTGTTTTTGTGTTCGCGATGCGCGAACTCGACTTTGCAATTCTACTTCCTGCCGCAAACCAATCAACCGCAGTACGGTATTACAACGCGCTCCACTTCTCGCGCGATAATTTCGTAGCAGCTTTTGGTTTAAGCATTTGCTTTATATTGTTCTTACCGGTAATGCTACACTCTTGGCTGTCGAAGAAACCGTCTTAGTAATTCATGACTCATCCCATCTTAAACATCCAACAACTATGCAAGTCTTTCGGCGAGCAGTCCGTGTTGCATGGGCTAGACATGCAATTAGAAGCCGGGCAGCGCATTGCGATTCTTGGAGAATCAGGGTGCGGGAAGTCTACTTTGCTAAGAGTAATCTCTGGCCTCGAAGAATATAACAGCGGTCAAGTCACTCTCGAGCATCCGCGACGTTGCCTAATGGTATTTCAAGATCTCGGGCTGTGGCCCAGTCACACTAGCATGCAGCAATTAATAATGGCGGCCAAAGCATCGAAGATTGACGACGCCGCGGCCAAAGCTGAACACCTGCTGGAGCAGTTACAAATTTCTCATATTGCTGATCGCAAACCAGCAACCCTCTCGGGTGGCGAAGCACGGCGCCTGGCCTTTGCACGTGTACTTATTTGCCAGCCAAAGCTAATCTTGTTGGACGAGGCTTTTTCTTCCTTAGATGCAGACAATCGTCAACAAGGAATCGAGCTATTACAAGAAGTTCTAGCATTAAGCTCAGCAGCGGTAATCATGGTGACTCACAACCAAGACGACGCCACGCAACTCGACTTCCCTATTTTTGATTTGGTCGGCGGCCAATTACTAGCACGATGAGATTTATTAGTGCACTTTTTGCTGTCCTCGGCATTGCCGCTTTAGCGCTGATGCTAGCGCCACAAGAAAGTTTGCCGGCTACAGAATGGTATTCGTCGACCCAATGCCTTGACTGCCATGCCGATGTTGCCGCCGAATGGAAGAGTTCGCATCATGCCTTCGCCTACGAGAACCCCGAAGTACGCAAGCTGTCAAACGACTTTGCCAATCAAGAATGCATCGCTTGCCATGCGCCGCAACCCGTGCTTAAGTTCGAAGCCGGAGAACGGGTGTTAGCCCGCCAATCTGAGCGCGGCCTGGGAGTGGACTGCTTAGCGTGCCACGCTGTGACCGATGGTGGTGTTGCTACCAACAACCGTCAAGCCAACGGTGATGCGCCGTGTCATCCACGCTTTGTTGAGCGTATGGGTAGCGTTCAATTATGCTCTTCATGTCACAACCAGCATAAAACCGTAGACCAATGGCGCGGCGCACCGGACAACTTAAAAGGCAACAATTGTTTAGGTTGCCATATGCCCCAAGAATTCCGTCAAGGCGGTCGAAGCGGAAGTAACCATGCTTTCCCCGCCAGTCACGATTTAGTAGCTTTGCAAAGCGCGGTCAGCTTAGATTTAAAAATTGAGGATGGCGTGGTGCGAACTACCTTAACCAATGATGGTAGTGGCCATAACTTCCCCACCGACGAGCGTTCGCGCGCTGCTGATCTATTCGTGCAATATCAAGTCGACGGCAAGCTGGGCGAATGGCAACGCTTATACCGCTTTCGCGATCCCTACCGTGACGAGACTGATTTAACGAATACACAATTGCCATCCGGGCAGAGCATGAGTTTTGATTTGCGTAATGACGTGCAATCTGTTGCAGTACGTTTGATTTACAAAACCAACCCGTTCATGAGCGACGATGATGGCGTTGTTGTTCATTCAGCGACTTTAATAATTGATGAGTAAATACCTAGCTCTACTCATTGCGGTATTGGCACCCAGTTGCTCTCGACAAAACGAGGTGACGCCGATTACCACTCTTGAGAAGCATTCTTTTGACGAAGTGATTGAGCAGCACCTTACTGATGCCAGCGCATGGCCCGAATTCGGGATTGAGCGTGCAAATGAAATGATTGAACTGTTCGACATGGTAGAGCTCGGTGGTGCCATCGGACAACGAGCGCAACGGCGTGTTAATCGGCTTGGCAATAATGAAATACAACACGCATTATTGCTAATAGTTGAAACCGACAAACAGAATACAGCATTGCGCCGTCGCGCATATACCTTACTCGCTAATCGTGATTGGCAAAGCAGTAATAGGTTTATTCCACGACTCACTCTACGCCTAAAGTACGAAAAAGATTGGCCGTCTAATATTATCATTGCGCGCGCTTTAGCCAATGTAGGCAGCCTAGCAGGGCTTGATGCTGTTCAATCTATATTACTGAACTCTAGCGAAAACGAAATCGACGATTTAGATCTAGCCAAATCTCTAGCCGCCGAGTTTATTTCCGAAATAAATTCTGGCCATGACGACTTTAAAGACAACTGGCAACACCTACAACTGCTTTCAGACAACTGGGACAGTGTGCACACTTTTCAGGGCGTCAAAACTGATTTCAACCAGCAGTATCAAGACGAGCTATGGCACTTGGTGGCACAATTCCGCTCACAACCCTTACGCCCGGTTGACGATGCCCGCTTTGTGTTTATCCGCCTAGAACAGCAGTCGATGACAGTGCTAGCTGCGGCTGCTAGCGATAACAATCGTTACGTACGCGATCATTGCCTGCAAACGCTGACCTGGATGCAGGCATCTACACAACTTGCTTATGATTTCGCTCTGGAGGAATCCTTGGAGATTCTTGGAAGTGATTTTTATAGTAGTGTGCGGGCAATCGAATATCGTGGTTCACTCATGGCTGAAAGCCAAGCCGATTTCTTATGGCCTTTCATAGAAAATGGAAATTACGAGCAACGTACGGCTGCCGCCGATGCCCTATTACGTTGTGCCGATTACAGTGTCGCTCGCATCGATGCTTTGCTGATTGATCAGAGCTTTAGCCCCGAAGCGCAATGTTCGTTATTGTTGTTGCGCGACGAATTGCGTGGGAACGAGATTGTTATTCCGCAAATAAGCGGTCTTGACGAGAACGAATTAAACAGGCGCTTACGTTGGCAGCAACAGCGACAAGTTTTAGCCGCCGACTAGCGCAAGCAGCGCAAGAGCTACAAATGCCCCAATGGCAGATGCCACCGCGACATGCATACCCTGCATGATACCGTGCTGAACTTCGGAGCCTAACCGTTTGTCCCACAATGCAGCACCCGTTTGGCTGACCTCGACAAAGGACAGCACAAAGAAAATAGCGAAAAGTGGAAACAGCATAAAGCCCATCCCGCGTACTAGCACGTATAAATAGCGCTTAAGCGATTCCGTCAAAGTCAAGAAACGTCCTTCGCTGTGCACAACTCGAATTCGCAAAATCCATTTCCCAGGAGTCATGCCCGTGCGACTAATCGCAAGTACTTCAACTATGCCCATCACTATCAACACAGCACCCAGCAAAAACGCAGGAGGGTTTTGAGGAGAGCTCACGACCGATTGAATCGCTTCTTCAGACAAACTAGAAACCCACAAGAAACTGGTAAAAAAACTAGCGAAAACGAAATCTATGATACGTGCCGAGAATCGGCGCCAAGCACGGCGCGCATTATCTTGCATATCGCGCGTCTTCGGGTTATCAAAGGGTGAACTCGGTAGAACATACTCGCCACCCGAGTCTACTCGAGGAATATTTGGATTAGCTGGCATCTGCGGTGGCTGAATCATAGCGGGAATAACACGCATAATTTTAGGCAGCACTTCGCTGAGCGGTTTCCAGTCTTTCATGCTAAGCGACCAAACCAAATCAGAGTCGCACAAAAAGTTCGTGTTGTACATCTCAATCAATTCGGACTCGCTAACGGGACCTGATTGCTCACCCTTAATGGTGTAAAACCACTGGTCTTGCGGTGGTTGCTGTGGTTGAGTGTCAGTCATTGAGGGCGCCATCGTACATTTCTTGGTTAAAGCCAACAACCAGTTTGTCGTCAACAATTATGGATGGCGCGCGCAAATTGCCACTCGGACCAAACATTTTCCCAAAGGCCTTCGGGTCTTGGCGCAGTTCCGTCAATGACGTGCAAAAAAAATATTTGCCACGTGCGATGCGAACTTCTGAAATATGCGTCAGCACCGATTCAATGTCACCACTCGCGATTGGGTTCTTTCTAGCATCGACCACCTCACGGGCAGTTATCGTGGCGGCGCTTAAATATGCGTCAGCACGAGTGCACGATGTTCAGCTTTTACGGTGCAAGTACCATTTGATTGCGGATGCCATGGGCATATTGTAATTCAACCGAGCTCGCAGTTAAGCTACTGCCATGCAAATTCATACTCTCGCTAGTGGCTCGACCGGTAATTGCGCGCTCATTACAGCTGGAAGTGGCGCTCAGCGCACGACTATTTGCCTCGATGCTGGCATCGCCTTGCGCACGGCCCGTGGCTTCGCTGAAGAACTTGGCCTCAACTTAGCTGAGCTTGACGCCGTGCTACTTAGCCACCGTCATGGCGACCATTCCGTCAATATCGTGGCGCTTGCTGCGCGCGCCCAGGCTCCGCTTTATATGCATCGTGACAACATCGACACCAGCCAGAAAATCAGTAAGGGCGAGCTGAGCCGCCGCAACATTGATCGCCGTGATATTGCAGACGGTAAAACCTTTTATGTCAACGACATCGCGGTGACCCCCATTCAAATTCCGCACGATGCCGACCCCACATTTGGCTTCATCTTCGAATATCAAGACAAGCGCGCCGGATTCTTCACCGACCTCGGCAACCCTGATTCTTTAATCGCTAACAATACCCTCGGGGATCTCGACGAATTAGTACTCGAATCAAATTACGATGCCGAAATGTTGGCAAACGGGCGCTATCCACGCGCGTTGAAGGATCGGGTTTCTTCCGACTTCGGACACTTGTCTAACCTGCAAGCCGCTGAGGCCATCCAACAAGGCGCTTCAGCGCGGTTAAAGAAGCTAACTCTGGCACACTTGTCGCAGAAAAACAATGCCCCACTGATTGCACACGAATGCATGCAACAGGCATTAAACGACAGCGGGCTACAACATGTAGAACTATTACTAGCTCCAGCTCGCGGGCCTATTAAGGCTGCGCAGCTTTAACGAAATACGTTGTACTTAACGATATGCCACATGGCAGCGACACCGTCTTTCCAACCGATCTTTTTACCTTCTTCGTAATCACGGCCGTAGTAAGAAATGGGCACCTCGTAAACGCGCACTCGTTTACCCTTTAGCCTTACGCGTGAAATTTTAGCCGTAACCTCTGGCTCGAAGCCGAAGCGGTTTGACTCAAACCTTAGATCGCGGAGAACCTCAATCTTGAAAACTTTATAACATGTTTCCATATCGGTAAGGTTAAGATTGGTAAACATGTTTGACATCCATGTTAGGAAATTATTGGCCATCTGGTGCCAATACATGTGCACACGAGACATACGCGAGCCCTTGAAGCGCGAGCCGTAAACCACATCGGCCAAGCCTTTCTCAATAGGCTCGAGCAATATTGAGTACTCTCCGGGATCATACTCGAGGTCGGCGTCTTGAATAAGCACCACGTCACCCGTCACAAACTGAAAACCTGTTCGCAGAGCAGCGCCCTTACCTTGGTTAACCTCGTGATAATGAATAGACAGGTCGGCGTCGTTTTCGATGCTCTTAAGAATATCGCGAGTACCGTCTTGCGAGCAATCGTCGACCAAGATGAGCTCTTTTTCGTAGTCGGTTGATGCGCGGACGCGACGGATTATTTCTAACAAAGTTTTTTCTTCGTTGAAAATTGGGATTACGATGGAAAGTTTCATTTACCTAAGATGTCGAAAGGGCGCTCCTCATGACAGTTAAAGTGCAGTATACATCCTCATGACCGACGCTTCCTCACGATACCAATATTAATTAGACCAATTCATTTTCAGCGTCTTCTGCGCCGTGAGTCAAAGCTTTAAGTTTCTCTTTAAATAATATAATTAATAAGCCAAAAAGGATACAGAACACAGCGATGCCCGTGAAGACCGCGTATTCACCGAAAGAAGATGCCGACTCGCCTAAAAGCCCGGCTAATTTGCTTCCCAATCCTGTCATCGCGAAATAAAGACCCATCATAATCGAAGCATATTTCATAGGAGCCAACTTCGTGATAAAAGATAAAGCCACAGGGGAAGCACACAGCTCACCTACTGTATGAAACAAGTAAGCAAA
>Ga0315320_10001408_pt1 | contig 19918 bp, 33 predicted proteins | sample M140m21515metaG_FD_203458 | JGI IMG/M metagenome (GOLD analysis project Ga0315320, IMG submission 203458) | Ammonia-oxidizing marine archaeal communities from Monterey Bay, California, United States - M1 40m 21515 | ecosystem: Environmental > Aquatic > Marine > Coastal | place: USA: California... | reverse complement strand
AAGTCTATCAGTTAACAGCATTAACAATGCTGCAGCAAATGTTGGAATTGCAACCATTATGATTAATGAAGATGATAAGAAAGACCATGCAAGTAATGGAATTTGTCCAATGGACATATCAGGATGTTTACATTTGAGAATTGTTACAACAAAATTTAATGCACCCAATACGGAAGAAATACCTAAAATCTTTAAGCCAAATATCCACATATCGGCTGCAGGTCCTGGAGCACTAATTATAGAATATGGAGGAGTTGCATACCAAGTAAAATCTGCAAATCCTAACCAAATTAGAACTCCTGCTGGAGGAATCATCCAAAATGCAATTGCATTAAGTTTAGGATATGCCATATCCTTGTATCTAACCATTATTGGAACGTAATAGTTACCAACTGCTGATGCAAATGGAATAATGAATAAGAAAATCAAAGTCGTTCCGTGAACAGTGAAAATTCTGTTAAATGTCATAGAGTCTGCAATGATTTGAGATCCTGGTAAGAATAATTCAGCTCTTATTCCAAGTGCAAGTGAACCACCCAAGAATAAGAATGTAAGAGAACTGATTAAGTAAAGTAATCCAACATCAGTATGATGTGTTGAAAACATAATTTGCCAAATTGGACGTGGTTTTTGTAATTCTAAAGTCATTAGTTAATCTCCTCGAAAATAATTTCGGATAAAAGCGTTGTTAAGATTGTCAAGGTTTTGCCTCCTCAACATATAGTGTTCCTCTCATGTTATAGTGAATTAATCCACAGTATTCCCTACATTGTATATCATGTTCACCAACTTTATCTGGTGCAAACCACACAGTGTTAACTCTGCCAGGAATTGCATCAATTAAAACAACATAATCGTGAATGTTAAAAGAGTGATTAACATCAGTTGATACTACTTCAAACTTGTAGGCCTTTCCAACTTCAAGATGTAATTCACCAATTTCTTTTGTTCCATCTTCATGTTCAAAAGTCCAGAACCACTGCTGCCCTGTTGCAATAATTGTTTTAGCATCTTCAGGAACATGTTCAACAAGTCTTTCAGCTTCCCATGCTTCTGCACCTACCCAAGCCATTAATGCAATAACTACTGCAACATAAATCCATTCAGGCCAGTTAGAATGTCCAGACATATCTACCAGTCAGTTCCCTCATAGCTAGTTGGTTTTGCTTTTGGATGAGATTCTCTAAATCTCCAAACTTGCCAAATAATAGTACCTGAAACAACTGAGCCAACTACAAATGCCACAGTCATCATCTTATAGAATAAATTCCAAATTACAACTCTACGATCAAGATATTCACCAGGTTCATCACCAGCTGCAAATGCAAAGTCTGCAGCAGGTAAAGCTACCAAAACCGCAATTATCAGTAAGAATCCAAAGATGAACTTCATTATCGATTATTTGACTTCGCCTTCAATTTCTTTATAAGGGTTTTCAAGATTATTATTTACCAATTCTGATCGAAGCGGGATGGATGCATCACATTTATTCCAGTAAGAGAGAATTTACGATCTTTTTCTCTAAAAAGATTAAGTGATGCATTAGCTACGATCAATTCAAAAAGATTGGTAGGAGATAAATCAACAATTGTAGATAACATTGCTTTGATTGGATCCATATGAGTAACTAAAACAACATTTTCGTCAGGATGTTTATCAATGACTTCATCAACGATAGAAGTTACTCGTTTTTTTACATCAGCAAATGTCTCTACTCCATTATGAGCAATTTCCAATTCCCCATTATAGAATTTCATAAAGACATTTCCATGACTTGTAAAAATTTCATCATATGGAACACCAGTGAATTTACCCATATCCAGTTCAATTAGTCGATCATCAATTGTGACATCTATAGAATTATGTTTTCCAGCAATTTCAGCAGTATGTTTTGCTCTTTGAATTGGACTTGAATAAATTGCTGAAATATTCATGTCTGCAAGTAATTCAGCAGTTTGTTCTGCTTGTTTAATTCCCACATCAGTTAATGGTACACCTGGTGTTCTACCAGACAAGATTCTTTCAGTATTATTTTTTGCCTGTCCATGTCTAAGAAAAATTATTTGACCCACTATGATCGCTGTTCAAATAGAGATAATAATAACATTATTGGCCAATAAATGATGAAAGTTGGAATTATTGGCGGAACAGGAGGTATGGGAAAAGGTTTTGCTTTAAGATGGTCATTAAATCATGACGTCATTATTGGTTCAAGGGATGCTACAAGAGCATCAGAATCAGCAGTAGAATATACAAACATTGCAAAAGAATCATTTGGAGAAATAAAAGGAACAATTTCTGGAAACGATAATGTTTCAGTTGCAAAAGATAGTGATGTCTTAATTCTATCAATTCCATATGAAAATATTGATTCAGTATGTTCTGGAATTTTATCTGAAATAAAAGAAACTTGTGTTGTAGTATCTCCAATTGTACCAATGACTAAAACAGATGTTGGTTTTGAGTGTGTTTCAATTAAAGAGAATAAACCATTTTCATACAAACTTGTGTCAAACCACATGAAAGATAAATCAAAACTTGTATCTGCATTTCATGTAATTTCTGAGAAAAAATTGATTAATCCTACACTAGAATTAGATTATGATATTTTTGTTTGTGGAGATGATAAAGAATCAGTTCAAGTTGTAAATACACTAATTGATGAGATTAAAGGATTGAGATCAATATACTTAGGACCAATAGAATTATCATATCTTGCAGAAATGTCCACACCATTATTGCTTAATGCAATGATTAGAAATAAGATTAAAAATCCAGGCATTAAAATCATCTAAGTCTGTTTTTTATTTATTATGAGTCACGAATATTATAGAAGAGGTCGAAATTGGTTTACAGCAATAGGTTTGATGTTTTGTGTAATGGCAACAATAGTTTTAATTCAACAATTATTAATTTGGGGTCCAGAGTTTGTAGAAGATTTTTTATTCAATAATGAAATAACAAATGAAAAAGTATCCATGGGTATGCTGGCATTTGGGATTTTTATGGTAGCATTAGGATTTAGAAAACATGAACAAAAGAGATGAATTTCTAAAAACTCAAAAAATTTTACGATTATCTACTATTGGTAAAAATAATTTTCCACATATTACGCCTGTTTGGTATATGTTTAGTGGGAAAAAAATCTACATTGGAACAGATACTAAAAGTCAAAAAATAAAAAATATTCAAAAAAATAATCATGTTTCATTTTGTGTAGATGTGGGAGTAAATTCTCCAAAAATTTATGGGGTGATGGGTCAAGGAATTGCTAACTTAATTTTAGAAATACCCAAAACAAAAACAATTGCAAAAAAAATACTTTTGAAGTATTTTAAAACATTAGAGAATAAATCAGCAAAACAATTACTTGAAGATACTGACTGTATTATAGAAATAATTCCACAAAAATTTTCTATATGGAATTACTGACTAACAAATTCTTCAATTTTATTCATTGCAGAATCTAAAATTTCAAGACTTGGGAGATACACAAGTCTAAAGTGTCCACTTCCATATTGTTCTCCAAATCCAGAACCGTGAACAGTCAAAACACCTTTTGATTCCAATAATTTTGTAACAAATTCTTTATCATTGCTAAACTTATTATGTTCAATTTTTGGAAATGCATAAAATGCACCTTTAGGATTTGAACAAGATAATCCAGGCATTTCATTAAGACGTTTTACAACTAAATCACGATGTTTTTTCATTTCTGAAACAAAATCTTGAATATAATTTTGAGAACCACGTAGTGATTCTAAAGCAGCATGTTGTACAGGAAGACTAGTTGCAATTCTTACTCTTGCAAGTTTTGGAAGGTGTTCTCGTAATGATTCAAGTTGAGGTGAGCGATTAAATGCAATATACCCAATTCTCCAGCCTGACATTAAATGAACTTTAGAAAACCCATTAAGAATAATCACAGGAGAATCACCTGCAACTTTTCCAATTCCTACAAATTTATCGTCAAAAATAATTTGATCATAAATTTCATCACAAATAATGTAGAGATTATGTTCGTTAGCAATATCTACTAATTTTTTGAGTGCAGTTTCATTAAAGACAACACCTGTAGGATTATTTGGACTGATTAAACAAATTGCAACAGTTTTTGATGTAATTTTAGATTTAATATCATCAATGTTAGGAGTTGAATTATTTAGATCTACAGCAAATTCTACAGGAATTCCACCATGTAATCTTACATACGAAGCATATGGAGGATAATAAGGTCCAGGTAAAAGTACTTCATCACCTTCTTCCACAATTGAAGAAATCACCATGTCCAATCCTTCAGAAACACCATTTGTGATTAAAATATCATCAGCTGTAATTGAAAGTCCTTTTGCATTTTCTTTTTTTGCAATTTCTTCTCGTAATTCTAAAAGACCTTCAGATGTGGAATAATAATTTTCTCCTTTATTGATAGAATTGATTAAAGCTTGTTTCACATTTTCAGGAGGTTGAAATCCAAATTGGACGGGATCGCCAATATTTAGATAATCAACACTCATACCAGATTGTTCAACTTTTCGTGCAGCTAAAACAATATCTCTAATTGCATATTCAACACCTACAACTTTTTTTGAAACTTTCAATGTATCTAGACAGATATTTACACCTGTTAAAATCTTAATTGTTTGGACTCGTGGCTCAGCCTGGATAGAGCAAGCGGCTTCGAACCGCTAGGTCGAGGGTTCAAATCCCTTCGAGCCCTTTAGATTATTTTATTAATCAAATAATTTGCCAAATAGTAAAATGATGATATCAGTATTCAAGATTGGGTTAGTGTTGGTAATTATTGGAATGGTTTGGGTCTCTGTAATCTTCAATGAAACAGAGAAAAATCATGAAGAAACCATACTGAAAAAATCAAATTCTATTGAATCAAAATTAGATTTTTCAGGAGTTGGAATTGGATATTATAAAATTTACATGCCTGAATTTAACGATGAAAATGTATTTGTTCAGATTTTAGATAAAAATTTGAATATCATAGAAGAAAAAAAAGTTAACACAAAATTTTCAGTAGCATATTTTGATTTTGATAAAGATGGAGTATATACAATAAGAGTATCAAATATTTCAGAAAAAACAATTAATTTACAAGTAGAATTTGGAGATACACATTCACAAAATATGATAGCACCAGGAATTATGATATTAGTTGGTTCATTAATAATAATGTTAATTTCTTATCTAAAAATAAAAAATTACAATATAGAGCAACCAGATGAAAATATTTCATAGATTTGGATACATTGTATAGTATGACCAAAAGTAAGAACTAAATTAAAAATTAACCAAGTTGAAAAAAACAAAAATGCGATAATTGAGAATGGAAGAAATATTTTTAATTTTGTGTGTTCTCTATTTTTAATAATTAAAACAGCACCCAAAGAAGCAAGAACTAAACCAAATTCAAGTGGTTGATGAGACCACGAAATTAAGCCATCAATTCCAAATAAATCATGAGAAAGAGAATCACCAAATCCAGAAATCATTTGTATTATTGAGCCTGCAATAACAAGTTTAATTCCAGTCTTTAATGATCCATGAACTGATTTTCTAAATAACAACAAACAACCCATTGCTGCAGCAAAAGTTGTTATGAATACTCCAGTGTAAACTACTATGTGAGATGGACTCCAAAAGAATTCAGGCTCTTTAAGAATATGAGAGATAGCATCCCAAAATCCAGCTGAAACAATTACAATTGGTCCAATTACTGCTAAGATAGATACAAGAGAAATTAATGTAGTAGATTTTATAAATAAGGAATTTGAAAAAATTTGAAGTAATTTCATTTTATTGTTACGTCAAAAATGGACTATTTGAAAATTCGTAATATTACTAATTAATAAGAATGAAAATTATGCGTAATTTTAAGAATTAACTATATTAGATGAAACACTGTGAACTAATCATGAGTCCAGGAATAGGATTAATGAAAAGAAGATTGGAGAAAGAGAAAGATGCTATTGCATTAGCTATATCAGGTATTGCTAAAGAATACGATAAAAAACCAGAAGAAATCAAAACATTGGAAACAAAATATCATGATGATGCGGGAGATTGGTATGTCGCACTTGGATGGGAAGAAAAAAAGGCTATTGTAAAAATGGATTCAGTGTTAGGAACGGTTACTGAGATAAAAGAAATTTAGTGAATTAAAAAAATAGAATTATAATTGGATTAACAATTGTACAATTAATGGATATTACAATCGAACCATGGAAAAAATTAATAATTCATGAAATTATTGAATATAAATTCGATGATTGGGTGAAGCAAATAGCTTTCAGTACAAGATCATCAGGAGGCGGCATTCCAACTATGCAATGGACAAATGGAATTGTTTTTGCATCAGCCAGTCTTCCGACTACAAATGCAACAGTTGAAGAGCAATTAAAGGGCATTTTACATTGGTCATCAGTCTCATTTGCAATAAAAGAAAAATTTGAAAAACAAATTGTTAAAGAAAATGCAACAATTAATTTGGTAGATGTAAGTGTAAATGAGATTTTTAATAAATTATCAATTGAGTTAAAATCACAGTCAAAATATCAAAATCTAGAATCTGGCAAAAATCAATGAATATTGAAGAAGAAATTAAAAAATGTGAAACATATTCAAAGCAGATCAAACAATATGATCCTGATCCATTTTATGTAAATTATTTTTTTGATAAATACATTAATTCAATAAATAATATAATTAATGGAATTTTTGAGGAGGCAAATGTAGATTTTGGATTATTCATCACTAAGAAAATTACTCAGAAAGAATTTAATGAAAAAGCAAAGATGAAAAAAGATCAAAATGCATTAAAATTTTCTGAATGGTTTTTAATAAAATTCAAAAAAGAGCATCAAAAATCATATCCAAATTTTATGAATAAAATTTTTCAATTCAAAAATAAAAATGAAACATTACCTGAAATTAAAATTATGATAAGAGCCACAGAGAGGTACATTAATGATTTTAATCAAGAAATTAAAGTTGATTTAAAAAATGGAAAAATCATTTCAAAAGATCAATTAGATATTGAAATAAAAAGACAAACTCCAATATTTTTAGAAATAATTAATCTGAAAAGAAATGAAAAAGAAGAACCTAAAGTAACTAAGAAAAAAATTATTCCATCAGCATTTGTAAATTTAGAAAAAAATTGTGATGTTGAAATAATGTACCTATGTCAGATTTACACACCTGTAATTAGACGATTAATTGATGAATCTAGAAATAAAATTAAAGAATTAACAAATTGGTAATAAAATAATTACTTTTGACGATTTTTTAATCGTGTTTCCATTCTTGATTTACCTTCTTCAAACTTAACACGATCCTCATCTGTTTTAAGAGATAAATTTGGAACATGAATTGGTTTACCATTTTGACCAAGAGCAACAAATGTTACAAATGCAGTTGCAGTAACAGTACGAATTCCAGTTACAATATCTTCAGCTTCTGCTTTAACTTCAATTTCCATTGAAGAATTATGAACATAGTTAATTCTAGCATTTAAGAAAAGAACATTTCCAACAAAAACAGGTTTCAAAAAGTTCACACTATCTAATGATACAGTAACTGCATTGGATTGAGAATGACGTTGTGCAACAATGCCTGCGACCATATCAATATTTTTTAAAATTTCACCACCAAATACATTTCCAGCAGGATTTGCATCAGAAGGAAACATCCTAACGATTACTTCAGCATGTGATTCAGAGGGACTTTTTTCAATTAAATTTGAATTTTCTGACGACATTTTTCTCAACTTGTCTGTATATTCATCCAATTTAATTTGATCAGTTTAAAATGATTATTTGAAATATTTTTCTAGTTTAATTTTATCAATTTTAGGGATTTTTGCCATCTCAAATCCCTCAGGGCGTTTAGAAGTTGATCGTGTTGCATCAATTCCCATTTTTGCAGTTTGTAATTTTTTCTGATCACTTGAAGGATCAAGACTAGATCCTCGTACATTTTTGATAATTACTAGATCTTTGTCTGCTTGAAATCTAGTAGCCATAGCATACTCAACAGATTCAGCATTATTTGGATCAATATCTTCATCAACTACAGTTACTTGTTTTAGAGAACGATGAGATTCGAATGTTTTCTTAATAATTTTTTTAGCATCTGATTCAGTTTTCTTTTTTATTTGAACAACAGCATGTAGCCAGTTTGAACCTCCATTTGTCATGGATACTTGTTTGACTTGAGAATAAGCCTTTTTTAATTCTCCATTTAATTTTGATTCAATTGGCATTCCCATTAGTAATCTATGCTCACCATATCCAGAAAGAACATCATGGAAAATAGGATTATTTCTAAAATACAAATTTTCAATTTCAAATATCGGTTGAGATCTTTTATGATCATAAGTTTGAAGCATTTCTACCATCCATTCTGGATGAACTTTATCACGTAGAATTTTTCCTTCCATTACAATTTCAGCACCAGATGGTACATTCAATCCAGAGAACGGGAGTTTTGATAGAGTTAATTTTCCACCTAAAAGTGAATTTGCAATATCAATTTCGTCTTTACCCCAATCAAATTGATAAGCACCAGCAATTGAAATTGCAGGGTGAACACCAACAGTAATTGCAATTTTTAGATCTTCACCATGTTCTTTTGCATCAATAAAACATCTGTGTAAATGACGACCTTCAACCATCCTAATTGAAAGATGAGTTTTATCAATTGGCATCATTCGATGAAATGATGAATTTTGTTTTCCAGTTTCAGGGTTTTTGGCATAAGCTACTGAGGATGTAATAAAAGGACCAGATTCTTTTTCAAAATGAGTGACAATAGGCATGGAATTGATGTTTTTAGACTTATTTTCCATGAATTTTCCAGTTGAAATTATTTTTGGTGTTTTTGCATTTTTGATAGCAGAAATTACTTTTTGATGAATATTACTTTCAGTACCACCGACTGCCAAAGCAAATCTTTTTCGAGTACCGACTAAATTAGAAACTAATCTAAAATCACTTTCTTTAATATTTTCAAATAGAACTGCATTTGACTGATCTACTTTTGCGGTAATTCCAGCAATTTCATATTTTGTTGAAACTTTAGTTTTAATGGTTTTAAGTTCCTTAATTTTTTTAACTTTAGAAATGTATTCTCTTAAATCACTCATTTTCAATCATTTCCATAATTTCAGACATTAAGGCTTTTGCGGTTGGAGGTTCTAGCTCCTTTTGAACATAAGTAGAAACTAAAGCGATACCTTTCATTCTTGTACTGATTCTTTCGGCAATTAGTCTTAAGAATAGAGATTCACTTCTAGATGGGATAACAGTTGTTGTTGTTGGGTTAGGTCCAATAGCTAAAGATACGATCATGGAGCCAATTTTATCATTACCTTCAGTAACTGAAACAAAATAACCATTTTCAAATTTTTGAATTTTTAAAGAAAAACTACGATTTTCTAATTGTACCATTTTATGGAAAAATCCATCTGATGAATTCAATAATTAACAATTGAATCTTATGCTTTTATTGCTATTGATTCATTTTCTGGGTTTTTTGTACATTTCTTCAAATGTTTATCAATAAAGACATAGGATTTTCCACAATGTTCACATAGTGTTTTTTCTTTACCTTTTGTTGTTTTAGCTTTAGTTGTTTTAGCTTTAGTTGTTTTAGCTTTAGTTGTTTTAGCTTTAGTTTTAGCTTTAGTTTTAGTTTTTCCTTCAGCCTCTTCTTGAAGTTCTTTTTCCATTTCTGAAATTGATTTTGTTTCAGCTTCAACTGCATCTGCCTCAACTCTTGCACGTAATTTTGCTTTGTATTTCAAATTACGTGGTTTTGTTCTTAATCTATAACCACAACAAGGACACCATAGTCCTTCCCATTTGATGAATATTTCACAAATTTGACATCTTCTTTGCCCAGAAGCATATCTACCAGTACCGACTGGTTTTTGAGCCTTATATCTAACACAAATTCCTTTACATGTCATTTTAGTGTTTTATATAGAAATTATAAGTATATAAGGATGGATCGCTATAAAATACAAAAATTAATGAAATTTTTTGAAATTATTTTATATTATTTCATTATAGAATAACAATTTACAAAAAAAAACTTAAAATGTACAATAAATATGTATTGATAATTATTTAACGATATTATTTGAAATAATAACATCTAGTAACAAATTTTTAAAAAAAATGAGTAATTTACTGAATAATATGAAAAAATTGTTTAATGAAGCATTAGAAAATTTTAATTTTTTCAATAATTAAAATCAAAAAACTTCAAAGATAAATTACTGTACATACAAAATATTTCATGGCAGATAAAATTACTTCAAAAGAATTAATGGCTCAAAAAAATGATTTTGTGATAATAGATGTGAGAGAAATTGATGAATTGGAAGGCGGGATCATAGAAGATTCAATCCACATGCCTTTGGGATTATGTATTAGAAACGTAAAGAAAAAACAAATTGAAGATATGAAAGATAAGAAAATTTGTACTTATTGTGGAACTGGATATAGAGGAAATATTGCAGCTGATGAATTAAGCAAAGAAGGATTCTATGCAGTAACCCTGGATGGGGGTTATTCTAATTGGATGTAAATGACCCCATAGATGAAGAAAATAAGAAAATAGATGAAGAAAATAAGAAAATAGATGATTATAATCGTAAAGTGGATAAATATAATGAAGCATTAGAAAATGGTGAAGAACCTAATGATAATTTTTAGTAGAGATTTAAAATGAGTGACAATTCCCAAATTCCAACCAAGGAAGAAATTATTAAAAATATGGCAAAACATTTGCAAACTCACATGCAAGATGGAGAAGAAGTTTTACTTAGAACATATGATCTTGCTTTCATCAAAGGGAAAATGGAAGGTATTGAAGAAATGAGAAATAAAAAAAATGAAAAAATTTAGTTAATTAGATTATAAAATAAGAAAATTAATTCAAAAATAAAATTATGCTTTCAAAATAGTATTGACAACATGTTTTACCATATCATCAAAATTAGAATTAACATTTGATTCAATTTCAGCTAATTTGGAATCTCCTTCTTGTGCAATTTTTGCAGATTCAGAGTTTGCTTTTTCCTTTGCAGCATTAATCAACACTTCGGCTTCTTTGGTTGCCATTTCACGAGTTTTTTCTAACAATGTATCAATCTCACTTAATGTTTTAACATTAAGTTGTTTTTTCATATCTCCAACTTTACCAGTTAAAGAGTCAAGATCACCTTCTAAACCATTCAAAGTTTTAATTATTCCAGTGACTTTAGATTCAGCAACATCAGCCATTATACTCAGAATTCATAAATTCCATTATTAAATCATTCATTTTTAGAGATATTTTAGGCACAAAAAGGGGATTTTAACCAGTTGTTAAAAGTAAAATTGCTCTAGCTAGATCGCCTTTAGCCTCTTCTAAAGCACTTTTTGCTTTTTCCTCATCAACACCTGCTTGCTGACTAACTAATTGAATATCCTCATCTGAGAAAATTGGAACTTCTAACTCTGCTTCTTCATAACTTTCAGCAGTTACTGTAAAAATGGAACTATCTTTTCCTTTCATTTCAGTTACAGATGGTTTTGAAATAATTATTTCTTTTTTATCGGTTTTAATTATAACTTCTTGAACATTTTGAAGTTCATTCATATCAAGACCCATCTTATCCATCATTCTTCGCATTTCACGATTACCTCCTCGCATCATACCACTATCTCCTCCTTACGACTTTTTAAACTATCTCTAACTTTAATGGCTACACCTTGATTAAAATCAGAAATCATTTCAGATGATAAAATGGCTTTACCTACAGCAATTACTTTATTTTCAAATAATATTGGAGTGTCAGCTGAAATACGAACATTTTTTCCACACCATACAACATGTTTACAGAATACAGATCTTCCTTCCATTACAAATGGAGCAGCATCAGTGTTAATTTCAATACAATTTTCTCGAAATATCTTATTCTGAAGTAATGTCTGTGCAAAATCAATACTTATTGCCAAACTACCATTAATTCTTAGAGTACAAAGTAATTTTCCCTTATGAGAAACGGTTCTAATTCTACCAGTTTTTCGAGATAAAACAATATCAATATCTTTTGGCAAATACTTAGAACAACCAGTACCAAATAATGCATCAAGAGATTGTTGAAGTTTAATCAAATGTTCCATAACTGAATGTGATTAAATGGAAATATTAGTTAATGTTAATCTATAGCAAAAATAAATAACTATATAGTTAGTTTTTAAACCAATAGATTGTGGAAGAACAAGGAGAAACTAGAAAAATACAGTTTACAGGTAAGTCATCATACATAGTTTCTCTACCAAAACAGTGGATTAATGAATTAGGTCTAAAACAAGGAGATCAAGTGCGAATGATTCGAAAAGGATCATCCACTTTAGAATTATATCCACCAAAATTTGAATCTCGTGTACAAAAAAAAGAGGATGCTACTATTGAAATTAGTCAAGATGAAAAACCAGATTCCATAGTTAGAAAATTAATTTCATTATACTTTTTGGGATTTAAAACAATTAATTTAAAATCAAAAAATGGGAGATTAAATCCAATACAAAGAAACACTGCAAAAGAAGCTGTGAAAAGAATGTTGATGGGTTCTGAAATAACTTCCGATTCAAGTAATGGAATCACTGTTCAAGTTTTAGTAAATTTACTAGAATTATCAGTAGATGGAGCTTTCAAACGAATGATACACTTAGCAAAATCAATGTCAATTGATGCAATTTTAGCAGTTAAAGAAAATAATTTAGATTTAGCACAAGAAGTAATTAATACAGATGACGAAGTGGATAGATTTGGATTTTATATTATTCGACAATTAAAAATTGCAATACAAAATGAACATGTATTGAAAGAAATGGGATTTAGTAATGCCAGAAATTGTTTAGGTTATAGATTAGTTGTAAAAAATATTGAAAGAACAGGAGATCATGCAGCCTTTATTGCAAAAGATCTGTTAGAATTTAAAAAATCAATTAAAAAAGAAATTTTAGATAAGCTGCAAGATATGAATGATTTTTCATTAACTGTATTAGATGAGTCATGTTTAGCTTTATTCAAGGAAGACTACTATTCAGCTGAAAAAACTATCAAAAAAGTAGAAGAAATAACAAAATATGAAAAAAGAATTAGAGATGCATCAAAATCACTAAAAGAAGATGAAGAGATATACAGAGTTAGAAGATTGACCGAAAATATAAGAAGAATTTCTGAATATGCTAGTGATATTGCAGAAATTGTGTTAAATATGAATATAGAAAAAACATTGAAAAAAACGGAATAAATAATCAAAATGGACAAAGCAATTCTGATCACATATGACAAAGAAGATGCAGTGAATGAAGCTAAGGGGTTATGTGAAGCTGCAGGGTATGAGGTAGTCCACATAATTCAAGAAAATTACCTACAAAAACCAAAGTACGGGATTAGTGGTGGTGTTCTAGAGAAATTACAAGAAATTGCGGACAAAATTAGACCAGATGTGATAGTATATGATGAAATTCTAAAACCAAGTCAAAATTACAACTTAGCAACTGAATTACAAAGAGAAGTTTTAGATAGAGAAGGATTAATTCTTGAAATTTTTGAAAGTAGAGCATCTAGTGCAGAGTCAAAATTACAAGTAAAATTAGCACAGTTAAGATATGAAATGGTTAGAGCAAAAGAAAAAGTTCGTTTGGCCAATATGGGAGAACAACCAGGATTCATGGGAATAGGAAAATTTGAGGTTGATGTTTACTATAATGACATAAAACACAGAATGCAGACAGTAAAAAAGAAATTACAAAAAGCAGGAAAACAAAGAGAATTACACAGACAGGGAAGAAAAAGAATGGGATTTACAACAATCTCATTAGCTGGATATACATCTGCAGGAAAAACAACACTATTCAATAAAACTACAGGTGAAGTAAGAACTCAAAGTAAGGAATTATTTACAACACTATCCACTACGACAAGAAGAATCATAATTGATCAAGAACCAGCTTTAATTGCAGATACAGTTGGATTCATCAGTAAATTACCAGCATATATGATAGATGCATTCAAATCTACATTAGAAGAATTAACGTATTCAGATATAATTATTCTAGTAATTGATGTGAGTGATTCACAATTAGAATTAAAGAAAAAATTTGCAAGTTGTATGAGAACATTAGATGAGCTAGGAGTCAAAAAAGAGAAAATTATTTTTACATTAAATAAATCAGATTTAATTAAGAAGGATCAAATTAATTATAAAATGGAATTACTAAATTTAATTGAAGATAAACAAGTAGTTTTAGTATCTTCAAAAACAGGTGAAAATATAAAAGAATTAAAAGAATTAATTCAAAAGATGATAATAAATCAAAATCCACACAAATATAAAAAAAATGATAAAAAAGAGGCTGTAAACACATTTGGTAATTGAAGTAATCAGAATAGGACAACGAGTTGTAAGAGATGATAGAGTTACAACTCATGTCGCACTTGTATCAAGATCTTTTGGAGCACAAAAAATTTTCATGACCGAAGTAAATCCAGAAATTAAGGATACATTGGAAAAAATCAACAATACATGGGGAGGAAATTTCATTGTTGAATTTATTGATAATTGGAAATCAGTTGTAAAAAATAAAAAAGAAGAGGGATTTAAAATAATTCATCTATCCATGTATGGTGAAAAAATAAATGATGTACAAATTCAGTTACGTACTGAAAAAAAAATGCTAATTGTAGTAGGAGCAGAAAAAGTTCCTAGAGAAATTTATGACTTAGCAGATTACAATGTAGGCGTAGGAAGTCAGCCTCATTCAGAAATTAGTGCATTAGCCATATTATTAGACAGGATTCAAAATGGAGAACAATTTGAAAAAGTCTTTCCTAATGCCAAAAGAAAGATCATACCCACGAAAAATGGTAAAAATGTGGAAGTAAATGAGACAAGGGATTAATAGTAGAAACTAAGGAGAGATTAAAGTTGGTAGACAAATACGAAGATCCTTTTGTTAGAATTGCATCCATGATTGGTGGCGATGAATATCTCAAAGTAGCAAGATCTCTGTTAAAAGCAGAGGATGCAACTGATGAGGAAATTGCTAGTTCTACAGGACTTAGAATTAACATGGTAAGAAAAGTATTGTATGATCTTTTTGGTAAATCTTTGATAACAGGAATTAGAGTTAAAGATGAAAGAAAAGGTTGGTTTGTCTATAGGTGGAGAACTAGAAGAGAAGAGGTAGAACATTTTATTGAAAATCAAAAAAAGAAAATTGAGGAAAGATTACAACAACGATTTGATTTTGAAAATGCTTCAGACTTTTATCATTGTGGTAATGAAGACTGTCCCAGAGTTACATTTGAAGAAGCACTTGATGGTATGTTCAAATGTCCATCATGTCAAAATGTTTTGAACATAAAAAAGAATGAAAAGTCAAGAAAAGCATATTCAAAAAAGATTGATGAGATCAAAAAAGATATGCAGCAAACTTTTTGAAGTGTTAAAAACAATCTATAAACTAATTTAATAAATTAAAATCTAAAATTCAGTATCTACAGATTCTTCATCATCATATTCATCTTCATCATATTCATCTTCATCATATTCATCTTCATCATCACATTGTTCTAATTCAATATGACTAGGTATTCCATCATCTTGGAAAAAGATCTCAACACAGATAGTGGTATCTAATGTTGAAACTAATGTTTCAGCTAGATCTTTTGGAAAAGTACCCAATCTCCCAGGATCAGCAGAATAACGATATTCAGTAATTTGTTCCTCATGATGAAAATCAATTTCAATATCACCATTAGTAAATTTTCTAACTTTAATTACTTCACCAAATATACTAGTAGTCAAAATTAATTTCCTTGTTTGGAAACATTATTTGTAAGATTTTCGGCTAATTCCTCATAATGTTGTCGAGATTTTCCCAATTCATTTAGTTGAGATTTTTCAATTCCAGAAAGTTCTTCATCAACTTTTTTAGAAACATGTTGTAATCTTGCTTCGGCCATCATGAATAATTTGTTATTTTCTTTCCATAAATGTTCTGTAATATGATCAACGTAAAGTTGCATATCAGCGATTAATTTTTCAGAATTTCCAGATGAGAGATAATCTTTTGCAGATTTTTCCATTTCATTTCCAATTTCCCGTGATCGTTGATGATCCATTAACATCATAGCAATAGGTCCCATGTTAGTAGGCATTCCAGCTTGTTCTAATGCTGGAAATAATGATTTTTCTTCTTTAGTATGATGACATACATCAGTAAAATTTTTTGAGAAATCAATTACAGGAAGCAAAATAAAATCAGGAACTTGTTTTTTATCATTTAATAGTTGAATTGTAGATTGCATAGCTTTGATTACTTTTTCAATTAATTCATGATCTTTTCTAAGCGATGTAGTAGACATTACTATAAAAAAATAAAATCCAATATCTATATCTTTTTAATAAAAATAATTAAAAGATAGAAATTAGTTAACGAGTATTCGTTAACAATGGGTTTAACGGTTAGATAGGCTGTTTGCTTTAACAAATGCCCAGATTTTTTTGGTCATCTCACTAGGAGCGATTGGTTTCTTTCCAAATACTTTTTCTACAGTCTCTTGGCGACCTGCAAAATTAATGGCGTATCCTCCAAATGCTGGTTTCTTTGCTTTTGATTTAGTAGCAGCTTTTCTTTTAGGTGCAACTTTCTTTTTTGTTGCAGCCTTTCTTTTAGGTGCAACTTTCTTTTTTGTTGCAGCCTTTCTTTTTGTTGTAGCTTTCTTTTTAATTGCCAATTTCTTGTAATTTTATTTGAGATAAAGTATAAGAACTTACACTTTCTGATAATTGAGTACAAGATAGTTTTTGAGCCTCTTGATTGATTTTAATTTTAAATTTGGGGAATTTGTGATTTTTGAAAATCCTGATCCTTCAACAAAAGAAGTAGAATTTCCTCCAATTAGATAAGGGGATAAAGTAACAATTAATTCATTAAAAATATTATTTTTAATAAATTCCCAATTTACAGTACCACCACCTTCAACTAAAATAGTTTTAATATTCTTAGTTGATAGTTTTTTCATTAATAATTTTAGATTAACAGAATTTTCTCCAGCTACAATTATTTCAATAGGTAATTTTTTTAATTTTAACAAATTTGTATCAGTAATTTGTTTTGAAACAACAATTATGGTTGAAATGTTATTACTTGTTTTAATAATTTTAGAATTAATTGGTATTGTGCCCTTAGAATCTAAAATAATTCTAATTGGATTTTTTCCTTTAGTGTGACGTACTGTTAATAGAGGATCATCTTGCAATAGAGTGTTTTTCCCTATAAGGATTGCATCAACTTTTGATCTTAATTTGTGTAATCTAATACTATCTTCTTTAGAGGATAATTTAGAATCATTTGTTTTTGTAGAAATTTTTCCATCAATAGAAATTGCTGCACTCAAAATAACATGTATGTTAGATTTTTCCATGTACAATCTCTCCTCCAACCATAACTGCTTTAATTGTTGATTCAGATGCTCTATGTACAATTGATGCATATGGATTATGCATTGGTTCCAAATCTAATGCATGTTTATCAAGAAACATGCAATCAGCTATTTTTTTTGTTTGAATAATTCCAATATCTTTTTTTAAAATTTTTCCAGCATTTACAGTTGCCATTTTAAGAATATCTTTTGGATTTATTCTCTTTTTTTTAATTCCCATTGTTACTTTCCAAAGGAAATCCATTTCACGAAACATATCTGGAGAATTAATCATTACATTATCAGTGCCTAATGCTAATAGACATCCAGCGTTTTGCATTTTTTCAATATCAGGTATACCCTCTGATAGGGATGAATTTGCTCTAGGACAAATTACAATTCCTTTAGTTTTCTTAGATGTTGCTTCTAGATCACTTTTTGAGGCGTGAGTCATATGTATTAAAAAATCAGGATTTAGAGATAATGCTCGAATTGTTTCAGACTTACCAGTTATTCTTTTAGATTTTTGTACACTTTCTTGAGTCTCAGAAGAATGAATTGCTCGTAATTTTTTTGTTTTAGAATATGAAGTTAATACTGAAGTGCTATGCTCATTGGCACCACTAATACCAATTCCATCACATGTTTTAACTAAAGACGGAAGTTCAAGGAGTTTTTCTTTTGGAAAAGGTGTATTATTTTTAATTTCAGAAGAACTTTGATGAAAATCTAGTCGTCCTAAAATGATTGAACGAATTGAGAGATCATCAGATACTTTTTTGAGTAAAAGTGCACCATCCATTCCCCCTTCTCTAAAATCAACAAATGTGGTTATTCCCTTTTGAATCATAGATTGACAAGTATTTTTCATAAATGTAGAAAGATTTTCGTTGGATGTATTTTTTAATATTTTAGATTTTATTCCAAACATAGGATGAATTTTTTGATTAACTGTACTGTTTAATGTAATATCTTTTCCAATTGAATCAGCAATATGCGTATGGGAATTTATGAATCCAGGAATTAATAACAACCCTTCACAATCAATTACATCTTTTTTAGAATTTGGTTTAATATTACTATGAATTTTTTGAAATTTACCATCTTTAATTTTGATATCAACATTTTGAATAAAATCTAAATTTTCACCAGTTAAAGCACTGATATTTTTTAATAACATTATAACTCATAAACATCAGGTTTTTGTTTTCCTGAATCTCTAATCTCACGTATAGTATCAAGTGATTTTGTGGCTAATTTTACTGCATCTCTACTAGTTTCAGCATTTCCAATTCCACAATTCAAGGAAATGTTGTCATTATTTTTAATCATATTAATAAAATTCTGAGCTGAATTTTTTGCATCTTCACTTGCAATCACCATATAATTATCACCACCCATAAAAAAAGTGAGGGAATTTTTTTCAATAAAGTATCTACCAATTTTAGAATATAATTCAAAAATTTTTAATGAAATTTCATATGGAGAATTATCTTTTCTTTTTGATTTTAAATCATCAACATCTAAATGCATAATGGATACATTAAATTCTAATTGATTGCTAATAAATCCAAAAATATTATGTTCTTCATTTAATATAACATTATTTTGTTTACCATCATAGGCTTTTAGATTAGCTTCAAATGGTGTATTTCCATAACCAATTGAAATAGTTAAACTAATTTCAAATAATTTTTTTAGTGATTTTTGAATTTCTACATGATCATCTAAAGTAAGACCATTAGATACAACAAAGAATTCATCAGATTTGTTTAAAAATACTAAACAATTTTTTGCAGAAAATAATTGTTGGACCTGTTTGTAAAAAGATGCTTGAAGCATTTGTAGTTCATGTTCTCGATCACTACCTAAAGTTAAAGTCCAAGGCCCATATTCAGTAATTTTTAAGATACTAAGTTGAATCATTGTTGAATTTTTTCCAATTCTTTAGAAATTTTAACAAGTGCCTCGATAGCTCTCTCTGCAACAGGTCTTATCCTAGCATAAGCATGTCTTTCTTGCATTCCTGGACCAGATATTCCTAAAGATACAGGTTTTTGATATTTTAGGGATAAATCAGTAAGAGATCTAGCAGCAGCGTGGGAGATTACTTCATCATGTTTAGTTTGACCTTTGATTATTGCACCCAAAGTTGCAACTCCATCAATTTTTTGATTTTGGAGCAATCTATCTACAAGTATAGGCATGTCATAGGCTCCGGGAACCATGCAGATATGAGAAATTGTTAATTGCATAGAATTGGCTTTCTCTTTAGCAACTTCCAACATACGAGATGTTATCTCTTCATTGAATTCTGAAACTACAATAGCAATATTCATAATTAATTCACCTTAGCATATTCCAAAAGTTCTTTTCCATCAATTAATGGAATTCCATTTTGTTTTCCAAA
>Ga0315320_10001407_pt1 | contig 19918 bp, 16 predicted proteins | sample M140m21515metaG_FD_203458 | JGI IMG/M metagenome (GOLD analysis project Ga0315320, IMG submission 203458) | Ammonia-oxidizing marine archaeal communities from Monterey Bay, California, United States - M1 40m 21515 | ecosystem: Environmental > Aquatic > Marine > Coastal | place: USA: California... | reverse complement strand
CATCTTCTCCGGCGAGTTCCGATGCGTCGCTTCACGCCGGCGGACCGGGCGTCGCGACATCCGTTCATCACGACGCCTTCGCGCCGGGACCCTCTCCGCCGGAGTCTCACGACCCCGGCCTTCCGGATCCGTCTTGGTCATCGGTCTCCGGCTCGTCGTCCGCCCGATCGGATCGCGCATCCGCGCCGGAGTCGGTCACGTCCGGGTCGGTCTGTTCCGGCTCGCTGGTCTGGGTCGGGGTCGAGGTCCCGTAATCATCGGCGTCGGCCTCGGAACGCCCGCCGAGCGCGCCGGAGAGGACATTGCCACCGGCGACGCGGTCCGCGGGGGCGAGGGTGAGCAGGAGGATTCCGAGCTCGTAGAGCAGGTAGAGGGGGACGAAGAGCAGGACCATGCTGATCACGTCCGCCGGCGTCAGGATCGCCCCGAGGATGGCGCAGACCAGCACCGCGTACCGCCGGTTCTTCTTCAGGAAGCTGCGGTCGGCGATGCCCGCCCATCCGAGCAGCAGGATCACCAGCGGCATCTGGAACGCCACCGTGACCGCGAGGGCGAGGGTGAGGACGAAGCCGATGTACTCGCCGAGTCGGAACTCCTGCGCGATCGTGCCGGCGCGACTCAACGGCATCGAGAGCAGTTCGTAGCGATCGCCGTCGCCGGCGACGGGAACCACCACCATGAGGGAACGGGTGACCGGTTCGATCCACGCCTGACCCGGCGCGGGGTCGGTCGGAGGTTCGGCGAGCACCGGGAACACGGGGAGGCCCGCGTCCGCCCGTTCCGCGATCAGTTCACTGGAGTCGGGAATGCCGAACGCGTCCGCGGGGCCCGGCACCCCGAACGAAATCAGCACCTGCAGCATCAACGGAAGCATCACCCAGTAGAGGAGGGCGAGCCCGGACGCGGTGAGGATGGCGCTTCCTGGGATCAGGAAGTGGACGAATCGTTTTTCCTGGGTGTACAGGCCCGGCTCGACGAATTTCCAGGCCTGCCACAGGATCCACGGTGCGGAGATCACGGCGGCGCCGATGAAGCTGAGTTTGAGGTCGGTGGTCAGGACCTCGGCCGGGCCGAGCGCCTGCAGCCGCGCGGGGAGCCCGTTGGCCTCCATCGCCGCAAGGGCCGGGAGGACGAGCACGCCGCGGATGATCGGGGCGAAGAAGAAGAGGATGACCGACAGCGGTAGCGGGACGACGATCGCGAGGAAGAGTCGTTTGCGGAGCTCCTCGAGATGGTCGCCGAAGCTCATGAGACCGGCGCTGATGTCGTTCCGCGGGGGCATGGATCCGAGATTCTAGTGCACCTCGGTCGAATCGACGCCCGATCGGGGACGGATCATCCCTCCGGGATCTCGATTCCGAAGAATCGGCCCGCGTTCGCGTCGAGGACCTGCTCGAAGGCCTCCGGATCGCGACCGCGTCGCTTCGCCAGAAAGGCGGCGGTGCAGCCGACGTACCGAGGCTCGTTGGGACGGACGTTCCGGTGGGGTTCCGGGGTCAGGAAGGGGGCGTCGGTCTCGACCATGATCCGGTCGTCCGGGACCAGGTCGCTCGCCCGGGCGACTTCCGCGGCGTTCGAGAACGTGACGATTCCGGTGAACGAGAGCCATCCCCCGAAGTCGAGCACCGCCCGGGCATCGGATTCGTCGCCCGTGAAGCAGTGGAAGACGAACCGGTCGTTGGGGAGGGTCGACGCGTCGAGGATCGGAATGAGATCCTCGAAGGCCTTCCGGCAGTGGACGACGACGGGCTTCGCCAGGCCGGCTTCGGTCCAGGCCTCGATCCGAGCGAGCTGTTCCTCGAGCACCGAACGCTGCAGGTCGCGGGCCGGCTCCGGATAGTGGTGGTCGAGGCCGAGTTCGCCCCACGCGACGCACTTCGGGTGTCGGGCGGCGGTCTCCATGGCGGCCCAGTCGATGGGGCGGTCGCTGTAGAGCGGATGGACGCCCGAGGAGCACCAGACCGAGGCGTGAAGATCGGCGAGACCGGTGAGCCGCGGGAGGTCCGCGGTGGTGGTCGAGATCGAGATGCAGCCACGGACGCCGGCGGCCCGGGCGTCGGCGAGCACCGCGTCGATCCGGTCGTCGTAGCAGTCGAAGGTGAGATGGCAGTGGGTGTCGAACACGTGATGAGGATACGTCTCCCGACCTCGTGACGTCGGGTCGCGGGCGAGTACCATTCGGTGGACGCGGCACGTGCCGCTTCGACGACCGGGACCAACAGGACCTCACACCATGGCCGCCGACGAGAGCGAATCGAAGAACCCGACCCTCAAGAAGGAACTGAACCTCTTCGGCGTCTTCGCCGTCGCGACCGGCACGACGCTGAGCGCCGGGTTCTTCCTCCTGCCCGGGCTCGCCTTCCAGGAGGCGGGGCCGGCGGTCATCGTCGCCTATCTGGTGGCGGCGGCGATGATGGTCGCACCAATGCTCTGCAAGGTCGAACTCGCGACCGCGATGCCGAAGGCGGGCGGGACCTACTTCTTCCTCGATCGAAGCCTCGGGCCCATCGCGGGGACCATCGGCGGGCTCGGCACCTGGCTGGCACTGCTCTTGAAGGCGTCGTTCGCGCTGGTCGGCATGGGGGCCTACATCACGCTGTTCTTCGCGGACGCGCCGATCGAGGGCATCGCGGTGGCGCTCGCCCTGCTCTTCGGCGGGGTGAACTTCATGGGCGCGAAGGCGACGACCCGCTTCCAGATCGTGATGGTGATCGGTCTCCTCACGCTTCTCGGATGGTTCATGCTGCAGGGGACGTTCGCGATCGACACCGCGCGTTTCGAGGGATTCTTCGACAAGGGTGGTTCGAGCGTGTTCGCGACCGCGGGCCTGGTGTTCATCAGCTACGTGGGCGTGACCAAGGTCGCGAGCGTCGCCGAAGAGGTCGAGAACCCGCAGCGGAACCTGCCGTTGGGGATCTTCATCGGACTGGGCACCGCGGTGGCGGTCTATCTCGTCGGACTGATCGTGATCGTCGGCGTCACGCCGGCGGACGTGCTCGCGAACAGTCTCACGCCGGTCGGCGACGCGGCGAAGGCCTTCGCGGGGACCACCGGCCTGGTGCTGGTGACCATCGCGGCGCTCTTCGCGTTCATGTCGGTCGCGAACGCGGGCATCATGAGTTCCTCGCGATATCCCCTCGCGATGAGCCGGGATCACCTCATCCCCTCGGTGTTTCGCAGCATCAACAAGAACGGGGTTCCGATCGTCTCGCTGGCGTTGACGGTCGGTGCGGTGATCTCGTGCATCCTTTTCATCGACGTGCTGTCGATCGCGAAACTCGCGAGCGCCTTCCAGCTCGTGCTCTTCGCATTGATCTGCTTCGCGGTGATCGTGATGCGGGAGAGCAACATCGAGTCGTACGATCCGAGCTTCCGGACACCGCTCTATCCGTGGGTGCCGCTCGTGGGAATCCTCGGTCCCTGCTGGTTGATCACGCAGATGGGCACCGGCCCCACGCTCTTCGCGGTCGGCATGGTGGTGCTCGGCGTGATCTGGTTCTTCGCCTACGCGAGCAAGAGGATCGATCGCGGTGGTGCGATCTACCACGTCTTCGCGCGACTCGGCCAGCGCCGGTTCGACGGGCTCGACACCGAGCTCCGCGGGATCATGAAGGAACGCGGTCTTCGCGCCGACGATCCGTTCGACGAGGTCGTCGCGACCTCCGAGATCATGGAGGCGGGGGAGAAGATGGGCTTCGACGAGATGACGGCGAAGGCGGCCGAACGCCTCGCGCCGCTGGTCGGCATCGACGCCGGCCGCATCGCGTCGCAGTTCCTCGAAGGCACGCGGGTCGGTGCGACGCCGGTCACCCGCGGCGTGGCGCTTCCGCATCTCCGACTTCCCGACATCTCCCGACCGTATCTCGTCGTCGTGCGATCGAGGCGGGGCATCTCGATCGACGTCGGGGAGTCGATGCCGTCGACCACGAACCATCAGGACGTGCGTGCGATCTTCTTCCTCGTGAGTCCGGAGGGCGACCCGGCATTGCACCTCCGAATTCTCGCGCAGCTCGCGGGATGCGTGGAGCAGGAAGGATTCCAGGATGCCTGGGCGTCGGCCCGCAGCCACCAGTCCCTCCGCGAGGTCCTGTTGCGGGACGACCGGTACCTTTCGCTGGTGCTCGAGCCGGGAACGCCCGCGGAAGCGATCGCGGGTCTCAAGATTCGTGACGTCAAGTTTCCGGCGGGGTCGCTCGTCGCACTCGTCCGTCGGGGGAGCCGGACGCTCGTTCCGACCGGGAGTCTCCAGTTGGAATCCGACGACCGGTTGACGGTCATCGGCGATGAAGAGGCGATCGCGACCTTGAAGTCGACCTACCTTCCGGCGCCGCCTGAGGCACCGCCGGAAAATTAGTCCGATAAAAACAACTTTTCAGGCGAGCATTCGCCCCTTGGCGGCTCGTCGGATGTTGGCGGTCACTCAGATCCGGATTATCAGGGTCTGATGATCGCCACCTGGGGGACACATCGGGCGGGTTCGACGGTGGAGGGTCCACCGCCGATGAAAACGACTGTTTTATCTTCATTCGCGTTTCGAGGGCGGCTCGGCCGATATTCTGTCACCCGCCCCCTGTTCCAGGGCGGTCGGTTCGCTTGCCGGTTTCTTTGTTGGAAGCGAGTCGGTCATTGACCCCAATCACCAAGTGGGGATAAAATGGAATGTTCAACTTCGTGAAAAAAGGAACGAAGTTAGCCGCCGCCACGTCACCCCGGCGGCACCCGTCCAGGCCGATGTCACGGACCCACTCGCGATGAGCAGATTTCTTTTTCCTCGTTGGAGCAACGCCCTCCTTCCCACCCTCGCGGTGGTCGGTGCGCTCCTTCCTCTCTATGTCGTCATGTTCGTGGCGTACGGGTTCAGCCCGAAGACGCTCGAAGTCGGCTATCAACCGACCCAACCGGTTCCGTTCAGCCATGCGCTGCATGCCGGTGAACTCGGCATGGACTGTCGCTACTGCCACAACACGGTGGAATCCGCGGCGCACGCCGCGGTGCCGCCGACCCAGACCTGCATGAACTGCCACGCCGGCGTCAAGCCGGAGAGCCGCAAGCTCGAGAAGGTGATCAACAGTTACGAGACCGGCGAGGCGATCGAGTGGGTGTGGGTCAACCGCATCGCCGACTACGCCTACTTCAACCACGCGGCGCACGTGAACCGCGGCGTCGGTTGCGTCGAGTGCCACGGACGGATCGATCAGATGGAAGTCGTGGTCCGCCACGAGCCCCTCTCCATGGGCTGGTGCCTCGATTGCCACCGCGACCCGGTGGACCGACTGCGGCCGGTCTCCGAAGTGACCAACCTCGCCTACGACCAGCGGACCGAACTCTCCTACGAGGAACGTGTCGCGCTGAAGGACCTCTACCACATCAACCCCTCGGAAAACTGCTCCACATGTCATCGCTGAACCAAGGCGAGGAACGTCCCGAGGCCACCGGCTGCGAACGAGACGACGTCCCTGCGGCGCCGGCTCGTCGCGCGTACTGGCGAAGTCTCGACGACCTTCAGGACACCGAAGACTTCCGGGCGTGGATGCACCGGGAATTCCCCTCGGACGCCGACCTGCTCGCCGGCGAGGACCGTCGGCAGTTCATGAAGGTGATGGGCGCCTCGTTCGCCCTCGCCGGACTGGGCGTCGCGGCGTGTCGCCGGATCCCCGAGTCGCACATCGTTCCCTATTCCGCGCGTCCCGCGGGTCGCGTGCCCGGGAACCCGGTGTACTTCGCCTCCGCGTGTGAACTCGGTGGCGTGGCGAAGGGCGTGCTGATCAAGAGCATCGACGGTCGCCCCATCAAGCTCGAGGGAAACCCCGACCACGCGACCTCCGTCGGCACCTGCGACTCGATCACCCAGAGCGGGATCCTCGAGGCGTACGACCCGCACCGAAGCCGTTCCGTGCACCGCGACGGCGAAGCCTCCGACGCGTCCACGTTCACGACCTGGTCCGATCAGCGCTTCGGTGTGGAGCTTCGGAAGTCCGGCGGCGCCGGACTCGCGATCCTCGCCGAGTCCACCGGCAGTCCGAGCATGGACCGCATGCGGTCGGAGTTCATCGCCGCGTTCCCCAAGGCGTCATGGCACGAATGGGAGCCGATCACCGGTGACGCGGAACGCGCAGGCACCGAACTCGCGTTCGGCTCGCCGTATCGGGTGCACCCGATGCTCGACGAGGCGGACGTCGTGGTCTGCCTCGACGCGGACCTGCTCTCGACGCATCCGAACGCGAGCCGACTCGCCCGCGACTGGGCGTCGACCCGGCGACTCGACGCGACGGATCCCGCGGATCAGCAGCTCAGTCGCGTCTACGCCGTCGAAGGCGTGCTCTCGATCACCGGCATGAACGCCGACGATCGGATGGCGGTCCGCAACGGCGACGTCGCCGCGGTGGCGGCCTCGATCGCCCTCGGCCTCGGTGTCTCGATGAACGGGCTCGAGGACCTCGCGGGCACCGCGAGCTTCGAGGGCCGGAACGCCGAGATCCTGGCCGCGATGATCCGCGACCTGAAGGCGCATCCCGGCAAGTCCGTGGTGACCGCCGGCGGGGGCCAGCCGCCCGCCGTGCACGCGATGGCCGCGGCGATCAACGATGCCCTCGGTAACACGGGCAAGACGGTGGCCTACACCGCCGATCCCGCCCCGTCCCGGACCGCGAGCATCCGTTCGCTGGCCGACTCGCTCGGCGCCGGAACCGTGGAGACGCTGGTGGTCGTCGGCGGAAACCCGGTCTACGACGCACCGGCCGATCTCGACTTCGCCACCGCGATGGGTCGGGCGAAGGAGACCGTCCATCTCTCGCTGCGGGCCAACGCGACCTCCGCGGTCTCGACCTGGCACCTCCCGCGCACGCACTTCCTCGAGAGCTGGGGGGACGTCCGCGGCTACGACGGCACCGTCTCGGTGGTGCAGCCCACCATCCAGCCCATGATGCCGCTCGAGCAGAAGGGCTGGAGTCCGATCGAGCTGCTCGCGCAGCTGTCCGGGGCCGAACCGAAGGAGGGCTACTCCATCGTCCGGGCCACGGAGTCCGCGCGATCCCGCGCGACCGGCACCACCTTCGAATCGCACTGGCGCGAGATCCTCGACGCCGGAATGATCGCGGACACCGCCTGGCCGATCGCGACGCCGAGCCTCGACGCGGGTCGGGTCGCGGGTGGCGTCTCGAGCCTCGCCGCCGCGAGGTCCAAGGTCGCCGCCGACGATCTCGAACTCGTCTTCACCACCGACGCCCGGGTCTACGACGGTCGCTTCGCCAACCTCGGCTGGCTTCAGGAGCTTCCCGACGCGGTGACCAAGATCACCTGGGACAACGCCCTCCTGATCAGCCCCTCGCTCTACAAGGCCCGTGGACTGAAGACCGGTGACGTCGTCTCGGTGAAGGTCGACGGACGCGAGATCGAAGCCGCGGTCTTCCCCGTTCCGGGAATGGCCGCCAACACCCTCGCGATCGCGCTGGGCTGGGGACAGGGCGCCGACGCCGGTCCGATCGCGGAGAACGCCGGTTTCGACGCCTATCCGGTCCGGACGACCACCGCCTCGTGGATCGCCGACGGTGCGACGATGTCTTCGACCGGCGGCACCTACGCGTTCGCCCAGACCCAGGATCACGGCGCGATGGACGCGTTGATCCCCGCGGTCCCGCTGGGCGGCATCCAGGAACGGCTTCCGACCCTGGTCCGCGAGACGAACCTCGAGGACTATCGCACTCATCCCGACTTCGCGAAGCACCGGGTCCACGTCGCCCACCGGCTCAGCCTGTGGGAGGAGACCAACCTCGACGGCGCCAAGTTCCGCTGGGCGATGTCGGTCGATCTCAACACCTGCACCGGTTGCGGTTCCTGCGTCACCGCGTGCCAGGCCGAGAACAACATTCCGATCGTGGGCAAGGACCAGATCGCCCGTGGTCGCGAGATGCACTGGATCCGGATCGACCGCTACTTCAAGGGCGACGACCCGTCGGCCCCGGAAGCGGTGTTCGTCCAGCCGGTCACCTGCATGCAGTGCGAGAACGCACCCTGCGAGCAGGTCTGCCCCGTCGCGGCGACCGTCCATGACAAGGACGGCCTCAACGTGATGGTCTACAACCGCTGCATCGGCACCCGCTACTGCAGCAACAACTGCCCGTACAAGGTGCGGCGGTTCAACTGGTTCGACTACTGGCGACGGGATCCGATCCGCGAGCAGGAAGGGCTCTTCGCGGTCAAGCCCGAGTACTACACCTCGGGCGGCCCGGACGAATGGCGTCGCATGCAGATGAACCCCGAAGTCACCGTCCGCAACCGCGGCGTGATGGAGAAGTGTTCGTTCTGCGTGCAGCGGATCAACGCCGCGAAGATCGAGTACAAGAACGAGTGGGCGAAGGAAGGCGGCGCCGCGGAAAGTCCCGACTGGAGCATTCCCGACGGCGTCATCCAGACCTCCTGCCAGCAGGCCTGTCCGACCGGGAGCATCGTCTTCGGTGATCTCAACGATCCGAAGAGCGAGGTCTCCCGTCTTCAGAAGAAGCAGGTCTCCTACCAGCTCCTCGAGGAGCTCAACACCAAGACGAGGGTTCGTTATCTCGCGAAGGTGTCGAACCCCGGGACGCCGCGGAAGGCCTCCCACGACGATCACCACCACGCGGATGACGGCGGCCACGCCGCCGCGACCACCCTCGCCGAGGAAGTGCGATCATGAGTTCGATCAGATCAGATCAGGTCGGCGGACGCATCGTCGACAACACCGAGGAGGTCCCGGGAACCCGCGCCCCCCTCGTGTTGAACATGGACACGTTCGGCCAGGTGACCAACGCGGTCTCCAAGGTGAGCGAGGCGGGCGGGGCACCGATCGCCTGGTACATCGGATTCGCCGGGGCGCTGGGCCTGCTCGGCGTCCTCGGCTTCTGCGTGCTCTACCTGATCTTCACGGGCGTCGGCGTCTGGGGCCTCAACACCCCGATCGCCTGGGCCTACGACATCACGAACTTCGTGTTCTGGGTCGGCATCGGCCATGCCGGAACGCTGATCTCCGCGATCCTCTTCCTGTTCCGGCAGAAGTGGCGGACGGGCATCAACCGGTTCGCGGAGGCGATGACGATCTTCGCCGTCATGTGCGCGGGCATCTTCCCGGGCATCCACGTGGGCCGGGTCTGGGTCGTCTACTGGCTCTTCCCGCTGCCGAACCAGATGGAGATGTGGCCGCAGTTCCGCAGCCCGCTGCTCTGGGACGTGTTCGCGGTCAGCACCTACTTCACCGTTTCACTCCTCTTCTGGTACACGGGCCTGATCCCCGACCTCGCGACGCTTCGCGACCGGGCCAAGGGCCGTCTCCAGCAGATCGGCTACGGGCTCTTCGCCCTCGGCTGGCGGGGGAGCAACCGCCACTGGCACCGCTACGAGCGGGCCTACCTCCTGCTCGCGGCCCTCTCGACCCCGCTGGTGCTCTCCGTGCACTCCGTGGTGTCGTTCGACTTCGCGGTCAGTCAGCTTCCGGGCTGGCACACCACGATCTTCCCGCCGTACTTCGTCGCGGGTGCGATCTTCTCGGGCTTCGCGATGGTGGTGACCCTCGCGGTCCCGGCCCGCGAGATGTTCGGCCTGAAGAACCTCATCACGCTCCGTCACCTCGACAACATGAACAAGGTGATCCTGCTGACCGGCAGCATGGTCGGATACGCCTACGCGATGGAGTTCTTCATCGCGTGGTACTCGGGGGCGATCTACGAGAAGTTCGCCTTCGTCAACCGGGCCTTCGGCCAGTACTGGTGGGCGTACCTGTTGATGGTGAGCTGCAACGTGATCACCCCGCAGCTCTTCTGGTTCAAGGCGATCCGCACCAGCATCCCGCTGATGTTCTTCCTCAGCCTCGTCGTGAACGTGGGCATGTGGTTCGAACGCTTCGTGATCATCGTCAGTTCGCTCGCGAACGACTTCCTTCCCAGCTCGTGGGAGTTCTTCACCCCGACCTGGGTCGACATCGGAACCATGGCCGGCGCCTTCGGCCTGTTCTTCACCATGTTCCTGCTGTTCTGCCGCTTCCTTCCCATGATCGCCATGGCTGAAGTGAAGATGGTCATGCCCGCCGCCGATCCGCACCACGGTGATGACGCGCACGGGCACGACCACGGCACCGCGGCCACCGCGACCGGAGACCAGTCGTGACCACGTTCGAGACACCGACCCCGACCGTCGATCCGGCGGAGACCACCGAGACCCCGAAGCTGCACGCGCTCATCGCGGAGTTCGAGACGCCCGGCGAAGTTCTGAAGGCGGCCGAGAAGGTCCGCGAGGCGGGCTACCGCTGGTGGGACTGCTGCACGCCGTTCCCCGTCCATGGCATGGATGGTGCGATGGGCATCAAGCCCACGATCCTCCCGGTCATGGTCTTCTTCGCGGGACTCGCCGGCCTGATCAGCGCCTTCGTCCTGCAGGCGTTCACGAACTCCACCGGGATGTCCATCTGGGCGCTGGTCTGGGTGACGGGCTACCCGTATCTCATCTCCGGCAAGCCGCTGCTCTCGATTCCGGCGTTCATTCCGGTGATGTTCGAACTGACCATCCTCTTCGCCGCACTCACCTGCGTGTTCGGGATGTTCGGGATGAACGGCCTTCCGCGACTGCATCATCCGCTGCTCGCGAACGATCGCTTCCGAAGGGTCACCGACGACCGGTTCTACATCGTGATCGAGGCGCGTGATCCCAAGTTCTTCCGCTCGCGGACCGAGGCGTTCCTCGGCTCCATCGGTGCGGTCGCGGTCGAGGAGGTCCAGGACTGATGCCACGAATCATCATCTACAGCGTGATGGTCCTCCTGATGCTGGCGCTCATCCCGCCGGTGGTCGCCGCACGGGTCCGCGCCTCGCCGTCGCCGAACCGTCCGATCCACATCATCCAGGACATGGACATCCAGGCGAAGTTCAAGCCGCAGACCCTCAACCCGATCTACGCCGACCAGCGTGCGATGCGGCCCGAGGTCGTCGGTGCGGTGGCGCGGGGCGAGACCTTCCTCGACACCCACCTCGAGAACGGCGTGGTCGACGGCGGATGGGCGACCTCGCTCCCCGACGTGCTGGCGAGGAATCTCGAGACCGTGGAGCGCGGTCGGCAGCGATACAACATCTACTGCGCACCCTGCCACGGCTGGAACGGCGCCGGCAACGGTCCGGTCAACCAGCGGGCCCTCGAGCTGATGAACAACGCGGACGGACCGCCGGACGGCACCAGCTGGACGCAGGCCCGCAATCTCCATGATCCGGGCTGGAGCGAGCAGCCGATCGGGCAGATCTACAACACGATCACCAACGGGAAGAACTCGATGGCGGGCTACGGCTCGCAGGTCGTGGTCGCCGACCGCTGGGCGATCGCCCTCTACGTCAAGGCCCTGCAGCGCAGCCAGAACGCGACGCTCCAGGACGTCCCGACCGACCAGCGATCGGAGCTGAATCGATGAGCAGCATTCACGTCGCCCGCCCCGACCTGTCCGAGGGCAACACCCGCCTCGGCAACGCGGGCCTGACGGTGCAGCAGGGCGCCGGCCTCGTCGGCCTCCTCGGCCTGGTGGCGAGCGCGGTCATCGGCCTCGGAGGGATGTTCGGCGTCACGCCGACGTTCTTCATGAAGAGCTACACCCAGAACTACCTCTTCGTCCTGTCGATCTCGCTCGGGGCGCTGTTCTTCGTGTTCATCCAGCATCTCACCCGGGCCGGCTGGAGCACGACCGTCCGCCGTCCGGCGGAGGTCATCGCCGCGAACCTCAAATGGGCGTGGGTCGGACTTATTCCGTTCGCGGCCCTCTGGCTCTCCGGTGGCGGCCATGTCGAAGGCGGTGACCATTCACACGGCGCGTGGGGGCCTGGCGCCCTCTTTCCGTGGGCCGACCTCGAAGCGATGAAGGCGCACCACCCCGACGAGTACAAGATCGTCGCCGCGAAGTCCGCCTACCTGAACTCCACCTTCTTCTGGATCCGGGCCGTGATCTACGTCACGTTCTGGGGCGTCGCCTCCACCTGGTTCCTTCGAACCAGCCTGGCTCAGGACGCGACCGGCGACGTCCGGATCACCCAGCGGATGCAGAAGATGGCGGCGCCCACCGCGATCCTCTTCGCGCTCACGATCACCTTCGCGGCCTTCGACTGGATCATGTCCCTGAGCCCGGCGTGGTTCAGCACGATGTTCGGCGTCTACTTCTTCTGCGGGTGCTGCACCTGCGGATTCGCAACGATGATCATCGCGATCCTCCGGGTCCAGTCGTTCGGTCGACTGCAGGGCGTGGTGAACCGGGAGCATTATCAGGACCTTGGCAAGCTGCTCTTCGCCTTCGGCATGATCTTCTGGGCCTACATCGGCTTCAGTCAGTACATGCTGATCTGGTACGCCAACATCCCCGAGGAGACCGGCTGGTTCCTGGCCCGGCAGATCGGCGGATGGGGGACCCTGTCCTTCGTGCTGCTCTTCGGCCACTTCGTGGTGCCCTTCGTGGCCCTGATCTCGAAGTGGACGAAGCGGATGTCGTGGTACCTGATGGGGGCCGCGGTCTGGATGCTGTTCTTCGGCTGGTTCGACCTCTACTGGCTGGTGATGCCGGTGATCCCCGAGGAGGCCATGTCCGCGAAGACGTACATGGAGGTCGTCGAGGCGAACGCCGACGAGCCGACCCACCTCTTCAATCCTCTCAACTTCACCATGCTCGCGGGCGTCGGAGGGTGTTTCCTCTGGCTGACCATCCGGCGCATGCGGAACACGACCCTGCTCGCAATTCGGGATCCGCGACTCCACGAGGGGCTTGCGTTCGAAAACCAGTGAGCAGGGAGCCGGGCCGAGGCCCGGAAAGGCAATCATGAGTGATCAGCAGGAAAATCCCGACCTCCGTATCCAGATGGACGACCCCGAACCCGGGGCGACCTGGTTCCTCTCGCTCGTCAGCCTCGTGCTGATGGTGGTGGTGGTGCTGGCGTCGGTCGCCATGTACTTCGGCTTCGCCGAAGGCGAGATCGACCGCAAGATCGTCGATCGACCCACGGTGGAACTCCAGAAGCTCCGACTCTCGCAGCAGGAGCAGCTCACCGAGTACCAGCGGTACGAGATCGAGGACGCGGAAGGCAACAAGGTCGAACGGATCCGGATCCCGGTCACCCGGGCCATGGAGCTGGTGGTCGCGGACAGCCGCGCCTCCGCCGACACCGACGAAGAAGGAGCGGTCGCTCGACGATGATCAGCACGGTCTCCCCAACCCGATTCGACCGATTCACCGTCGCACGCCGCGCCGGTGTCGTGTCGCGCTTCGGCATGGGGCTTCTTCTACTGGTTTTCTCGGCCGTTTCGGCGAATCAGGTGCTGGCGCAGGACGCCGGATCCGGTGAGTTCACCGAAGACCTGCCCGAGGAACTGGTGGGCGTCGACATCGTGGAGCATCTCGACGAGACGCTTCCCCTCGACCTCGTCTTCACCGACGAGGACGGCGAGCGGATCAAGCTCGGCGACATCATCGACGGCGAACGACCGACCATCCTCCAGATCGGGTACTTCAAGTGTCCGATGCTCTGCAACCTCGTGCTCAACGAGGCGATGGACGGACTCGCCGGCGTCGACGATCTGAGTGCCGGCACCGATTTCGACCTCGTCGCGGTCAGCATCAACCCCAACGAGGGGCACGAGCTCGCCCGCGTGAAGAAGGAGGGTTACCTCCTCGAGTACGCCCGCCCCGGCGCCTCCAGGGGATTCCACTTCCTGACCGGCTCCGCCGAGAACACCAAGGCCCTCGCGGATGCGGTCGGCTTCCAGTACCGACTCCAGGACGACGGCGAGTACGCCCATGCGGCGGCCCTCTTCGTCATCACCCCGGACGGTCGCATCTCCCGATATCTCTACGGGGTCCGATACGAACCGGCCACGCTCCGCTTCGCCCTCATGGAGGGGGCCGAGGGCCGGATCGGGTCGACCCTCGAACGATTCATTTTGTGGTGTCACGTCTACGACCCCGATTCCGGGTCCTACCATCTCCTCGCCTTTCGCGTGATGCAGCTGGGTGGACTCGCGACGGTGTTCGTCATGGTGGTGGGTGTCGGGCTTCTGTGGCTTCGCGATCGGCGAAGGACGTCCGGCATCGAATCTCGCGATCAGATCGCTTCACCGGGGGCGGGTCGATGACCTGTCCCACCGTTTCGTTCCGCCGGTCCTTCCGACCGGCCTCCTCCGCCCGCGTCCGCGACCATCGTCGACGACCCGGGACCGCTTCGAGCAAGTCATGACCGATCTCACTTCGACCGTCGTCGACATCCTCTCCAGCACCATGCTCGCCATGCAGGAAGCGGCCAACACCGCGGCCCCGGTCGTGCAGGAAGCGGCACCCGCCGCGGCACCCGCCGCGGAGCCCGCGGCGCAGGTTCGCGAGCTCGGGGGCGACTTCTGGATGCCGCCCGCCGCCAGCACCCTCGCGCCCGCCACCGACTTCGCGTTTCAGGCGATCACCTGGCTCTCGTACGTCTTCTTCTTCGGAATCACCTTCGTCCTCATCTACCTCACCGTGAAGTTCCGCCAGAAGGGAACGGACGTGCAGTACGACGCGGGGGCACCCGTTCACAACACGCCGCTCGAGGTGGGTTGGACCGTGATTCCGCTGCTGCTGGTGATCGCGATCTTCTTCATGGGCTTCAAGGGCTTCCTCGACCTCTCGACGCCGCCCAAGGACGCCTACGAGATCAACGTGACCGCGGCCCAGTGGAACTGGAACTTCAAGTATCCCAACGGCGCGACCAGCAGCGACCTCGTCGTTCCCGCGGGTCAGCCGGTGAAGCTGGTGATGCGGTCGAACGACGTGCTGCACAGTCTGTACATCCCTGACTTCCGCGTGAAGAAGGACGTCGTTCCGGGCCGGTACTCCTATCTCTGGTTCCAGGCCGACGAGCCGACCGGGATGGTTCCGGAGGACCAGTCCTCGAACACCACGATCGGTCACTACCTCTTCTGCACCGAGTACTGCGGCAAGGACCACTCCAACATGAACCGCAAGGTCTTCGTGCTGAACGAGACCGATTTCAAGGAGTGGGAGGAGACCCAGGCTCGCTGGCTCGACGAAGTGCCGGACGAGGAGCTCTATTCGATCGCCGGTCCCAAGCTCTACCTTCGCTGTTCGAACTGCCACTCGATCGACGGCACCGCGGGCACCGGTCCCTCCTGGGGCGATCAGACCTCCGGTTCGATCGCCGGACTCGGCACCCTCTGGGAGCGCGTCACCTCGGGTGTCTCGCCGATCGACGGCGGAACCCGGGACAACGGCGGCGGCAAGCTGGGCGACTACATCGGCCCCGGCAAGCTGTACGAGACCCCCGAGGACTACATCCGTGAGTCCATCTACAACCCCGGAGCGCTCCTGATCTCCGGGTACGGACCGAACATGCCTCACTTCCGAGGCCAGCTGAGCGATCGTGCAGTCGATGCGCTCATCGGAATGATCAAGAACATCGACCAGTTCGACCCCAAGGGCCGGTACATCGGCAACACGCCGAACTGATCGATTCGCAGACCCGCCGGTCGGGGTGGCCGGCACACATCGCTTCGGGTTCGTCCGACGTACGTCGAACCCGATCCAGGCACCCCCTCGACTTTCGAGGCAAGCAACGCGATCATCTGATCGCCTCACTCGCAGCAGAGACTCGTCATGACCACGCTCGACGCAACCTCACCGAATCCTTCCAACACTCCGGTCCCGCCGGTCGACAACTACCTCACGTACACGAGGGGCTTCCTCTCCTGGGCGTTGACGCTCGACCACAAGCGGATTGGTCTCATGTACCTCGTCGCGGTGCTGGGATCGTTCCTGGTGGGCGGGATCTTCGCCCTGCTGGTCCGGACCGAACTGCTCACGCCCGGCGCCACCATTCCCGGCGTCGACGCGGAGGTCTACAACCAGTTCTTCACGCTTCACGGCGCGATCATGGTCTTCCTGGTGATCATCCCCTCGATCCCGGCGGCCCTCGGTAACTTCGTGCTGCCGATCATGCTCGGTGCGAAGGACGTGGCGTTCCCGAGGCTGAACCTCGGCAGCTTCTACCTCTGGATCATCGGTGCGGTCCTCGCGGTGGTCTCGCTCGCCTACGGCGGCTTCGACACCGGCTGGACCTTCTACACGCCGTACTCGACGACGACCACCACCGGCGGCGTGATTCCGGTGGTGACCGGTGTCTTCATCCTCGGCTTCAGTTCGATCTTCACCGGCCTCAACTTCGTGGTGACGATCCACAAGCTCCGGCCTCCCGGCATGACCTGGTTCCGGATGCCGCTGCTGCTCTGGGCCCTCTACGCCACCGCGTTGATCCAGGTGCTCGCGACCCCGGTGCTCGGCATCACCCTGCTGATGCTGATCGTCGAACGAGTCTTCCAGATCGGTCTCTTCGACCCGGCGATGGGCGGCGACCCGGTGCTCTTCCAGCACTTCTTCTGGTTCTACTCCCACCCCGCCGTGTACATCATGATCCTTCCGGCCATGGGCATCATCTCGGAGATCATCTCCGTGCACGCCCACCGGCACATCTTCGGCTATCGCTTCATCGCGTTCAGTTCGGTCGCGATCGCGATCTTCTCGTTCCTGGTGTGGGGTCACCACATGTTCACCTCGGGCCAGAGCCCGCTGATGAACGTCGTGTTCTCGTTGATCACCTTCTCGGTCGCGATTCCGTCGGCGATCAAGGTCTTCAACTGGATGGCCACGCTCTACCGCGGCTCGATCAGCATCAACACCCCGATGCTGTACGGGCTCGGCTTCATCTTCCTGTTCACGATCGGCGGTCTCACGGGGCTCCACCTCGGAACGCTGAACACCGACATCCACCTGCACGACACCTACTTCGTGGTGGCTCACTTCCACTACGTGATGATGGGTTCCGCCCTGATCGCGATGATCGGCGGACTTCACCACTGGTGGCCCAAGATGGTCGGCCGGATGTACAACGAGAAGTGGGGGATCATCGGCTTCTCGCTGGTGTTCATCGGCTTCAACGTGACGTTCTTCACCCAGTTCATGCTGGGCAGCCACGGCATGCCGCGTCGGTACTACAACTATCAGCCCGAATTCCAGATCTACCACGTGATCTCGACCATCGGGTCGTACATCATGGCGGCCGGATTCTTCTGGACGCTGTTCTACCTCCTGCAGTCGCTGTTCTCGGGCGTCAAGGCCCCGTCGAACCCCTGGGGCGGTCGAAGCCTCGAGTGGCAGTGCACGTCGCCCCCGCCCCACGACAACTTCAAGACCACCCCCTCCGTCGGTGACTGCTACGACTTCAGCGTCGTCAAGTGGGACGAGGAGGAGGGCGGCTACGTCGTCGATCGTTCCGAGGTCGACGAAGAGCGTCCCGATCACTGATTCCCTTCGGGGCCGGATCACGGCCTCCCTTCCCTTCGCACCCCTCCGGGGACCATCGGTCCCCACACGCCCATCGGAGCCAACCGGATGACCTCCATCCAGGCCAACCCCTCGGACCACGCCGACGACCAAGGTCATGACGACCACGGCCACGGTCACGATCCGAATCTCGCCCACCATTTCGAGTCCATGGAACAGCAGATGGACTCGGGCAAGCTGGGCATGTGGCTCTTTCTCGCGACCGAGGTCCTGTTCTTCGGCGGGCTGTTCGTGGCCTACGCGGTGCTCCGTGCGAGGAACCCCGAGGTCTTCTCGTACGCGAGCCAGTACCTCGACACGATCATGGGCGGGATCAACACCTGCGTGCTGATTCTCTCCAGCCTCACGATGGCCCTCGCGGTCCGTTTCGCCCAGCAGGGTCGGAAGGGGCTTCTGGTGCTCTGCCTCTGGCTGACCATGGGCGGTGCGGTCGGCTTCCTGGTGATCAAGTACTTCGAGTACTCCCACAAGATCCACGACCACCTCGTCTGGGGCGGCACCTTCTACGAGCCGGTCGACGAATCGCAGAAGCTTCTGCTCGAGACCCCCGAGGAGGCGCTCGACACGCCGCTCGTCACCGGACCTCGCGAAGCGAACGCGGCCGAGGCTCGCGACATCGCGATGTCCCAGATCGTGAACCGGCCCGAAGAGGCCGCCTCCAGCGTGAAGACCGCGGCTCTCGGACCGGCGGGGCTCTCCGCGGGACCGGCCGCCGCGGAGGCGGCGATCGAGGAGACGGAGAGTGACGGACATTCGGGCGCCGGCCACCTCGCCGATCCCGAGATGCCGGTTGGAACGCACCTGTTCTTCGGCATCTACTTCTGCATGACCGGCCTTCACGGGATCCACGTGGTCATCGGCATGGGCGTGATCGGCTGGCTCATCTGGCGATCGCAACGAGGCGACTTCGGCCCCAAGTACAACACGCCGGTCGACCTCGGCGGCCTCTACTGGCACATCGTCGACCTGATCTGGATCTTCCTGTTCCCACTGTTCTATCTGATTCACTGAACCGGCCCCGGCCGGCGCGTTTCCGATCCAGTTCCCGATCCAGATGTTCGAAGCACTCCGCGAGTTCAACACCATGTCGCACGACACGACCGCAGCCCACGCAACTCATGAAGACCACGATGACCACGGCCTCGGCCACATCGTGAGCTACGGAACCCTCTTCGGCATCGGCTTCGCGCTGCTGCTGATGACGATCGTCACCGTCGCGGTCCGCTACGTCGACGCCGGCGAGCTCAACATGCCCATCGCGCTCGGCATCGCCGGCGTGAAGGCGACGCTCGTCGCCCTCTACTTCATGCATCTTCGCTGGGACCGGCCGTTCAACGCCCTCGTGCTCGTCGGTTCGATCGCGTTCGTGGTCCTGTTGATGATCTTCGTGCTGATGGACACCGCCCAGTACGCCCCGCAGGTCTTCGAGGGCAACGCCCCCAAGGTCCAGGAAGTGCTGACCGTCGAAGCACCCGGCGCACCGATCGCCGATCAGTCCCAGCTTCCCTGATCGCTCCGGGCGGTTCCGGTGATCGATCGGGTCCCGCGCAGGGTTCGCGTCGGACGTCCATCGTGCGATCCGGGATGAGCCATGGCCAACATCGTCTCGCCATTCGAGGATCCGGAACACCGGCTGTCCGCCGGTCGCTTCGGCATGTTCATCTTCATCGCGTCGCTGGCGATGATCTTCGCCGGGGCGATCCTCGGCTTTCTCGTGGTCCGGCTCGAGGACGATGGCACCTGGCCGCCGCCGGGCATGCCGGCGCTTCCCGGGTCGCTGCTCCTCAGCACGCTGCTCCTGATCGCCTCGAGCGTGACGTTTCTCCGCGCGACGAGTGGTCTTCGACGTGACGACGGCCCCGGGCTGATCCGGTGGCTGACCGCGACGCTGGTGCTCGCCCTCGCCTTCCTCGCGATCCAGACCTTCGCCTGGTGGGATCTGGTCGGCCGCGGGATGGACTTCTCCCGACACCTCTACGCGTGGACCTTCTACTTCCTCACCGGACTGCACGCGGTGCACGTGCTGGGCGGGGTGATTCCGTTGTGGATCGTGACGCGTCGCGTCCGGCGCGGAGATCGGTCGGCGTCGGTCCGGCGCGGCGTGGAGTACACCGCGATGTACTGGCACTTCCTCGACGCCGCCTGGCTCGTGCTCTACCTCACGCTCGTCGCGGGGACCCTCGGCGGCTGAGGCGGCGGGGACCGCGTTCCACGTTCATGCACCGACGCCGATGCCGCGGGGCGTCGGAGGCGACGAGGTACGGGGGACGACGACCTCGAACCGGCGGACCGCCACCGCGAGCCCGGCGGCCGCGGCGAGCAGCAACGCGCCGTTCGCCTGGTGGGCGGACGTGGGAACCAGTTCCCAGATCGGGATCTCCGTCGTCTTCCGAAGGATGGTCGCGAGGAACGCGAGCAGTCCGAGCGTGAACTGGAGTCCGACCAGCATGTTCACGGTGCGGCCGAGGCTCGGGACCACCGGCACGCCGAGTTCGCGTCGGGACTTCGCTCGAAGCCCGGTCACGAACGCGATGGTCACGACCACCA
>Ga0315320_10001406_pt1 | contig 19924 bp, 15 predicted proteins | sample M140m21515metaG_FD_203458 | JGI IMG/M metagenome (GOLD analysis project Ga0315320, IMG submission 203458) | Ammonia-oxidizing marine archaeal communities from Monterey Bay, California, United States - M1 40m 21515 | ecosystem: Environmental > Aquatic > Marine > Coastal | place: USA: California... | reverse complement strand
CACACGGTTCCCACGGCTCACACGGTTCCCACGGTTCCCACGGCTCACACGGCTCACACGGCTCACACGGCTCCCATGGTTCCCACGGCTCGCACGGCTCTCATGGATCTCATGGTTCCCACGGCTCCCATGGTTCCCACGGCTCGCACGGCTCACACGGATCGCACGGCTCGCATGGTTCCCACGGCTCCCATGGTTCCCACGGCTCGCACGGCTCACACGGATCGCACGGCTCGCACGGGTCGCACGGATCACACGGGTCGCACGGCTCGCACGGGTCACATGGTTCCCACGGTTCTCACGGATCGCACGGTTCTCACGGCTCACACGGGCAGTGGTGAAGCAACTCATCCTAACTGTCACTCGGCAGTGCAATCTGCGATGTAGTTACTGCCCCACCGCGAAGGACGGATGGCCGTCCTTGGAGCCTGAGGATGCCCGCAAGGCCGTGCGGCTATTTTCGGATTCTCATGGGGGTGGGTCCATCAAGATGTTCGGTGGAGAGCCGCTGTTGGTTCCGAACGTGGTGCGAGCCGCTTTAGAAGAAGCGAGAGATGATCCCAACATCCGTTGGGTGTACCTTTCCACCAATGGACTTGGTCTGGATTCAGAATGGATCGAATATCTATCCAACTATCCGAAAGGGATTCTCACCATCTCGATGGATGGCAGTCCCGATGACCACCGGCGACATCGCCGTGCAGTTCACGATGACGTCCCCGATACCTACGACCATTTGATGGTACTTCGACCCCAGCTCCTAAAAATGCCTCGGGTCGTCATCACACAAACCATTGCACCTGCCACCGCATACCGGGCCGCCGAAAACTTTGAGCATTTGGTCGGTCTCGGATTCTGGAGGTTCAACTTTCTGCCTGGCTATTACATCCCATGGCGAAAGAACCAGCTCGAGGCTCTTCAGCAAGGCTTTGATGGGATCCACCAACGGATCACCAATCGGTGGGGCGCGATGGAACGCACTTACGTGCGGAACCTGTTCACCTGGGCCCCCACTCCATTCTTTAATACCGGCCTTGTCGTGGACTCCGACAGGAGTATCCATCCCTCGAATGTGGGCTTGTCTGGCGCGTTGGACCATCTGCGCGAACAAACACAGATTGGGACATTGGATAGCCCCCCTTCTCCACAAGATATCGAGCGAGGAGCCCGCACCGTAAACGGTCTACTCGAAAGCGCTTTGCCCGAAAAAGTCTGGGCCTCCACTCATGCGGTGGATGCAGCGCTATCCCAATTTTGTCGTCAATTGTATCCTCACTGGGCCCGGTATAAACGGCGACGGGATGCAGCATGAGCGTTCAAACCCAAGTATCCGAAATGGAGGTAGACGAGAATTCGACTCCATGGATCGGTCCGCATGGGCAAATCATGGAGCGGCTCGAACTTCATCTTACCTACACCTGCCCCGAACGGTGTGTGTTCTGCTCAGAAGAGCACAGGATGAAGGCGTACAAGCCGTTTCCTGTGACTTGGGGCCGTGTAGCCACCATTCTTCGAACCCATGCTGCACGCGGTGTGCGAGCCGTTCACCTCACGGGTGGCGAACCCACCATCCATCCCAAGTTTATCGATGTGCTCCGCCTTGCCAAGAAACTGGGAATGCGCACGAGCGTGGGCACCATCGGTACGATGCTATGTCGACCAGACTTTGCGGAGAAAGCGCTGCCCTTTCTGGATGAGGCCCTTTTTTCCATCCATGGCCCCAATGCAGCCGTGCACGATGAAATGGCGGGACGGGAGGGCAGCTTCAAACAAGTGACCGATGCCCTGCGTTTCGCGGTACAAAACCAACCCAACTTTAAGGCATTCGTTAATACGGTCGTCACCAACCACAACGTGCACCACCTTCCCGATACTGTTGCTCTTGTAGCGGAGATGGGCGCACAGTTAATCGTCATATCAAACACTACGCCTGAAGGGCATGGTGAAGATCGATACGAGCGCCTTGCTGTGCCACTCTCTACGCTTGGTGAGGTGTTGCCGCAGGTACCCAAACGAGCAGGAAATTCCATCGTACGGTTCTTTGGTGTCCCGATGTGTCTTCTTGGCGAGTACGGGACACTCTCCAACGATTTGCATTGGGACCCCCGCGTCACGGTCGAATGGCAGAGTGCTCCCGGGCGCGTAGCATTTACTGGAATCTATTCTTGGGCACCCGACCGAAGACGGGTTCACGTAGATGCTTGCACGAATTGTGTTCACAACCGGGTATGCTCTGGTGTGTTCGATAAATATGCACAACTGTGGTCAACCGACGCCTTGAGCCCTCAAGGCGACCCGGAAGCCTCAACCCATGGAGCATCCAAGTGAATCAGGCCGCGAGCAATCAACCCTTCAACCCAGATCGTGACACGAGACGCAATGTCGAGATCAATATTGGAAAGGCCTGCAATAACCGCTGTGTCTTCTGTATCGACGGGCTGCCGAAGAAGGAAGACCGCAGCTACATGCCTTTTCCTCAGATGCAGAGTGAACTCGAGCGCTGGTACAACGAAGGGCACCGATCTGTGGGGTTTCTGGGCGGTGAGCCCACCACATATCCAAAGATTGTGGACTCCGTCGCCTATGCGCGAGAGCTTGGGTACACCCGAATCGCCATCGCGACCAACGCCACCAAGCTTCGACTTGAACACTTCACAGACCGCATTTTAGATGCTGGGCTCACACGTGTGACCATCTCCATGCATGGCCATACCGCTGAACTCGAAGACAAGTTGACACGCGTCCCTGGAAACTTCGAAAAGAAAGTCACTGCAATCCGGTACCTGCAAAAGAAGCGGGCACAGGGATACCTTCCAGACGGATTGAGCGTAAACATTGTCCTCAATGGGTGGAACTACCCTCACCTCCCAAAAATGATGAAATTCTTCTACGATGAAATGGGACTGGCCGATCTTCGGGTCAATTTTATTCGCCCCGAAGGGTACGCGGAAGGCGATGCGGACCTCACCCCTCGCTACCGCGACATGATTCCGAACTTACTCAAGGCCATCATCCTAAATGAGCAGCACTTCAAGAAAGTGTTTACCTTCGGTGGGATTCCCTTCTGCGTGATGCCACCGGCTCTGCGCAACAACACGGACCTTCTAAAGCGCTACATGGGAGAGTACCGAGACCTCTCGACATCATGCTCCATCCGCTCAGAAGGCGGAGACCTGATTCCACCGGGCCAGAAGCCCGATGCAAACAGCTGGGTACTCGGCCCAAAAAGCTCCACCGTTGAGTACGATGAAGACCAAGAAAGAGCCAGATTCAACTGGCAAGATCGAAAGAAGAATGACCTGAAAGGGCAACCCGACGCATGTGGGCGCTGCGACTTTGAGCCTGTCTGTGAGGGAGTCTGGAAAGGCTACCTAGAGATTTATGGAACAGAGGATTTCCACGCACTGTCCCGTTAAGGCTGCACATGTCCAAACCCGCTATCCCATGGTTGAAGCGCTTTTGCGCCCTGTATGCTCGGCATGACCGCAGCGTGTATCAATGGGAGGTCGAGGCCCATGTAAACGGTGCCCTCATCACGCTAACGCTGGACAGGGGAAAGATGTACCTGTTGGTGCACCCCAACAATAACACCGCCTCATACGCCACTACGCAAAGTCTTGCGCTCTCAATCCACAAGCCTGAGGGCGCGCCACCGATGCCGGGAAATGGCGAGCTTGTGGTCCGACAGTTTATCAGCGTACTCGATCGGGCCGACAAGGGCGACATCGTCCTCCCCGGTGGTCAAACGGGCGGTGTATCGGAGAATCTCTCGACTCGGGATCCGATTAAGCTTGCCGCCGCACATGAAGAGTTGGCCGATGAACTCCATTGGGGTGAGTTTCTGGCCTATCGCTCCATCATCACGGAGGATCTGTACCCACACGTCCAACCATTGGGCGAAACCGTCGGCCATGAACAAATTCGCGATGGGTGGAAAGAGACCGTCCGACGAATCGCTGCAGGAACGGCACCATCACTTCTGGGCCTGTACCTCCACATCCCCTTCTGTACCGTCGCCTGTAGCTTCTGTTACTGCGCGAAGACCGACCAATTCGATCGGGACAATGTTCAGACGTATTTGAAGAACCTCCACGCCGAAATCAACGACTTCGGCGACATCTTTGGTGACAGCACCTTCACCTCTGTCTACTTCGGAGGCGGCACACCCTCATTGCTCACACCACCTGCACTGCGGGAGCTCTTTGCAACACTGTACGGAGCCTTTCATGTGCCCGATGGAACACAAGTCATCTTCGAAGGAAATCCAGACTCCCTGAGTGCCAAGAAGATCGAAATCCTCGGAAATGAAGGGAAAGTGACACGCCTAACCATCGGGGTCCAGACCTTGGATGACCAAGTTCAGGCGCTTGTTCGGCGCTTTAATAAGCCCGAGCATGTTCAAACAGCGGTTGAGAGTGCACGTGCACATGGCATCAAGCACGTGAACTGTGACCTCATGGCTGGGATGCCCGAGCAAACGATGTCCTCATTTCAAAAGGATGTTCACTTTCTCCTCGAGTTGAACCCGGACTCCATCCACTTGAACGGGTACCGTCCCCTACCCCGCACACGCCTCGCTAGCGCAAACGGGGGCATGAGCGACGATCAGATTCAACTCAGAGATGAAATGCTCGCGTGGGCCACCAATGAACTCATCAGCGCAGGGCACGCTACCGAGATGGGCCAAGGACTTCGCCGAACGCGCAATGCGGCCAACATTCAAGAATACGACCTTCGCCGACAAAACTCATCGCTGCTCGGGCTTGGATTTCCTGCACGGTCACATAGTTTCGGGGGCCATTACTACAGCCCGGATGCTTCAGATGGCCTCGATCCTGCACTCCAGCGAGACCTGAAAGGTGGTCGAAAGTGGCACGCGATAGCCGTCGACGACAAGGAGGAGCGCCACAAGTATCTGGTGAGCAACCTTCGCACAGGCTTCACCCGGACAGAGTTTATGTCTATCTTCGGCATGGACCCGGTCGAAGCCGCGCCGGAAGCCTTCGAAAAGCTCGACCGGCTTGGGGTCGTACACGTCAGTGACGATGAGGTCTTCTGCAAGACAGATACAGCCAAGGACGACCTGGTGTACCGAACGTTTTTTTATAGCGAGGGCCAACATGCCCGAGCCAGAGAAGTCTGGGGAGACGAATACGACCGCTCTATGGACTACAGCTCAAAACTTACGGAGCTCGTCGAAAGCTGCGGATAGCGGTCAGTGGACTGCGTTGCTGCGAAGCACCCTGCGTACTTGCGCCATCGCGCGCGTCAACGCAATCCGCCTGTCCTTATCAGCCGGTGGCGGGGTTTCCAATACAAGACGAAGCTCCGCACCATCCTCAAGACCCGGTGCAACGCGAAAGATCATTTCCGTACGTTCTGGCGTATGGATGACCACCCGCCCCTTACGGTCGATCCCTTGATATTGGTGGTTCCCCGACAGCATCTGACCGGGCTCGAGATCGCCAGAGAGCCGCAATATGCCATCCGGGGTCAGGTCCAACCGCAGGCGACGGGCAATCTCATGTTCGAGATGAGGCTCTGGAACCATCCACAACAAGGTTTGTAGACGTTCGAGTCGGGACTGTTTGGAGAGAACAACACGCTCCGGCGTCAACTCGACAAGCCCATCGTCAGCCCAGGTATTCATCACCATTGGAATCGCCTCGGTGACGTCTACGCCAAAGGTACCCAAGAACTTTTCGCGATCGATGTCATTGGCATCACGAAGCTGGTGTACCAAGTAGGTACGAACCTCGTCGGCCATGTCCATACGGTGACCAGCATAGTGGGCCGGCTCATCGGACAGCGAGTCTGACGGGTCCTTGCACTGGTACGCTGCATGCCCAAACACCTGCGAGCGAGAAGACGGCCCAAACCCGAGCAGGTGCATGGGTCGACGAGCCTCACTGACCAACTGGTTGTAGCTGTAGCAGGGTGCGGGTGGCCACACAAAGCCAGGAGGAAGCGCTACTCGCTCCATCACGTAGCGATGTCCACCATCGATGTTGACCCTGTAGCCATTTCGTTTCGCAATCTCTTTAAGTGCAGCGGGGACTTGTTCTTGAAATGGTTGAATGTGTTTCCAAAAAGCGTCAATCTCACCGCCAAAATGTAATTCCACGTATTCAGGTGTCGGGGAGATTTGAAACACATCGACATTCAGTGGTTTGTGCTCGGACAACACCCAGTCTATGTCTGCAAGAATGGACTCCGGAGTGGTTCCGGCCAGTCCCAAAAGAAAATCACAGGCAACATCATAAAGGCCGCGTGAATACAACTCTTGAAAACGCTTGGCCACCGTGTCGCGATTCTGGAACCCACGGTTGTGGGCCTTGTTTACTTCAGGATCCAGGGTCTGGATTCCGAATGAAAAATGGCTGAATCCATATTCCGCCAACACGTCGACACGAGACTCACTCATCACGAGCGGGTCAAATTCAAAGGAACGCTGCGCGTTGGGTCGAACGTTCAGATGGGTATCAATGGCATCAAATAGACGACGCAACATCTTCGCTGGAAGCGTCGAAGGCGTACCGCCACCAATATAGACCGTGCCCCAGGCCAATTCAGATACCACGGGCCCCAGCGTCTCCATGGAGCCAATCACGCGCTGAAGCCATGCCTCAAGCAAATCGGGGTGTGATGGACGCAGACGCTCATAGTTGCAGAAGTTGCAAATCGATTTGCAGAACGGAACATGGATATAAATGTTGTTGGCCGTCTCTGCGGACTGGACCGGGTTCGCAATGGCCTCTGCCCACAGTTCTCGAACTTGCTTTTCGGTAACGATGTGCTCAGGACCACGAAGATAAGCGAGTCGAGATGCATCAGGCAGCCGAGACACCGTCGCGTAACGATCTTGAAGTCGCTGCCGCCCCTGCTTGTAGCGGGGGTCTACCGGTCGTGCAGTCCAGGTCATCGGTCCCTCACTGCGACAGTAGCACTAGCGACACCCGGTACAACATGAGTTCTTTCAGGCAACGCCACAACAAACCCGGCCGCGCGGGACCGCAGGACCTCGAGAACCTCTCCACCAATGGTTCTAACTTCGGCAATCGGCGTCCCTCGGCTCAATGAGTCTCCAGGGCGCACCTGAGGCACCAGAACACCCGTATGGTTGGTCCGTGGGCCGCCTTCTCGCCTCCAAGGACCCCCTTCTTTACGAGAGGGAATGGCTCTCGCGGGCATATTCACTACGCCAACCTCTGTGAGTACACCGAGAGCCGCACCCGTCGCAGTAGCCACAGCTTCAGAGTCAAGGCGGCGGCGCGGACCGACTTCCAAGGTCACCGCTGGAACGCCATTTAAATTCACCATCGCACCCGGCAAGCTTCGGTCCAGATGGTACCGAAGATATCGGTCTCTTGGGTACTCGCGAAGCACAGTGAGACCACTGGCCTCGGCCAGTCGATTGCACTGCCCAGTCAACCGACGCCGGTCTCGAACACGGAGTACACGGTCGACAATGGCATACGGAATCGCACCCGCAACATCCGTATGAATATCGAGTAGAGCCTCCGGAGCCCGCGAAAGAATGTCAGTCCAGACACAGTACGCGTGACGTTCAGAAGCCGGCCCTCGTGGCTTACCAGGAAACATACGGTTCAGATCTTGGCCGTCACCCGGCAGGGTGCGTGAGTTGGATGCCAACCCTGCAGGGTTCAGCGTCGGGTACAAGAACACTGCACCCCGCAAAAGCAAGTCAGGCAATACCCGAATCAGATTGTGTACCACCCCAATACCGGTGGTTTCATCACCATGAATATTGGCCGTCACGACCATGCGCGGCCCCGGCTGGCCGCTATAAATGCCCACAACAGGAAGGGGGGTTCCCGACGGAATGGCAACGCGATGCTGTTCAATCCAAGTCATTATCTACCCCTCTAAAACCCATGCTTTGAGGTACCGTGATTCCGGAAAGCCCAAGGCCGCTGGAATATCGTGCGGCGTCGTGCCCTGGTGAACCAAACGAAGTCTACGCCCAACTTTCAAAGATGCGGCCTGGATGTGTTTCTGGAATTCGCGTGGTGACATGGAACCCTGATTGGTGGCCACGAGTATCCAGCCACCGGGCTCAAGAACACGAAGACATCCTGCAACCACCCTCGATAGCTCTTTCTCGACACTCCAGACCCCCTTCGGACCCCGCGCAAAAGAGGGTGGGTCGAGAACAATCAAATCGAAGACCTCTCCAGCCCTACGAAACCGGTCCAGCGCTGAAAATGTATCTTCTACCCAAAAACCATGCGCATCGACTGGAAGTTCATTCGCCCGAAAATTGTCCTGACATCGACTGATGGCCGTCGCTGAAAGGTCCACAGTCTCGACTCGGGCCGCCCCATTTGCGGCGGCGGCTACCGAAAAGGCGCCCGTGTAGGCAAAGGTGTTGAGAACCCGACGCCCACGCCAATACGGGCCTAACCATGCACGGATAGCCCTCATGTCTGGATACAAACCAGCATCCAAGCCCATCTCTGGTCTCACCACATACTTCAGGCCATGTTCTAAAACCAGCACATCACGGGGCGTCTCGTCCCCGTACAGACAAGCGCCTTCCACCGGCGAGGTACGGTCATCATTGTGCTCAGGACGCCGATTCTGCCAGATGGTTTCCACCGCTCTCTGTGTCGACAACGCCTCGACCATCCAGGGCACCATAAATTGCAGAGATGGATGATCGATCGCGACCGTGATGTGAGAACCCCACACATCGATTCGCACACCCGGGAAGTCATCATTCTCCCCATGCACCCAGCGCCAGGCCGTTGTGCTCTCGTCACAATGTCGACGGTTCAGCGCACGCTGGAGTGCACCCGCAACAAAATCAGCATCCAACGGTCCAGCTGTTGTCCGAAAGCGACGCACAGCCACTTTTCCATCTGAACTGACTCCGACGCCAAGGTGGCGGCCGTCACGAGAGATAATATTGACCACATCTCCGGACTGAGTCGCCCCCGTTCTGGCGACAACCTCATTGGGATAGACCCAATCAAATCCCTTTCCAAGCCATTCGGTGGAATATCCATTGACCATGACGGCATCCACCGTGCCATCTGGGAATCGTGGGCGTGACTTATCGCCCCCTTTACGCCTAGCAGTTGGTGATTGTTTTGCGTTTCCACGGTAGGGTCTGGCCATGACTTCCTCATTCGACATACTGAGCGCAACCGGACTCCAGACGGAATTCTTCCAACTCGTCCAGTCTGCTCTGTACCACGCCGATGGCATGTGGGGCGACGCTACCGTCGATCTGTACCTCAGAGATCTCCCTGCACACCATGGATATATGGTTGCCGCGGGCATCCACGAGGCCATTGGTCATGTCATGAGTCTGCGGTTTAGTGATGACGACATCGATTGGCTTCGTAGTCAGCCCATGTATTCTAGCCTTGGGCAAACCTTCTTTGAAAGTCTGCGTCATTTTCGTTTTGCCGGAACTATCTGGGCCATGCACGAAGGTACTGCAGTCTTTCCCAATGAACCCATCATGCGGATTACAGCCCCACTGCCGCAGATTGGACTCTTTGAAATGATGGTCACCCAGTCCGTGGGGTGCGCGATGGCTGTCGCAACGAACGCTGCGCGCATTACCTCAGCCGCGAACGGACGTTCTGTCCTCGACTTTGGTAGCCGAAGAGTGCCGGGTCCTGACATCGCGCGAACTGCCGCCCGGGCCGCGTTCATCGGGGGGTGCGCTGGGACAACCCACGCTCAAGCAGCCAGAGATTCGGGAATTCCCGCTGTGGGCCTGATTTCCGACACCATGCTGGCCGCCTATGAAGATGTTGCCCTCGCCTACGATGCACTGTCCTCTCACTTCCCCAATGGATGCCACCTGAACCTGCCGACCGAAGGCCCTCTGGATGCCATCGATCGATTCGAGCGAATTCACGACAAAGTACAAACGGTGCGGGTTGACCACCCCGACCTGGAAACAATCAGCAAGGAAATCCGTATCCGCCTGGATGAAAAGAAGATGGAACACACCCGAATCCTTGGGAGTGGCCGCTTAGATGCCCTCACCATTCGTGCACTCGTTGATGGAGATGCACCGATTGATCTGTTTGCCGTCGGAAATGCACTGACCGAAGGTATTGCTGGCGGGGGTCCGCCACTGTGCTATCGCATGGCATCCCTGGTCCGTGGCACAACCCCGGTACCCATCACGGGCCACTGGTCCGCATATTGGTCAGGCATCAAACAGGTCTGCCGGTTTCCCGACCGAGATGTCGTGTGTGCGGAGGTCGAAGTGTCTGAGAATATGAAAATGGGCGGAACGCCTCTTTTACATCCATACATCATCGACGGTGAACAGACGAAGGAACTGCCCTCTCTTCAAGAAAGCCGGGAGCACTGCGAACGCTCTGTTCAGGCGCTACCTGCAGGCGTCAGACAACTCATTGCACCCGACATGCACCCAGTTCAGCCATCAAGCACCATCGCAAATTGGCGTACACCCGCACGGTGAAGTTTAAAATACTTCGTCCAGGTCATCTAAACTGATGCGGCATGCGGGAACGGCCGCCAGTTCCGCAAGCCGTGAATTGGTCGAGCGAATATCACGCGCCAAACACCGTAAAACGGCCAACTGAAAACGAAGCGCCAAGGGCGTAGCGCCATTCATCAGGTCGAGAAAGTCTGTTCGGTTCATCACGGCACATCGAGAGGTCCCCGCGGAGACACAGTTCGCTGCACGTGGGACGCCATCGAGCACACCCAGAATACCGAACACGGCTCCCGGGCCCAAGTGTCCCACAGTAATGATCTCTCCATTTTCAAGCCGACGCTCGATGCGAATGGATCCTTCGAGCACAAAATAAACGCTGCCCTTTTGATCTCCCTGTTGCACCACAACAGATCCATCCCACCATGCGTCTTCCTTCATGGCGCCAGCCACCACCTCAACCTCGGCCTCTGTCATGCCACGGAAATAATCAAGCGCTTGGAGGCGTTCTGAATTCATATCAACCTCCCGACCGCATGGTCGCCCAGATTTCACGCAACCGAATGCCCATGCTCTGTATTTCTTCATCCGAACCGGACTCGGCATCAATCAAAAACAGCGCCTCGATCCGTTCATTTAAAGTCCGAATCCGTTGGGTCATCATGGTGCGGACTCCACGGAGCAGCTTTTGAGCGACCGGATGACCCTGAGACAGAAAGTCGTTGAAGGCATCCGATGGTACATGAAGAACCACCGACGGCTGAGCCGCCCGAGCGGCCGCACTGCGTGGGGCTGGATCGATAACGGCCATCTCACCGAGGATGTCACCGGACTCCACATATCCAACAACGATATCGGGTCCGTCCCCCATTTCGCAGGTCAGCCGAATGCTACCACTCATGACAAACATGATGTCGTCAGCAGCATCTCCCTCATCAAACAAAACTTCGCCCTCAGCCAGCTCACTCATCGAAGCCGCACTGGCAAGATCGATCAGATCTTTCTCGTCCAACTCCGTGAACAGGGAGACCGTCTTTAAAACGGACAAAATGGCTGAATCAGCTTGAATTCTCATTGTACGCCTTAGACCTGTGGAGTCCGAACAGAAATCACGCTCGTCCCGACCACAATCATATCGTCAAATTCGAGAGGCGCAGCCCCTTCAATGCGATTCAACACACCGCTTCGAAAAATATGGGTCGCACACGTCTTGTGTTCTCCGATCACCTTTGCCGTAAAACCGTCGACTTCTACTGCGGCCTGGCGACGACCCGCCAGCGCACGATCCATGGTGAACCCACCCTCTCTCGCGCGCGCCGCACGGGTTCCCACACACCAACGAATGTTCTCTTGTCCGCGTCGATCGGGAAGCGCAAAGCCTGGATGCGCAGGCTCCCTGCCAATCTCCACGTGTTGGCCGTCGGCAACCCCGAGCCGAGCCCGTGTGTCGGAAACGACAATACCCACATAGCCACCGTTGTCTACATGGTGAAACCGGTGAGACCCGGTCGGAGTCTCGATACGGTCACCTTGATTCAACGTGCGTTGCTGACCCACATTGATACTCAAACCGCCCACACTGATGCCGCCCACCTTTGCCTCAATCTGTACACCGCCGGGCAACACCTCAAGGCGCAACACCGAGGCGTCGGCCTGATTGGCCCATCGGCCGTCGGTCAGCAAATCGTAGGTATAGCCCGCGACAACATCACTCATGGGAACCGCAGGCAAGGCCAAACCCGACATCACCAAGTCAAGGTGGGCCGTGGAGTTCAACTCCAAAATGATCGTATCCGTACCCGTCATTAAATTCGTCGGATTTTGAACGGCAGAGATGGAACGATTTACAGCCTCCGATGTTCCAATCAGGAGCCCACGACCCATATCAATCCACGAATACCGATCGCTCGGTGCAATCGAATACGCCTGGAGCCATAAATTCGCGGGGTCAACCACGGGCAAGCTGTCTACAACGGTTCGAATGTCATCGGACGCTGGATCAAACTCTTCCAGGAGAATGACGGGATCGGGGGGCATTGACGGACGTACACCGTCAGGCCGAATGCGCACCAAGGTACCCTTCCGAACGGCCTGCACGATCCCTTGTGGCAACCATGACCGATCCGCAGGCACCAGTCGGTACACCGGAACGTCTCCAGCGATGCCCTTCAAAGCGAAGCGCCCCACAGCCTCCCAGGCGACCTCGGTTTGGTTCATACACATCCGGCTGGTACTGGACATCCAGACCTCACCGGCGGGGGTTTTCGATAAAATACGTGCGGCCAGGTTGGTGGCTTCACCAAAGGCATCCCCATCAATGGCTTCGACGTCACCCGTGGCCATCGCAGCCCGGATCGTGAATCCATCTTGTCCTGCAATACCCGAAACCAACTCCAGGCATGCTTGTGCGGCATCCGTCGCCGCCTCAAACAATGCCATGTAGGAGTCGCCAAGGTTTTTCACGATGCGACCACCACACCTCTCCACGACTGGAGCCACCTTTTGCTCGTGCAGCGCAATCAAGTTTCGAAGCGCTTCTCGATCAGACCGGCCCACCGAAGCGGTGTAGTTGGCGAGATCAGTGAATACTACAGTCAAGGTCCGGGTCGGCACGGTTACTCCACAGGCCGCACGACCATAGCGCGAGAGAAGCCACAGAGTCGAGCGGATCTACTGCGGGACAACCAATAGTGAAGCCCAGCTTTGTGCCAATTTGTCATAGTCACCAAAAAGAACCCCCACACCTGTGCCATTTTGTCACTAAAAAACGTAGTACGTTGCCTCGACGTGCCCCATCTACTAATGGCATGGGACTTGCTACGGAATCATCCCGCCTACCTTGGCGTTTCTATCCATGATGAACCTTTCTCAAAACCAAATCGTGCTCGGCATACTCGTCGGAGGGACCACCTTCGGCGCGCTGGGCACTATTGCGACCCGTGTGGTCGTAGCAGAAAAGCTGTCAATTCCGGAAGATGCGGAAATCATCGACCCGACGACTGGCATTGTGGTCCCATCAGATTCATCGATCTCAATGGACCCAAAAGCATTCACGGCGGCCAAGGCAACGACGACCCCAAAGGCCAACAAACGTGCCCTCATCGATCCCATCATCCGCCGGAATATGTTCGACAGCACCAAAGTGGGCATGGTGTCAGACACTTCCGATGAGGGTGAAACCGGGAATAAGACTTCGTTGCCCCTCATTTTGCTCGCCACAATGGTGGCTACACCTGAAGAATTCAGTTCCGCACTCATATCCGAAGACAAAGGGTCAGATGGTGCAATGGGCTACGGCATCGGTGACTCGGTAATTGGAGAAGCCACGATTCACAGAATCGAGCAGAAACGTGTCATCCTGAAGCGTACCGATGGAGAACTTGAGTATCTCGCGATGGATGACGCAAAGCTTCCAGAGGCCCGATCCGGCGCGGATGCAAAATCAGCCAAGGCCGGAAAATGGGATGGCGTCGAGAAAGATGGGGAAACCAAATTCACCATCGACGAGGACACCTTCAACAAGATTCTTGAGAACCCAGAAAAACTGGCGAATCAAATACGCGCAGTGCCCCATACAGACGAAAGCGGAAACATCGATGGATACCGGTTGTCCGGAATCCGAAGAAGCTCACTCTTTCGCAAACTTGGGATCAAAAATGGTGACGTTGTCCACTCGGTGAATGGGAATGATCTCACCAGCGTAAGTTCGGCAATGAAGGCATACGAATCACTGCAGAGCGAGCGCAACTTCAACTTTGAAGTCACCTCACGGAAGAAAAAGAAGACCTACGAGTACGAGGTGCGCTGATGCGCCACCAGGACGGACCCATGCGAACATCCGAAATCACATCCACCAAACTCCTTTGGCCTCTTGCGAGCCTGTTGGCATTATTCCTTCTTGGGCCACAAGCTGCAGCAGAGGGACAATCGGCGCCTGCTCTGACGCCCGTCCCTGCACCGATCGGTAAGATTCCCGGCATTCTGCCCCCAGGGCTCGATGCACGCGCTGTCGGCTTGGCTCCAGCTACGGGAACGGCGGCTCCGGAAACCCCAGAAGCCGAAGCATCCGAAGAACCCGACGCGTCCGAAGAGGCCGTCGACGCCGAAAGCGCATCTGATCGCGAAGAGGAGGCCGCCGCCGAGGAGGCCGAGTCCGGAACCACCTTCTCACCTCCGCGTCAGAAACCTCCAATCCTCAACCCGAATGCCAAGGTCACCCTCGACTTCGTCAACAAGCCCGTCATGGACTTGATCAAGTGGATGGCAGAGATGACGGGCCGAAACTTCATCCTCACCGATGACATCAAAGGCGAAATCACCATCATAAGCCACAAGCCCGTCACAGTACCGGCTGCCTATGAAGCGTTTCTATCGGCGCTCGAGCAGAGTGGATACACCACCGTTACCGTAGGCAATGTAACCAAAGTGGTGGCCAGTAATCTCGCGAGCAAGACTCCGATTCGTGTGCATCAAAATGGGAATATTCCATTCACCGACAACTTCGTCACGCAGGTCATTGAACTCGAAAATGTGTCGGTCAGCGATATCTCGGCCGTAGTCAAAGAGTTGATGAGCAAAGATGCGAACGTCATCTCGTACGCACCTGCGAACACCCTGATTCTGACCGATGCGGCCACAAACATCCGTAAAATCTATCGGATCATCAACCAACTCGATATCGCCGCACCGAAAGCAAAACTGCATGTCATTGCCATGCAGCACTCTCAGGCGATAGAAATTCAAAAGATCATTCAAGAGCTGTACGGAACGGCCACTTCTGGAACGAAAACCGCGTCATCCGCTGCCGAGGACCGCAGGTCCAGGCGACGTAAGCGCCTCGCAGATCGCAGCGGTTCTTCATCCGGCAGTTCGACCAATGTGGGCGCTGAAGGCAAATACATCGAGAAGATTATTGCCGACGAGCGCACCAACTCTTTGATTGTCATGGCGAACGATGAAGCCATGACGGCCGTGATTGAACTCATCCAAGAGCTGGATGTCGATGTTGACCCCTCCTCTCGGGCACAGATTCACGTCGTGTATTTGGAGCATGCGAAAGCAGAAGACATCTCAAATGTGTTGTCCAACCTGGCACAAACGGGCCAACGGAACGACCGACGCGGCACCTCAAGAACCGCGAATCGCCGCAGGACAGGAAGTACAGCCGGCGGCGCAATGCCCAGCTCCCTGACCAAGACAGCTTCGGGTCCCAAAGGAGATGGCTCCACAGCAGGGGCGACGGCAGCGTTCGAAGATGGTGTGCGCATTACCAGCGATGAAAACACCAACTCTTTGGTCATCATCGCCACACAAGACCAGTTCTCAATCCTCAAGCAAGTCATCGACAAACTCGATATTCGGCGGAAGCAAGTTTTCGTCGAGGCCGTTGTCCTTGAGATTGCCAGTGAAGACGAGATGAACGTGGGCCTGGGTGTCCATATGGGCAAACCCGGCAACGATGGGTCACTGACCATCGCATCGGGTCAGTTCAATGGTTCATCCATGGGGCTTTCGGCCGATGTGTTGAGTGGAATGGCCGTCGGTGTATATGGGCAACCCGTCAGTATCGATGTAGCCAGCCCGCTTGACGGCAGCACAACCACCATGCAGGTGCCGGCCTTTGGAATCGCTTTGAATGCGCTGCAGTCCAACAGCTCTGTTGACATTTTATCGACCCCCAACATCCTCACCATGGACAACGAAGAAGCCAAGATTGTGGTCGGCCGCAATATTCCTTTCCCCGTATCCACTGGTCGGGACAACAACGGACAACCCATCGTCAGCTACCAGCGTGAGGATGTCGCCATCACACTCAAGGTCACCCCTCAGATCAACGAGTCGAACTTCGTGACGCTGGAGGTCTTCCAGGAAGTTCAAGAGGTGGAGGAAGACAGCCAAGGACTCGATGCGAACACAGCCGGCTTCATCACATCAAAGCGATCCGCTGAAACCACAGTCGTGGTTCGAGACAACCAAACAGTGGTGATTGGTGGCCTGATTGGAACAACAGAAACTGAAGTCGAAACCAAGGTTCCATTGCTTGGAGACCTTCCTCTCATTGGCATGTTGTTTCGCGGGCGGCGCAACTCTGCGCGCAAGTCGAACATGTTGATCTTTCTGACGCCGCACATCATTGATGAGCCCCAAGACCTTGAAGAAGTCTACCGGGTCAAATGGGCGCAACGGCAGGAGTACATCCGACGGTTCTATGGAAAGAGCCGCGAGAAGACAGACCAGGAAATGACCAAGCTCCTTCAATACAGCATGAACCGAGTGGACGAGCCCAGCGTATACCGGACCAAAGTACCCACCGCAGAGGAAGCCGCAGGGTTCACAACCATCGGCTCTGAAGCACCCAACGAGAACCCCATTGAAGTACGCGAAATCGGAGGCCAAGACCCTGCCGATGACGCGCTGTACGATGAGGACCGCTCAAGCGACATCAACGACCCCTCTCTCGAAGTTGGAGAGTAGTCCATGGGAATCCGTCGCGAACCGCTCGAACAGATCCTGATCCGCAATGGTGCGGACAAGGGTAAACTGGCCGATGCGCAGACACATGCGGATCGTGCGGGATTGAACCTGCTCGGTGGTATCGCTCGAACCCAGGCCGTAGACGATGCAACCCTGGCCAAAACCATGGGTGAAATCACCGGCTTAGAAGTCCTGACAGAAGTAGCGGTCGAGGACATTGATGTCGACATAGTTCGGCAAGTCCCGCTGGGCCTAGCCCGCGAACAAGGCGTACTTCCTCTTTGGAGTCGCGACGGCGTTCTCGAAGTCGCGTTGAGCTCACCGACGGCCATCGGCTCTCTCGATGACTTTCGAATCCTGTTTGACAAGCCAGTCCAAGCCTTCATCATGGCACCCGGACAACTGCGTGATTTGACCAACGCAGCCTACGATGCTGCAAGTCGGACGGCCAGTTCCGTGATTGATGAGATTGAGGAAGAAGAGGGCTACGTTGCGGACGACCTCCAGCTTGGAGAGGACCTCCTCGACGATCCAAATCAAGCTCCGATCATTCGTTTCGTAAACTCTTTGCTGACCCAGGCCATCAAAGAACGGGCGAGTGACATTCACATCGAGCCCTTCGAGAAGGAACTCAGTGTCCGGTTCCGGGTAGATGGCGTCCTCTACGAAGTGGTCAAGCCCCCACGAAGACTGCAAGCTTCGATTGTCAGTCGTGTGAAGATCATGGCGGGTCTCAACATTGCGGAAAAACGCGTCCCTCAAGATGGACGAATTCGCACCCGAATGGCGGGACGTGAGATCGATTTGCGTGTGTCCAGCCTTCCCGTCCGCCACGGCGAACGGGTTGTGATGCGTATCCTAGAAAAGGGAAGCGTTTTCAGTCTTGATGGAATCGGTATGGGCGAACACAGCTTGGAAGGTTTCCGAAGCTTGATTCGAAAACCACATGGCATCGTCTTGGTCTGCGGGCCCACGGGTTCGGGTAAAACGACGACACTCTATTCAGCACTCTCGGAGATCAACTCCCCCGACAAGAACATTCTGACCATTGAAGACCCCATCGAGTACGAGCTAAAAGGCATCGGTCAAACCCAGGTCAACCCCAAGATCGAGCTTACTTTTGCAAGCGTACTGCGGGCCCACCTACGCCAAGACCCCGACATTATTCTCGTTGGTGAGACCCGCGACAAGGAAACGGCAGACAATGCCATTCAAGCATCCCTCACGGGTCACCTGGTGTTCTCAACACTCCATACCAATGATGCACCGGGCGCATTCACCCGTCTCATCGATATGGGAGTCGAGCCCTTTCTTGTGTCCAGTTCAGTGCTCGCCATTTTGGCCCAGCGCTTGGTTCGTAGACTCTGCGAAAACTGCCGAGCCCCCTACACGCCCAATGCATCGGAACTGGCCGACTTTGGATTATCCAGTTCACCAGGTCAACTGTATCGAGCGGTAGGCTGCGAGGAGTGTAGCCAAAAGGGCTACTCCGGCCGTTCTGGTATCTACGAGTTGCTCCTCGTGGATGACACAATTCGTTCAATGGTTGTCGCGGGTGCGACCACCGGAGCGATCCGAAACAAGGCCATTGAGCTTGGCCTGCTAACCCTCCGGGACGACGGCATCCGAAAAGCACTCGAGGGCATCACGTCTCTGGATGAGGTGCGCCGCGTGACCCAGGAGGAATCGGCCGGAGCGGACTAAGTCATGGCAGTATACGAATACAAAGGGCTGAGTGCCACAGGCGGATCAGTCACCGGAATCGTGGATGCAGACAATGCAAAGTCTGCACGCGCCAAGCTCCGAAAGCAGGGTGTATTCCCGACCGATGTACACGAGCAAAAAGGTGCCAGTCGCGGCAAGGGTCTCAACTTCGAAGTGGACCTGAGCCAAAGCTTCGAGCGCATCACCCAAAAAGACATCGCCGCGATGACCGGGCAGATGTCCACCTTGGTTGGAGCGGGTATTCCTATTGTGGAGGCCCTCTCGGCCCTGATCGATCAGGTTGAAAAGCCCAAGCTGGAAAAGGTTCTCCGGGACATTCGGGAGCGGGTCAATCAAGGTGCAACTCTTGCGGAAGCACTTCGTGAACATGGTGAAGTCTTTCCGCCGTTGTACATCAATATGGTGGGTGCTGGTGAACACTCCGGTGCACTTGAAACTGTCCTCAATCGACTGACTGAATACACAGAGTCTCAGGTCGCTCTTCGGGGTAAAATCGTGACTGCGCTCACCTATCCAGCGTTAATGGGCGGCGTGAGCGGACTCATCATTATCGGGCTGTTTGTCGGTGTGATTCCGCGGATCAGGCGTATTTTCGAAAGCATGGACGCGGCCTTGCCCGCCATCACCCAGGTGGTGATTGCAATCTCCGATTTCTTGCTCAACTACTGGATGCTTCTTCCCTTTGTGTTCCTCGCCATGGGACTCGGTTTCCGCTCCTGGGTTAAAACAGAAGAAGGCCGATACAGTTGGCACTCTTTTCTTCTCCGGGTCCCAATTTTGGGCGCGGTAAACCGAAAAGTGGCGGTGTCCCGTTTTTGCCGAACGCTATCCACCCTGCTCGACTCGGGTGTCCCGATTCTTACCGCCGTGGGAATCGTCAAAACAGTGGTGGGCAACGAGGTCATCGCCGATGCCATTGCAGCCGCTGGGGTCAACATCTCAGAGGGACAATCCATCGCCAAGCCGCTCAAGGACTCCGGTCAGTTCCCTCCCCTGGTCACCCATATGGTCAACATTGGTGAAAAGACCGGTGAGCTAGAGCCCATGCTCGGCAAGGTCGCGGACGCCTACGATCAAGAGGTCGAACGAACCCTCGAAGCACTCACCTCTATTCTTGAGCCCTTGATGATTGTCGTCATGGGCGGGATTGTTGCCATCGTGGCGCTCTCCATCCTTCTACCCATGCTCAACATGTCGGCGGTCGTGAAGTGACCGACCCAGGAGTACACATGAAAAAGAACCTTTCTCCACTCTTTCGCGCGGCCCGTCGGGGACTAA
>Ga0315320_10001405_pt1 | contig 19932 bp, 16 predicted proteins | sample M140m21515metaG_FD_203458 | JGI IMG/M metagenome (GOLD analysis project Ga0315320, IMG submission 203458) | Ammonia-oxidizing marine archaeal communities from Monterey Bay, California, United States - M1 40m 21515 | ecosystem: Environmental > Aquatic > Marine > Coastal | place: USA: California... | reverse complement strand
GAAGCCATGATCCACAAGTATCCCACGTTTGAATGATTGAACGCGTCTGAAGACGCAAACATCGGCAACCTTCTGCCAAGCTCAAGAGTTATTCTCTAGCCTGATACGCCTCTTGCTTCGGAACGAAGGCTCCTTAAGAAATATCTTCCCAAGCACAAGAATCCTGTTACTTCTGTGGAACCAAGACGTCAGCTCCCCGTGGAAACGCTGCATTCGAAACTTCCTGCGAACGCTAGCTAAATAGCAATTTTTCGGCAAGACAGGATATGATCACAAGAACGCGTTTACCAGTCTTTGCTATCAAGCACTCAAGATTCTTGTCACTTGGAAAGTTCCATTGCAGGGACTGCCTGCTCGATCACCGCGTGAGAACCAACAGGCAAAACTAACGAGCAGAAAAAGTGGATTCACTTTAAAACACTTGGCTGTGTCAGGTAGGCATCCTGGTTGACACGCCACTCAACGGCCATTCGAACGTCAGCGTGATTTAACACACGGGATGACGCAGTACGTGTGCAAGTAAAAGTCGACCGCCGGGTTGGCTCATTACACCTGCAAACGAACAGTACATCAGGCAATGACGAGACGCGCCATGATCGACGTGCCTTAGTTGCTAAACAATGATCTCGTAGTCCGTCGCGTAAAAACTGCTTAAGACCGCAAAGTAGTTGGTTTCCTCATCAAAAACATCAGTCCCTGTTCCGCCATTAAACTCCGGCGAATCGGAATAGCAAAATTCGACCTCTAACCGATCCTCGCCACCACCCTGAAAAACGTACAACAGGTTCTGCGCGAAGACTTCAAACAAATACACGTCATCGCTGCCATCGCCTGTCGAAATGCCCAGACTCGACGCTTTCACTTTAAGAAGGTCAACATCATCATTCCCTTGCCCTGTATCAATTTTCAAAATGTTTCCAACCTGTACTTTCTTCAACTCCACCGTGTCATGGCCACGTCCTGTAGCGATCTTTAGCGCGCTACCAATTTTTGCGTTCTGCATATCAAGTGCATCATCCCCGTCGTCATTACCTACGTCCGTCAAGATGACCATTGAGTTTCCAACAACAACATTCTTGGTTCGAATGAGGTCATCGCCATGAGTCGTGCTGACATACAGATTGCCACCCACCTGAATGTTTTTCAACGCAACCTGATCGTCTTCAGGCCCCGACGCAATTGCCATCATGTCACTAACACCGCCGGTTTTGGCAACGATTTTGTCAGCACCCTCCAAGGAAGTTAATGCCAATGATTTGGCACCGAGGTATTCAACAACGGTAGAATCAGCGCCATTTCCGGTTGCTATCAGATGGCTGGTGGTATTCGTGTATCGACTTCGCACGACATCATCGTCCTCACCCATATCGACAATGATCGAATCCGTCGTCTGCACATTATCGATAAGGTAGTTGTCCTCTCCCGCGCCACCATTTACGCGCAACACACCGTCGGCATTGTCTGTGAGCGTCATATTCATCACCACCATCCTGTCATTCCCTTCGTGCAAGTCCGCGAACACCGCGTCTATCAGTGGTGCTGAGATCACAACAGGCACAACACCGGAGTTGATTGTCGTCCCCGCCAGACCAGTGACCTTGATTTGATTGGGGGAAATTTCCTCCACCTCAATTGCATTGTTGTCCGCGTCCCCCACCAATGAGAGTTCCGTAAAACTCAACGCAACATCAACATTGCCTGCAAGGACAACTCGTTGCTCTAATCGCTCAGCTTTGAGACGCCTACAATGGCCGCTTTTAGAAAACACCATCTGCCAGACTCCGTAACAAGAACAGAAAAATAAAGTCAAAACCGGGGCAAGGCATGAGCAGAGAAATAAAGAATGATGACAGTGCTCATACCTCACCCCCGCGTCCCCAAGAGGCAACTTACGTGCCATCCTGAACGAGCCATCCAGGAAAAATAACGCGAAATGAGGTGCGAAGGCGCAAAAACTGACGAAGCAGCAAGCCTCTGCCAGCCAGAAGGGCGCAGAGGTCAACTTGTGTCCAAAAAAATGGCAAGACGTGAAAACTTCGATTCGGTGCGTTAATGAAAAAAATCACGAGAAGGCATTGCCGGTCTACCCTTCCCCCGTGTCTATTTGAGACACGCATCCTGATTTGAAATTGGCACGCCGTTTCAGCATGACCGTCTTCATGAACTGCTCTCATGCAGGAACTGCCGCAGTTGCTGTGACTGCCGGCACGGGCCAATCCAACTGCAAAAAAATGTCTAATGGAAACCGCGCGTAGATGGGTTCAGGTTTCTAATGCTGAGAATTAAAAGAAGCACAGGATAGCCTGCACAAGGAGCTAGAATTCTGTGTAAATCTGCCACGCTCCTATTAGACTGCTCCCTTGCTAAACTGGTTGCCACTACCCCATCTCCCTTACTCACTGGAGCTCAACAGGTGATTCGTCTTAGACCTTGTGTTATTCGCACCGTGCTGACGGTACTGACCCTGTTTCTGTCTTCCATCGTGATCCCCCCCACTTCGCAGGCTCAGGAGGAGCAACTTTCAGAGACAAAACCGTCACAAGCTGATGAGCAGAATCAACCTGAAGCGAGTGATGCCGGGAAAGGTGAGAAGAAGGAGGATGTATCTGATGCAGAGCCAAGACCTGCCGAGGAGAAGAGAAAACCTGCTCCGCCAAAACCCGCACCACTCAACGGTATCAACTACGTTTTTGATACACAGATAATGCTGTATGCAGAGCCTCAAATGAACCAGATGATCAAGGCAAAGCAGGCATTAACTTGCACTGAACTGGAATCGCAGGCGACCGATCAGAAGTGCAAGCTCACGCTTGCTGAACGCAGTACAAAACAGCAGACAAAATCAATGCTTTATCGTGAAGCAAGTAAATCGATTGTGGCCATCCTGATCTCCCGCAAGCACCTGGATCATTGGCATGTTGTTCCTGCAGCGACAGGATTCTTTATATCAGACGATGGTATCATCGCGACAAATCGACATGTGTTCAATAAAAGCGATGAGTACATGTTTGCCATGACCTCGGACTATGTAGTTCATCCGATTCAAGAAGTCGTAGGCGCGAATTCAGCCAATGATCTGGCTTTCTGCCGCATTGATTCATCGCAGTACAAAGGCCTGCCATTACGGCGAAACGCACCGGTGGGCAGCGACATTAGTTTGATCTCACACCCCAGCGGCCGCTTCTACACGTACAGCCATGGTGTCGTTACCCGCCGCTACGTCCGCCCACCCCAACGTGGCCCCTCAAAGAACCCGGAGAACGATGGGGACCAACGCGCTCCAGTCAAAGTACCAACGCGTTGGATCACCATCAGTGCAGAATTTGGAAAAGGATCAAGCGGTGGTCCCGTCTTTGATCGACTCGGAAACGTTGTTGGAATGGCGACTTCGACAAACAGTCTCCGCGTCGGAAAAAAGACTGACACTGTATCGCAAATGGTATTTCGGGATTGCGTCCCCGCGGGTGTCATGATGGAATTCCTTAAGCCGAATCCTCCCACTCAATAACGAAGCGGCATGGACTGCACCGGCAATCCGTGCCGATACATCAGCCCATGAAGTACATTCTAAGCAATTGCTCTTGAATCAATGTCGGCGATTGCTCATACGAAAGTGACGCCCACCGAATAACAACAAAGCTTCGAGGTCGAGCTTTCTTCGCTCAAGATCATTGAAAGATCGCGAAATTCCGTCAACAAGCGGATCTGGAACCGGCTCCCCTCCCACAAGAAATGTCGAGAGCAATGCGGGTTCACCGAGTCCCTCATTGACAACATCACGGTCACGCGCGGTTTCAGGGAAGCCAACATGAAGAAACCCCACACCAGTTTCGTCACGGTGACACCCGGAACAGGTATTCAGAGCGAAGCGGTGCCGCACTTCCGGATCAATCTCCAACGGAGTTTGCCAAGGCATATTCACGACAACGTTCGTCTCAGGAATGGCAGTCACAATGGGATTGGACTGATACAACTGAACAAGCGAAATCAGAAATTCCTCGTTCATGATGCCAAAACTTGCAGTCGCCTCGGCTGCGGCCAGGTTGTTCTCCAAGGTAGCAGGATCAAGAGTTGGACTTAGATCAAAGAACGGCCCTGCGGGAGCGGACCCTGCGGCCAACTCCGTGGGCAGACGAAAGCTGCCTTCAAGAATGGCATCGGCATTGTCATTCAACAGAGTGGCCAGTTCAGGAGTATTATTCAGAGTAACAAAGTCCGGCGTCTCAGCCACAGAACTGGGAGTCAGCCAACCTGACTCCTGATCGATAACCCACTCTCGCAACTCCCAGGGTGTGGCCAAAGCAACATCGTTCGTACGAATCTGGTTCAAAGCACTTGCATTTGGACGCCCCACCCCACGTCCGCGCTGGGTAAAACGTTTTGTCAGCATACCCAGATGATCGTTGTAATCTCGACTCCCCAGTTTCATTGTTCCAAGAGCATGCCAATCTTGCGCCCAACGCTGTAAATCTCTCAACGAATTTGCGGGCAAGTCGTATTCAAGAATGATGGTCATCCCACCGACTGCGGGCCCCCCCGTTGGCGTTAAAGGTTTTCCGTTTTCATCAAGTACACCAAACACAAAGCGTCCTTCACCGGCACTCAAAACTTCATCCCCAACAACCTGCCGCAGGTCCATTCTATTCACGATGGCGAGTAACTTGACGGGCGCGAACCGAAGATCCAATTTCCCTCCTCCTTTTGCAAGCCACGGTTCAATGATTCGGTCCCAAACTGCGGGACGAGAAGGTGTCACATGCCCATTGATCAAACGGTTTTCACCGTGCGAAAACAAACTCAAGGCGAATTCTGCCGGATCGTTTTCACCAGCCATCTGCTCTATCAGATACTTGAACGACCAGACACCTGGCCGTCTTCGATTTGCCCCTGTTCGCAGCGGGTCCTCGATAACACGTAAGTCAGTAATCATCAGCTCATGATCAACGCGGACGTTGGGTATCGCAGCAGCTTCGCGTGATCCCCGATCACCTCGTGGAATTGCATTCTCACGATGGTGGGAAGTTCGGCCTTGCCCAAATGAAACTAAAGCAGTGACAAGCAGAATGGACAATGATCGCGCAGCGGTAGCCAGAAAAGAACGCATGGGTCAACTCCTGCGGTAAGAGAAGCCTTCGAAGAGGCGGCAAAGTTGAGGGCAGTTAGCGTGAATACGCGGTGATAAGGAACGCCCTCAACATCAATAACGGCAACAGGACGATTCACTCCACTGACTTCGCCGTTTTTTTTTTAAATCAGTGGAATAGACTTGTGAACAGGCATTGAAATCAGATTGAAAAACTCCAACAGCAGCGTCGTTTTATCCAGCGAATTTGTTTGAAATCAAGCCAGCAAAGTGAAGTGACCTGCCTTTCTGTTAAGAGAACATTGTGATCTCAATGGTTATACCGGAGCAAAAATGGTTTCAATTTTTCATACACGAGATCAACAACGGCTGGTGAGTCTGCAACTCAATGCTTTCCCTGAGATAGAAAAACAAAAACGCCGGCAAACACTGGGGTTTACAGGCGTTTCCCTGAAAATGACGTTTCCTCATCTTGTCACCTCGCCAACGGTCCACAACGAAGCCTCCGGCGTGGAAGCCGTGAGAGTCGTTTTCAAATCCCGCCGGTCTTACGATCCCGTTTGAATGACGGGCTGTGTATTGCGATCACTGCAAAGCACAACCAGTAGATTCGAAACCAGCGAAGCGCGTTGGCTCTCATCCAACTCAACAACGCTGTCCCGCTGCAGTTGACCAAGTGCCGCTTCCACCATTCCCACAGCTCCATCAACGATACGCGATCTCGCGGCAATGATAGCTCCAGCCTGCTGGCGCTGAAGCATGGCAGCAGCAATCTCCGGTGCATAAGCAAGATGACTGATCCGCGCTTCTATCACATGCACACCAGCATCTGATAATCGTTCCTGAATATCACTGCGAAGCTGATCACAAATTTCCTCAGTGCTACCTCTGAGAGAAACTTCATGATTTTCGCTGTCGTAGGGATAGCGTGTCGCAAGGTTTCTTAACGCGGCTTCACTTTGAACTGCAACGAAATCCTCATAGTCATCAACTTCGAAAAGGGCTTCCGCCGTATCCAACACCTTCCAGACCACAACTGCGGAAATCTCGATCGGGTTACCATCGCTGTCATTCACCTTGGACGGGCGCCCCACGGTTCTGCTCTTCTTTCTCAATATTTTTCCTGTCGCCGCATCTTTTTCTTCAGGAGTGGTTTGGGATCCGGTTTCGAAGTTGCGCACCCTGAGGCTAACCTTCTTCTTGGAGAAAAACGGGTTGACCCAGAAAAAACCTGAATCAACCACCGTACCGCGGTACTCACCAAACAACAGCAACACACGTGATTCATTCGGTGCAATGGCCATCAAACCGGTCAAGCCAAACACACAAACGATAACCGAGAAGATTCCAAACCCCACCAGAATGCCTCCCCATCCCCCAGCAATCGCGCCACCGACGATTGCCAGAATTGCACCAATGAACAGTAACACAAACCCAGTTAACGGCACCCAGCCTTTCGCGGGTGTCATTCGTTTTTCTTTCACAATCATTCTATTTTCCATTTCTCTGCTCCGATGGGGTTGCCTCACGCCTTCACTATTTTGCCACAACAGTCCGTTCGAATTTCGTCGCCTTACTCAGTTGCTCATTGCGTTGGCAACGAAATGAACACAACTGCTGCGCCCGCTGTCTGCTTGCTTGATTCTCAACCACCGATTTTCGCGGGAGCAAAGCTAAACGCCACAGCAAGTGGCTCATCAACTTACAAGGCAATCCAAATCCTAACCATGCGAACTGAAACCACGGACTCCCAGTGCGACACATAAGCCAAAACGCAACAAGACGCGGCTATTAACCAGTTCCGTCTCTGACGACCATGGAGCGCGCATCTGCTAACAGAATGCGGGAAATCAGAGAAAGACGCTGACATCCGTATGCTATGCAGCTTGGTGGGACAAAAACTCAGCTCTTGGTATCTGGCGGGACCGGGGAATATCAAGCGGCAGTAGTACACCGCGATTAAACGCAATTGAATCCATTGCAGACACGGTACCCGCGACACCGTGGTCGATGGAGTGACTTTGCGATTAGACCAGAAGTGATCCCTCAGTAACTGAAACGATATTATATTTTGACCAGCTCGGCTCGGCACCGGTACCGGTACCTGCTCAGGCCCATGATTAATTGGAATCAGATCACAGAACTTACGAACATAGCGTTGACCAATTTCTCGATATCCCACGACATCAGAGAAAGATGGCCAGCTTTCTCGCGGAACCTGGCGTGCAACGCAGACACAGCGGATTACGAACGCCCCTGACTTGCCTCACGCGTGGCATGATGGTGACTACATCATGGAGACGTTCCATACCAGTAACGTTGGGGCGAACGATAGGATTCTTTCTCGACGCGTCTGTGGCAACGGATCACCGTGGTTTGACATGCACCTTCAGTTTCTCTTGCAACAGACTCCAACTATCGCGGATCGCAAATCTCCGCGTGGTTCCAGTCTCGCTCAATTCCTGCACGGGTTCATGCTCCACAGCTATGGAAGCTTTGAACGGAAACCACTCATCTGGCAGTCGCCGCATCGCTCCATGCATCATTTTGCTGTACACCGAGGCTTGGTGACTCTTCTTCTTCAATTGTCGTTTGACATGAGCAAGCTCAAGTTTCAGCAACTCAACCTGCTCCAGCAATTCAGCTTTACTTAATTCGCTCATGACCTTTTCTCCCACACGCATGTCCACCGGGCTGACTACTGATTAACGGATCGGGTTGCCTTCTGTACCCACTGCACTGCCGCGATGCAGCAATAAATTGCAGCAACAACACCGTCCCTCTGGGGGGTGGCAATGATCACAGCGTTCATCCGGAGGTATCACGACCGTTCTGACATCGAATCACCTCGCTTGCATTGCAGCTGGCAAAATGGCCGAAAATGCGATTGCGTCGACGTAGGTTTTCCCACCGCACTTTCCTTAAGGCACCATCCCAACGAAAATCATTCGTGCAATGAATGTTGATTCACGATGAGCATCAACCCTAGTTTGGAGTCTTCAGCGAAATCACACCAGCAGCAACATAACGAGATCATGGACCGCAATGAGATTAGACAGAGATCGCAGCACTTTTGAACTAGGCTCAAGATGATGTTCAGTCAGGGCGCTGACCTTCAGACAATTTCTGTTCAAACCGATTGATCACTTCAGGTAGATCAGCGACAGATTCAATCACTTCGTGAGCTCCCGCTGTCGTCAGAGTTGATGCTGCAGCCTCGCATTTTTCGGCGCGTTCTTTCTGCGAAAGCGACTCAAATTCTTCACGTGACAAGCCAACACAATTTCCCGTGCGACTAATACCAACTGTCCAGCAACCTGCATTGCGTCCGGCCTGAACTCCAACGGCTGTATCATCGACTTTGACAATGCTGGCCATGGGATAAATGTCGAGTCGCATGGCTGCTTCATAGAGCAAGAATGGAGCCGGACGTCCCCTTGGTGCATCTTCTGCGCAAAGCACGCAGTCCGGAGTGTAACCTTGTGGTGTTGCCGCTTCGGTTACGACTTCCATCAACTGTCGTGTGTAACCGGTGGAAGACCCGATTTTCAGCCCACGTGCTCGCAACTCAGCAACGGCCTCGGCAGCCCCGTCGATCAAACCACAATGTTGATCAAGTGTTTTCAACTGCAGCGGCAGAAAGTCGGCATACATGGCTTGGATATCGGCATCGGCACACGGTTGACCATACTTGGCCAACCAGGCTTCGGCCACTGTAGGCATCGCAGCAATCGTGGCGATGTGATCAAGTTTTGCCATTCCCATTGGTTCGCGTGCTTGCGCGACTGTTATTTCCACACCTCGACCGCGAAAGATCTCCTGAAACACAAAAGCTGGAGCACGACTACCGTAATCCACCATCGTCCCCGCCCAGTCAAGAACGACGCCACGCATGTATTCATATTTAGCATTCATTACTTATCACTTTCCCATCGTTGCCATGCTTGCTCAGCCAAGCCAAAAGACATTGTCATCCCAGCACCACCCGTTCCTACAAACAGATGAACCTTTGGTTCAATCTGCTTTTCGAACACCGGTAATGTTCCATGTTTGGCATAAATTCCGTGCCAGCGCTGTGTAATTGACCAATCATCCAATTGAATCACTTTTCTTAGTTCATGCAGAATCAGATCATCAATCTCGGTCTTATCAAAGGGCGAGATATTCTCACCGTACTCGTGTGAATCCCCCAGCACAACTTCGCCACCGGGAAACACAGATGCCATCACATGAATTCCATAGTGGTCCAGTAGAGGTGAGTCTTTTTGTATCCGCTCACGCAACTTCTGATGTGCACGGCAGGACTCAAACGAGGTGTAGTGCCTCAATGTCAATCCGCTCGCAATGTGTGGTGTCTTCTCGTCAATTCCGTCCTGCGGCACGGTCCTCAGCATTTGCAGCTTGCATAATTTCAAATCCGAGGAAGCAAACTCATCGGGGTAAAGCGTTTGCAAATCGCTTCCACTACAGATAATAACCCGACCAGCATTCCACTGTTTTCCATCAGCAGTCGTGATCTGCCCATCCACCACACTGGTGACGTGAGTGTTGAAACGACACTCAACCTGGTGCTCTGCAGCCAGCCAGTTCGCGATCGAATGACTCGCTGTTCTGGGATCAACTCTTAGTTCCGTCGGACTGTACATGCCACCCAACAGCCCCGTCTGATTCGCCAATCTGGTCCGCTCGGCAATTTGCTGGGCAGTCAGCATGCTGACTTGGTGGGTATGCTGTTGGCAGAACTCTTGCAGCACATCCAACTCATCTGGTTGATGTGCCAGATGCAAGGAACCACAGGCCTCAACAGAGGTAACCCTCTGGGCTCCCAACTGCATCCAGAAATCACGTGATTGCAGGGCAATCTGATAGAGGTCCCCTGCAGGCTGGCCTACTGGCCAAATCATGCCAAAATTCCTGACAGAAGCCCCTTGAGCACGTTGCGTTCTTTCCAGCACCAGAACTGAATGTCCCCGGCTTGCCGCTCGCCAAGCATGAGCAAGTCCGACAATCCCGCCTCCCACAATGGCGACATCGAAGTCTCCGGGCTGATTATTGCTGGTCATGACTTCTGCGTCTCCAAAACGTTTCTCATGTAGCCTTTGAAATGCTCAATACTGGGCGTGACCATGCCCTCAACCTTGGCAAGATCATCCCAACGTCGCAACCGCACGGCATCCCTCCAATGTCGAAAACTCTCAAACTCTTTCATCTCGGCCACCGTAAACGGACCACCTTGCAAACGAAGGCTTACCTGCGAAGCCTCGCTCAAACGCCCCAGGTAGTCGTCTTCCACCGCACAAAGGTATCGCTTGGCCGCAACATGCAAACGCACAGGAGTTGCGACTTGGTCACCGAAGGATGACTTAAGGTAAACTTCTCCTAACGCTTCATGCTTGTCATCAACCCCCTGGCCCGAAGAATTTTCAGGCAGATCATGGATCAGGTGTCCGATATCATGCAATAACGCAGCCACGATCAACAGCGGGGTGGCGTTTTCACTTTCCGCGAGTGTTGCCGCCTGCAGCGCATGCTCTCGCTGGGAAATCAGTTCACCCCCATAGAGTGAGTCGCCACGCTGAGCAAATAGGCTGACGATGCCTTCAATGATCCTCATGGCTTGCCCCTGGCCGCACGGCAACCCGGATGGGCCGGTGTTTTTCAGCGTATCGAATGGCATGATCGATTTGCTCCAATGAAAACTCGGCTGAGACCAGTTCAGCAAATGGAAAGGACTGATGTTGCTCGCTCAGGAACTGTACTGCATCAACAAGATCAGCCGGAGCATAATTGTGAATGCCGTGGATCTGCCAGCACTTCCGAATGACCTGCTCCGGATTCAGCTTCATGTCATCACACTTCATGACCGATCCGACGAGAACGATTCTGGCACCGATATTCGCAGACTCGATCGCAGACTCAATGGCATCTACAGATCCTGAAAAATCCATCACGACATCAAATCCACTGGAATCGATCCGGTCGCCAGCTCCAAATTGCTGTGCCAGACTCAAACGTTCGGGTGCAGGATCTGACATCACCGTCGCATGAGCCCCCCGATAGGTTGCCACAGCGGCTGCTGTTAAACCAAGCAAGCCCGCCCCAAGCAACAACACCCGTTTTCCCTCCACTGAACCAACCGCATTGAATGCAGCCATGACTGTTGCAGTCGCACAATTGGCCGGACAGGCAACATGATCGGGAAGTTCATCGGGCACTTTGATGATCGTCGAATCGTGACGCAGTAAAATCGCCTCCGCAAGACCACCGCTAAGTGCAAAGCGTCCCTCGGCTCTGCCATGTCCATATTTGTGAAGGTGACGACATTTCTGAGGCAATCCACGGCGGCATCGGTCACAGCGTCCACAGGACACACAAATGGACCAGGTGATGCGATCTCCTGGCTTCAGCGGATCCCCATGAACATCCACCGCCGGTTCGTCTGAAACTTCCTCCACGACACCCAGAATCTCATGACCCAGAATCGAAGGACTCGATTCCTTTCTTCTGCCCGCAATCGTGTGTAAATCACTACCACACAGAGTGCAACACACTACCCGCACCAATGTCTCACCAAGCTGAAGCTCTGGCCGCGGCAAGAGACAAAACTCCAAGGGACGCTTTGCCTCGTGAAAAACTGCCGCGAGCACTCCTTCCTCCGAACTCTCTTCCTGTGAAGTCAAAACCGGAGGGTGATCCTGCTCTGGAGTGAACGATTCTTCCATCTTTTTTCTTTCAGTCACTTTCAGTTCCGAAAATTGACAAGAATCCATCTCAACATCGATCAACATTCAGCGGTGACGAACATCGCCCCCATCAGTCAAGCGTTTCTGCGTGATCATTCCCATGCTCGAGCGAATCGACTTTCTGGACAAGCACGCGTTGAAAATACACCAATGCGAGCAGCAAAGCCACAAACGAAAGGACAGCAATCACGGCCAGAAGTTGCAGGAAGTACGGCAGCACCTCACGGGAATTCCCCACAGAATTACGGGCAACCAGCACCACACCATACCCGAGGTACCCCAGCGAATCTGCCACATACAGCAGGAATCCCATGTTGGCGGGTCGACCGGACGCGGCAACCAACCGCTCAAAAACCGTTGTGTGAAATGCAACGTAGGGCAGGTAGAGGCCAATTCCACAGGCAATCATGAAACCGAGCGGCCCCAACCACCCCAAATATTGCATCCCCGCAGACGCACCAATCAACACAAAGGCGACACACATCATCCCGAGCGTGACCCGCAGGGCAGTGAGGTTGTGAGATATCCAGATGGCACCAGCGTTCAAGGCAGTAACACAAATAGCGACGATGAATTCGGACGTTGCATAACCCCAAGGTTCCTCCGTCACACCCATGTCACGCCAAAGCTCGACACCAAAGTCATCACGCACCGTACGCAATAATGTGATGCCCATATAAACCAGAAGGATTAAACAGAAGCCAGGCCAGAAGGCGGTAAAGAAACTCCACCGTGCGGCGCGATCCATTGCCTTTCGTTCTGAACGCTCACGAAGATCACTGACGTCAGGCCGAGGTGTTTTCTGCAACACCCAGACGGCAACCAACAGCGGAGGAAGAAACAGGAAACCAGTGACCATTGGCATCTGAAACTCATTGACCCCCATGTCCTGAATCAACCACTGCCCAATCGACTTCACTGCCCCCGATGACATGATAAAACTCGCGCACAGGACGGCAGACATGGCCTCGGTATGCCGACGGCCTTCCAAGTAGGACATCACAAGGCCGAAAACCATTCCCAAAGGAAGCCCGTTCCAGAACAACATGATCGGTTTCCAGCCCAAGGGAGCAAACGCAAACCCGACCAGCGCCAACTCCGCAAATACAATCAGCGCAATGATGGTTCCAGCACGATTGCGTGTCTGCATCTCTGAAACCACTTTGATCCCAATCACTTTCGACAGCATGTATCCCGTCAATTGCGAAATGACCAGCATGGTCTTCAGACCCAGCACCACCAGTGGGCCGCCAGCGATCGTCAGAAAGCCCAGTTCAACAGCCGGATAATCTTCGTAGGTTGCTGCAGTGAATGGTTTCCGGAACGCATACATGCAAAAGTAGGTTGAGAATGCAGCAACAGCAGCAATCGCCAAATGAAGTTTCGAATTCAGCGGGGGCGTATTCGGCCTGGGCGTCTTCATCAAAGCTTCACTTCCCAAAGAGGCAGAAAGAAGTTCAACCGACAGAAACCCGACGTCTGGCCGCGTTTCGTGCACCATTCATACCAACTGGCCGCTCCTGCCGTAACCGTCACGAGGCGGAGTTGGCAAAATCCGATGGGGGATGCACTCAATTTCGATCATGAAAGCCCCGCAATGCTTCCATCCAAGTCTGACAGCCCGCAATTCAGCTGAATCTCTGGGAGAAAATCTGTTCCGCCTCCGTGGTTTCCACTCTGGTTGTGAAATATTTCCTTCGCCCAACAGAGTGAGAGATCAGCGTGTCGAAATGCAAACGATTAACCACACATGCGGATGAACGGGGTCTTGGACCGGACATTGAAGGGTACAACACATCCTTGAAGAGCTGGGACCGTTGCCACCCTCAACGCTCTCACGTCCTGCTCCACATGCACCGAGATGTTATGATCCTCGCACTCCAGCGTTTGACTGGGGATTCACGCAGAAAAGATAAACAAACAGGTACTGCAACATGACTGACATGTCGGTCTTGATCATGATCGTCTCAGCGGCCGCGATCATATTTTTTGTCAAATTTGGTCTACTGCGTGGAATTGATAATATCGCCAATGCGATGTCATGGAGTGCGAAATCACGCGGTCAGGCAACCGGGTACGCAACTTCAGTGCCTGAATTGGTTTGCCTGGTATCGGCAGGGCTGGCAGGGGTCTGGGAAGCAGGCCTTTGGAATATCGCCAGTTCCAACATCATCAACTCCGGGCTGATGCTCTGCGCTGTGCTGTTTTACCGCCAATTTGGCGAACTGTTGAATGTTCGATTCATCGACGAAATTGGATTCGCAAGCTTGGCGGTGCTGATCCCCATTTTGCTGATGCACTTTGGCATGGACCAGCAATGGTACCTCGTGCCCATCCTGCTCGGCTTCTTTGTGATCTATCGCTTTGTTGATCGCAGGATTAACCGGGTATCTCCCGATGCGATCAGTGATTCTGAGTCGGAAGAGCCAGCTGTGGGCAGTCTGCCATTTGGAATCATTCTGGGCATCTGTGCGTTGGTCGCCATCGCAATCGCGGGAATATTCCTGGGTGATGCGACCGCCAAAGTGGTTGACGAAATGGATGTGAGCCCCGAAGCGGCGGGCTGGATCCTTGGTGTCGTAACGAGCATCCCAGAACTGGTCAGTTTCTTTGCCATCTATGCAGCCTCCAAACGTGCAGGGAAATCTCATTCCCTCAATGATACCCAGGAAGCCCTCGATAACCTGACAGGTTCCAATATGGCGAACGTCAGCATCGTCTATCCGGTGGGACTCGCAGCTTATTTGCTGGCCCAACTGACCATGGGCAGCTGATTCAGGACGTGCGTCCCGCGTTCGGCGTGCGCCCCGCGAACGAACTTCCCAGACTGCTGGATCTGCAGACCTCAGCGCAAGCCCGCCATTAGCCGCTGGCAAAGTCCACCACGGCACTCCAAATCGCATACAATCCAAACTTTCTCCGCCGATGCAGGAATCCCATGTCTGCTTTGTCCGAAACACAAATCAAAGCGTACAACGAGGACGGCTATTTCTTTGCAAGAGAACTATTCTCTGCGGAAGAAATCCAGTTGCTGCGTGAAACAGCAACCAATGATCACGCCATGGATCAGGCAGCCTCACTGAGAGACGACGGTACTGGCGCTAGCGTACGACTCACGCTGTGGAATCATCCTGGCGATGGCATCTATGGCATGTTCGCCCGCAGTCATCGTGTGGTCGATGCAGTCGAGCAACTGCTCGATGACGAAGCGTATCACTACCATTCCAAGATGATTCTGAAAGATGCCAGAGTAGGTGGTGCGTGGGCCTGGCATCAGGACTATGGCTACTGGTACCAGAATGGGTTGCTATTTCCAAACTTGTGCAGCGTGATGATCGCCGTCGACACAGCAACCGAACAAAATGGCTGCCTCCAAGTGCTAAAGGGTTCACACCGCATGGGCAGAGTGAATCACATCCTGTCGGGTGATCAGGCGGGCGCGGATCTGGAACGTGTTGAGCATGCCAAGGAAGCATTCCCTCTGGTCCACTGCACAATGACTGCGGGAGACGCCCTCTTTTTCCATCCCAATCTTCTGCATGCCTCCGCTGCCAACCGCTCTGACGATCCGCGTTGGGCATTGATCTGCTGTTACAACGCACGCAGCAACAATCCCTACAAAGAATCCCACCATCCGTCTTACACCAAACTGGACAAGGTAGACGATGAAATGATCATCCGAGTGGGGCAAAACGACGCGCAACGTGCTCGAGTTGACTTTGCCAATCTTGACTCGGATGATCGAAGCGCCACCAGTTTGTCCGATGACCCAAATCAGTAGGGCAGGAAACCCAAGCCTGCTTCGCCAGGCAAGGAAACCCAAGCCTGCTTCGCCAAACCTCATTTTTCTTTCACTGCCACAGTCAGCCTTTCGCAACGGCCTTGCAATCCTCTCCCAATTGAAAGCGGGACTTATCATGAAATTAGGAATCATCAATAGTGCATTCCAGCAGGCAGGCATCGACACACAAACCGGTTTGGAGCACATTGCACGAATTGGTTTTGATTGCGTCGACATCTTCACCGAAGCGATGACGATTCCGCAGGAAGAGATCGATTTGATCCGACGCACTTGCGATGAGAATGATCTACCGATCGTATCGACCGTCGTCGTTTCGGCTGGGCTTATCGACTTCAATGATCCCGTCCGTGATTTCCATATGCAACGAACACGCAAGTTCCTGGACCTTGCGCAGACATTTCAGTCGGACAATCTTTTACTGGTGATTGGCGAATACATCTGGCAGCGCGAAGTCATTCCCCCCGAGGCACAGTGGGAATGGGGAGTGGAATGTGTACGGGAACTGGGGATCGATGCAGGTGAAAAAGACATCGATATCGCTTTGGAACTCGAACCCTTCCGACTAAGCCTGCTCAACAGTGTGCCCGAGATGGTCCGGTTCATTGATGACGTTGGCTTGCCAAACGTCAAAGCAAACATTGATATCAGCCATCTTGTGCTTTCCGACACGTCACCAGGTGATCTGGAAGCATTCCGCGGCAAAGCCACCCACGTGCACATCAGTGATTGCGACGGCAAGGTGCATGGTGATCTGCCACCGGGTCGCGGTGTCGTGAAATTTGCGCCGTTTCTGCAGGCAATCAAGGACCTTGACTTTGATGGAGCGATTTCCCTGGAACTGGAATACTCACCAGATCCCGCCAAGATCGTGGAATGGGTCGAGGAAGCCTATCACGCGACTGCCAAACTGATGGACCAGGTGGAACTGCGCAGTCGCTAAAGAACACGTCGCTAAAGAACACACTGGATCGAAACTTGCCGACGCGAAACGTGAACGCAACCACCACGACACCATGGGAACCACCACATGAGTGAGCAGGACGAAGACGAGTACGGGCTCAGCCCTACCAAGCAGGTCGTTAACATTCCGTCCCCGGATGTCCCCTACCAACCTCCACAACCCGAATCGAAAGAACATGGGATCGGTCTGATTGGCGCTGGAGGCATCAGTGAGTTTCACTTACGCAGCTACCATCGATGTGGATTCCCAGTACGGGCAATCGCCAGTCGTTCCAAGGCGGATGCTGAAAAGCGACGGGATGAATTTTTCCCTGAGGCGGATGTCTACGACGACTACCGGAAAGTAATCGAGCGTGAAGACATCACGGTGATCGATGCAACGCCGCACCCCACAGATCGGCTTCCGATACTGCGGGACGCCATCACCGCAGGAAAACATGTCCTCAGCCAAAAACCATTCGTCCTCGATCTAGCCGATGGTCGGCAACTCGTCGAACTTGCCAAACAGCACAACGTTCAACTGGCAGTCAATCAGAATGGTCGTTGGGCTCCCCATTTCAGTTATCTTCGAAATGCAATCGCTGGGGGGCTGATAGGCGATATCACGTCGATTGATTTTTCACTGCAATGGGATCAAACGTGGATTGCCGGAACACCAGCCTTTGAAAACATTCATCACCTGATCCTGTTTGACTTTGGAGTGCACTGGTTTGACATCACCAATTGTCTGATGGGTGGTCAACGAGCCGAATCGGTATTCGCCGAGGTCAAACGCTTTGATCAACAAATTTTCCAACCACCCGCGATCGCCTCAGTAATCATCCGCTACCCACAAGCCCTGATTCGCATGTCTTTTCACGGTCATACCCAACTGGGCGAAGAAGATGTCACGACGGTAGTGGGAACCCAAGGCACACTGCGTTCACGCGGCCCCGGCCTTAACGACCAACCAGAAATGCAGGTGTTCCTGAAACCAGGACAATGCACCGTCCCGCTGCAAGGCTGCTGGTTTGATTCAGGCTTTGATGGTGCGATGGGTGAACTGCTTTGCGCGATCGAGCAGAACCGTGAACCCAATCACAGTGCGGCGAACAATCTGCATAGTCTTGAACTCTGCTTTGCAGCCGTGCGCAGTGCTGATACCGGACAGCCAGTCGCCCTCGGCACAGTACAAACAGCATCACATTGAACTCAATTTGAGCAGCCCGCTGCCAACTTGCCCAATGCACAAAGAATCCGCCTCATGTTCCTGCTGCCGGGATCATGCCTGCAGGAATGCCAACAGACTGGTCGGGCAACGGCAGGTAAAATTCCCCAGGCGATGGTTTCATCGGCAAGGGTGATGGAAATGCTGCGAAACCTTGCTGTCACGATGGGGTTCCCGCAACTAACGTGTGTCAAGTGTGCCCCCTGTGTGATGGAATCCGGTTCGGTCCATTCAGTTCGCGGTAGAGCGCGGCGTTCTCCCCCGTTTCAAATCGTTAAGGAAAAAAATGCAATTCGTCAGATGCTTGAAATGGTCGCTCTGTATGGCGATCTGCGTGATCGGCACGACAGGACTCGCCCAACGGCCAAATCAGCGGCCCGCTCAACGAGGGACGTGGCAAAAAGAATACAAACCGCTGGAATTTGAGGGGATGCCTTTCCGGGTCATGGCACCGATACAAACTGAAACAGGAAAAAAATATCCGCTGATCCTGTCACTCCATGGCGCCGGTGGCAGGGGAAGCGACAACAGCAAGCAACTCAAAGACTGGAACAAACAGTTAGCCGAGCCAAAGCGGAGAAATGATTTTCCCTGTTATGTGGTGGCTCCTCAAGCGAAGGGGCTTTGGAGCAGCAATGATTTGGAAAAGATCAAATCCTATGTAAAAACGTTGCCATCGGTCGACATGAATCGCATTTACATCATGGGGCATTCCATGGGTGGACACGGCACATACATTTTCATTCAATTGTCGCCCGACTACTTTGCAGCAGCAGCGCCCTCGGCTGGCAGTGGCCTGCGAAGAACGCAAGACTTCATCGATGCAGGGAAAATCAAGGACATTCCAATCTGGGCCTTCCACGGTGACAAGGATGGAACTTGCCCGATTGAGAAAGACCTGAAAGTATTCAAGGAAGTAAAAGAACTTGGCGGCGTGATGAAACTGACAACATGGGCAGGGGACAACCATGCTGTTTCTGGCAAGATGATTCCGGGTGCAGCCAATGGGAGCACGCAATCCAGCAGCGAGCGGTGCGACGAAGAGGCCGATTTCATGACTTGGCTATTTTCACAAACAAAAGCAAACCAGTGATGGCAAGTCGCGACAAACGCGTCCCAGACCGAAACTGAATTCTGTCAATCACAAAGTTACTCCATCCGATTTGATGTTCGGACGAGAAGGAACCAACAATAATGCGTTCATGCATTCGCAATCTCTTTTTTTACAGCATCGCTATTCTGGTTGGACTGATGACAAGTCCACTACTCATTGCCCAGTCCGGATCAACACCCCCGGATTCTGGCGAGGAAACTGGACAGCCCACCAGCGCGGAACTGCGTGACATTCATGATGAACAGGCCGAACTGCGCCGCGAACTGAAAATGCTCAACCAGCATGTTGACCATCTCAAACGGCGACTTGAGAGTTTGGATCAGATTTCCGAAGTCCAACAGCAACTGGATCGAATCATAACGCGTCAGGAATCCGAAAATAGCGAAGAGGATTCCCGCAAGCTGGATCCGCAGATTGAATCTCTGGAGCGAAAAATCGATCGACTGCGGGAGGTGATGGAGATCGAGACAGAACTCGCCGACCGCATCGCGGAGGTATTGGAATTGAAGGAGCGTCTGGGCGGCTTACCGAAAACAGAAACGACCACCAAGTCATCCCGATACCTGACGATCACCATCGGTAACCTCCAGAAAATGCGTCAATTTCATTCCGAACTTGGTAACCCCGCCGGTACTTCCGAAGCTCGTCACGAACAATTGGAGCAGGCGGTCGACGAACTTCAGGAACGAATCGACTTTGAAAGTGAATTGACCGAACTTGCCTTTCGCTTTGTCGAAGCGGTGCAGGAAAACCGGAAAGAAGAAACCGACGAGCTGACGGATGAGATCCGCGACATTCTGGACGAAATGGAAAATCAGCCCCCCCAAAAAACACTCCGCCCAACTGCCGAGATGAGACAGAATGGCACAGACACTTCGGAAGATGAATCGGGTGACATCACGGAACCCAGCACGATTGCGGGGCAAGCAGGGACGCTTGAATCAGGGCAATATTCCATCCGACAATCGTGGTCCCAGGAAACTGATTACCCGCGGCCCTACTTTGTGAATGTCCCCGAGGGGG
>Ga0315320_10001404_pt1 | contig 19936 bp, 20 predicted proteins | sample M140m21515metaG_FD_203458 | JGI IMG/M metagenome (GOLD analysis project Ga0315320, IMG submission 203458) | Ammonia-oxidizing marine archaeal communities from Monterey Bay, California, United States - M1 40m 21515 | ecosystem: Environmental > Aquatic > Marine > Coastal | place: USA: California... | reverse complement strand
TTTTGACTAATTTGGGTAGCGAAGTGTGGCGGTTGGCGTGCCGCAGAGCGGGCCAGCGACCGTGTTTCGGGGCATGAAGCCAGTCAGCACAGCAGGACCAGAGAGACCCTTTGCAGGTTCGCGTCCGCTTGTGGCGATTTGACTTACCGGCATACTAGCGACGAAGTGCATTCATTTCTGCGCCGACTGTTCCCTCAAGGCCAAAACAAAATCAGATGAGCCAGTGCGATGAGCTTGCCGAAGCGGAGCAGCCAGAAGCGTCGAGCATGAACGAAGCGGACGGGTTCATTGTTCAGATTGATACGTTAACGAAGCGTTACGCGGGCTTTACCGCGCTCGACGAGTGCTGTCTCACGGTCGCACGCGGCGAGGTGTTTGGGCTGCTGGGCCCCAACGGCGCAGGGAAAACGACGCTTATCCGGTTGATGCTCGGCTTTTTGCAGCCAACTTCTGGTCGTTGCCTCGTGGATGGGTTTGATCCGCTTGTGGACGGGGTGGGCCTACGTGAGCGGGTAGCTTACTTGCCGGGGGACGCCAGGCTACCTCGGCACATGCGTGGGGAGGGAGTTCTTAAGTTTTTTGCTGAGATGCACCCGGCGGGGGACTTGGACCGGAGTCTTGAAGTCGCGGATCGGCTTGAGTTGCAGACTCGTCGGCGAGTGGGGTTCATGTCAACTGGAATGCGACAGAAGCTTGCATTGTCGGTGGTGTTGGGATTGGCGACACCGCTGTTGATTCTGGATGAGCCCACGGCGAACCTTGACCCCACTGTCCGCGCTGCCGTTCTTGATTTGGTGCTTCGCGCCCGAGAGGCTGGGCGAACCGTGATCTTTTCATCGCACGTTCTGAGCGAAATTGAAGATACATGTGACCGGGTGGCTTTTCTGAGGCACGGAAAATTGGCCCATGAGCTGACCATGAAGGATTTGTTTCAGCGACATCGGATTACCGCACGACAACCCGCTGAACCGGTTAACGTGCCAGAGCAATTCAAAGACAGTGTCACACTGGAGGCGGTTCAGCAAGGTCGTTCCGCCCAGTTGCAACTTGATACGGCTGGGGATCTTGCGCCACTGCTCGCTTGGGTTGATTCGTTGAACCTGCAGCAGATTCGAATTGAGCCGCTTGGGCTTCGGGCCGTTTATGATTCTGTGCACAGCGGAAGCACGCCTGTCCGGGGTAGTCAGGTGAGTTCTACGAGTGACTCGTTAGACCAATCAGCGAGGGCGGGGAAATGATCAACCGGATCCTGGTTCGCAAATACATCGGACAATCCTCGCTGCTGTTTTACTCGTGTGGGCTCGCGCTATTCATCTTTGCGTGGGTGAGAGTATGGGTGGTGAGCCTGCTGGATATGGGGCAGTTCAGGACCATCCTCGAACAGTTTCGTGAGTTTGAGAAGTTTGCACCCATTGATTTCGATGCCCTGTTTACCTATCCGGGCCGCGTTGGGATGACTTATGACGAACCCATTGTCATTTTGTGTGTGATCGTATGGTGCATCGCGCGTGGTAGTGATGTTGTGAGCGGTGAGTTGGGACGCGGCACTCTGGAAATGTTGCTGGCACAACCCATCAAACGCAGTACTCTGCTTTTCTCGCATGCAAGCGTTTCGATAGGCGGTCTTTTGTTACTGGTCTTGCTTGTCTGGGCAGGAATCGGCATCGGTGTCTTTGCGACCTCCGTCAATGAAACTGTTGAGCAACCAACATTGCAAATCCCCTTTTTCAATGTCGAAGTGCCTCTGACGGTTGATTCCCCAGCAAAACAGGAGGTGCCGTTGCGGGATCGCGTTGATGTGCGAACTTACGCGGCATCCACGTTCAATCTTTTTGCGTTGGGACTATTTGTGCTGGGTCTCGGTACCATGCTGAGCTCGCTCGATCGCTATCGCTGGAGAACGGTAGGTGCTGTGGTTGCCTTGTATGTCCTGCAACTGGTGATGTATGGACTGGGCAAAGCGGCGGCCTCTCTGGGATGGCTTCTCTCACTGACCTTTTTCAGTTGTTACAAGCCGCAGAAGATGACTTCGCTCGTTTCAGAGGGCGGGCTCGGGGCCCCGTGGAGTTTCACTGAGACAATCCCTGAGGGGATGTTCCCTCCACCAGTGTATCCCCTGATCCTGATTGGGCTCGGCTTGTTGTGCTATTGCATCGCTTATCGGACTTTCCGAAACCGCGATTTGCCGGCACCGTTGTAAATCCAAGGGCTCCGCTTCTCTGGCGTACGTGTTCATCTTCCGCGAGTGAAGTTCATTCAATGGGTGTGTAGGCGATCCCGTCCCCTGTGGGGGGCGTCACCTTGCGGGAATCGTGGGGGGCGATTGTGTTTGCCGCCGAATACTGTGTTTGCCGCCGAATACTGTGTTTGCCGCCGAATACTTCGACGCCGTAGACGTAAATACTCTTGCTTTTGATGCGGCGGTGGTTCCGAGTTCGGAGTTGTGAAACCTTGTGGGTCGGGCTGATTTTAGGCTGGAAAGGTTTTCCAATTAGTGGAGTCCCGTACCCCCCCCGTTGAAATAAAAAGATGGCGAAACTCGGCTTGATTTCGAACTCTCTCTTGCGACCCGGAGTTGCCGAGATTTAGTAGCCCCATGTCATCGGTGCCAATCGCAGATACGGATGGTTGGGATCGGTGATCGGTTGATTCAACTTTGCAAACGAGCGTAAGCATTGTTTGCGGAAAGCTGGCGTCGCATAACGACGGAGGCTTGCGACCAGTCGCGAGTGGGGCACTTGCAAGAGACTTTTTGGGGCAACTTTTATTCTGCACATGTTTACTCCTAGGTCGATTCTATGCGTTTCACTAACTCCCCTGTTTTTAAATCCCTGCAAACACACGCCACCCCACGTCGGCCTGCACGAAGGCGATTCGTGGTGCAGGGTCTCGAAAAACGCGAATTGCTCGCAGGAGACTTGGAATTCAATCCCACTTCGGGTGCACCGTATCGTGTTGTGGAAGGTAAGGCAGTTACCGGATCGATTAAAATTGATTCACCTGCCACGGTTGCGTTGGAAGTTCAGATCACGCTTGAGCAGGCGACTCCGCAAGCGAGTCTCCGGTTCAGTGCCTTTGTGGAAACGAAGGTCGTAACCATTCCGGTCGGGGAAACGGAGTCGCCTAGATTCCTCGTCGCTGCTGTGGTGGACAATGTTCGGGATGGTGAGCATGACGTCGTCCTGAAAGCGTCACTTGCAGGGTAAAGCGATTTGTTGGTCGACATTCGCATTCTTGACGCTCAAGCAGGCAATGTGCCGCCTGCAATTGAGAGCATTGAGGGATTGGGTTTCAGGAATGCGGGCTTGCCAGGGTCTGTTTTTTCAATCAGTGGCAATTTCGATGATTCGGATGTCCATCAAGTCACCGTTGATTGGGGAGATGGGCAATGCGAAGTCTTGTCCGCTTCGGAAGTGAATCAAGTTTCTGATAGCTTCAATGCGGGCCATGTTTATGCAACACCAGGGCTTTATGACGTCGCCGTGACCGTGGCAGAGGCCGACGATAGTGATCGTCAGGAATCAAGAGCCGCAGTTGTCGGTGTCACGCTGTCGGATGAGGGCGTGGTCCAAGTCGTGGGGGCAAGTGGTGAGGATCGAGTCGAGGTCAGGAAAGCGAAGCACGACAAGTTGTATGTCGCGGCACGTTTCGAGGGATTTGGAAAACAATATCGTTCGTTCAGGGCAGGCAATGTCGACGGTTTGAGTGTGATTACTGGCCCCGGTCGCGATCACGTGCGAGTGCAGTCAAAGGTCAAAGTCGATGCTGTTATCAGGTCAGGTGCTGGTCATGATGTGGTGGAAGGCGGAGATGGAGACACAACAGTCTTTGCAGGAGCTGGAAACGATGTGGTTGTGACTCTTCGCGGCAACGACAAAATCATTGGCGGGCGACGGGATGACGTTCTATCAGCTGGTTCTGGCAACGATATCGTCAAAGGCGGCCCCGGTTTCAATATTTTAATTGGCGGGCGGGGAACTGACGTGTTGGTCACCGCTGGTGAAGACATCGTGATTGGTGGGATCCTGCGAGATGAGTCGAAAGCTTGTAAGTTGGTCAAGGTGATGAACTACTGGACTTCGGGTGACGCATTTCAAGAGCGTGTTGATGCCATCGCTGACGAGTTCAGTCGCCACCATCGTGGACACCACCGCCATCATCACCGCGGGCGGCATGGTCGGTTTGTTACCAATGATCATGAAACGGATGTGTTCAGAAACGTTGACCCCGCTCAACGACAGTGGTTCTTTGCAGACAAAAATGAAGTGACCGGCGCAGGTCAAGAAGATATCGTGTCCTGACTGCCCAGCTGTTGCGGTCGAGAGCAAGTCGAGAGCAAGTCACAAACGGCGGTCCCACTGTGGAACCGCCGTTTCGTCTGCTGTTGACGGCATCAGGAGTTTCATGGAGAAGGCGATACCTGCTCATTGAATGATTTTGGTGACCTCGAAATCGCAGGCGATGGACCTCGACAATCCTGCGGTGTTCTCAGCAAATCGCGTGAAAGTACGTTGCATTAATTAACGATTTGTTTCGATTCGGATGCAGCAAAGTGACCGGACCTGCATCAGGCGAGCAGTTTTGACGTGAGACGTGTTTGCTAGGAAATTCTTTTAAAAAGCGAACAGGCGCGCCAAGAGTGGGCTCGTAATTCGCCTTGTATGGTGCCGCCCTGATGGGGGCGGTATACTCGAAACCGCAGCTGACGCAGAAACTATGAGTCACCCGTTCGGGGGACTCGATCGGCTGAGTGCAGCACAAAACCTGATTGGAGTAATCGATATGGGTCTGTTCGACGTTCTTCGTGGTGAATTGATCGATATTATCGAGTGGATCGATGATTCGAATCGTACGCTGGTGTGGCGTTTTCCACGTCATCAGAACGAGATCAAAAATGGTGCTCAGCTGATTGTCCGGCCTGGGCAGGTGGCTGTGCTTGTAAAAGGCGGCGAGCTAGCCGATGTGTACGAGCCGGGGCATTATGAGCTTACAACACAAAACATGCCGATCTTGTCGACCCTTCAAGGTTGGAAATATGGTTTTGAAAGTCCTTTTAAGGCAGAAGTCTATTTCGTCAGCACGAAACAGGTGACTGATCTCAAGTGGGGAACACCGAATCCAATCATGTTGCGGGACCCTGAATTCGGGCCCATTCGTATACGTGCGTTTGGAAGCTACACGCTTCGGGCCGTTGATGCGAAAGCTTTGCTGAAAGAACTGGTTGGGACTGACGGAGACTTCTCTGCGGATGATATCACGGAGCTTTTGCGTAACATCATCGGCTCATCGTTTGCTGACATCCTTGGAAAGCTCCAGGTCCCTGCCCTCGATCTGGCGGCCAAGTACAGTGAGCTTTCAGAGGCGTTGCGCAACGAGGTCGTGGAGAAGATTGATGATGAGTATGGACTGGATTGTCCACAATTGTATGTCGTCAATATCTCGTTGCCCGAGGCTGTTGAAAAGGCGTTGGATACGCGAACGAGTATGGGTGTGATCGGCAATATGGATACTTTTCAGCAGTATCAGATGGGGCATGCGATGACGGCAGCGGCCGAGAATCCTGCCGGGGGTGGGGCATCTGATGGGATGGGGCTAGGCATGGGGTTCGCAATGGCGAGTCGCATGATGCCAGGTCAGGGAGGTGTTGCTCCGGGGACGCCAGTGGCGGGCGGGGCCGCTCCACCACCACCACCCGTTGCCCAGTGGCATGTTGCCGTTGATGGGCAAACTCGCGGGCCCTACAGCATCGAGCAACTCGTCGCGGCGATTGGTGCTGGCGACGTGGGACAGCAAACCATGGTTTGGACCGCTGCGATCGGTGGCTGGACTGCGGCAGGGGAGGTTCCCCAGTTGGCGGGGTATTTCCAAGCTGCAACACCGCCACCGCCCCCACCGGCAACTTGATCTGTGTTACGATTCTTCCAGCCCGTGTGACCCTGCGTTACCCATCGCCGCGGAACCCGTTTAATTCATGAGCACTGTCCAAACGATTCGCGATGTGGTGGAACCGACCGTGGGTACGGGAACGGAGTGGGTTGTGGATGCCTCAGGATGCAGCATCAGCTCATTACGTGACAGCGATCTGATTCAACGGATCTGTCGGCAGGTCGTTGCCGACATTGGGGTCAAAGTGGTTGGGGAGCCCCAGTGTCACCGCTTTGATGGGCCCGGAGGCGTTACCGCTCTCTATATGTTGAGTGAATCACATTTAGCGTGTCACACTTATCCCGAGTATGGTTTAGCGACATTCAATCTTTACTGTTGTCGCGAGCGGGCAGCATGGGACTGGCAGGGAATGCTTTCGAAATTGCTTGCTGCAAAAATTGTGCAAGTCAGGCAGTTGTCGCGAGGTCTATCGCAAGAAGCAGCGAGAGCAGCAGGCTTGGCTGGGCCTGGTATCAATGAATTCTCTGAACAGGGGCAGCATTCATGAAACGTCGAAAGGCTGCTTGTCCGTCATGCGGGGCACCGATTGAGTTTACGGTGGGGTCCGTGGTGTCGGTATGTGAATTTTGTCAGTCGGCCGTGGCTCGAACGGACAGAAAAGTCGAGGACATTGGCAAGGTCGCTGAATTGGTTGAAACGCCATCTCGTCTACGCTGTGGTTTGTCCGGGACATTCAATAAGAAACATTTCACGGTCGTTGGCCGTGTGCAGTATCAGCACCCTGCCGGGGGTGTTTGGGATGAATGGTACCTTGCTTTTCCCGGCGGACGCTGGGGATGGCTTGCTGAGGCACAGGGTAAGACTTACTTGATGTTTCAGCGGAAGCTGTCCAGTGGGGTCAGTCTCCCAGGTTTCGATAGTCTGGAAGTTGGTGGTGCCGTCAAGCTCGGTGAGTCTGATTTCAGTGTGACTGAACGTGGAGTGGCAACTGCTTTGGCTGCCGAGGGAGATATTCCATGGGCATTTCGAGGTGGCGTTGAGCACAAATTTGTCGACCTGCAGGGTGAGAAAGATGTGTTCGCGACCTTTGAGTATGGCAAGTCGGTCAGCGCCTACGTTGGAAAAGAGGTCAGCCTTGATTCTCTCGCGCTGGAGGGAGACGGATGGGATGTGGTTGATGCCGCAATCGTAACTGCGGCTGCTTCTCTGAATTGTCCCAAGTGTGGCGGAGCACTCACGCTACACGTTCCTGACGCATCGCTACGCGTAACCTGTCCAAGTTGCAATTCATTGCTGGACGCCGATAACGGGAAGTTGTCCTACCTGAAGACGCTGTCGAAACCCAAGAAACTGAAGCTCCAGTTGTCGCTTGGCACCAAAGGAAAGTTGTTTGGGGATGATTACATGGTGATTGGATTTCTTGCTCGGTTTGCTGTGTATGGTGGGATCAGCTATCCGTGGCAGGAATACCTACTGTATAGTGAGAAAACTGGGTTTCGCTGGTTGGTTTACAATGACCGTCACTGGTCGTTTGCATCGCCTGCCTCGGGAGAAGCGGCAAAGAATAGCGGGGCTGCAAGTAGAATCAGCTACGATGGATCGAGTTTCCGTATCTACGATCGTGGCGTTGCAACGGTGAAACATGTGCTGGGCGAGTTTTATTGGAAGGTGGAGGCTGGTGAAAAGGTTAAGACCGCCGATTACATCGCGCCACCAAGAATGCTGTCCTACGAGTGGTCCAAGACGACAAAGTCAAGTGAGGTTACTGTCTCGGAGTCCGTTTATGTGCAGACTGATGAGATTGAAGCAGCATTCGGTGTTAAGAATCTGCCTCGGAGCTTTGGGGTTGGGCCGATTCAGCCGGCGCCGTCCTTCGGCAAGAAACTGTTCATCACGTGGCCGGCATTGTCAATTTTTATGATGATACTTTATCTCGCCTTTGCACGAGTCGGCGTTAGTACAGGAGCCGATCCTTGGCTCTGTTTTTATGGCTTGATCGCTATCTCGGCGTTGCCAATTGGGATTCTTGCCTACCAGTTTTCCTTTGAAAGAAAACGATGGGAAGATAGTGACTACAACCCTTATGCAACGGAGTGATTGTAAATGGATTCAAAGTCGAAGTGGTTCATTGGTTATTTGGTTTTTGGTCTGAGCGTTTGCCTTTGGTTCGGGGTTGCCGCCGCTTATAGCTGGCGGGCACCGGATCTTGGAATTCTTGATGGCATGAGTTCTGGAGGCGGCGGTGGTTATGGACGTTCATACGGTGGTTCTTGGGGAGGAGGTAAGTAATGCTCAATATTATTTCTGGAATGGTGGGTTCGGTATCTTTGCTAGTGCAGGGGGGGCAGCCAGCATCAGAGGTCTTGCCAGCAGGGGCTTTTGCCCTGCTGTTATCGCATCTCTTGGCTGCGACGATCTTTGCCGTGTTGGGGATCGTGGTGCTGTTCCTTGCAATCCTGTTGATGGATAAGGTGACGCCCTTTTCAATCGTCAAAGAGGTGATTGAGGAGCACAATCAGGCGTTAGCGACGATTGTCGCTGCGGTGGTTGTTGGCATCGCCGTCATCATTGCTTCGGCGATCCTTGGCTAGTTCTTTGCGATCGGCTCATTGCCTTGCTAAACCGTGCGCCTCTCTTTTTGCTCTACCTGAACGTGCTGGCGGTTGCCACGTGCGGTCTGATCTATGAGCTGATTGCAGGAACCTTGGCAAGCTACCTGCTCGGAGACTCGGTCACACAGTTTTCGCTGGTGATCGGTGTTTATTTGTCGGCGCTCGGGGTGGGGGCATGGTTTTCGCAATACTTGCACAAAGGCTTGGCACGAACTTTCATTGAGGTTGAGCTTGCGCTTGCGTTAGTGGGAGGGCTGTCAGCGCCCTTGCTGTTCGTCTCGTTCGCCTTCGTCCAATGGTTTCAGCTGGTTCTATTCGGAACGGTGTTTGTGATTGGAACGCTGGTGGGATTGGAGTTGCCGCTGTTGATGCGGATCCTCAAGGAACACCTCGATTTCAGCGATCTTGTCTCTCGGGTCCTGACCTTCGACTACATCGGAGCTCTGCTGGCCTCGCTGCTGTTTCCGGTTCTGTTGGTTCCCTATCTGGGTTTGATGCGGACTTCACTTGTCTTTGGGGTCCTGAACGCTTTGGTAGGGTTGTGGGGGACCTATCTGCTGCGCCCTTTGCTAACGAAGCGTGGACTGGCAGGATTGCGTGGGCGGGCGTTCCTTGTGGTGGGATTGCTGGTCGTTGGAATCATCAAGGCGGATACGCTTACGACTTGGACCGAAGAAATTATCCTTGGCAAGGCGGTAGTTCATGCCAAACAGACGCGTTTTCAGCGAATCGTTGTGACCAACAATCGACAAGGGTTTCAGCTGTACCTCAACGGTCATCTACAGTTCAATTCAGTAGATGAGTACCGGTATCACGAAGCACTCGTGCATCCCGCCATGATGGCAGCAGGGACGCCCAAACGTGTCCTCGTGCTGGGGGGAGGAGATGGATTGGCGGTCAGGGAAATTCTCAAGCATGACGGTGTTGAAACCGTGACCTTGGTCGATATTGATCCCGGTATGACTGAAATTGCAACACAGTTGCCCTTGGTTCGAGACCTCAATGATGACTCCCTGATGGACGAAAAGGTGACGGTGATCAACACCGATGCCTTTGTCTGGGTTGGGCAGGAACATGAACCGTTTGATGCGGTGGTCATTGACTTTCCAGACCCGGGATCCTATTCGGTGGGTAAGCTGTACACCACATTCTTTTATCGAAGTTTGAGGCGGATTATCACGCCTGATGCGGTCGTCAGCATTCAATGCACTTCGCCGCTGGTTGCCGGGCAATCGTACTGGTGCATTCTGCGTACGATGGAGGAGGCTGGCTTCAATGTGCGGCCTTATTGCACGGCTGTGCCCACCTTTGGAGTTTGGGGATTTGCCTTGGCTTCCCCGCAAGGTGATCTCGTCGTGCCAAAGCAGTTGGGCAAACTTGAACAGGATTTGTCTTTCTTAAACGATTCGATGTTGGCAAATCTGTTTGAGCTTCCTCAAGATATACAGCCAATTGAGACAGAGATCAATCAGCTCAATAATCAGGTACTGGTTCGATACTACGATGAGGAGTGGCGTGGCAGAGACTGAAAAGCTGAGTCGTCGCCAACTCTTGACCGCCTTGCTGGGGTGTCAGTTTGCCCACAGTGTTGGGTGTGGTGCGTCCAAGTTGCCGCCCGTTGGTGAGCTTACACATACAAGGTTCGATATCGGGCACCTGTTGCGTGATGGTGTTGAAAAGACGATCGCTGCCGATGCATATGAGGATGTAGGCGTCACGATTGTGGGGGGCGGTATTGCGGGGCTTGCCGCTGCGTGGCGTTTGAAACGGGCTGGATTCAATGACTTTGTGCTAGCCGAGCTTGAAACGAATCCAGGGGGAACTGCCCGCGGTGGCAGTCGCGATGGGTTCAAGTTTCCATTGGGAGCTCATTACATCCCTGTTCCCATGCCGGAAAATCAATGCTTGGTCACATTGCTGTCCGAGATGCAGGTCATTGAGGCATTGACCGAGGATGGGCGACCGGTCGTAGCCGAACAATTTCTTTGCCGTGAACCCGGCGAACGGGTATTCAACGAAGGTCAGTGGTACGAAGGACTTTATCCCGGGCATGGGGCGAGTGAGGAAGACTTGCTGCAGCTGGCAGCTTTTCGGGCAGAGATGGATCGCTGGGCCGAGATGCGTGACGGCAATGGGCGACGCATGTTTGCAATCCCGATGGCCTGCGGTTCAGACGATGAATCTGTGCGGCAATTGGACCAAATGTCGATGCAGCAGTGGCTGGATGAACGTGGGTGGGATTCACCTCGTTTGCGCTGGCTTGTTGATTATTCATGCCGTGATGATTACGGTTTGCCGCCAGATCGGGTTAGTGCCTGGGCAGGCGTGTTTTACTTCGCAGCTCGGATCGCTGGTGTGGGACAGGAGTCACAGGAGGTTATCACTTGGCCCGAGGGGAATGGGCGAGTGGTTGATTATCTGAGGGGTGTCGCTGACGATCAGATTCGAACGGGTCTAGGGGTGTTTGGCGTAACAGCCGGAGCCAAAACAGAGCCATCGCAGGTTGCAGCAATCGACACGAGAACGATGAAACCGATCGGATTCAGATCCGAGCAGGTCGTGTTCGCTGCACCCCAAATGATGGCCAAGTACGTCATCGATGGGTTTTCAGCGTCCGGACGCGACAGCACTGGGTTCCGTTATGGGTCATGGTTGGTCGCGAATGTTCATGTGAAGGATCGGCCTGAGAATGCAGGTTTCCCCATGGCATGGGACAACGTCATTCGTGATTCAAGGTCGCTTGGTTATGTAACCGCGACTCACCAGTCGGGTGTTGATCATGGTCCGACGGTCCTGACTTGGTACTACCCGTTCGCCGATGTTGATGCAGTGATCACGCGTAAGCGGATGATGAATTTGAAGTGGGCAGATTGGGTGGATGTTGTCTTGACGGACTTGCGTCGCGCTCACCCTGATATTGATGCCTTGGTAACGCGGGTCGATGTCATGTGCTGGGGGCATGCGATGATCCAGCCGCTGCCAGGTTTTGTGTGGTCCCCAGGGCGGGAGCAGGCTTCTAAACCGTTAGGTCCGATTCATTTTGCCGGTACTGATCTCAGCGGCGTGGCGCTTTTGGAAGAAGCTTTTTTTCATGGCGTTCGTGCAGCCGAGGAAATCTTGGCAGTGCGTGGGATTCTTGATCAGCCCCTCGTCGAAATTCGAACTGGCTGAACATGGCAGTGGCAACTTCATCTCTTTCTGCCGAACAACGTCCAACAACTCGGTGGCTGTTTTCGCCGGCTGTTGATTTGTGGACCTTCCTTGGCAGTGCGGTGTTGGCACTCGCTTTGCTCGCGGCTGGTGCACCGTTCGGGCTTCTCGAAAACGATACTCCTGATTGGATGTGGATTGGTGCGATCTTGATGATCGACGTCGCCCACGTCTATTCGACTGGTTTTCGTGTCTACTTTGATTTGCCAGAGTTAAAGCGTCGACCGTGGTTGTATGGTCTGACTCCGTTGTTGGCTCTTCTTGTGGGGATGGCCATTTACTCAGAAGGTGAGGGTGTCTTTTGGAGACTGCTCGCTTACCTTGCCGTCTTTCATTTTGTGCGACAACAGTATGGTTGGGTGGCGCTGTACCGATCGCGTGCCGGTGAAACGGGGCGCTGCGGGTTCTGGATCGATGCCGTCGCAATTTATATGGCGACACTCTATCCGCTCATTCACTGGCATTCGAATCTTCCCCGCAACTTTTGGTGGTTTCTAGAAGGGGATTTTCAACAATTGCCTGCCGTATTTGAAACGATTGCCGCGCCGATTTACTGGGCAAGTTTGTTCGCTTATTTGGTGCGTTTGGGCTATCGGGGGATGGTTCGTCAGCAATGGTCTCCCGGCAAGGATATCGTCGTCATCACCACGGCCATCTGTTGGTACGTTGGGATTGTTACCTTCAACTCGGATTACGCGTTCACCGTGACAAACGTGATCATTCACGGGATTCCGTACATGGTCTTGGTGTACTGGTACCGCTGCATGGGGAATCAGCAGCAGCCCAAGCGGCACTTCCCAAAGATTGCCACCTTCCTTGGGATTGTATGGATGCTGGCCTATCTGGAAGAGTTTCTATGGGATGCCGGAGTCTGGCATGAACGCAGTTGGTTCTTTGGACCTGCGTGGAGTCTCCAGAATTATGAACTTGTTCTGGTGCCGCTGCTCGCAGTCCCACAGATCACCCACTATGTTCTCGACGGTTTCATTTGGAAACGGAAGGCTCGCCAGGGGATGGCTTGACTCTCCTGTTGAGCAGTGAGTTGGCGCCAATGTCCGTCAATCCCCGTCTTGCAATCCCTATTCTGCAGTCACTGCCATTGCATGAGGGTTATCGCCGGTGGGAAGCTTTTGAATGACTGAGCTTCTGGTTGTTGCATCGCATGTTCGGCGGTCGCTCAGGCTTGTTTCGCAAACAATTCCGCGATTTCTTGACTTGTGCGTTTTTTGACGCAAGTTTGTAGTGGAAGCGTGTGAACACTCCTCCTGCACGGGGGCGGTTGCACCGTTTCAGTCTCACCGATGTGGGTCTCTGAAAAGGTTCTCCGAAACGGCAAACCGACCGCGAGGTCGGGACGAAAAGCCACAGGTCTCTCTGAGATGGCTGGGTTACCGAAATTGAATCTATTCCACAGCGATCGACTCTCATACTCATGTGTGGGGGACTATCCGATCGCGGAGACCAAAATGAAACGTCCTCGTGAATTACGGGCAGACAATCGTGTTGCAACGCACCGTGGTTTGCATGATAGACGCAGCGGCCTTGGCTCTGCCATCAGTGCAACTTTTCTGCGGTTAGCTTCAGCCCCCAGGATGCCTTCGCCGCGCCCGTCAATCGTTCACTGCATTATAAATGTTCCGGGTGATCACTCGGCCTTCAGTACGCTTGGGGGCGTTCGATTGTCGAAATGTCGCTCCAAGGGAGAGGTCAGTGATGCACGTCAGGAAAAGCATCACACGTGTTCGGGGAATCTCCCCGCTGGTGGGTTGGAGGCGACAGTTTGATGCATGCACCTCGAACGCGTGGCGACATATCTGAAATCAATGGCCTGCTCTTGGGGACTTCCGGTACTGGTGGCGTCCCGCAAGCTAATGATCGTGTTGAAAATAAAATCATTGCAATTCAGGAGTGTCGTGCTGACCTGCAGGGTTTTTTGCAGCGAACAAGAAATCGTCTGCAAGCGATTGCAGATAATGTAAATGATTGCATTGATAATCTTCCCAATGAAGATGATGCACGCCGGGTTCTCCGAGGCGCAGACAGTGCTCAACCCTTGAAGCGATTGCCAATCCTGACTCCGACGTTTCAACGCCGTGATGAAGAGAAGAAGGTAAATACTTCCGCAGGTGAGCAGGCTAAATCAGTTGCTCATGGCAGTACTTCCTTTTCGACGGCTCCGTTAGCGTCTGAGCGATTCGCGACGGATGCAGGACGGCAAATGGTTGCCGATTCAAGGCACAATGTGCCAGTCGCACGATCTGAGCATGGCGAGCCGGATTGGAGCGTTTCGAACGCCTTTGATCGCAACACGTACTATGGGCCCACAGATTTTTCCCTCATGCCCGATGACTCGGAATGTTGGGCGTCATCGGGATTGTGCTCAACCGATGAGGTTGCTGCTTCGGATGCCTTCTGCAGCGGCACACCTCCGATAGAATTCGGCGGTGCCCACGCCCAACCAAGTCAGAAGTCCCAATCTTCCAGGCTGCATTTGGCGACTCAAATCCGTCAAAACTGAACACTGTGTCCGCAGGTGATGTCAGCTTCAGTCGCGGTCCCCGTTCTATCGCTAATACGATCTTAAGTCTCTTTGAATCTTTTGCAGCATGGGCCAGGCATCGACTAGGTCAAGTAGGCGGCACATAATGGCGGTTTCAACCGTCCGGAATTCGATGCGGCGAGTCAAATGCATAAGTTTCTTTTGGTGCAGGTGCGAGATCAGGATGATCCTATGTTGGGGCAGGAAGTCGACTGCTTTTCCGATTCGCTCAAGTCTGATCCTGCACAGATAACTGTGTTTGACTTGCTGTCGGGTTGCCCCACCGCGGATTATCTTTCGCGATTTGATGCCGTCTTGCTTGGCGGTAGCGGAGATTACTCGGTTGCCGAGGGCGGTGATTGGTTGCCACCAGCGTTGCAGGCGATGCGGGAACTTTACGACTTGGGGATCCCAACGTTCGCGTCGTGTTGGGGTTTTCAGGCGATGGCGGCGGCTTTAGGCGGTGAGGTTGTTACCGACATGTCGCGGGCAGAGTTGGGGACAGTGGAAGTGTTCCTCACTGATCAGGGGAAATCGGATCCACTGTTCGGCTGTCTGGAACAGTGTTTTCTTGCTCCCGTGGGGCACCAGGATTGTGTGATTGAGTTGCCACCCACCGCGATTCGCATGGCATCATCACACAAAGTGATGAATCAGGCCTTCAAGATTGCAGACAAACCAATCTACGGTACTCAATTTCATCCCGAGTTGAACCGCTTCTCGTTGATAGAAAGAGTGAAGGCTTATCCACAATATGTTGAGGCAATCACGGGCGAACCCCTTGATGTTTTTGTTGAGAAGTGTGGGGTTACTGACCTGCACAAGTTGCTGCAGAGGTTTGTTCAGTCGATCTGATTCTTTCTGGGTTTGTTGGTTCTCTCAAAAGTTGGGGCCTGGTCGCTTGCGTTGAGATGGATGACCAAACCCGCGTGCTATGATGGGCAACTGGGTTAAGGTTTGGCTGTTTCAATCGGATGCCTTCAGGTCAGTCATCGAATGACCTCGGTTGGCGTTTGTTACTTCTGGGGTACTTGCAGTGAAAAAAGTTGTAATCGTAGGTGGTGGTATCGGTGGCTTAACGTTGGCCCTAGCGTTGAAGCAGCGTGGGGTTGGGGTTACCGTCCATGAAAAATATGACCACCAACAGCATCACCAGACAGGGTTCCTGATTTGGAGTTATGCGATCAGGTTGCTTCAGAAACTCGATGTTCCGGTGCATCGGGTGGGGGCCCCGCTTGAAGTGTTTGAAGTGCACGGGCGGAGCGGCCAGAAGATCAGTGAAATGCCGATTGGCGAAATTTCGCGGTCCCATGGTGCTGACAGCTTTGAAATAAATCGCCGGCGTTTGATTGAGTGTATGTCAGAGTTGGTGGCTGATGATCTGGAATTCGGCCACGAATGTGTATCGGTTGAAAACAGAAAGGACTCTGCGGTGGCGTGTTTTGCTGACGGAACCTCAGATGAAGGTGATGTCGTGATTGGTTGTGATGGCGCGCACAGTGTTGTTAGGGCAGCTATTCATCCGGATGCAGAGCTGAATATGATCGATGCAGGTGGATGGATCGCTGTAATAGATCAGCATCCCCCGTTGTTGAAAAACAATCGGCACATGGATTTTTGGCAACCTGGGTGCAAGGCAGGCGTGGCGGATATTGGTAACGGTGAGGCGCGTTGGTACGTCGCTTTCAATCACGGCTTGCCTGATGCTTCCCTTTCAAAAAAACAGCAGATCAAACAGGGGATGGTGAATGTTCCACCGGCGATTCAGCAGTGCATGGAAATGACTGATGAAGTACAGATGGTCTCAACGAAAGCAGGGGACCTACTGGCGTTGGAACCTTGGTACCAAGGTCGGTTGTTGTTGATTGGGGATGCAGCACATGCCACTAGTCCGTACGCAGGGATGGGGGCTTGCACTGCCATTGCCGACGCCTGCTTGTTGGCTGAGATGCTTGATGAGGGCAAGGGGGTTGAAACCGTGTTCATGGAATTCCAAAAGCAACGAAAGCCTGCTGCAGATGCAGTGATCGAAGATTCCCGTCATGGGTTGGATATGTCCACTTGCCGATCAAAATTCAGAAACTGGGTGAGGGATTGGGGGTTGAGCCACATTCCTGATCACAAAATGAAGGAGATCGTTGATGCAATGGTCACGGGACGTTGAGTGCTGCTGGATGGTGAATGTGTTGGGTAGGATGGCGACAGCAGCGGCGTGCTCACGGGATCTGTTTTTAGGAGTGTTCAAGATTTGCAAGTCTGCTTGAACCTTGATGCTCGAACTCGTGCTGTTGTGTGTGATGGTTACCTGTTGTCACGCTGGCGATGGAATTGGCAAGCGTCAGTTCAATCGCGATGTGCCGCCGATCTCGGGAGACCGTTGTTACGCATGTCATGGCCCCGATGATCATTCGCGAGAATCCGGGTTAAGGCTGGATCAACGACGTGGAAATTCTCTCTCGTGTTGCATCTTACGAAATGGCATACCGGATGCAGGTCAGCGTGCCGGAGTTGATGGATCTGAGGCAGGGATCAGAGCAGACGCTTGCCGCCTATGGTGCTGAACCCGGCAAGTCCTCGTTGGCAAACAATTGTCTGCTTGCGCGGCGATTAGTGGAACGCGGTATTCGGTTTGTGCAGCTTTATGATCGAGGTTGGGATTCCCTTACGCATATTGAGAATCAGTACAAACGCCAGTGCGCCGCTGCAGACCGTCCCGTTGCCGCGCTGTGGAGGGACCTGAAGCAACGAGGTTTGCTTAATAATACGCTTGTGATCTGGGGGCGAACTTGGCCGGACACCGGTTGCACAGGTTTCCGGAAAAACATGGGACGCAATCATCACCCGCATGGCTTTACCATGTGGATGGCAGGAGGTGGAGCAAAGGCAGGTCTGACTCATGGTGCGACGGATGATTTTGGGTATCACGTCGCAAATGAAGGAGTGCACGTGCGGGATCTGCATACCAACATCCTGCGTTTGATGGGCATTGATCTTCATCGCTTCAAATACCCTTTCAAGGGACTTGATCTGGGTTTGATTGGGGTGGAGCCTGCAAGAGTTGTGAAGGAGTTGATCGCTTAGGTGTCGAATGCGTGTGTTTATTACAGCACGTTGCTGGGCAATACTTGCGGCAATGACTGTCAGGATTCGTTGGAGCTTGTTGCGTTGTCGTTGGCGTGCAAAGCATTCGTCCAAACGATCAGTAGCTCGTGGGCGGTGTTTTTCAGGTCGGCGGTGCCATCAATGAGTTGGTCGGCATATTCTCTTGATGGTTCAACGTATTTGTCATGCATCGGGCTCACAGTTTCGTTCCATTGCCGTTCAATCGATTCAGCATCCCGTCCTCGCTCTTTCATATCTCGTTGCATCCGTCGTTGATACCTCAGTTCTGCTGGTGCGTCGACGTAGATTCTGAAATCGAGCAAGTCGCGGACGTTGCTATTCCATAAAACGAGGATGCCTTCAACAATGATCAGAGGAGCAGTCTTGAGGGGTTCATATCCGATTCGATTGTGGGTGGCGAAATCATATTTTGGAACGGACGCTGTGCCATGCGTACGCAGCTGCTCAAGCACTGTTTGCAATAGTTCAAAATCAAGTGCGGCGGGTTCGTCGAAATTCGCCTGGTGGCAGTCTTTTGTGTTTCCCAAGGAGTGATAAAAGCGATCCAATTCCAGAATGGCAATGTCGTTCCCTGCCGCAGCAATGAGTTCTTTGGCAAGGGTTGTCTTGCCACCCGCGCTGCCACCCGCGATTCCGATCAGAAGTGAGGAAGCGGCAGAATCAGAGGGCTTTTTCATGGACGATGGCAGTTGTTGCCAAGTTGTTCTAAGGGGCGGCTATTGGCTGTCGCCATCACCGTCATCGGATTGGTGCAGCAAGGCAGAAAATTCGTCAAGGCGAGCCAGGATTGAGTCAATGTTTTCGTTTTCTGTTTCACTTTGTTGACCGACAAAAATAGTCGTCAGCGTAGCAGTGAAAACTCCAACAAGCACCATCCCCACAACCACCAATAGTCCTGTCAAAACTTGACCGGAGGTTGAGCTGGGATTGTGGATGTCACCAAATCCACCGGTAAGGACGGTTGTGAAGCTCCACCAGATCGCTTTGCCAAACGTTGAGACGGGATTTGCGGCTAGGTTGTCTTCAGCTCCATGCCCCTCAAGTTGATAAATGAAGAACGCACCGGCAAGCGTCGCCATCACGGACCAGCGGATCGTTTTCTTCATCATTTTGACGTCCATCACATCCTGTAGTTTGTCCATGCCTCGCCATAAGAAGAAAAAGAGTCGTGCAAAGCGAAGTAATCTCAAGACTCTTGCGAATCTTGCCAGTTTGCCAAGCCTCCCAAAACGTGAAAGCTGGGCCTCACCGGGAATGGGGATGGAGGTGGCGAAATCAACCCAGTGATGTTTCCAAACAAAACGTTTTGATTCAGCACAGTTTAGGCGGAGTACAAACTCACTCATGAAGATGACACAACAAAATGCATCAATGTAAAAGATGCTCTGGGAAGTGAGCAACCAAGGTCGTAGGTCGTCTGGACCGCCCGTCATGTCGTAAATCAGTAGGCCCAGCAACGCGACGATCAGAAACAGGATGCCGTACTCAAGAACTCTCAGATTTCGTGACCCGCCCAGTCGCTCGGCCATGCGGTTTTCGATTTGCTTTTGGTGGAAATGCGTCTCAAGACTCTCCTCCAAGTTCGTCAAATAGTCCGCTTGAGTTTGAAAGCGTGACAGGAGCCGCCGTGCTTTCCCGATTGAAAAGGGGTCTGAGTTGGTCAAGTCAGCAGATACTTGCTTGTACGTATCGTCAATCTTCTTGGAAAGAACGCTCATTGCATCGCGGGTGCGGCTCAACAAACGCTCCGTGTCCTCCAAGGTCAAGTTTCTGGTTGAAATTGACTCCAGCTGAGCGAGGGATTCTTTGAGTGTTTGGTTGCTCATTTTTATTTCTTGCTGCGTTTAATTTCCCAAGCCTGGAAAGTGAGCTTTGAACCGATCCTGGCACATCTTTTGAGCAAAGCGAAACGGCTTGCAGATTCATGCGAGCGTCATTGTAACCACTAGGTGGGTTGCATCGGGGCTGAATTCTACACCGCCAGTGGTGCTGATGAGGATTTCGATGAGGATCGTCACGATGTTCCCGTTTCGGAAAGAAAGGCGACTTGGATTGAAGGGGCGTTTTCTCGGGACCATTCAATTTGTCGCTTGGTGGAATGGTTTTGTCGCTGAAGACAGCGGGCCTTGCGCGGCGAGACGATCAGCGCGGACGATAGTCTGGATGTCCCAGGGGTGCATGATGTCGCCTGGCTTTTGAGCTTCCACCATTCCAAATGTCGTATTCAGGGCTGGCATAGGTGTTGAACCACAGGTTCAGTTTTTCGGCAAGCTCGCCTTGGATTGCTGCGAGAGCAGGTTGACCGAACAGATTGAAACGCTCGTGCGGGTCGGCTTGCATGTCGTACAGTTCACCCGGACCGTTAGGCGAGCGGCGGGCAACATACTTCCATTTCTCAGTTCGAATGCACCGGCAGCTTTCCATTTCGTAATACATGGCCGTTGCCCAATCGATCGATTGGCCACGCAAAATATTTGCATAGGAACGGCCCGAAAGCTTTTGCCTCTTGGTGTTTGGAGTTCGGTGTTTGAGGCCCACATAGTCAAGTAAGCTGGGAAGAAAGTCG
>Ga0315320_10001403_pt1 | contig 19942 bp, 16 predicted proteins | sample M140m21515metaG_FD_203458 | JGI IMG/M metagenome (GOLD analysis project Ga0315320, IMG submission 203458) | Ammonia-oxidizing marine archaeal communities from Monterey Bay, California, United States - M1 40m 21515 | ecosystem: Environmental > Aquatic > Marine > Coastal | place: USA: California... | reverse complement strand
GCCTGCTGTTTCTGAGCCTGCAATGAATGCTGCGGCTAAGCCGCTGGCACACCCGCAGTCACCTCAGGAAACAGGTGCCCGTCACATTGCTGCTGGTTCGATCCTGGAGGAAGAACCGAATGCAACATGGTACGTGCGTCCGCCCAGTGGTGGTCAGTATGGACCGGCATCGACAGATGAGTTGCGGGAATGGATTGGACAAGGGCGGGTCGCCGCTTCAGCGTTGCTGTGGCGAGACGGTTGGCCCCAGTGGCGGGATGCAGGCGAGGCGTTGCCGGAATTAACTGATAAACTGCCGGGAGTGCCTGGTGCCGCTGGTCATGTGCCGAGTTCACCAGTGGGGTCGGCCGTGCAAGTGGAGTCGGGGACGCCGCGGGGCAAAGGGAAAAAATCAAGTATTTCACTCAGTGGAGATACGGGGATCGGGGCCGAGCGGCGGTCACGGACCATGCGTCGTATCAGTCTGATTGCGGTCCTTGTTGCAATTGCCGCGTTACTGATTGCTGTTCTTGTTTATGCAATCAACCGTTAAGCGGATGTGATTTGCATACTGCCGCGATTTTCCCCAACGCTATGGTCGCTGCGGGCTCGATCCTGTCGGCCCGCTTGATTGACTTTTTCCCGTTGCCACCACCGTTTCAGGGCAATCAAGGCAGGGGCCGTCCCTTACCAAACTGTTGCTCGATCCACTACAGTGGAGCGTTGGAGTGCTGGGCGATTTGCTTTTCGCTGGCGGCCAGTCAGAATTGAGATTCCCAAAATCATGCCTCGTTAAGAGGCTTTTCGTTTCCAGGAGAAGTATTTGATGATCATCGACAGCAAAGTTGCACTCATTTGGATCGCGGCGGGCGTGATGGGTCTGTTCAGCTTGAACAGCGTGCAAGCAGAAGATGCTAAGCAGTCCGTGAGCGTATTCGGCGAAGGCAAAATCACGGTCCCTGCGGATTTCAAACGGGTGGATCCCAAGTCTCGAATCATCCAGCACGAATTTCAAGCGAAAGCTGGTGAAGGCGATGATGTGAAAACAGCCCGTGTCACGATGATGGCTGCTGGTGGCGATGTGAAAGCCAATATCCAGCGTTGGCAGGGTCAGTTTGCTGGTGGCGATCCGGATGCTCGCAAGACTGAAGAAATGAAAGTGGGCAAGTGGCAGGTCTACGTCGTCGACGTTAATGGCAACTACGCGGAACGAGTCGGTGGTCCCTTTGCTGGTGGCAAAGTCGTCAATCGGGAAAACTATGCCATGGTCGGAGTCATTCTTGAGGATGCCAATGGACGCAAGTTCTTTCTCAAAATGATTGGACCAGCCGAAGTGGTGAAAGCAAATCGCAAGGCGTTTGTGGGGATGGCCAAAGGTATCGATAAGTAAGTTCGGCACGTTTTGAATTGCCGCTCAGGGAAGGTGCACGATGAACATTCAGAGTTTTCTGGAACATCACGGGATTGTTCGTAATCCGTTTGCCGAAGAAGATGCGCAAACAGATCAGGTATTCAAGGAGTACTGCATCAGCAGTGCTTACCACCCGATCTGGGACAAGGTTTATGGGGATCCAAAAGAACCATCGACCTCCATCATCTTTGGTCCCAAGGGTTCTGGGAAAACGGCAATGCGTCTGCAGATTGATCGGCATCTGGGGCGGTACAATGAAGAGCATCCCAGCGAGCGTTTGTTCGTCATTCGATATGATGATTTCAATCCATTCCTCGATCACTTTTGTGAGCGTTTGGGACGGAGAACATCACGCAAGCCAGAAAAAGTGCTGGATGCTTGGCGTCTCTGGGATCACATGGATTCCATTCTCTGTCTTGGTGTAACCGACCTCATTGACCGAATTCTGAAAGCGGACAAGGGAATCGCAGCCGAGTCGGTTAGCAGCCAAAGTGTTCAACGCTTGGATCGTGCTGCGGCACGTGATTTGTTGTTGCTGGCTTCAAGCTATGATCAATCAACTTCATCGACGTTCATGGCCCGTTGGACTGAATTGCGACGCGCCTTGGGCTATCGCAATTTTTCATCCAAAATCAGTCTGATCGCGGCGATCGTTGCCGCCATTCTTTCAGTTCTCCTGGTTGTGCTGCTGTACACAGGAGATTGGGGCAATGGCGATGGTGAGGAAGCAGGTAATGCGTCTCGGATGACATTGTGGTTGATTCCAATCATCACTTTGATTGGATCTGCACCATGGCTATGGCGGACACTCAAGTGTCAATTGGCTGCTTTGGGTATTCGCCGACACATGCGAGTCGGCAAGCGAGAAACAGGATCGCTGCGGAAGATTCTGCAGCAATTTCCAAGCAAGGAATTGGCCAATCAACCCCTGCCGCGTTTCGACCGAACGGATGACCGCTATGAGTTGTTGAACAAGTTCAAGGCGATCTTGGAAAGTTTGGGGTTCAGTGGCATTATCGTGCTTATGGATCGTGTTGATGAACCTCACATGACTGGTGGTAAGTCCGAACTGATGCGAAGGTTTGCATGGCCATTGCTGGATAACAAACTTTTAAAGCATCCCGGAGTCGGTTTTAAAATCATGCTCCCGCAGGAGTTGCAACGCGACATTGATCGTGAGACGCGTGATTTTCATGAGCGTGCGAGGCTCGATAAGCAGAATGTCATCTCGGCGTTTCAATGGACGGGTGAGTCGCTTTATGATCTCGCGCGGGCCAGAATGTTGGCGTGTGCCGCAGAGGGAGCAAATCCCGAGCCCAAAGATTTGTTCTCTCAGGATGTCAGCTACGAGCGAATGCTTTCAGCCTTTCAATCGCTAAGAGTCCCGCGGCATTTGTTTCGGTTCCTGTTTCGCGTGCAGGTCGAGCATTGCAATCGACACACCGATGCTCAGCCCGCCTTCAAGATCGGGGGCGAAACCTTCGAATCCACCTTAGCTGTCTATGTCCGTGAATCCGAAATCGGTAGCCACTGAGTACCTGTTGAGAAAACAGAGCTTGCCGAAAGACGGCAAGCTCGATCTCTGTGAGTGGGGGGCACCAGTGAGAATCGCCCTCAGTGAAGGCCCCAAAGTTGCACCGAGTTGGATTCACCCCGGTGTTTTCGAGCGGGGCGCATGGAGAGTGCGGGTGATTTGGATTGCACTTCGGGCCGCCTTCTAGGTGCAGACCTAGCTCAAATTCGAGAATAGCAAAGCCCATCGGAATGCTTGATCCGGTCGCAACAACCGTGGTTGGGGCAGAAATACATCGTTCGGGAGCTCTTTTAACACCTGACTTTGGCCCGATTGGCAGGAAATTCGGCGTTCAAATGCGAAGAATGCCACGAATTGCTGGCTAGCCAACCCCAGCGGTACGATTCCACCTTGTGAATGCTTCTCGTTTTGGTACTCTATTTTCCCCCAACGCGGGGTCCAAAACTTCCGTCAACACTTATCCTCGATGCTGAGCGGCTGTCCGCTTTCGGCCTTGAAAACTGGAGAATGAACTAGGTGGGTACCAAGAGAACAGGCAAAGGTCGACGTAAAGTAGGACGTAAAAAACGACGCATGCGAGCCAAAATCCGGCATCGCAAGAAGTAATTCACTGATGTTTGGTGAGCAGCATGGGACACTTGTGTCCCTCTGGAAACCAACAATATCTGTCAGCAGCCGTAACGAAGGGACGATGTTTTCGTCGCCCGCTCTGCGATGTTGTCCAATGAGGCGGCCCATGATGAGCAAGCAATGCTCGTTATCACGGTTTGTGGTTCGCCGTTGCGCTGATCGTTGAGATCGATAATGATTTCACTGCATCATCGATGCGATTACGAATGCGGCCCAACAGACTTTTGGTTTAGCGGTAGTGTTCCGGCAACGTTCAGTCGCTTCGCATCTGCAACGGAATCGCTGAGTTGATTCACCGAGCCTCATCGCATCGCCAGCGGTGCTGACGAGAATAGGTGATCCAGGCCGGCTAGCGACGATGGCCGGATAGCATTCAATGCTACGTAATGCATTCTGTGCGAGGTACTCCATCCAATTCTCATTACTGTGTTCTTGAAGGCCACGTTCATGCAGGCCACTACAGTGTCGTATTGAGTATGTTTGGTGCGTTGTGCCGCCCGAGCGTGCTGTTTCATGCTTAAGACTGCAGGTGGACGCCCCGTTTATCGCGTTGCTGTATTTTTTCCATGGCATACCTCCAAACGTGGGGGATGAGCTGGTTTGATCGCCCGAATTGGCCGTTACTTTTGGGTAATCCCACTAAGTCCTCGGTTCTGACCGGGATTCTTGCGAAGGCCGTCTGATTTGGTGCAGTCAAAAAGCGGCTGAGCGGCTAAATTAGATGCATCCCAGAATGAGATGCTCGCTTGATGCGAGCCGGCGATATTCGGCGAACATCGGTTTCCAAGATTGCCGTAACTACATCCACCAGCAAATACCGTTGCCTGTCGGGCGACCTAAGTTTCCGCGAATGTCTACTGTCGATCCAAAAACGAGCGAGTCAGAATCAGACAAGGCACCCGCTAGTCCACCTAAGAAAAGAGGTGTGCCAGAGGGTTTGTGGCTGAAGTGTCCGGGATGTGGGGCCTCGGTTTACAAGAAAGAAGTCGAGCAACGACTCAATGTTTGCCCCAAGTGCGAGTTCCACTTTTATGTGTCGGCTCGCGAGCGAATCGCTCAGGTGCTTGACGAGGGTACGTTCGAGTCGATGAACGAGCATCTGCGGCCCACTGACCCCCTCGAATTTGCTGATCGCCGCAAATATGCCGAGCGTTTGGTGGGTGAGCAGAAACGCACCGGTTTGACGGATGCTGCGGTGACTGGAACCGGCATGGTCCGTGCTCGCCGCGTGGCACTCGCGGTCACCGACAGTGCATTCATCATGGGTAGCATGGGCTCCGTCGTCGGTGAACGATTGGCTCGTTTGATCGAATGGGCGACCGAGCAGGATTTGCCTTTGATCATCATCAGCGCCAGTGGTGGTGGAGCCCGGATGCACGAGGGCATCCTCTCGCTGATGCAGATGGCCAAAGTGTCTGCTGCATTGGCTCGTTATGATGAGGCGGGCGGCTTATTCATCAGCGTGCTCACCAATCCAACCATGGGCGGCGTGGCTGCAAGTTTTGCATCGCTGGGTGACTTGGTTTTTGCAGAACCAAAAGCATTGATCGGTTTTGCTGGTCCACGAACAATCAAAGCGACGATTGGAATTGAATTACCAGACGGTTTTCAGACAAGCGAGTTCCTGCTGGAGCACGGTTATATCGATCGCATTGTTGAGCGAAAAAATCTGAAAACCGAGATCGCAAACGCGATCGATTATTGTGGAAAGTAGCAGCAATCGTTGCTCGTGCACGTCGAAATCGTGCATGGCGTGATGATTCGCGGCCATATTCAGGGCAGCACCTTATACCGCAACTTGTGACAGATGAGCCTGTTTGACTCCCTAAAATCCGCTTTTCAGTCGTCCGGGACCAATGTCTCGCGTCGGATCGATATTGAAGGTCGTTTCGCCCGGCAACGAACCGCGGTAACCGGAACGATGGCGCACTTTTATGTGGCCAAGGATCGTGAGCACGATGATCGAATGGTCGGGATCAAAATCCTCGATATCGAGAAAATGGAGCTGTTCGAGAATCGATTCAAAGGCTTGAAGAAGCCTAGCGAAGGCGAAATTGCACTCTGCATGCATCACCCCAACGTCGTGGAAACGTACGAGGTCGGACTGACCATGAAAGGACAGCCTGTCCTGGTCATGGAGTATATCGCTGGTCCCAGTATGCAGAACATTGTCGTGCAAAAACAGGAAGAACACGTTTCTGGACGGCGACTCAAATTGATTCGTGATATGGCCGAGTCGCTCAAGTACGTCCACTCGATGCAGTATATTCACCGCGATATTTGCCCTCGTAATTTCATCTGCCTGCCGGATAGCACTGGTGTCAAATTGATCGACTTCGGTTTGACGGTACCTGCGACTGCACCTTTCATGGCTCCCGGAAATCGGACTGGAACGCCGCTCTACATGTCGCCCGAAATCGTTAGGCGGAGAGCGACTGATCAGCGTGTCGACGTTTTTTCCTTTGGGATCACCTGCTATTGCCTGATTTCGTTTCAGCACCCTTGGCAGGGAGAAATCTTGAATGGGCGAGCGGCGCTGCACCACGATACCTCTCCTCCGCAGGATCTGCTGGCTCGCTGTCCCAACGTCGATCCACGCCTATCTCGGGCGATCATGAATGCTCTGCATCCAGATGTGAGCCAGCGGACCATGTCCATGGAGCAGTTTTTGCACGCGATTAAAAATGTCGAGACTGTTTTTGTCGATTAGCTGGAGCGGCACTCTGGTCGTCGGTTGCGCCCGATTGAAGCCGATTGTCTGTGACCCCCGCTCAAAGTGGGGTAGGCCAACCATGTTTTTCGGGGCGGGCCGCAGCAGCTTGATTTTCACTGGATTTGTAAAATGGTGGCCAAATTCACGCGGAATTGACGCTACCCGTCCCTAAGGGGGGAATGCTGTAGGGCCTGTCAGGCAGGAATTCGACGATTGTTTTGGCCGAATTTGCCGACTTTATGCGGTGTGCCGGCAAATCATGCCGATATTTCTTCCGTCTGGGTTCTTAGGGATTCGGCCAGGTGGTGGAGTGCAGTGGAGTGATTCGCTAATTCGGCACAATCGGACCGGAGCCCGCGAGGCGGGCTAGATTGCCGGTTTTCGCGGCGTTTTCGTTGACACTCTTTTTAGCGTGTAACTATACTTCGGTGTGAGTGGTGAACTTGGGTAAGATCTCCGGGGCGGAATTTCCGCATGTCACTGCCGTCCTCTGCTTAGAATATCATTGCAAGAGGATCTAAACCTCCTCTCATTTGGTCGGTCTCGTCGTTAACGGAAACACTAATGACTCTACTTGGTAAGTGTCTTACTGCCCTGATCCTGATACTGAGTGTCATGTTCGCGGCTCTCGCTTTGGTGGCTACCGCCTCACATAAAAACTGGCGCGATGTGGTGCTCACGGGAGTCAATGGTCAGCCCGGTTTGAAGGATCAGATTGAAGCGATCGATAGGGATAATCAGCAGCTTCGCGATCAGCGTGACCGAACAAAGAACGCTTTGGCACGTGAGCAGATTGCACGAAAGACGGCTCTGGCCGCTCTTCAAACTCAGCTCGATCGTCTTCAGGAAGAATTGGGGAGAAGCGGTGCAGAAGTCGAAGGACTTCGAACGCAAGTCACTGAACTGACAACCTCCGATCTGAATAAAACAAAACAGCTCGAAACGTTGACCGGGGAAAACGCCCGACTCAGGACCAGTGTGCGTGACGAGCAGGCGGCTCGAGACACACTGTTCACGACGACCCTTGAGTTGACCGACCAAATGAATGTGCTTCGCGGATTCAAACAACGGTTGGAGCAGCGAAACAAACAGCTCATGGCCCAGGCTACTCGGTTCGAAGAAGTCATTGCCGCACGCGGCATCGACATCAATGAACCTCTGGATGGTGCTCCTCCTGAAAGGAATGGCAACATCTTACAAATCGATCGGCCCAGTCACTTAGTGCTGATTTCGATTGGATCCGATGAAGGTCTTCGTGCGGGGCACTTCCTGGAAGTGACACGAGCAGGCCGATACGTCGGAAAGTTGAAAGTGCGTAACACTGAACCGGATCGCTCGGTTGCAGAAATTCTGAAAGATTACAGCGAAGGCATCCTGCAGGAGGGCGATCGTGTCGACACTACCCTCGACTGAGAAGAAAACCAAGCAACCAGCTAGCGTCTATACGGTGATGCTCTTTTTGAGCATGCTGTTCATGCTGATTGCGGTCATTGCAATGTGGATCGAGTACCAGCGCTATGCGCCTCAGTACTGGAAGACCCAGGATGCAAAGCCAAGCGTGATGATCATGCCGGCTGACAATAGTCACCTCGCCTGATGCTGACGTCACAATTGTGACGGAGGACGCTTTCAATGCCCGCCGCTGCCGCTCACTTGGCGGTTGGTTCGATTCCGCTGCGTGGATTAGCAGACTGTTTGTACCTGTCTGGCAATCAATGGCGGCATTCTGTGCCGATGAGACTTTGAGCGGATGAGCGGATCAAGGCTTCGTAAGCAGGAACACGAATGCGTTTGAGCTCCATTCGCCATCTTCTCAATGCATACCGGTTTGTTTGATCAGCAACTAACGGGCCCAGGGCTGCGCTCGGGTCAGGTGCTCACGCCGTGACGAAAGATTCTGATCCACATGATCCCTCTGAGGTCTGGTTTGTGCTAGACGCCCGTAAAAATGTTGGGGCCAGCGAAAAACAGGCATCCATAAGATGAGGATCGAGAAGCGTCAGATACGGCAATTCACTCTCTGGCAGCAATTGGCTGCCAGCCTCAGGCGAGTTGTGTCGCGGCAGTAGTGCAGCACGCGGGAGAAGTTGTAGCAACCAATAAAGTCAGCTTCCTCACAGGGCTGGATGCTGTACACGGCTGAATGCCGTATGCAGCCAAGTGCCGTAAACAATGGGCTGGTTGAACAACCAGCTAGGCAGCCCGACGCAGCGGCTGGTCGAGGGCTGGCGTTCGAGGTGCCATGCTGACGATCGTTTCGTGTTGTTCGCACGATGCAACGTGATTCGGCCGCAGTCGTTCAGCGAGCGAAGCTTTGAGTGTTGGTGCAAGGCCGCGGCCGATTGTCTCAACGATTTGTCCGGGGCGAGTCACGCTTGCGATCGCTGACCAGAGAGCTGCTGACAATGATCGTGACCAACCACCGTGCGAGAAGTGGTTCTTCACAGCCTGAGTTCGCAATCCACGATTCATGGACGGTTCGTTCCATGGCAACGTTTCGTTTGCGTAAAGCAGTTCTGAATCGCTTGCCAGCGAGCACTTCCAGCCAGCTTGGTCGGCAAGGTGGTGAAACGCGTAACTGGCTTCCAGCAGGTCTGTTGTGGTCAAGGCGTCTGTTAGCGAACGCAGCAATTCCCGCCTCCAAAAGGAGCCTTGCAGGTATGCGCCTGATTGGTTCGATTTGGAGTTTTTGACGGCATGTTGTCCTTGGTTGGCGCTTTGACAAAGCCCAACAACGCCGTCATTCCATCCAGCTGACACGATGGTGCCACTTGTTTCGTGACGGATGACAGGGGTGACCACACCGCAGTCGTACGCTTCAAATTCTTCCAAGGCTTCGTCAATCCAGCCAGTGGTGGCGCGGAGACCATCGGAAAGAACGTGGACGAATCTACCCCGTGCCTGTGAGGCACCAGCCGAGATCAGTTCCAGCGGATTTTCAGAATCCGCAATCACAAATCTTATCTCGTCCCCAAGTTCAAACGGATCTTGGTAGCTGCCGTCATGGCAGACTAAGATCTCAGATCCATCAACAGGATTCTCCAGTACGCTGATCAGCGTACTTTCAAATGCGGCGATGTCCCGTCCGATAGGGATAACGATCGACAATCGGGGGATCGGAGGAAATTTAGGCACCGATACCAATCCAGCTTAAGAGGCCAAAGTGGGGTTCCGACGGACGGAACTTTCCCTACAACGGGACAGACTATCCCTAGTAAAAACTTTCGGAATCGCTCACGCTGGAGTTGAGTGGATCGCGGGAACAGTTGGGTAAACGACTGACTTCTTGGTATACCACCTACGACCTTGTTCGCTAATCCGCATAATTTGCCAACTGACACAACAACCACTGCCTGAAACTGACTGCTAAGCATGCAACAACGACGACTTTCGGGCCACGGACCACACGTTTCTGAGATCGGGTTTGGCGGTTGGGCAATTGGGGGAGGATGGGGAGAGCAAAGCGACGCAGATTCGATCGCGGCTCTGCACGCCGCCTTGGATGGTGGAGTCAATTTCATCGATACGGCAGAAGGATATGGTGATGGCCGCAGTGAGCAGCTCATTGCAGATGTCTTAAAAGACCGACCGGATGACGTTTTTGTAGCGACGAAGACGCCACCTGATGCAGGGCCTTGGCCGCCGAGTCCTCACTGCCGCTGGCAGGACCGCTATTCGGCTGCCTATTTGCGAGCAAATGTCGAACAGCGTTTGCGAAACCTCAACACCGATCGCATTGACCTGCTGCAGTTGCATACTTGGACTCGTGCCTGGAACGATGATCCTCAGCCGTTGTTGGTGCTTCGGCAGTTACGTGAGGAAGGTAAAATCAACCTGATTGGTGTCAGTACCCCAGAGCATGATCAGGCGTGTGTGATTCAGTTGATGCGGGATGGCTTGGTTGATGTGGTCCAAATCATTTTTAACCTGTTCCATCAGGAACCTGCATCTCAACTGTTGCCAGTGGCAGCGGAGACAGGAACAGGAGTGATTGTTCGGGTGGCACTCGACGAGGGATCACTGACAGGCAAGTATTCACCCGATCATCAATTTCCCGAAGCGGACTTTCGCAGCCAATATTTCGCCGGGGATCGAATGGCACGAACGGCGGACCGTGTCGAAGCAATACGGGCGGATCTTGAGGACTTTGGGTTGGCAGATCAGTATTCCCTAGCGGATTTGTCTTTGAAGTTTGCGTTGTCACCACCTGAGGTCAGCACCGTCCTCGCTGGCATGCGCAACGAGGACCAAGCAAGGATGAATACGCGGACGGCCAGACTGCGGGACTTGCCAGATGAATTGATCAAACGTTTGCACAGACACAACTGGTTGCGCGGTGTTTGGTATAGCGGCAAGTGAGGGCTGTTGATTCAGCAGGTAAAGCGGTCACTTCGGCCAGCACCTCTTCTGCCAGTAACTGCTTAGCGCACTTCATGCCGCCTGCCTTGCGTCATTGGAGGACACGAGCTTTTGTAATTTGTATTCCCTTCCTGTTGAATCAGATGAACCATTCTCTACTTTTTTAAAACGGAACCTGAATTTTGACTGAGCACCAAACATTATTAGATGCAGCTATCAAAGCCGCCCAGTTAGGTGGAGAGGTGCTGAACCGTTACCTCAGTGAGGGGGTTCAGATGCGTGACAAGTCATCGGCTGGTGGGAAGACATACGACCTTGTGAGTGATGCTGATCTCGACAGTGAAAAGGCAATCGGTGATTACTTGGGAAAACTGTTTCCAGATCATGAATTACTTGGTGAAGAAGATCTTGACGGTGATGTTAACGCTGATCATTTGTGGGTGATTGATCCGCTCGACGGAACCAATAATTACGCTCATGGTATCCCACACTTTGCGGTTTCGATTGCTCATTACCATTTCGGAAAACCAACCGTTGGTGTGATTTTCAATCCTGCACGCAATGAGCTCTTCACAGCGGTTGAAAATCAGGGTGCTTATCGGAATGGCCAGCAGGTGCAGGTCTGCGATTCTGATTCACTTGCACAAACACTCGTCGGTTGCGGTTTTTATTATGATCGTGGCGCGATGATGCGGAGCACTCTGAATGCAGTTGAAGAATTTTTTGGGCACGACATTCATGGGATTCGTAGATTCGGTACGGCATCGCTCGATTTGTGTCAGGTCGGTTGCGGGCAATTTGGAGCCTTCTTTGAGTATCAGTTGTCGCCGTGGGATTTCGCAGCGGGGCGTCTTTTTGTCGAGGAAGCAGGAGGGCGAGTTACTGATGGAAGGGGGGATCCGCTACCGTTGGAAATGTCCAGTGTCGTTGCGAGCAATGGTCTGTTGCATGAGATTGCGATCGATATTACCGCCAAGCATCATCCGTCCACGGAGCTTTCAGACAGCTGAGGGTTGGCAATTTGTAACAATCTGTTGCCCGTGAATCACTTGCGTTTTTTTCGCTTGCTGTGTCCACTGGTACCGGGATAGGTTGCCGGCGTTGTGACGCCGAGCTTGCGTGATTTGGCGGTCAATCTCGCCGATGGGTGTCAATCATTGGCAGTACGGGTGGACTACTATTGTGCTTGGAATCCATTTTTTGCTTGATGTGTTTCTTCGAACATCGGTTGGTGTCGCTGAAGCGTTAGTGGAGTCGAGTCTGCACTGGATCGGGTTGGACGCGAAGGGAGATTGGTTTCGTATGTTGAAGGAAGGTCAAAGATTGGTTGTTCGCAAATCTTTCCATGGGATTTTTACGGCCTTCGCTTTCTCTACTCTTTGTTTGGGACAGAATAATGTCCAAGCGGAGGACCTTGCCCCATCTAGCTTGGAGCAAGTGCAAGCCGAGGCCAAACCGCATATTCTGACTGAGAGGTTTTCATTGCCTGCGACAGATGGAAGTGTCGTGGCAGTGGGAACCGATGCAAGTGCGCCATGCACTGTGGTCTGTTTCCTAGGGGCGGAGTGTCCACTGGCAAATTTATATGCAGCCCGATTGAATCGCTTGGCAGGGCAATTCAAGGGGCGAGGAGTTCGATTCGTTGGAATCAACAGTAATGTTCAAGACTCGATGCCAGAGCTTGTAGCTTTTGTGAAGAAGCATGAGTTGGTGTTTCCAATGGTGAAGGATTATGACCGGGTTGCCGCTCTGGGATTTGGCGCTTCTCGTACCCCCGAGGTGTTCGTCATCGACGATGGGGGTGCAATTCGCTACCAGGGTCGTATTGATGACCAGTATCGACCTGGTCTGTTGCGCCCAAGGCTCGAACGGGATGATTTGCGACTTGCCGTGGAACAATTGTTGTCCGGTGAAAAAATCACGATTCCAAAGACAGTCGCGACTGGCTGCCTGATCAGTTTGCCACGCGAGGTTGATGAAGAATCAGAGGTGACCTTTTGTAACCAGATCAGCAGGTTGCTGCGTCAGAATTGTGCGGAGTGTCATCGCCGTGGACAGATCGGACCCTTCGCACTCGATGAGTACGATGAAGTCATTGGTTGGGCTGACATGTCTCTTGAAGTCATGGAGCAGGGACGCATGCCGCCCTGGCATGCTGCTGCTGGACGTGAAAAGTTCAGGAATGCTCGTCAAATTTCCGAAGCGGACAAGGCTCTGTTTCGTAAATGGGTGGATGCTGGTACGCCCTACGGCGATCCTGAACAGTTGGAACCCGCCTTGGAATATCCAGTCGCGGATGCTTGGCCCGTGGAGCCCGATGTGGTTCTTGGCATGCCCCAGCCTTATCAGGTGCCCGCTGAATTACCCGCCGAACAACTGAATCAAGGCATTGCCTATCAGTACAGCGTTTTGGATCCTGGGTTCAAGCAAGAACGTTGGCTGTCCACTGTGATGCTGCGGCCAGGTGATCCCCGGGTAGTGCATCATGCAATGCTTCTGTTGCGATTACCTGATGGAAATGAGATCAGTTTTCCCACATTGATCAGCGGTCACGTTCCAGGACAGATGAATTCGAAGGTTCGTGAGGGGCACGCAATCCGAGTTCCGGCCGGAGCCAAGTTTGTGCTGCAGATGCACTACACGCCTTGCGGAACCGCTACCTCGGATCTAACGAAGATTGGTTTGGTATTCATGGATAAAGAGACAATAACACATGAGGTGTTGTCTTTATTCGGGATCAATCCGAATTTTGAAATTCCTAAAGGTGTTTCAAACCATGTGGTGAAAGGAATGGTCAGAAGTTTTCCACGCCAAGGGATGTTGTTGGCAGTCGCACCGCATATGCATGTGCGAGGAAAGTCGTTTTCGTTCGAATTGCGGCGGGGCGATCAGGTTCAGCCGGTTCTGGAAGTGCCGCAATACGATTTTGGCTGGCAGCATCGGTATGAACTTGCTGATCCGATCCCACTACAGGACGTCACTGGGATGCAGTTCAGCGCTGTTTTTGACAACTCAGAAGATAACCCGGTGAATCCTGATCCCAACGCGACTGTCTTTTGGGGCGATCAGACGTGGGAAGAAATGGCAATGACGATAGTGACCGTCGCAGTGCCTTTGAATGAGTCACGTCCGCCAATCCGAACCAAAACCGTTCAGCGTTGGAGCCCAGAGGATCTTGAGGCAGCCGCGGATTATGCGACGCGCTACATTGCACGCCTCGATACTAACGGCGATGGAGTGGTTACCCGAGGCGAACTACCGAAGTCGGTTCCCTCTCGTGTTTTCTGGCGGATGAGTGGGGATGACGGCACGTTGACCGTTCAAGATGTCGAACGTCAGTATTTGCAACGGCGTTAAGATCGTTGAGGCAGTTTTGCAGGATGACCTGTTGTGTTTAGTGGCTTTGGAATTCTAGCTGATTGGATCATCGCTCACCGGTGGTTCACGACGCTTCTATTGGTCAGTTGGACCGCGTTGATGGCGATAGGCCATTATGATCCCAGTGTCCTGTTTCCGGAGCCGACTTACACAGATCAAGAAAATCGGCAGGCGGGAGACACGGCAGGATTTCAGGTGCGACAAAGTGAACCCGTGCCCGATGTCGAGCCTTTGCGGGTCGATCTTGGCAACGTGATTGTTGTTGCACGCTCAGATGATTTTTTTTCTGAGCAGGGTGTGAAAGCGATGCGAGCTGTAGTGAGTTCACTTGAGGAGTTGGATCAGGTGAGCAGTGTGGTCTGGATGGACCGTGCACCACCCTTGAATATTTTCAGCCTTTCACAACCTCTTTTACCGCAGGGCGAGGCTTCGCCTGAACGGCTGGACGATGCTCGGGAACGGGCCTTGGTCAATCCGCTGGTCGTTGGGCAATTGCTGTCGCAAGATGCACGAACGATGTTGTTGATGGTTAACCTTGATTGGTTGTTTGTTCAACAGGATTCGGATTGCACCGATCGCTTGCGTGATGCTGCCATGGAGGCGGCCGCTGAATTTCCTGAAGCTGATATTTCGTTTCAGGTCACCGGCCAGGTACCGATTTCGATCAGTCGCTCGACCAGCACACGGAAGAATGAAATCAAATATCAGTTGATTGGTTACTCCATTGCGTTACTCACGGCATTGGTTTTGTTTCGCGGAATCGTCTCCGTGATCATTGTGGGGCTGGCACCTGCTTTTGGAGTTTTTTGGACGCTCGGTCTGCTGCATTTCCTTGGGTTTGACGACAATCCATTCAACTCGGTGATTGTCCCGGTCCTGCTGTGCATGGTTGGATTCACCGATGGGGTGCACATGATGGTGCAAATCCGAAGGCATCGGGCGACTGGGTTCTCGGCGGTCGAGGCGGCCCGCAAGTCAATTCGTGAAGTCGGCTTGGCCTGTTGGATGACTTCTTTGACGACCGCGATTGGATTTGGATCTCTCATGACAGCAAGGCATGAGATTGTCCGGGAATTTGGTTACTGCTGTGTGATAGGTGTGCTGATGACCTTCGTCTCGGTCATCACCATCATACCTCTTGCCTGTGCCAGTCGTCTCGGTCGCAATGTTCATGCAGGGGTGGGTAAGAATCTTGTCGATCAGAATCTCAGCAGGATATCTGTGATCATTGACTATGTTCTTCAAAGGTGTCGGCTCTTTAGTTGGATTGCGATTGCCGGCACTTTGGTGCTTGCTGTTTGTACCTTGCAGATGCGTCCCGATGAAAAGCTGACAAGCAGCATGGCAGCGAATTCGGAGCCGGTGATCGCTCTGAAGCATGTTGATGAAAGGTTCGGGGGTATGATGACTGCAGAGGTTCTCGTGCGGTGGAATACGAACATCGATTCGACAGATGGCGAAATTGCCGAGGTGCTATCGGAGGTGGATACCATCCTGCAGAGGGAACCACTGGTTGGGAATCCACTTTCGATCTGTGATTTTATTGACGCTCTGCCAGGAGACGGTGATGCATCAACACGCATGTCGTTGTTGGATCTATTACCACCGCCATTGAAACGTGCTTATTACACGCCAGAGCGAGGCAGGGCTGTGGTGCGTTTTCGGATACAGGATATCGGTATCGCGGCTTATGGTCCTGTTTTTGAACGTGTTCAGCTCAAGTTGGCAGAGTTGCAATCCCAACGCAAAGATTTTCAAATCAGACTGACTGGTCGTGCTGTTGAACGCTGGGAAAACCTGTATCAAATTGTGGTTGATCTGGCGATCAGCTTGGGAACTGCCAGTTTGATTATCTTCATGGTTCTCGCAGTCGTTTATAGATCTTTGCGTTTGGGACTGATCTCGATCATTCCCAATGTGTTTCCCCTCGCCATCACGGGGACTTTGCTTTGGTTGTTTGGTCAGAGTCTTGAGATTGTGAGTGTCTGTGCGTTTACTGTTTGTCTGGGAATCGCCGTCGATGATACGATCCACTTTCTGACGCGTTATCGAGAAGAAGAGTGTAAAACCGAAGATCGCAGACTGGCCATTCGGCGGTCCTTTGTCGGAGTTGGAACTGCGTTGATTATGACCACCGTGGTTTTGATCATTGGTTTCAGTACAGCACTGTTGAGTGATTCACGCGATCACCGTATCTTTGCCATCATGGGAATCCTGACCATCGGCAGTGCGTTATTCGCTGATTTAGTTTTCCTGCCCGCCCTGCTCTTGCGATTTGGCGGCACCCGAAAAAATGTAGTCAACGGGAATGGAAAAGATGAGGCATGAACAAGATTGGATCGCGAGCATCCGTGAGCATGCGGAACGACTGAATTCGGATTGGGTGGCAATGCGACGCCACCTGCACCAAAATCCTGAACTTTCCAATCACGAGTTTCAGACCACTGAATATCTCGTGACAGCCTTTGAGCGACTTGGTCTACCCACTCATGTGTCTGGCGAGGGGCGGGGGCTGACAGCTGATCTTGTGTCTGCGACCGAGTTGGCCAACGGGCGTTGTATTGCTATTCGGGGCGACATTGATGCATTGCCAATCCAGGATTCCAAACTGGTTGATTATCGCAGTCGTCGCGATGGGGTCATGCACGCTTGTGGACATGATGTGCATGCCACCATTGTGTTTGGAGCCATGCAAGTGCTTTCAGCCATGGAAGCTGCGGGCGAATTGCCATGGCCGGTGTCAGTGCGGGCCATCCTGCAGCCCGCAGAGGAGCTAGCCATTGGTGCCCGGCACATGATTCATCACCACGCCCTGAGAGACGTGGATGCCATTCTTGCATTACATGTCGATCCCAGTCGATTGGTTGGCTGCATTGGTTTGCGCAAAGGTACCTTGGCTGCTGCTTGCGATACGATTCATCTTCAGATTCATGGTAAGGGTGGGCATGGAGCGCGGCCACAGATGACGAATGATCCAATCGACGCGGCGACTCATTGGGTGCAATCAGCATTTCGCAGAATTGCCCGCACCGCAGATCCACACGAGACAGTGGTGTTTTCAGTGGGGCAAATCGACGCTGGGCATAGCGCAAACGTGATTCCTGATAATGCCAGTTTGTCTGGGTCACTAAGATCACTGGACCAGGAAAGCAGACGCGTGGCTCTGGAAACTCTGGAGGATGTTTGTGAGTCCATACAGCGAGAATCAGGGTGCAAGCTGGAAATGAGGCTCGGCGCCTCGGCTCCCGCTGTTGTCAATGATGCAAATCTGGTTGACTTGATGGTTGCAAGTATTGGGAAAACACTTTCCGCAGGAGCTGTTGAGTGGATTGAACAGCCAAGTATGGGAAGCGAAGATTTTTCCTATTACCTTGAGCATGTGCCTGGAGCGATGTTGCGACTTGGGGTCGGTGGTGAACAGGTAGGTAACGCTCCATTGCACACCGCGGCGTTTGATATCGACGAACGCGCTCTGGCGATTGGAAGTCAGCTTTTTGCCGCCACAGTGATTCACTATTTCGATCCTGCCAATCAAGCTTGAGTCGATGGAATATTTCACCACGAGGCACCGTGTGGATTTGTTTTGTAGAATGGGCGGAATGACGGGATGTGTTTTAACACACGCCGCAGAAGTGTATTGATGAGCAATTTGTTGGAGCATCGGGATGGCAAAACTTGAATTTACATCCAACGCGTCGCCTACCATTGGTGTGGAGCTTGAGCTTGGGATTGTTCATGGCGAAACTTTTCAATTGGAAAGTGGTTGCAGTCGCATGATTGAACGTTTGCCCGTAGAAGTGGCAAATGAAGTTAAACATGAATTGATGCAGTGTTGTGTTGAGGTGATCAGTGGTGTTTGTCATACCGTCGGCGATGCACGGGGTGACTTGTCGGCAAAACTCAGGCAAGTGGAACAGGCAGCCGATGCGGAGGGTTTGAAGTTGTGGTGGGGGGCGACTCATCCCTTTGGTTTGTGGGAGGATCAGCACGTTACTGATACGCCTCGGTATCACAATCTCATGCAGTTACTGCAGGAACTGGCTCGCCGAATGATTACGTTTGGACTGCATGTGCATGTGGGAGTCGATACGGGTGATAAGGCAGTCATGATCTGTGATCGAATCATGCAGCACTTGCCAACGTTGTTGGCTTTGTCAGCTAGCAGCCCCTATTGGCAGACACGAGATACTGGGTTGCATTCGCATCGATCGAAACTGATGGAAGGATTGCCAACAGCCGGTTTGCCCACGCTGATGCGAAACTGGAGCGAGTATGTGTGGTTGGTGAATCACATGGTCGAAACGGGGTTCATCAACACGATAAGGGAAATTTGGTGGGATGTTCGGCCTCATCATAATTTCGGGACCGTTGAGGTGCGCGTGTGTGACATGCCAGGCAATCTGGATCACGTATGTGGTTTGACGGCGCTGATTCAGTGCTTGGTGAAAAAGTTAAGTGATGAGATTGATGAAGGAACGTATCAGTTCGATTGCCATCCCATGATGGTCAGGCAGAACAAGTGGCGGGCGGCGAGATATGGCATGTCTGCCAAGTTGGTTCACGCCCGGGATTATCGTGTCCAACCAGTCACACAAATTGCCTGTGATCTGGTTGATCGTTTGCAAAATGTTGCCCAGGATCTTGGCTGTGAAGATGACCTCCTGTACGTCAAAGAAATCACACGGGGGGAGGGTTGGGCTGACCGTCAACGCGCGGTGATGGAATCAACGGGTAGTCCGGCAGCAGTCGTTGAACAGCTTTCAAATCTGGCCAGATTGAGTGACTCTCATTTGGATGCTACGCGATGAGTTCTGAGTTCTTGATTGAATCGCTGGATCTCGATGGTTTGCACAAACTGGCATTCCGGCTCGTTGAGTGTTTGCCCGGACAGCTCACGATCGGCTTGGTGGGGACACTCGGGGCGGGAAAAACGACACTGGTTCAAGCAATCTCAAGTGCGATTGGGGTAGATCGGGCAGATGTGACCAGTCCCACCTTTACCCTGTTGCAGTCACATCATGGCGGCGATCAGACTCTGCATCATCTCGATGCCTATCGGGTAGCGGATGAAGACGAATTCCTTGAACTCGGGGTCGAGGAACTATTTGATCAGGAAGAGGCTTGGACCCTGATTGAATGGGCTGATCGAGTTGAGGACGTAATGCCGCGAAATTCGTTGTGGTTAGAGATTCGCATTGAGCCGCAACCGGACACTCGATCTGTCAAAATTTGGACCTCAGATCACGAACTGTCGCAGGCACTCAAAACGGCACTACGAGAAATGATTCCCAAAGGCTAAGCTGCAGGGAGAGCCGATGGACCAACAAAACGAATCTCTGCCGATTGTCCGCCCCCTGCCAGACGATGTCTGTTTGGTAGAGATGTTTTCGCGTCTGTCCTTGCTGCCTGGATGCCTGTGGCTTGACTCTGTGTCGCGTGGTCCCTGTGATCCTCACGGTCAGCCGATTGGGCGATACAGCTTTCTAACCGCTGATCCCATCAAATCACTCGTCGCGTTCGCAGGTGATCCTGACCCATGGCCTGTGCTCGCTCAATGGTGTGACGCCCTGCCCGATGACCATGATCCTTCTCTGCCTTCATTTCAGGGGGGGATTGCAGGGTTGATCGGTTATGAAGCAGCTACTTGGTTGGAATCGGTGGGGATGCCTGAGGCCAATGATCTGCCCACTCCTGCCCTCTCGCTCGGTTTGTACGACTGGAGCATCGCGTTTGATCATCAGCTCGGCAAAGGGTGGCTGATCAGTCAAGGATTATCCGCTACTGAACCAAGCCAGCGATTGGCGGTGGCGGTGAAGCGAGCTGACTACGTTCAACAGTGGTTGTTTGGAAATCCTGACACAGAAGCTTTGGCAGCAGATCGAACCAAAGTCGATTCCACTGCTTTCGACTTACAAGACAGTGACTTACAAGACAGTGA